>Ga0209495_1000055_pt1 | contig 84175 bp, 84 predicted proteins | sample EN1Hudsemesocosm_FD_184629 | JGI IMG/M metagenome (GOLD analysis project Ga0209495, IMG submission 184629) | Methane-oxidizing microbial communities from mesocosms in the Hudson Canyon - EN1E Hudson Canyon (SPAdes) (version 2) | ecosystem: Environmental > Aquatic > Marine > Cold seeps | place...
GCTCGACTACATCGCCTTCCTCTAAATAGACAAATCGGTCTGTTACTTGGCGTAATGCCATCTGATCAGAAGCAATAAAGTGCTCGTCCATGCCTACGCCCACCACTAATGGGCTTCCACTGCGAGCTCCGATTAGTAAATCTGGATGATCTTGTGACATAACACCCAGTGCATAAGCACCCTCTAACCTAGAGATGGTTTTGGTCACTGCTTGCCGCAGATCGGTGGCCTCATTCAAGTAACTATGAATCAGGTGGGCAATAACTTCACTGTCAGTATCAGATAGGATGGTGTACCCCGCATTTCGCATTTCTTCTCGCAGCGCGTCATGATTTTCTATAATCCCATTATGAACAACCGATATACCAGCAGACGTGTGAGGGTGAGAATTAACACTGCTTGGTTCGCCGTGAGTAGCCCAGCGAGTATGAGCAATACCGCTATTGCCAACGGCGAAATCTGTTTTACACAAGGCCTTAAGATCTGCAACTTTGCCAAAAGTCTTCCTTGTCTGGAGTATTTGATTTGCATCTAAAACAGACAGGCCAGCTGAATCATAGCCTCTGTACTCAAGACGATTAAGGCCTTCTATTAAAATCTTGTACACATTTCTTTGGCAAACTGCACCAACAATTCCACACATAAATCAGTCTTCCTTTCCTTTTTTAGAGGGCCGTTTCCAGCCATCAATATTGCGCTGTTTTGCGCGACCTACTGCTAAACTATCCTCTGGTACTTTGCTGGTAACCGTGGAGCCTGCGGCAACAAACCCACCCTTATCAACATTTATGGGCGCTACTAGCGTGCTGTTAGAACCAATAAATACCTTATCTCCAAGACTCGTTTTGTGCTTGTTCACCCCATCATAATTACACGTGATGGTACCAGCGCCAACATTAACCTCTTCGCCTAACTCTGCGTCACCGACATAACTAAGATGGTTAATTTTGCTACCCTTGCCGACTAAGGCTTTTTTAGTCTCGACAAAATTTCCGATTTTCGTGTCGCTAGCTAACTCTGTACCTGGGCGCAGTCTTGCGAAAGGCCCAATAACCGCGCGATCGCCAACCACTGAAGATTCTATAATCGTGTTCGGTAAAATCTGCACACCATCACCAATAACACTGTCAGTAATATGGCAGTTAGGACCAATTGTTACGCCACTACCAATAGAGACTTTACCCACAAATACACAGTTGACGTCGATAAAGTTGTCGGTGCCCGCAATCAGCTCGCCGCGCTGATCGAACCTCTCTGGATCCGCCAAGCTAGTGCCCGAAACCATGAGCGCTTCGGCCAGCTGCTTTTGATGCGCTCTTTCTAATTGACTAAGTTGCACTCGATTATTCACGCCCTCTACCTCGGTGGCTGATTCTGGGTTGATACTGATTATCTCCACGCCGTGCTTCCTAGCAATGGCAATAAGATCAGTTAGATAATACTCCCCTTGAGCATTATTGTTAGTAATTTTTGGCAGCCATGCTCGGAGATGTTCAGCTTTTAAGGCCATTACCCCAGTATTGACCTCAGTAATACTGAGCTCATCGCTAGTGGCGTCTTTCTGCTCAACAATGGCCTCAATGACTCCGCCGCTGCCGCGAACAATCCGCCCATAACCCTGAGGATCATCCAAATGAATCGTTAGTAATCCCATGGTAGTGGAGGACACCACATCCAATATTTTTTCAATGGTCTTTGCCCGGATTAAGGGAACATCGCCATATAAAACGATAACGGTAGCGTCATCATCCAGCGTTGGCTCTGCCTGCTGTACTGCATGCCCGGTCCCTAACTGCTCCGCTTGCTGAACAAACTGAGTGGTATTATTTTGAAACGCGGCCTCAACCTGTTCTGCTCCATGCCCAGTGACTATAATCTTTTTAGCTTTTCCAAGACTATCTACCGCGTCCACCACGTGGCCAAGCATTGACCGACCAGCCAGTTTGTGCAGTACCTTCGGCATGGCAGAGCGCATCCGCGTTCCTTTGCCCGCTGCGAGAATTACAAAATTAGCTTTACCCATTGATCATGCCTTGGTTCTTCGGTATTTCTATGTTTTACGGTACTTGTTATAAAGCCACAACTCAAGGTTCTTATACCTACATGTTTATATACTATTGAATAAAGTGCAGGGTAGACGAAAAAAAAGAGCAGTCAAGCTGCTCTTTTAAGACTGGTAACGCTAAGCTTAACCGCCAAGTTTCTTTCGTATAGTCTGCACTGTGCGCAGTTGTGCGGTAGCCTCGGCAAGCATTGCCGCAGCTTTAGAGTACTCAATTTCGCCAGTTTGATTAGCTATTGCATGTTCAGCAGATTTGACTGCTTCCGCTGCTGCTGCTTCATCAATATCTCCTGCTCTAACGGCTGTGTCAGCAAGAATCGCTATACTACCCGGCTGAACCTCTAGGTATCCGCCAGAGAGATAGTAAACTTCCTCTTCACCCGTCTCTTTAACCAGTCGAACAGGACCAGGGCGCAGATCGCTTAACAATGCCGCATGACCAGGAGTAATACCAAGCTCTCCTAGAGAACCTGTAGCAACGACCATAGTAACCGCACCCGAAAATAAGGATTCGTCTGCACTTACTATGTCACAATGAACAGTTATCGCCATTTTTTACAGCCCTTGATCGCTGATTTAAACATTCTTGCCTTTTTCTACCGCTTCTTCGATTGAGCCAACCATGTAGAACGCTTGCTCTGGGAGATCATCATAGTCGCCATCCAAAATGCCTTGGAAGCCAGCAATAGTATCTTTCAAAGAGACATACTTGCCTGGAGAACCAGTAAAAATTTCCGCCACATGGAAAGGTTGAGATAAGAATCGTTCGATTTTACGAGCTCGAGATACGGCAAGCTTATCTTCTTCAGACAACTCATCCATTCCCAAGATAGCAATAATATCTTTCAATTCTTTATATCGCTGCAATACTGACTGAACGCCGCGTGCGACTTCATAATGTGCTTGACCAATAATTAACGGATCCAACTGCCGCGATGTTGAATCCAAAGGATCTACTGCAGGGTAAATACCTTTAGAGGCAATGTCTCGACTCAATACAACAGTAGAATCCAAATGCGCAAATGTCGTAGCAGGAGAGGGGTCAGTTAAGTCATCTGCAGGTACATATACAGCCTGTACCGAAGTAATAGAACCCGTCTTAGTCGAAGTAATACGCTCCTGAAGTACACCCATTTCTTCTGCAAGAGTCGGCTGATAGCCCACTGCAGACGGCATACGACCTAACAAAGCTGATACCTCAGTACCTGCCAAGGTATATCGATAGATATTATCGACAAACAAAAGAACATCTTTTCCTTCATCTCGGAATTTTTCTGCCATGGTAAGCCCAGTCAACGCTACGCGCAGTCTGTTCCCTGGCGGTTCATTCATCTGGCCATAGACCATTGCTACTTTTGAATCACTTGGTGTTTCAATATTTACAACGCCAGACTCTTGCATCTCGTAATAGAAGTCATTACCTTCTCGCGTTCTCTCACCAACACCAGCAAACACAGATAATCCTGAATGCTCGGTAGCGATATTGTTAATCAATTCCATCATGTTTACCGTCTTGCCCACACCAGCTCCACCGAAGAGCCCTACTTTACCGCCCTTAGCAAATGGACAAACTAAATCGATCACTTTAATGCCGGTTTCAAGTAATTCATCAGACGCTGCCAACTCGTCATAAGCAGGGGGCTTACGGTGAATTGCCATGGCTTCTTTCGCGCCAATAGGCCCCTTTTCATCAATAGGGTTCCCTAGAACATCCATGATTCGGCCGAGAGTTTCAATTCCCACAGGAACTGAAATCGGCGCCTTAGTGTTTTCAACACTTAACCCTCGGCTAATACCTTCCGAAGAACCCATAGCAATGGTTCGAACCACTCCGTCGCCCAACTGCTGTTGCACTTCTAAGGTCAATCCTTTGTCATCAACTCTTAGTGCGTCATACACGCTGGGGACTTGATCTCGCGGGAATTCCACATCGATCACAGCACCAATAATTTGTACGATTCTTCCACTACTCATGTTCGGTTCCTCTTGACTAAACCTTTTTAAATTTCGTTAGACTTTAAACAGCCGCAGCACCACTTACAATTTCTGACAGCTCTTGCGTAATCGCTGCCTGGCGCGCTTTGTTATAAAGCAATTGCAATTCATCAATAAGCTCACCGGCATTTTCGGTGGCATTTTTCATAGCAAGCATACGAGCTGCCTGCTCACAGGCTTTGTTTTCAACAACGCCTTGGTACACTTGAGATTCAATATAACGAATCAATAAACCATCCAGTAATTCTTGAGCATCTGGCTCATAAATATAGTCCCAGTGATGGGAAAGATTGCCATCCGTAATAGGCGCCAATGGCAAAAGTTGTTCTACGGTGGGCGTCTGAGTCATTGTGTTAACAAACTCATTACTAACAACAAATAGCTTATCCAGATTGCCTTGGTCAAAGGCATCTAACATAACTTTGACGCCACCAATTAAATCTTGAGCAACAGGTTCATCACCGACGTCTTTAATCGCCGCAACCACATTACCGCCAACCGAACCGAAGAAGCTTGCCGCTTTGTTACCAACCACACAGATATCAACTTCTACCTCTTGGTCAGACCATTCCTTCATTGAACGAAGCGCTGCTTTAAACAAGTTAATATTTAAGCCGCCGCAAAGGCCTCTGTCAGTTGACACAATAATATAGCCGACGCGTTTAACTTCTCTTTGCTCAAGATACTGATGCTTATACTCTGATACAGCATTAGCAATATGGCCAACCACATCACGAATACGCGTAGCATAGGGTTTCCCTAGAGCCATGCGATCTTGGGCACGCCGCATTTTACTCGCCGCAACCATTTCCATGGCGCTGGTGATTTTTTGCGTACTACCAATACTAGCAATTTTGGTTTTTACTTCTTTTCCGATTGCCATCGTATGTGTCTACCTATTTAACCTGACTTACCAAGTTTGAGTTGAAACAAACTTTTCTAATGCCGCTTTAAATCCAGCCGCAATGTCGTCGTTATAATCACCAGTCTGGTTGATCTGATCCATTAGATCGCTGTGCTCTGCTTTCATATAAGACAGAAGGGCAGACTCAAAATCACCAATCTTGCTCACTTCAATCTCTTTCAAAAAGCCCTGATCTGCGGCGTAAACCATCACACCCATTTCTGCAATACTCTGCGGTGAGTACTGTTTTTGCTTCATTAGCTCTGTTACTCGCTCACCATGATCTAACTGTGCTTTAGTTGCGTCATCAAGATCAGATGCGAACTGCGAAAACGCTGCCAATTCACGGTACTGGGCCAAGGCTGTACGAATACCGCCCGAAAGCTTTTTGATAATCTTGGTTTGAGCAGCACCACCTACACGGGATACAGAAATACCTGCGTTCATGGCCGGGCGAATACCCGCGTTGAACATATCTGCTTCAAGGAAGATCTGGCCATCAGTAATCGAAATAACGTTTGTTGGAACAAAGGCTGAAACGTCTCCTGCTTGGGTTTCAATAACTGGCAGTGCAGTTAGTGATCCTGTCTGCCCTTTCACTTCGCCGTTGGTGAACTTCTCAACATAATCGGCATTAACTCGCGCTGCGCGCTCTAGTAAACGAGAATGGAGATAGAAAACATCACCAGGGTAAGCTTCACGACCTGGAGGACGCTTCAGAAGCAATGAAATTTGACGATATGCCCAAGCTTGCTTGGTTAAATCATCATAGATGATTAGCGCATCTTGCCCACGATCTCGGTAGTACTCTCCCATCGAACATCCGGCAAATGGTGCCAAAAACTGCATTGCCGCTGGATCAGACGCAGTAGCTGCAACCACAATTGTGTGCTCCATTGCACCGTGCTCTTCGAGCTTACGAACCACAGCGGCAACAGAGGCTGCCTTTTGGCCCACAGCAACATAAATACACTTAATGCCCGAGCCTTTCTGGTTAATGATCGCATCAACAGCAATCGCTGTTTTACCAATCTGGCGATCGCCAATAATAAGTTCTCGCTGACCGCGACCAATAGGTACCATTGAGTCAACCGCTTTCAAGCCAATCTGAACAGGCTGATCAACCGACTGACGATCGATAACCCCTGGCGCTACTTTCTCTAGCGCATCTGATAGAGCGGCGTTCACCGGACCTTTGCCGTCAATTGGATTTCCAAGAGCATCCACAACGCGACCTTCGAGCTCGGGGCCCACTGGGACTTCCAGCACACGGCCAGTACATCGCGCTTTTTGGCCTTCTGCCAAGGCTTGATAATCGCCCAAAACCACAGCGCCGACAGAGTCGCGCTCAAGGTTAAGTGCCATACCGTAAACTCCGCCATCAAACTCGATCATTTCGCCATACATCACATCGGCAAGGCCGTGTATACGAATAATACCGTCTGAAACGGAAACAATGGTGCCCTCGTTTTGGGCTTCTGATGAAACATCTAAGTTGTCAATGCGACTCTTAATGATTTCACTAATTTCTGATGGGTTCAGTTGCTGCATTCTCAGGCCTCGATCCTTAGGAATTAAATGACTCGGCTAATTTGGTCAAACGACCACGAATAGACCCGTCTATAACGGTGTCTCCGGCGCGAATTACTGCGCCCCCCAGCAGGCTTTTATCTAAACTAACCTGCATGTTTACTTTGCGCTCTAATTTCTCACTTAGTGCATCGGCCAACATTTTTTGCTGTCCGGCATCCAGCACTTGCGCTGAAGCTATGTCCACATCAACCGCCTTCTCTCGGTTAGCTTTCATAATTTCAAACTGCTGAGAAATTTGAGGCAATAAAGTTATGCGTCTATTTTCTGACAGAATAACAATAAAATTCTGGCAAGCTTCACTTAGGGCATCTCCACATATCTCAATAACAGCTTCAGCTTGTCTTGCTGATGTAGAGCTTGGAGAGTTTAATAGTCTTATCACCGAAGCTTGCTGAGTTACAGTGGCTGCGGTGGCTAAACTATCAGCCCACCCTTGAAGGTCAGATGCATGAACAGCAGATTCAAAAGCTGCTTTTGCATAGGGCCTTGCTAATGTGCTCAATTCTGCCATGGTGATCCTCTATTAAAGCTGTGACGCAAGCTTGTCAACAAGCGCGCGATTTGCCTTCTCATCAATCGACGCCTCTAGAACTTTTTCTGCGCCCGCAAGCGCTAATCCAGCCACCGAAGCGCGAAGCTCTTCTTTTGCTCGATTAATCTCTTGTTCAATTTCAGCTTCAGCGGCAACCTTTAATCGATCGCCTTCTGCAGTGGCTTGCTGTTTGGCTTCATCAATTATCTGATTTGCTCGTTTGTTAGCCTGATCAACGATCCCAGCAGCTTCCTGCTTCGCTTCTTTCATTTGATCAGTCGCCTTGCCTTTAGCAACCTCTAGGTCACGCATAGCTCGGTCTGCAGCATCAAGTCCGTCAGCAATTTTTTGTTCCCGCTCTTCCATAGCTTGCAAAATAACAGGCCAAACAAACTTCATGCAAAACCAAACAAAAATTGCAAAGGTCACCATTTGACCAAAAAGCGTTAGATTAATATTCACGCCAATACCTCATCAATAAAGGTCGGATTAAAAATTTGTTGTGTGTTACGCACCAACACCTGGAGCAACAACAAAGATCAAGTACATTGCAATACCAACACCAATAATAGGCACAGCATCAATCAAACCTGCCAAAAGGAACATCTTCCCTTGGAGCATTGGCCCAAGCTCTGGCTGACGCGCTGTTCCTTCAATCAACTTACCACCCAACAAACCCATTCCAATAGCAGCACCTAAAGCGCCCAATCCGAGCATAATTGCCGCAGCAATGATTACAAGTTCCATCGTAGACTCCCGATTTCAATAGTTATAAATAAAAATTAATGATCTTCTTCGTGCGCCATACTTAAGTAGACGATCGTAAGGACCATAAAAATAAATGCCTGGAGAGTAATTACCAAAATATGGAAAATTGCCCAACCCCACTGCATTAACCCACCACCCAGAGCAAAGACGCCGCCTGCAACCGTTAATAAACCCAACGTTAAAAGCACTGTTCTGCCCGTAGATATTTTCCCTTGGAGATTCATCCAACAAACTCCGCAGACTAAAATAAAGATAGCTAACCAAAAAATACCACTTGTCTCTGTGCCAAACAGCTGGGCGTTTAACCCGCCAAAAAGAACTCCTGTCCCAGCACCTGCGGCAAACATCATGGCAATCAATATAAAGATCATCTCTCCAGCATACATATTGCCAAACAATCGCAGGCCCAAAGAAAATGGTTTTGCCAAAAGCCCCACCAACTCCATGAACAGGTTAATTGGAATAAAGGCCCAATGGTTAAAAGGGTGCATGGTTAGCTCTTTGATAAAGCCTGTCCCTTTAATTTTAATGTTGTAGTAGAGCATTAACACAAAAACGCCTAACGCCATTCCCATGGTGATATTTGGATCTGTAGATGGAACAATCTTTTGGTATTCAACACCAGCTAAGACCATCAATTTTGGAATTAGATCAACTGGCAATAAATCCATTAGATTCATCAAGAAAATCCACACAAAAATAGTAAGCGCCAAGGGAGCAACCATTTTGTTTTTCCCATGGAAGCTATCCTTTACAGAGCCATCAATAAACCCTACAACTAATTCAACGAAGTTTAAAAACCCCGTCGGAACACCCGTTGTAGCGCGGACAGCAGCTCTTCGGAAAAGCCAACAAAAAATAATGCCAAGGCCAATTGACCACGCCATCGAATCAACATGAATCGCCCAAAAGCCCATTGCTGCTGCTTCTGCTGCACCATGCGCCATGGTCCAAGTGTCTGCGGTTAACACTTCGGTACCTGCTTCAGTATGGCGCTCGAAGCCTTCCGGCAACTTCCCATAAACTAGGTTTTGCAGGTGATGCTGGATATATTCAGTTGTGCTTGCGGGATTCTCGCCTGCCATTTATGTCAACTCTTCTAACCCTAAGTTTCGATTATGAACATTTGCTCATAATCGACTTAAATTTATTTCAACGCCCTTGCTACTAAAGCAAGTTGCAGTGGAATCATGGCAATGAAAGCGCCCATGAAACCAATCATATTTACATCTTCAAACAACACAAAAGTTCCAATACACCCAGAAGCTGTCAACACTATTTTGCCCGCCTCACCTCGATACATCGAGTTTAGAACTTTCTGTGCCTGACTCGCTCCAGCGTGTTTAAATGCTTGATAAGAAAACCAAAACTGTGGCACCCACTGCGTTAAACCGCCTAGCAAGATCGAATAACCAACCGTAATATCAAACCAAAAAAATCCCGCGCTCACTGACAGCAAAAACGATAACTGTATCAGTGAAACTTTTAAAACTGGCGGTTTTGGAATAGTCGTCATTAGTCTTTATTGCCACCGTTCTCTAAAGTTATTCCCATCCTTGACACTACCTTTAGAGGCGGGGGCATTATAGGGATACTGATGCTTATATTCAACTCACGAATTACTGTCTATGTTGGCTATTTAGTTTAGTGATCCCGAGGTTTAATTATTTGATGTGGGCCAATATCCCCTCTAGCTCATCAACACTGTGATATTTGATGATTAACTTCCCGGATCCTTTTGTGGAGTGTTGAATAGTAACCGCAGCACCAACTTTTTGAGACAGGTCTTCTTGGGTTCTTAAAATATCTGCATTGACCGTGTTTTTAACTCCTGATGCCTTGTTTGAGTCAGGGGTTTGTAGCCTCTTTACCAAAAGCTCGGTTTGTCTCACGGTCATTGCATTCGCAGCCACTTCACGTCCAGCCTTTACTTGCGCGCTGCCGTTAAGTGCCAATAAACACTTAGCATGGCCAAGCTCGATCTCACCCAATTCAATTTGCTTCTGTACTGCAGGCTCTAAAGTTGCCAGTCTCATTAAATTGGTAACCGAAGACCTAGATTTTCCAACCGCATCGGCAACCTGCTGCTGGGTTAGTTGGAATTCATCTTGCAGGCGAATCAGTGCCAGACTTTCTTCAATGGCATTAAGATCTTCACGCTGAATATTCTCTATAAGCGCCATAGCAATTGCCGCTTCGTCGCTAATTTCTCTTATTATTGCGGGTATTGAATCTAGCCCTGCTTGCTGGCTGGCGCGCCAACGGCGTTCACCAGCAATAATTTCATATTTATCTGTATTTATTTTCCTAACAACTATAGGTTGCATGACCCCTTGCTTGGAGATAGAACTTGCCAGTTCTTTGAGGGCGTCAGCATCCAAGTCTCGGCGAGGTTGATATTTACCTCTTTGAAGAAACTCTAAAGGCAACTGCTTTAGGCTTCCATCAACTTCTTTTAGATCTGCTGCCTCCGCAGTTTCTGCCGAACCTTCCTCGGCCAGCCCCAAAAGAGCATCTAGTCCTGTACCTAAACTTTGTCTTTTTGCTGCCATCTTATTGGGCCTTTGCCATCTCTGTTGGTTGTTGTTTTTCAAGCCTTAGGATTTCTCCAGCCAGTGCCAAGTAAGCCATAGATCCCTTCGAATTGCGATCATACATAAGAGCAGGCAATCCATGGCTAGGTGCCTCCGCTAAGCGAACGTTTCGAGGAATGCTAACTCTGTATACGCGATCTCCAAAATATTTCCTTAGCTGTGCTGTGACTGCATTAGTAAGACTACTACGTGGATCGTACATCGTTCTTAAAATACCTTGAATATAAAGCTTAGGATTAATTAACTTGGCGATCTGTTTGATGGTGTTGTTAAGGTCTGCCAACCCTTCTAGAGCGAAGTACTCACATTGCATTGGGATTATGACTCCCTCACTTGCAACTAGAGCATTAACTGTTAGCATATTGAGCGTTGGAGGGCAGTCGATAATAATATAGTCGTAGTTTTCTTCAACCTCACTAAGAGCAACCTTAAGACGAGACTCTCGTCCAATCTCCTTCATTAGCTCAACCTCTGCCGCAACCAAATCTCTGTTGGCTGGAAGGACGTCATATTTACCTGAATTTGAGTGCACGGTGGCCTCTGCGGTAGGGTTTTTACCCGTTAGAACATGGTAAACACTTAGTTCACACGACTGCTTGTTGATACCAGAACCCATAGTGGCATTGCCTTGAGGGTCTAAGTCTATTAAAAGCACTCGCTTTTTGTAAGCAACCAATGAGGCGGACAAATTCACGCTGGTAGTGGTTTTACCAACGCCGCCCTTTTGGTTTGCAATTGAAATGATTTTAACCAAGGTTTTTATCGTCCTAAGTGCTTTTTCAGTACCTGACTATTTTTATTAGGTGCCTCGCCCCATCAACTCCAGGAACATTTAGTGGGTGTATCTCATCGACCATATAGCTTTTCGGCATGTCACTCAACTCTGTTTTATCAATACGGCCCTTCATTGCCAAAAAACTTCCATTTGTTATTAAAAGGTGGTCACAATAGCTAACCATATCACTCAATGAACTGAACGCTCTACTTAAAACGTGGTCGTAGCTATGTTTGGGCAAATATTTTTCTGCCCTTGTGTTCACTTCTTGGATGTTACTGAGGTTTAGTTCTATTTTGGCTTGGAATAAAAACCTGGTTTTTTTCCCATTACTATCAAGAAGGGTAAATTTTTTGTTGGGGTTTATAATGGCTAGAGGTATTCCTGGTAACCCTGCGCCGGTACCTACATCAATACAGCGTTCTCCAGTGAGCATTGGTGAAACTGCTAGGCTGTCTAACAGGTGAAGCCCAATCATTTCTAGTGGATCTTTGATAGCAGTTAAATTATAGGCCTGGTTCCACCGATCTAACATCTCAAGATATGTAAGTAGTTGGTCAATCTGTTCGTTTGAGCAACTCAGTCCAAGTTGATCTACACCACTTTCTAGTGTTAACCGTTTTTGTGTTTTAAGGCCTGTTTGGTAATGTGTTGTTGTCACTTTTGAATTAACGCCCTATGCCGCATTTTTTTTCAACTGAACCAAAAGTAAAGATATTGCTGCTGGGGTAACCCCAGGAACTCTGGCGGCTCTAGCTAAGGTCTTAGGTAAGGCATCGCTTAATTTTTGTTTTACTTCGTTGGACAGGCCTTTGATGTTTGAATAGTCAAACCCTTCTGGTATCACGGTGTTTTCATGTCTCTGAAGGCGGTCTATCTCATCTTGTTGCCTACTAATGTAACCAGAGTATTTTGCGTCAATCTCTACTTGCTGGGCAATCTTTGAGTCTGGTTTTTGTTCCGGCAACAGGTCACCTATAATTTGGTGATTAAGTTCTGGGCGTTTTAATAGATCAAACAGCGAATATTCGTGAGAAATTCTGTGGTCAATATGCTTAAGCAGCTTTTCTGCCATATCGCTGTTAGGTTGCACCCAGGTGTTTTTTAGTCTTTGGGTTTCTAATTCAATGCCTTCTTGTTTTTCAGAAAATGCTCGCCACCTGTTGTCGTCGACCAATCCCAAGTCACGGCCTTTTTCCGTAAGACGGATGTCGGCATTATCTTCTCTTAATAATAATCGGTATTCAGCTCTGCTCGTAAACATTCGGTAGGGTTCGTTAGTGCCCATACTAATAAGATCGTCCACTAAAACTCCTGCATAAGCAGTGTCTCGTGTGGGGCACCAGTATTCCTTTTCTTGGACTTGTAAGGCTGCATTAGCGCCAGCTAATAAACCTTGTGCAGCCGCCTCTTCATAACCAGTGGTTCCGTTGATTTGGCCTGCAAAAAACAACCCTTTTATTGATTTAGTTTCCAAAGAATAATGGAGATCTTGAGGATTAAAGTAATCGTACTCAATAGCGTACCCTGGTCTTGTAATATGGGCATTTTCAAAACCCTTAATCGACCTAACTAGGTCTAACTGAATATCAAAAGGAAGACTCGTGGAAATTCCATTAGGATATAATTCATAAGTATCCAGGCCTTCTGGCTCAATAAATATTTGGTGTTGGTCTTTATCCGCAAACCGAACAACTTTATCTTCAATCGACGGGCAATAGCGCGGCCCTACACCATCAATAACACCGGTATACAAAGGGGATCGATCCATTCCGCTATGAATGATTTTATGTGTCTTTTTGTTAGTGTAAGTAATCCAACAACATGTTTGTTGAGGGTGGTCTTCTATATGCCCAAGGTAAGACATTACCGGTTCTGGAGTATCTCCCCATTGTTCTTGCAGACTAGAAAAATCAACACTTCGAGCATCAATTCTTGGCGGTGTGCCGGTTTTTAAACGTTCTACCCTAAAAGGTAAATCTCTCAATCTTTTAGCTAGACTCTCGGATGGTGGATCGCCCGCTCTCCCTGCAGCATGATTCTCAAGACCAATATGTACTTTGCCCGCTAAAAAAGTTCCTGCTGTCACCACTACCGTCTTAGCTTTGAAGTGCAACCCCATTTGAGTGATAACACCTGTTACACGATCCTGTTCAATAATCAAGTCATCCACCGCTTGCTGAAAAATTAGTAGGTTTTCTTGGCCTTCTAGAATTCCTCTAACAGCAGCTTTATATTTCACCCTATCAGCCTGAACACGTGTAGCTCTCACTGCAGGGCCTTTTCTAGCATTTAAAACCCTGAACTGGATTCCAGATCGATCAGTAGCTAAAGCCATAGCGCCACCCAGGGCATCAACTTCTTTAACTAAATGGCTTTTGCCAATACCCCCAATTGCAGGATTACAGGACATTTGCCCTAACGTTTCAATATTGTGGGTCAATAATAAGGTTTGGCAGCCCATTCTAGCTGCCGCGAGACAAGCCTCGGTGCCGGCATGTCCGCCGCCAACAACTATGACATCAAAGTGTTTAGTGTATTCCATATCAACGTCTAAAAATAAATGGGTCGTTATTATACGCGTGGTTTTTCAAAAATATTGCTTTATTATTTAGAATACTTAATACCTTTTAGTTTATGAATAATATATTTATATAATTAGTTAGTTTTTTATTGTTATTGTTATTGGTGGCCTTGTTAATTGTGGATTGTTTTTTTATTAGTAAGTAAAACAAAGTTTTAGGCTGTTTTTTGGTTTGTATATCCCCTTATTTTAGTGTGTGTTTTAATCCTGTGTAAGCTTGTTTTATTAAATATAAAAATACCTTGTTTTGTTTTTTTATGTAAACCTTCTTGATTTTGTGGGTAACTTATTTTTTCAATACTAGGTTAATAACAATTTGTTCAAGAACTCTGAATATTGCTTTCTTCTTGTGAAGTTACTGTTGATAACTTGTTATTTTCTAAATGATTGGTTTTCAAGTTAAAAATCACGTGGTTTTCGCTGTTTTATCGAATAAATCATTGAAGTACTGTGTTTATTTCTTTAGAATCGCGCACCCTTACGAGGTAATACACTAATTTTTTGGATGCAATACCATGAAAAGAACATTTCAACCCAGCAACTTAAAGCGAAAGCGCACTCATGGTTTCAGAGCTCGAATGGCTACAGCGGGCGGCAGAGCTGTGCTCAACCGTCGCAGAGCGAAAGGCCGAAAGCGCCTTTCAGCCTAAGGTTTGGGCTACTTGCCCAGTTTATCTTTCCGTAAAGACAAGCGCCTTCTCAAGGCTTCTGATTTTCAGCAGGTTTTTGATTTAAACACCTGCAAAATATCCCACTCAAAGCTACTGATCTTAGCAAAGCTCAATGAGGAAAAGGTTTCCCGCCTCGGTTTGGTTGTCGGTAAAAAAAACATTCCCACTGCTGTGGGGCGAAACTACATCAAAAGAATGGTTAGAGAAACCTTTCGCTTGATGGATTTCCCTCTGGCTTTAGATGTGATTTTTTTGGCTCGTAAAGGAGCGGATAAATTGGACCACAAAGAGATGAACTTGTTGTTACAACAATCTTGGTGCAGACTGCGTGATCGTTGTGAAAGTCCAAAGAGAAATAATGCGTAAAGTAGCCACCCTATTAATTCGCGGATATCAATTGGCCGTCAGCCCTATGTTAGGGAAAAACTGCCGTTTTGAGCCGACGTGCTCTTGTTATGCTCATGAAGCGATAGAGCGCTTTGGGGTGTTAAAAGGTGGATACCTTTCAGCAATAAGAATTGCTAAGTGCAACCCACTTCATCCTGGTGGTTACGACCCCTTGGTGGACGCAACAAACAATAACAACACATCCAACTAAAAATACAGGGTCACAAGCAATATGGACTGGCAAAGAACACTATTAATTTTCGGGATGGGAATGATTGCCTGGTTGTTGGTTATTCAATGGAACCAGTTCCAGGAAGACCAACCAAAATCAGAATCAAGTTACAATCAAGCAGAGGTTGATAGGTCTGAAAATGCAGAGATCGTCGGCCTTCAGGAAAGAGCTTATATAAGCCAAGCGGCAGGCGATTTGCCTCAACTAGAGAGCATGCCAGCACTTGATGTAGCGCCGACACCTTTACAAAGACAGCTCGTAACGGCCAAAAATGACGTATTAGAGATTACTATTGATACTTTGGGTGGCGATATTGTTAATGCCGTCTTGTTGCAACATTTTGACCGAAAAGCAGATGAGGGTGGAAAAGCACTCCCTATTTTGCAGAATACCCGTGAAAATCTCTATGTAGCTAGAAGCGGTTTGATTGGACCCAACGCAACCGATACAAATGAAGGAAGACCACAGTTTGCCGCAGCCTTTGACAACTATATTTTAAATGCTGATAAAGAAAAGTTAACCATTGACTTAACCATAAATATTGACGGTGTGAGAATTGTCAAACGTTTTACTCTTAGTCGTGGTTCTTATGATGTCGAAGTGCAATATGTTATTAACAACGGGTCTAGTTTTGACTGGAGCGGTGTTTTTTATGGTCAAATAAAAAGGGACTCGAAACCTCCTGTTGCGGATATTTCTGGATTTGGCATGCAGCCTTTTCTTGGAGCTGCAATACAACAACCAGAAAAAAACTATGCCAAGTTTGATTTTACCGATATTGAAGACAAAACAATAAAAACCTCAATAGAGGGTGGTTGGGTTGCTATGGTACAACATTACTTTGTTAGTGCCTGGGTGCCGCCAGCTAATGAGGTAAATAACTTTATTTTAAGAAAGCAGTCACAAGGGCAAGATGTTTACTTGATGACATTTACAGGTGCCCCTATTAACGTGCCTGCCGGACAGTCTGGTGAGTATGCTGCAAACTTTTACGTAGGCCCTAAAGACCAGGTGGCTTTATCAGGCCTAGCTGAGTACCTCGATAGAACGCTAGATTTTGGGTTTTTGTGGATCGTAGCCGAACCAATCTTCAAGGCGATGAAGTTCATCCACAGTTTTGTTGGAAATTGGGGGTGGACAATTATAGTGTTAACTCTAGGTATAAAGTTACTTCTTTACCCTTTGTCTGCGGCAAGCCTAAAATCAATGGCGAAAATGCGAAACTTGCAGCCAGAGATGGCCAGATTAAAAGAGTTGTATGGCGATGATCGACAAAAAATGTCGCAAGAATTAATGGGGTTATACAAAAAGGAGAAGGTTAATCCCGCTGGAGGGTGTTTTCCTATGTTATTGCAAATGCCAGTATTTATATCGCTTTACTGGGTATTAATGGAGTCAGTTGAAATACGACATGCTCCCTGGATGTTTTGGATTCAAGATTTGTCAGCAAAAGACCCCTTGTTTGTCTTGCCTCTACTAATGGGTGGAAGCATGTTTGTCATGCAAAAGTTGCAGCCCATGCCTACAGACCCCATGCAGGCAAAAATAATGCAATTTATGCCCATTGGCTTCACATTTATGTTTATGTGGTTTCCTTCGGGGCTGGTTCTCTATTGGACGGTCAATAATTTATTATCAATGGCGCAACAATGGTTTGTAAACCGCCAGCTCTCGATGAGCAAATAATTACTAAAGGCTCCGTTAGGGGCCTTTTCTTTCTGGCATACTGAAGCCTATGTTTCAAAATAGTAAAGACACAATTGTTGCTATAGCTACTGCCTCAGGCAAAGGCGGTGTTGGAGTGGTGCGCCTATCGGGAGAGAGCCTAGAGGATTATATCCAAGGCATTTTAGGCAAAAGAATATCCCCCCGACAAGCAACCTATAGTCAGTTTTTAGATTCTACTGGCGCCACCATTGATGAAGGTATCGCTCTTTACTTTCCTGCCCCCAATTCCTTTACCGGAGAGAGCGTACTTGAGCTTCAGGGCCATGGAGGTATGGTTATTCTGGATGCTTTAGTACAGCGTTGTGTCGAACTAGGCTCGCGAATTGCGAGACCCGGAGAGTTTAGCGAAAGAGCTTTTATTAATGACAAAATGGATTTGGCTCAAGCTGAAGCCGTTGCTGATTTGATTGATGCTACCTCTATTGAGGCAGCACGGTCTGCTGTTCGGTCTATGCAAGGGGAGTTTTCTGCTCTTATTACACACCTCGTTGAAGATATGATTCAAATAAGAATCTACGTAGAGGCTGCGATTGATTTTCCTGAAGAAGAAATTGACTTTTTAAAAGACGAATCTTTATTAGCCCGTTTAGATAAGCTTGCGAATGATCTTTCTTCCGTTTTATCAAAGGCGCAACAAGGCTCTTTACTCAGAGACGGCCTTACCCTGGTCTTGGCGGGCAAACCAAACTCTGGCAAGTCTAGTTTGTTAAACGCACTAGCAGGAAATGATGTCGCTATCGTAACTCCTGTTGCTGGGACCACTAGAGATGTTTTACGTGAGAGGATTATATTAGAGGGGCTACCATTAAACATTATAGATACAGCTGGTTTGCGTGACACTGATAATCAAATTGAGCAAGAGGGCGTAAAACGAGCTTGGAGAGAAATAGAATTAGCCGATCAAGTGTTGTTTTTGGTCGATTCAACCGAAGAAAAACTCCCAGACCTGAAAAACGTATGGCCAGAGTTTTTTGAGAGATACCCAGAATCCAAACAGCGGCTTACTTTGCTGCTTAATAAGATTGATATTTCAGGAATTCCGGCGGGTGCTGTTGCAGGACAACAAAACGTTTTTGGGATCTCTGCAAAAGAACAAACAGGGTTTGATGGGCTAGCGTCTCATTTAAAGGAAAGTGCCGGGTTTTTTGGTGATTCGGGCGGGCTTTTTTCTGCAAGAAGACGACACCTCACATCTTTGGAGAAAGCTCTTGAGCTCGTAACTATAGGCGTAGACCAGCTCCAGAAAGCTGGCGCTGGCGAGCTGTTAGCTGAAGATCTCCGCCAAGCACAAAATGAGCTCTCTGAAATTACCGGACAGTTTACCTCAGATGATCTTTTGGGGCGTATTTTCTCATCGTTTTGCATTGGAAAGTGACCAAAAAAGCGCGGCCGGTCATGATACGTATGGAAAATTTCCCGCAACTTAAAAAACACTCAAAAAACGACGATAAACACTGGATTTAAACTGTATATGTACAGGTTACTAACAGTTATTGCTCAATAATTAACCTTTAATTGTAATGTAAATGTGAGTAAATTTTTCCTTGTAATTTTTCAAGTTATTGTTTTTAAAGGTCTTTATAAGTAACCCGCGAGTTTTTCTCTGATTTTATTTTGTGGATAATTCTGTTTTTGTTGTATACACTAAACTTAATTATAAGAAAGAAGACATTGTTAGCTTATTTACAATGTTTGTAATTACGCGGGGCGGTATGAGTAGCAAGATAATAAAAAACAACAACCTCTGTTTAGGTGTTTTCTTTGTGACCACCAGTCTTTTATTTTCTATATCTTTAGAGGTCAACCAGCGTGCAAACTGATATGGCTTCTCTCGCTTGGTCTCAATGTCAAAACCAACTTCGTAGTGAACTACCTGAGCAGCAATTTAATACGTGGATTAGGCCTCTTATTGCCCAGCAAGGGTTAGAAGATGAGGTCCAATTGTTGGCGCCAAATCGATTTATCGAAGACTGGGTTAAAAATAAATTTCTTGGTCGAATAGAGGAGCTTTTAGTTCAGCTGGGCGGGCAGGATGTAAATGTAGCGATAGCGGTGACACAAAGCTCAAGCAATGGGGTTAATGGTGTTGCGAAAACCCGTGGTTCAAGCGGATTTGAGTCTGATCCAGAGGCGGGGTGGGTGGCTCCTGCGGTGGTCAAGCAAGAACCTCTTGATAGGGGTCCGGCGATTATTAAGTCAGCCGCAGAAAGTAGCCTAAAGACAAATTTGAATAAGAATTTTACTTTTGACAGTTTTGTAGAGGGCAAGTCAAACCAGCTGGCTTTTGCTGCAGCGCGACAGGTTGCAGAAAACCCTGGCGGATCATACAACCCGCTGTTTATATACGGAGGGGTTGGTTTAGGTAAAACGCATTTAATGCATGCTGTTGGGCATGCTATGAAAGAAAAAAACCCAGAGGCAAAAATAGTCTATTTGCACTCAGAAAGATTTGTTGCCGATATGGTTAAAGCTCTACAGCTAAAAGCGATAGATGAGTTTAAGCAATTTTATCGATCAGTAGATGCCTTGCTGATTGATGACATTCAGTTTTTTGCTGGCAAAGAGCGCTCTCAGGAAGAGTTCTTCCACACCTACAATGCCTTGCTTGAGGGTGGGCAGCAAATGATACTTACCTGTGATCGCTACCCTAAAGAAATAGACGGTGTTGAAGAGAGGTTGAAATCTCGGTTTGGTTGGGGACTAACTGTGGCGGTCGAACCTCCTGAGTTAGAAACGCGAGCAGCCATATTAATTAATAAAGCGCAACAGTCAGGCATGGAGCTTTCTAAGGACGCTGCATTTTTTATTGCTCAACGTATTCGTTCAAATGTTAGGGAGCTTGAAGGGGCGCTTAAAAGAGTGATGGCTCACGCCCAATTCACTGGGCGGCCAATAGATATTGATTTAATTAGAGAATCCCTTAAAGACTTGTTGGCACTTCAGGATAAGCTAGTTACCATAGACAATATTCAGAGAGTTGTAGCGGACTATTATAAACTTAAGATGTCTGACATGTTGTCCAAGCGCAGGAGCCGGTCAGTTGCCAGGCCCAGACAAATGGCAATGTCCATCGCAAAGGAGCTAACAAGCCATAGTTTACCAGAGATTGGAGAGTCGTTTGGCGGTAGAGATCATACGACAGTGTTGCATGCTTGCCGGAAGGTAAAAGAACTTGAGGCTATGGATAGAGAGGTGCAAAGAGATTTGAAGAATTTATACCGAGCTCTTTCTACTTAAAAACTAACATAAGTAATTGATTGTTGGAGATAGATAAATATTATGAAATTTAGTTTGTCGCGCGAAGCGCTTTTAAAACCATTGCAGCTTGTTGTTGGTGTTGTTGAGCGACGACAAACGCTACCTATTTTATCAAATGTTTTATTAAGTCTCGATCAGTCAAGGCTGTCTATGACGGGCACTGATCTAGAGGTTGAAATAGTCGGGGTGACCGATATTGGGTCTGCCGGAGAAGATGGTGATGTGACCGTTTCGGCCCGCAAGTTGGTTGATATCTGCCGGTCTCTTCCAGAAGAGGCGCAGATTGATTTTTCAAGCGGTGACGGCAAGGCAACGTTGAAGAGTGGGCGAAGCAAGTTCACCCTAGCAACACTCCCTGCCAATGAGTTTCCCTCTGTGGATGAAGGAGAGAAAACGGTTGAATTTATGGTGCCGGGATCTGCTCTTAAAGCGTTAATTGAGGCTACTTCCTTCGCCATGGCGCAACAAGATGTTAGGTATTATTTAAACGGTATGCTTTGGGAGCTAAATAATAACAAGCTTCGTGCAGTGGCCACAGACGGGCATAGAATGGCCATGTGTGATGGATTATGCGAGGTTGCAGTCGCAGAGCCGGTGACCTCAATCCTGCCTCGCAAGGGAATTATTGAGCTCTCCCGGTTGCTTGACGAAGATGAAGTTAAGGTTGCAATGGGATCTAATCATATCCGTGTTACTGGTGGTGACTATTGTTTCACTTCGAAGTTGGTAGATGGCGCGTACCCCGATTATGATAGGGTGTTGCCCAAAGGTGGAGACAAAACAGTAGTAGCGGATCGGGCAGAGCTGAAGCAGGCATTTGGAAGAGCGGCTATACTATCCAATGAAAAGTACCGAGGTGTGCGGATTTTGTTGTCAGAAGGCTCTATTAAGATGGTGGCAAACAATCCAGAGCAAGAAGAAGCAGAAGAGGAGGTTACCGTTAAGTACTCTGGAGAAGATCTTGAGATAGGGTTTAACGTTAGCTATTTGCTTGATGTACTAAATGTTATTTCTGGTAATGAGGTCCGTATTACCTTGTCTAACTCAAACAGCAGTGCGTTGGTAGAAGATGCCGCGGATGGCTCGGCCGTCTATGTCGTTATGCCTATGCGGCTGTAATGCTAAACCAGCGAGGCTTGGGCCTCGCTACCCTAGGTTAAGCGCTAATGTATATCCCCCACCTTGAGATCTTTCAGGTCAGAAACCTTCAAAGTCTTAAAATAGACTGCCACCCCTTGGCTAATATAATTTATGGCGTCAACGGAAGTGGAAAAACTAGCCTTCTTGAAGCGGTTTACTTGCTAGGACGGGGCCGGTCGTTTAGGCACAGGGACTTGCGGTTAGTTGTTAATCACCAGGCCGAAGAGCTTGTTGTGTCTGCAAAAATTAAGAAAGGTATGCCTGCCACGGCTCATCAAATTGGGGTTAAGAGGACATCCTCAGGCAAGTTTGCAGCACGCTTTGACGGGAAGACCTTCCAATCTGCGGTGCAGCTAGCCTCAGTGTTACCTCTGCAATTAATAGATGCTCATAGTTTTAATCTTTTAGAGGGCGGCCCATTACAGAGACGGCAGTTTTTAGATTGGGGAGTGTTCCACGTGGAACAAACCTATGGAGATGTTTGGAAGAGGTTCCAAAAAGTACTAAAACAGCGGAATCAGCTGTTGCGACATGGTAGAATAGACGAAGAATCTTTAAGCGTTTGGACTGCAGAGTTTGTTCCGCTTAGCGAAGAGGTTTCAAGGTTGAGAGATAAGTATTTAAGTGGCCTTGTAAAGCATGTTAAGGAAGTGGCGAGATTGTTTGATGGGCTGGGTAGTCTTGATATTGAATATTACCAAGGCTGGAGTGTTGAGGCTTCGTTAGCTGATGTTATGAGTGCCGATAAGAAGAGGGATTTTTCTGTCGGAACGACGAGCCACGGGGCACACAAGGCAGACATGAGGATAAAAGTAGACGGCGTTCCTGCCTCAGAGGGGCTGTCTAGAGGACAAACCAAGCTGTTGGTTTACGCCCTAAAGTTGGCTCAGGCGACTTATTTTAGAGAGGCAACCGGTGATTCGTGTTTATTTTTGCTGGATGACCTCCCTGCGGAGCTGGATGTGCACCATAGGCAGCAGGTGGTTGCGTGTCTTTATGGGCTTGAGTGCCAGTTTTTTGTCACTGGTGTGGATAGAAGTGATTTTGATGTTTTGGTGAAGGATAGGCCACACCAAATGTTCCATGTGGAACATGGTGTGGTGACTGTAGGTTGAATAACAGGAAATAAACCGTTATGGCTGAAGAAGAAAACTACGACTCGTCGAGTATTAAGGTGTTAAAAGGGTTGGATGCGGTGAGAAAGCGTCCTGGCATGTACATTGGAGACACTGATGACGGAACAGGCCTGCACCACATGGTGTTCGAGGTAGTTGATAATTCTATTGATGAGGCCTTGGCTGGGCATTGTTCAGAAATTCGCATCGTGATTCATCCTAATGAGTCGATCTCTGTTTTTGATAATGGGCGCGGAATACCCACGGAAATGCATGATGAGGGCGTTTCGGCGGCGGAAGTTATAATGACCGTGCTGCATGCAGGCGGAAAGTTTGATGATAATAGCTATAAGGTGTCTGGCGGGTTACACGGTGTTGGGGTTTCTGTTGTAAATGCCTTGTCTAAAACGATGAGGCTGACCATTCGTAGAAACGGGCAGGTTCATGAGCAAACCTACTCTCATGGTGTTCCGGACGGCCCTTTGGAAGTCGTTGGGGAGACTGAGGAGACAGGGACAGAGGTCTTTTTTGTCCCCTCAGAAGAGACTTTTACAAACATTCACTTTCACTTTGATCAGCTAGCCAAGCGGCTTCGAGAGTTGTCCTTTTTGAATTCAGGGGTCCGCATTGTTTTGCAAGACGAGAGGACTGGGAAAGAAGAGGTTTATGCGTACGATGGTGGTTTGAGTGCTTTTGTGGAGTACCTCAACACTAATAAAACTACCGTGAATAAGATCATGCATTTCAGTAATGATCGAGAAGACGGAACCAGCGTGGAGGTGGCTCTGCAATGGAATGATGGATTCCAAGAAAACATCCTGTGTTATACCAATAATATTCCGCAGCGTGACGGCGGTACCCACTTGGCCGGTTTTCGCTCTGCTTTAACAAGGGGCTTGAACACCTACATCGAAAAAGAGGGCATTAATGGTAAATCCAAGGTAAATACAACAGGAGATGATGCTAGAGAGGGCCTAACAGCAATAATTTCAGTTAAAGTGCCAGACCCTAAGTTTTCTTCACAAACAAAGGATAAGTTGGTAAGTTCTGAGGTAAAGACTGCGGTCGAGCAAGAGATGGGCGAGAAGTTTAATGATTATCTGATGGAGTTTCCTCAAGAAGCGCGAGCGGTAGTTGGGAAAATGATAGATGCAGCTCGAGCTAGAGAGGCGGCGCGCAAAGCAAGAGAGATGACGAGGCGCAAAGGAGCTCTAGATATCGCAGGATTGCCTGGGAAGCTAGCGGATTGTCAGGAAAAAGACCCTGCTCTTTCTGAGTTGTACCTTGTCGAGGGAGACTCGGCAGGAGGGTCGGCTAAGCAAGGACGGGCCAGGAAAACGCAAGCTATTTTACCGTTAAAAGGTAAGATATTGAATGTTGAAAAAGCGCGGTTTGATAAAATGCTCTCTAGTGCAGAAATAGGCACTTTGATCACCGCTTTAGGTTGCGGCATTGGGGCCGAAGAGTTTAATTTAGAAAAATTACGCTATCACACTATTGTTATCATGACCGATGCTGATGTGGATGGATCTCATATCCGCACGTTGCTACTGACTTTTTTCTTCAGGCAGATGCGGGAGTTGGTAGAAAATGGCCATATATTTATCGCCCAACCCCCTCTCTACAAAGTAAGCAAAGGGAAAAACGAGCAATATGTGAAAGATGATGCGGCGCTGCTAGTATATTTAACTCAAAAGGCACTTGAGAGTGCCAGCTTGCATGTCAATGCAAGTGCGCCCCCGCTTCAGGGGCAGGCTCTGGAGGCGCTAGTCGGACAATTTAGAGGTGTCAGTGAGCTTATGGATAGAATGTCTCTTGTATATCCCTTAGATATACTGGAAGCACTAATTTATGTTAGAGGCTTAGATAGCAAACTTCTTCAAAAAAGAGGCGAAGTTGCGGCATGGTGCGCCGAACTCCAGGAAAAGCTCGAAGAGTCGGACACTGGATCCCACCGCTATCAGGTCAGTGTGAAAGAGGATAAAGAGCGAAAAGTGTTTCTGCCAAACGTTGAAGTTACCGCCCATGGTGTTCCTCATTACCATACTCTTAGTAGAGACTTTTTCGTATCCAGTGAATATGGCGCCATTGTGCAATTGGGAGAGACGCTTCAAGGACTGATAGAGGAAGGTGCTTATGTAAAGCGCGGCGAGCGTACACATGAGGTGACTAGCTTCAAACAAGCTTTAGATTGGTTGATGTCGGAGTCTCGGCGGGGGATAAATACTCAGAGATATAAAGGCTTAGGGGAGATGAATCCAGACCAGCTCTGGGAGACCACGATGGACCCTGAAAGTCGGAGGATGCTTGTGGTCTCCATTGAAGATGCTATTGCTGCAGATCAAATGTTTACGACTTTGATGGGTGATCAAGTAGAACCGAGAAGAGACTTTATTGAAACTAACGCGTTATCTGTAGTTAATCTGGACGTGTAGTCTTTATAAGATTTGATTTAGGGCTTTGGTGTATTATTGACTAGAGAGGAAGCTATCCAAGACCGCACAGTGTCCGTTAGACTTCGTGCGTTATCCAAAGATGAGTCGATAGCAGGGCCTATGGTTACCTGCACTGTTCCGGAATATTTTAACCAGGTAGTTGCCGGCCAGTGGGCTCCGGCATTGTGCGATATCGGTAAAATAGGAACGCCAGATAATTTAGCAAGTGCAGCGCCTCCTGTTTTAAAAGCGCCTAATTGGCCGTCAGGATTGCGAGTCCCTTCTGGGAAAATAACTACCTTCAGTCCTTTAGATAATCGCTCTTGCCCAAGCCTGAAAACTTGCCGGATGGCACCGGCCGGGTGAGACCGGCGAATTCCAATAGGCGCCATAGTTGCTAGGCTCCAGCCGAAGAAGGGAATCCAAAATAATTCCCGCTTTAAGACAAAACTTACAGGTCGAAAGAGCCATTGAAAATAAAAAGATTCCCATGCACTTTGGTGATTGCTCAAAATAACGCAGGGCCCGTTCGGAACATTCTCTAGGCCTGTTACACTGACTTTAACGCCGCAGATCAGGCGTAGCCATACCATAATGCCTCGATTTCCCTTTGTAGCAACCTTTTGCCGTTCCCCGAGGGGGAGCCGCCAAATTAGGCATGAAATAACCCCCAGCACTATTACAATAAGCATTAAGCCAAAATAGAACAAAAGGGCACGGAAACCTAGAGCCAGGTATTGCGCTGTCGTTATCTTCAAGGTTATTTGCTTGTTGCCATCTGGGCGATATCGGCGACGTTTATGCACAAACACCGAAGTCTGTGTAACAAGCTTAGACGATTTTCACGAATAGCGAGATCTTCTGACATAACCATTACATCATTAAAAAACGCATCGACAGGATCTCGTAATGTCGCTAGATTTTTTAGCACGGCATCGTAATCCCGTTTCTCTATCAAAGGCTGCGAGACATCAGACAGGGTTTTAATTGCATTTGCGAGGTTCTTTTCGCTCCCCTCTTCCAGTAGAGCGAGATCCATCTCTGAGGGCTGACGGTTTTTTAGCTGTTTGGATAGTAGATTTGATACGCGCTTATTTGCTGCTGCGAGATCTTGAGCTTCAGGTAGCTTTGAAAACGCTGAAATCGCCTTCACTCGGGCGTCGATATCCAGAGGATTTGAAAGATTTAGAGAGGCGACAGAGAGGTAAACTTCGGATTTGAGGCCCTCTTCTTTGTACCAAGACTTAAACCTATCCAATATGTATGTAAGTACTTGCAAACGTATCTTTTCGAGAGCTTCTTCCTTGAGATCAAACTGGCTCGCGGCAATTAAGATTGCCTCGTTCAAATCAAGATCTATTTGACGAGCGATGATTATCCTCAACACTCCCAGACTGGCTCTCCTTAGCGCAAAAGGATCCCTCGACCCTGAAGGTTGCTGCCCGATGCTAAATATACCCACTAAAGTATCTAATTTATCTGCCAAAGCCAGCGTAGTACCCACCTCTGTTGACGGCACTTGATCTCCTGAAAACCGCGGAAGATACTGTTCCAGCTGAGCCTCAGCAACTTGCTTGTCCTCTCCGTCGTTCAGCGCGTAATATCTACCCATAGTGCCTTGTAGGTCTGCAAATTCCCCAACCATGTCGGAAACTAAATCAGATTTACTTAACTCTGCGGCTCTGCGAGCAAGCGAGGGATCCGCGCCGGTATAATTTGATAGGACTTCGGCGATCGCAGCTACGCGAGCTGTTTTGTCAAAGACGGAGCCGAGTTTATCTTGAAATACTACTGTCCTTAGCGCTTCCCGCCTGCGCTCGAGAGACTCTGTGGCGTCGTTTTCGTAAAAGAACGCGGCATCGGCTAGACGAGGCCGAATTACCCGCTCATTTCCAGCGATTACTTGCTTGGGGTCTTTACTAACAATATTTGCTACTGTTATAAAAGCGGGTAGTAGCTCTTTTTTGCTATTTATAACGTGGAAATACTTTTGATGTTCTTTCATCGATGATATTAGAGCTTCTGCGGGTACTGATAGAAAGCGTTTCTCAAATCGACCCAATAGTGGGACTGGCCATTCATTGAGAGCGGTGACTTCATTCAACAGTGATTCGTCTATCACAGCCTCCCCCCTAATGCTCTTCGCCAAAGAAGAGACCCCCTCGTGAATCAGGCGCTTTCGCTCATCGAATTGCGCGACTACCTTCGCGCTGCGGAGTTGCTTCTCATAGCTCTTTGGGGATTTAATCAAGATATCACCAGGGCAATGGAACCGATGCCCTTGGCTAACATTGCCAGTCTTTACACCCAGTATTGTTTCTTCACACACATGATCGCCGAACATAAGCACACCCCAATGTACAGGTCGGACAAACTCATCTTTGCTGCTTCCCCAACGCATTCGCTTTGGAATGGGTAAGCTTGATAAGCACTCGTTAATTACTAAACCAAACAGCTCGGTAGAGGCTCGTCCAGATTCGGTGTGCCGGATGCAAAGCTTATCTTGGTGACCATCATTCTCGATATATGCGGATAAATCCGACAAAGCCAAATTGTTCTTACTAGCAAAAGCCTCGGCTGCTTTAGTGGGGGCTCCTGCCTCATCAAAAGCGACCCTTGCTGGAGGCCCCCATGACACAATGTCAGAGTCAGGTGTACTGCCGTCTAATCCCTTAATGTATATAGCTAAGCGCCTTGGGGCCGCATAGGACGTGCTACCCTCAAAAGACAAGCCTTGAGCAATGAAACCATCAAGAATGCTTTCTGTGAATGCGTGCGATAATGATAGAAGAGCCTTTGGGGGCAACTCTTCTGTGCCCAACTCAAATAAGAAATCGGATTTCATTTATCTTCTCCCGCATGACGAGCAAGGACCTCTTTAGCAATGTCAGGCGATGCCAAGGGGAAGCCGGCAGCCAGTCTGGAGTCGAAGTATCCTTGGGCAACTCCCCGTGCAAGAGTTCTTACTCGAAGGATATAGCGTTGCCGCTCGGTTACGGAAATAGCTTTGCGGGCATCTAGTAAATTAAATGTGTGGGATGCTTTCATCACCATCTCATAGGCTGGAAGGGGAAGGTTACTGTCAATAAGACGGCGGCAATCCTTTTCGTACTGATCAAAAGCGGAAAACAAAAAATCGACATCAGCATGCTCAAAATTAAAGGCAGACATCTCAACTTCGTTTTGCAAAAACACGTCACCATAAGTTACATCTCCATCTGGACCATGAGCCCAAACAAGGTCGTAGATGCTATCAACTCCCTGTAAGTACATAGCGATACGCTCTAAACCGTAAGTAATCTCTCCAGTAACTGGATAGCACTCGAGACCGCCTACCTGCTGGAAATAAGTAAACTGAGAAACTTCCATACCGTTCAGCCAAACTTCCCAGCCCAAACCCCACGCACCAAGAGTTGGCGATTCCCAGTTATCCTCTACAAACCGAACATCATGAATTAAGGTATCAACCCCAACAGCCTGAAGAGACCCCAAATAAAGAGCTTGAAAATCACTAGGAGAAGGTTTCATGACTACTTGAAATTGGTAATAGTGCTGCAATCTATTTGGATTTTCCCCATACCGCCCATCAGTAGGCCTTCGAGATGGCTGAACGTAGGCGCTATTCCATACTTCTGGACCTATAGAGCGCAAAAAAGTTGCAGGATGAAACGTACCAGCGCCTACCTCCATATCAAGTGGCTGCATAATGACACACCCTTTTCCCGCCCAATAATTCTGAAGAATGGCAATGAGATCTTGAAAAGTATCAGGGGGTGAAGAAAGTTTACTCACTAAAGTTACCCGTAATTAAAAAGTTCCGAAGTCGAAGCTCAATTATAAAGGTGCGCAAAGATAAAGATAGAGTTTAACTGAACCAAAAGCATGATTTAGTTAATCGCCTTGATTAACCTTTCGATATACTAGCCTATAATTGCAAAGCTTTAACGACAGACCCAAGGCTTAGTACACTGTGAGCTTTTAAAAATAACACAAAGGATAGTCTTCTAATGAGGAACATATTAGTCCTCTGGTTGCTGAAATTAGTTTCCATACTCCCGCTTGGCATTGCTCGTATCAAAGGAGCATGGCTGGGGAGGCTCCTTACTATTATTCGCGCTCAGCCTTCGCGGATAGCACGCATCAATTTATCTTTATGTTACCCGCACTTGTCGGACGATGAGGTTAAGTGGATTTGTAATATGCGCATGCGTCATTTAGCACAGGCTGTTTTGGAAACGCCCAAGGTCTGGCGAAAAGGCAACCCTTGGGTTTCCAAAAAAGTGGTGGCGGTCAAAGGTCTAGGCCTTTTTGAGCAGGCTATTGCAGATGATCGCGGTACTATTCTAATTATTCCTCATCAGGGAAATTGGGAGGTTCTCGGCTTGTGGGCTGGAGAGAAAAAAGCAATGACCTCTCTTTATGATCCCCCGAGAATGATTGAGTTAGAAACTTGGATTAAAACCTCAAGGGAACAATCCGGAGCGACGCTGGTGCCAACAAATGTGCGCGGCGTTTCTGCGCTAATAAAAGCCTTGAAGCGTGGTGAAATGACTGGCATTTTACCTGATCAACAGCCCCCCCCTGAAAGCGGAGAGTTTGTACCTTTATTGGGTGTGGAGGTTCGAACCATGACGTTGATTCATAAACTGTTGCAGCGCTCAGGGAGTCAGGCTTTAATGGCCACAGCACTGCGCGTGCCTGGTGGGTGGGAGTTACATTTTGTTGCACCGGCCCAAGATATTTACAGCACGGATGAGGTGACCAGTTTATTGGCTTTAAACAAGGGAATTGAAGATATAATAGCTTTGGCGCCGGAGCAGTATCAGTGGGAATACAAACGGTTTCGAGAGCGGCCAAAGGGCATGGACCCTATTTATGATTAGTAATCACAATTTAACTAGAAACTACTTTAACGCAGGGATAGCTTTGCCTTCTTCTCAACAAATTAAATCACCAGTCAGCACCGCCTGGCGACCCCTCTCTTCATTTCATGATAATGAGGTACCAGCGCATTGGCACAAATGGCTGTCCGATCGAGGGTCGCTTACGGAGCGATTGATCGACGCAAGCGACAACCAATTTGCCGTTGAGGTGCTGAGCCAGGTAGAGACATTGCCTGATGAGTCAGAGGCTCGAGCACTCAATATATCACCCACAAGAGAGGTGCTGATTAGACAGGTTATTCTTAAAGGCAAGGATACCCCTTGGGTTTTTGCCAGAAGCATTTTACCTTTGACTACGCTAACTGGGCGATTGGCGGCACTTCGTCATATTGATAGTCAGCCACTAGGCGCGGTGCTGTTTAATGATCCTTCTATGTCTCGTGAGCCAGTAGCAGCGTCTTATATGATGGCCTCTGATCTGCATGTTCCAGAAAGTATATGTAATCAGATGACTCATTTGTGGGGGCGCAGATCGGTATTCCGTCTTGACAGCAAGCCTCTGTTAGTTAGTGAAATATTTTTACCGAGTTTTCAGGATTACAATTACCGATTGGAGGAGTAGTGATGAACACCTCTGTAGAGCCTAGGGCGGCGCGAGTAACAAATCCATGGCTTCGGCTAATGCGCATGGATCGTCCCATTGGTATTTATCTTCTTTTGTGGCCGACGTTATGGGCTTTATGGTTTGCTGGCTCAGGGAATCCTTCAATCGGGACAACGATTATATTTTTGTTGGGTCTAATTGTTATGCGAGCAGCCGGGTGTGTTATTAATGACTATGCGGACCGCCATGTTGATGGGAAGGTGGAACGAACTAAAACTCGGCCACTGCCGTCAGGAGAAATAAAACCACAACAAGCGCTCTGGCTGAGCTTCGGGCTTCTATTTGTCGCGTTATGCCTGGTATTAATGACAAACCAACTAACGATACTTCTTTCGTTTGTCGGGGCGGCAGTTACAGCCATTTACCCGCTTATGAAACGCTTTACAAATCTGCCACAGCTTGGTCTTGGGGTCGCCTTTGCCTGGGCTGTCCCTATGGCATTTGCAGCAGAGAGAGCAGCTTTGCCGACGGAACTTTGGCTTATATTTGCAGCGATTGTGGTTTGGACTATTGCTTTTGATACTTATTACGCAATGGTTGATCGGGAGGACGATTTAGAAATTGGCGTTCAATCCACCGCAGTATTGTTTGGAAAATATGATCTATTGATGATTGTATTGTTACAGGTCGCTACACTCATCCTTATGGCCATTGTGGGACTAGAGTTTCAAAGGGGACTGGTTTATTTTCTGAGCCTAGTAGTTGCAGCAGGTTATTTTTACAACCAATTTCGCCGAGCTAGGCAAAGAGATAGAGAGGCATGTTTTGCGGCATTTTTAAACAATCACCGCGTGGGAATGGTCATTTTCATTGGTATTGCGGCGGACTATCTTATTGCCCAGCAACCGATGGCAGCATACTTCTAGTGCTTTTGCCAAATAATTAGTTGGTTATTGGCGGGCAAGTCATTATCTTCTATTAATTCCATGCCGACGGCGGTGGCTAGTTTATTTAAGTCATTAAACTCACGTATTCCTTGGGTCGATTTTACTGCTCTCAGTTTAGCGTCAAAGGCTCGATTACTTTCAGCGGCAATCAATCCAGAATATTGCATCGGGCCATAAAGGCAAAAGAGACCGCCAGACATTAAAATCTTAGACACGCCAGAAAACATAAGCTCGATCTCTGACAAGGCCATGATATGGGCAGTATTGGCTGTAAAAACAGCGCCAAATAGACCCTCTGGCCATGGCCCCACACCGACATCTAAATCCAAGGGTTGATGAATATTTTCCAGCGAACTGTCTGAGATCCACTGTTTGATCCCTTGGTGGTTTTGAATTCGATCACTAGTATGCCACTGCAAGTGTGGCATAGCACGACTAAACCAGACAGCGTGCTGGCCCGTTCCACTACCAATTTCAAACACAGATTGACAGTCAACGAGGATACGCTCAAGAACTTGAGATATTGGAGCACGATTATTTTCGCAGGCCTGGGAAAATGGTTTTGTCATTTAATTAACATTTGATTTGAGAAAGAAAACTAGGGCGGCTTACCCTCTAGTGAAGACCCACTTATCAGTCTCACTCATAGCATCATTAAACCTATAACCGTCGCTATCGAAAGCTTTAATGCTCTCTACATGTTTAATTTTATTTTTAATAATAAAACCAGCCATTAATCCCCTTGCTTTTTTTGCGAAGAAACTAATGATTTTATATTTTCCATTTTTGTTATCCATGAACACAGGGGTAACGATTCTACTAGAAATGGTTTTTTCTTTAGCTGCCTTGAAATATTCGTTAGAGGCAAGGTTAAGTAACACTGAATCAGAGGATGAGAGGAGGGTGTTTAACTCTTTGTTGATAATTCCATCCCAGAATGCGTAAAGGTCGGAACCTCGAGCGTTAGCAAACTTGGTACCCATTTCAAGACGATAAGGCTGCATCAAATCAAGTGGGCGCAGAACACCGTAGAGGCCAGACAAAATACGCAAATGATCTTGAGCCCAATTAAGATCCTCTGCAGACATAGAGTCTGCAGATAGTCCTTGGTATACATCACCTTTGAAGGCAAGCACTGCCGGCTTAGCATTGTCGTTATCGAAGGGCAGCGACCATTCTTGAAAGCGTTCATAGTTTAATGCACCGAGCTTATCGCTCAGCCCCATCAGAGCGCAGACGTCCTGAGGGGACAGTTTTTTAAGACCCTCAAGCAACTCCTTAGAATGCTCCAAGAAGGCTGGTTGACTGTACTGGCTGACAGAAAAAGAGCTACTGTAGTCGAGTTTTTTGGCTGGTGAAATCACCGTGAGCATCATTTTTAGTTACCTAGCAAAGAGCGTGGACAATTAGGGGTCATTCAATAATATCAACTTTTATTGCAACTGTTTAGAGTAAAAGCCATCAAAACTGGCTACACATCTATTATTCTTTACGGTAATTCGGCAATATTGGTTGTATAGAAACATACTGTCTATCTGCCGTAAAGAGGGTGTTATATGCATGTTGAGCGGATCAAAGTGATTTATTTATTACTCCTTACTACGCTGTTTATAACAAGCTGTAGTGTTAACCCAGTGACAGGACAAAATGAATTCCTGTTGATGTCTAAACAGCAAGAAATCACTTTGGGTGAAACAAACTATAGTCCTTCTCGACAAGCCCAAGGAGGAGATTATTATCTTGACTCTGAACTACAGAACTATGTTGCGGGAGTAGGTAAAAAATTAGCAACATTTAGCGCCCAGCCAGACTTACCCTTTGAGTTCGTAGTAATCAATAATTCAATTCCCAATGCTTGGGCCCTGCCTGGGGGTAAGATTGCAATTAATCGTGGTCTTTTAATGTACCTTGAGGATGAGGCCCAGCTTGCTGCAGTGTTGAGTCACGAAATTGTCCACGCTGCGGCGCGCCACAGCGCGGCACAAATGAGCCGAGGGACACTCTTGAGCCTTGGAGTCATGGCTGCTGGAGTGAGTGTCAAAGAGAAGGAGAACGATCAGCTTTATAGCTTGGCATCTCAAGTTGGAGCAGCAGCCTGGTTGGCAAAATATGGTCGAGATGATGAGCTTGAGGCGGATTACTATGGTATGGAGTATATGGCCCAAGCCGGCTATGACCCAGAGGGCGCTGTGGAATTGCAACAAACCTTTGTCTCTCTTAACACAGATAAAGCAACGAGCTTCTTGTCAGGTTTATTTGCTAGTCATCCCCCTTCTATGAGGAGAGTGGAGGCAAACCGCATAAAGGCTAAAACTTTGCCGAGTGGCGATCGAGGCAGGACGCGCTTCCAGGCAGCTATTAGGCAACTAAAAGAGGATGAACTGGCTTACAAAGCGGCAGAAAAAGCCACGGAGGCTTTAGAGAAAAAGGATCCAAGGAGTGCTTTAAGCTCGTTAGACAAGGCGGTTGCCCTTCAGCCAGATGAGTTTTCTTTCTGGGTGCTACGTGGAACGGCCTGGAAAGCTTTGGATAAAAAAGACAATGCAGATAAGGCTTTTTCTACAGCTATTAGAAAAAACAGGGACCATTTCAGCGGTTATTTGGAGCGCGGTATTCTGCGACATGAAAACGGGCTTAAAGCGGAAGGGCTTGCTGATATCAAACGTAGCTTCGCATTACTACCTACCCCTGCCGCAAGTTACTACCTGGGCAAGGCGGAAATGTCGGCCAAGAACTATGCAAAGGCCGAGGACTACTTTTACCTGGCTGCAAACGCAAGAGGTAATATAGGCGGTTTGTCTCGGAAGAGCCTTCAGGTAGTGCAACAACAACTTTATCCTGAGCGCTATATAAGTGCAGAGCTCGTTTTTAATCCTGCAGGAGATGTCGTGGTAAGTCTGATTAACAATGCAACGGTTTCAATTGCATATATTCAGCTTCAAATCAGGTACGAGGGAGTGTTGAAAACAATTATATGGAAGGACAAGATTCAACCAAAAACCCGCGTTATGGTGTCATCCGGAATTGGAGGCATTAAGGCTTTAGCAAGGGGTCAAGAATCTCCCAAGGTCAACATTATTGCTGCTCGAATAGCTGAATAATTTTTCTCTTTAGAGTTAGGGGAAGACTAAAGAAAATACAAGATGCTGTCGATCACTCTGATATGAAATTGAAACCAAAAAAGGCTACATGCGGTTTTTGTCTGCGGGTCAGAATATTAGTACTGGGGCTTATATTTTTGTCTGCCGTACCGGCGTTAAATGTTGAGCTAACAATTATACAGGGCGTTTCATTAACGCAAATAGCGGCGGACCTAGTGATGGCCTCGCTGGCTATTTTAGTAATCTGGAAGTGCTATAAAGAGTACTGGGAGCCGAGAAATGAAAGGACTATCAAACGGCCCTAATTGCTTCAGATGCAAATATTTGTTCATCACTCACGATCGTCGCAGACCTTATGGATGCTCTCTCATGGGGTTTAAATCTGTAGGGATGCCAGCAAAAGAGGTTTTGCGTATTCAGGGGCATGCGTGTCTTGCTTTTTGTGCAAAGTGAAGTGGTTTTGAAAACACATTCCGATTATAGGGGAGAGGGCTCGTGAATCAGCAAAAACGAGGCTTTTACTCTTTTTAGTCGTTTGCAAGAGTACGCTCCATTGTAGGTAGAAATGGCACACCTAAAGGCGTCTCCGTTGCCACGATTTTTGCTAGACGTCCAAACGCTTGATGATTTTAATGATGGAAAAACGTTGGGGTTAACAGCAGGGCCAACGCAGGTAGAGGAGATAATAGATTTAACTTCCGACAAGGTTGCCAAACGCCATTGGAGTCCAGAAATTTCAGATAATTCTTGGGCATATGAGACAGCATCATCCCAGTTTAATTTTAAACTATCGCCAGAGCAGGTGTTCAGTGAAAAATAAGATCCCCCAGGGCATCGATACCAGGTGGTTTTAGTTTTCCAGTCAAAAGCGGTGCCATAGGGCCCGAAGGAAAAAGTACCAAGGTCATTTTTGTCAATAGCGCTAGAGCATACAGGCTTTTTATCGTAACGATCACATCCGGCTATAAACAAATAGAAAATAGAGACAATTAGGAGCTTCAAAAGTATTGAAGTATAGGAGCTAAGACGATTGGCGCTCGGCCCGATATTGAGGTGGTTATGTGCTCTCTTCATGGTTAATTCTCTAACAGTCTCATCTTATGTACTGGCAGCCGCTATACAATTTATATCGACACTAAACCCAAATTATGAATTTTTATTTGTGTAAAATTATCTTGTTCCTGGCCTGCGATTAATGCTCAGGAGGGCGTGCCTTCAGAGGGAGAGCATGCTGAACAATATTAGTGTCTAAACTTCAGGAAACAAGTGTCGATGGACTACGTAACAGCACGTAGATTTTGGCGAAGATTAGGCACTCTTCTAAATCCATTTGGGCCGCTACGTTTAAAGCTAGATTTTCCGACATAATATTTACGCATTTGGGTGGACACATGGATTTTGCTTCAATCGTTGGCCTGATAGCGGCCATCTTCTTCCTCACCTCTGGGGTAAGTGATCCCAGCTCTCTATACGATGCCAATTCAGTATTTATTGTGGTGGGCGGCACTGTTTCAATTGTGTTGTACCGCTCAAAATTGTCCGATGCCAAAAGTTTAGGCGCGGTTATTGGGAAAGTGTTTGTCAACAAGACAGAAGAGCCAGAGGTGTTGATTGACCAGCTGGTAGAGATGGCACAGGTTACGCGAAAAGACGGATTGATAGCGCTTGAGAGATTTGAAATTTCAAATCGTTTCTTGCAGAAAGGCGTAAGAGCGTTGGTAGACGGGAATAAAGCCGAGATGATTCTGGAGGCCCTTGAAAGAGATAAGGGCTTAATGGCAGCCAGACACGAAACAGGATCAGATATGCTTGGCGCTGGAGCAGAGTTGGCTCCAGGAATGGGCATGATTGGTACTCTTATCGGCCTAGTTGGTCTCTTATCTACTCTCGACGATCCGGCATCAATTGGCCCAAACATGGCTGTTGCACTGCTCACTACGCTGTACGGATCAGTTTTAGCTAATGTTTTCTTTATACCTATGGGCCAAAAACTGGAGGGGTATTCTAAACGAGAAGCTAACAATAATGATCTCATTATTGCGGGAATCATGTTCATTAAAAGCGGGAAAAATCCTCGATTGCTTGAGGATACTCTAACGCCCTTTATGGTGCCCAAGGAAAAACTAAAGCGTGAGGAAGCTCAAGCAGTGGAGTAAACACGCTCCACGGGACAAAACCCCCTGGTTCAAAACAAAGAAATTTGCCAAGGAGAGCTTTTATGAGCAAAGACAATTGTCCAAAATGCGAAAACTTAGCGCCTCCTTGGATGGCTACTTTCGCTGATATGGCCATCTTATTAATGGCTTTCTTTGCACTACTATATTCTTTTTCAGAGGTAAATATCAGAGATAGGGCTCAGTTTGCTGCGACAATTCGAGCGGCCTTTGGTGTTGATCGAAAGATTGTCATAGACGATATTCCCACTGCAACAAGCTTAATAGATGAAAGTTTTACTGCCGTTATTGCAGAATCAAAGCCATTGGCAGAATTGTCCAAAGAGGCAAGAACGCCTGTTCGGCGATACCGAGCAAAGTACACCCAAACAGAGGACGGACTTGCGAAAAGTGAAATAACCCGAGTCAAATTAGAACGAACACTTGCTGAAGACATAATCAAGGGTGAGGTAGAGGTAAAGGCAGAGGATGAGCTTGTTGTCATAGAACTACGGTCTTTATTTACAACTGGCGGAAAGGGAGAGGATTATTCTGCCTTAGAAAATGGGGCTAGAGTGAAACAGAGTGCAATTGATATCGCAGCAAAGGTGTTAGCAGTTAGCTCAGATAATGATGTTCAAATTGACGTTCGTGCTCGGGATTATAGCGCGTTTAAATCAGTAGCTGTTCAAAACAATTTTGATCTAGAAAGTCATTATGATCAGATACAGCAAATCCTTCTTGAACAAAAGAGCAAAGATAGCCTGAAGGTTTTTTTGAAGGACGATCTTTTGACGATTCGGTTGGCTAGTCAGGATTCTTTCGATTCAGGGCAGGCTGGACTTAAGCCTAAAGCTAAAATTCTTTTAGACAAGATAGGGGCAATTTTAACTACCTCGAAAGGGACAATAAGAGTCGAAGGCCATACTGATGATATGCCGCTAATGTTTAGTGAAAGCTTTGTCTCTAACTGGGATCTCTCTGCGGCCCGAGCTTCTTCGGTTGCAGCAGCCTTGATTAATAACTCTGCAATTTCCCAGTCCCGCTTGGTGATAGCTGGATTTGGCGATTCAAGACCTTTGAAGGGAAACAAAACACCAGAAGGAAGATCGTCGAATCGTCGAATAGAAATAATTGTGAGTGCCGGGACAAAGAGGGACATCACCCCAAATGGATGAGACGCTTGCGCTGAAAAATAGCAATGAGGACTGCAAACCGTGCCCGAAAGGAGTTCCAATGTGGATGGCTACTTTTGCAGATATGGCCATTTTATTAATGGCCTTTTTCGTACTATTAATCGCATTTAATAAGACGGAGAAAGGAGGTGCCCAGATGACGGCTGGGCCAGAGGAAGGTAATTTTGGTGTGCAAAATGAATTGCCGGTTGTCAGTCGCCCCAAAGGTGAAAGCGCTATAGCTAAATCGTTTTCACCAGCTCAAGTTGATAGGACTTTGGTTAAAATTGTAAGAGAGGTGACTACAGATATCAGGCCCCCCAAAGTTACTCCGTTGACGAGGCTGAATAGAGAGAAGAAGGTTAAGCGCAACGCAGAAATGGAAATGCTGGAGAATGCGCTTGCTAAAGAAATTGCTACTAACAGAGTCAGAGTGATTGCGGGTAAATTTAAAATTATTGTTGAAATTCTATCTCAGAGTATTGATGGCGAAGACAGACAGGGCGATTACAAGGCTTCTGGCTTTAAAGTGCGAGAGAGGGATCTGCAGATATATGCAAAAGTAGCAGAGGTTCAAGCCGAAACCGAAGCAGAGTTGGAAATTCAACATGTTAGACAAAAGATGAGAGATGGCGAGCCGGATAGTTCAGGGACACAAGCTTCAATGGAGGATCAGTTTGAAATCGTTAAGCAAGCACTTGCTGCTGAGATAAACAGAGGGCAGGCTGAAGTGATTAAAGATGAAGAGAGAATCATAATCCGTCTTGCAGAGCACGGGTCCTTCCCTAGCGGGAGTGCAATAATCAAGCCTAGCTTTAAGAGAATTTTAAGTAAGCTTGGATTATCGCTACAAGAGGTAAGCGGGGAAATTATGGTTGAAGGACATACTGATAGTGTCCCCATGGCGTACAACGAGAGGTTCAGATCTAACTGGGACCTCTCTGCTGCGCGAGCGGCTGCGGTAGTTGATTATTTGTTAGGGGTCACACCTCAAGTGCGAGGACGCATTATGGCAAGTGGAATGGCCGATATTAGGCCGCTCATGACCAACGATACGCCTATAGGGAGGTCTCGTAATCGGCGTATCGAGGTAATTGTGAGCGCTTCCTGAATTGTAAGTATCCTAGGGATAACTAGGAGAGACCTGGACCTTAAGTTATGATGCTATAGCGCTTGATGGGTTGTTTAAAACACTTGGTAGGAGTTGCCACGCACTATCGATTTCTGAGATGAGCCCTCTAACTTCTTGTATTGCCGCAAGATCATTTTTTAAACTCGCTTGGAATAAACGCCGTCTAGAATAGTCATAAATCTCCGATAGATTAATAGCAAGCTCTTGGCCTTTGTCAAAATCCAACGAATCTTGCAAGCCTAATAAAATTTTGCTGGCTCTATTCAGAGAACCAGCTTTTTTTTCAAACGCTTTTCGACGCATGTGCCCCTCCGCCTCCGCCAAGCTTTCTACAAGGGCGCTAAAAAGCATTTGCGTTAGTTGTATGCTATCTGCGTATGGCGCACCGGCAGTATTATTCACATTGCGGTAGGCGGCAGTACCGCGACTAAGTCTTGCTTTCATTATAGTAAACACCATTGTAATTAGAGATATAAATATTATCGGCATAATGGTCAGAAATCTTAATGGAAGAGAAAAAGAATACTCACTGTAAGACACATTTTTGGTCCTCCAGTCAGGCTATAACGTGATGAACCACTCGTTATAATTGCTGGTTTTGTCACAAAAATGGATTAAACAGTGTGCATTAGGAATTTCAGCAAGCAAATCTATTGCTAACTAAGAACAAATTATGCATATTCGCATTTTATGCTGATGGTTGTTTTTATCAATAGTAGCAATTAGCGGAGCAATCTATAGAAGAGAGGCAAGGAAGCCAATACTTTTTAAAAAGGGTACTGAAAAGTTGCCAGAAATAAATACAATTATTGGAATGAGTCCTGAGATCAAAGCTCTTAGAGAGCTAATTAAAATGCTTGGTCCCAGCGATTCAACAGTTTTGATTCTGGGCGAAAGTGGCACAGGGAAAGAACTGGTTGCCAAAGCACTTCATGAATGCTCTGGGCGAGCTGCAGGCCCATTTATACCAGTAAACTGTGGCGCGATTCCTAGAGATTTACTTGAAAGTGAACTATTTGGGCACAAGAGAGGCTCTTTCACTGGCGCCATATCCGATCGAAAAGGACGTTTTCAACTAGCAGATAAGGGGACATTGTTTCTCGATGAGATTGGAGACATGTCTTTGGATCTCCAAGTTAAGTTGCTCAGGGTATTACAAGAAAGGAAGGTAGACCCGGTCGGGTCCTTAGGGGCTATTCCAATAGATGTCAGAGTTATTGCTGCAACGCATCAAAATATTGAATCGCTCATTGATGAAGGACGATTTCGAAAAGACTTATACTACCGATTAAATATCATGCCCATTGAAGTTCGGCCTTTAGCTGAGAGAGCTAAAGATATTCCGATGCTTATTGAACACTTCGCCAGACAACAAGCTCAGGGAGCGAAAGCGCCGATTTCGATATCGAGGGCTTCGATGGAGCTCCTGCTAAGTTATGATTGGCCTGGAAATGTTAGGGAACTTTCTAACTTGATTGATAGGTATACCACTCTTTATCCTGAGCAGGAGGTTGACCTCCGGTCTGTCCCAGTAAGTATGGTTCCAGTTGGAGTACGAAAATTAATGGAGCGGAATTGTATAGGGATTGAAAACAGAACTCAGAAAGGGAACATCGTGACAAAGTCATCTGTTCGGAAACTAAAATTTGCCGAGGAGGAAAACTTTGGGTTATCGAAAGTTAAAATGAAAGATAAAGCCCTCTCGATTTTGGATAGCCCTATCGATGAAATACAAAGAGTTATTGCTCTCGCGCAGGGCGAACAAGACTTTCCAGATGAGGGCGTTGAGCTTAAGCAACATCTGCTCGAAATTGAAACCCGCCTTATACAAGAGGCGCTGAGTAAGGCAAAAGGCAACGTATCCAAAACAGCACGGCTCCTAAGCTTACAACGTACCACGTTAATCGAAAAAATTAATAAGTATGGTATACAACAAGTAGCCCGTTAAAAGACAGTTTGCTAGCATACATCAGCGCCACTATAGAGTCGTTTTTTTGACCCTTTCTCCATGCCGAATATTTGACACTTCGCATTAAAAACTCCATAACCCATTGATTTATATCGATATTAAAAAATGGCACGCTCCTTGCTATCGTATCTGTAAAGTCAAAGCGGCAACGGTAAAGAGGAAAGCAAAGTGGTTAACTTCACAGAGTCTTCAATATTATGGATTGATGCATCAAGGCGATTAACGTCCACAGAGCTCGCCGAATTTGGTGACCAGGGATTTAAGCTTAAGCAATTTGGGTTAGGTCAGCTGTCTAGTGCAGAATTATCCTTGGCGGACGTAGTGATTATTAGGCCTATTAATGGTTTGGACGAGCTTGATCAGATAAAGAACCTGCTACAACAGTCAGCCCGGACACCGGTAATTGTAGTAAGACTTGGCTTGGATCAGTTTGAGTTAGGGATTGAGGCAATGAAGCGGGGCGTTGGTACAGTAGTATCAGCCGAAAATATTAATGCTAGCGATTGGCTCAATATCATTGCAGATCTTGATCTACCTAAAAATTATAACCAACCGGCGTATGTGTTTGTAGACCCTACTAGCAGAAAATTACTTGCTTTGACTGAGCGTGTTGCGGAAACAGATGTCACGGTGTTACTTGCAGGACCTACTGGATCAGGTAAGGAGGTTCTGGCACGGATACTACATGAATCATCCCCTAGGCACGCGGCTCCGTTTGTGGCCTTTAATTGTGCAGCAATGTCTGAAAGCCTCATTGAGGACATGCTTTTTGGTCATGAGAAAGGGTCATTCACTGGAGCCACAAAAGCGCAGCCGGGGTTATTTGAGCAGGCTCAGTCAGGAACCATATTCTTGGACGAAGTGGGTGAGATGTCATTTCAATTGCAGGCTAAATTACTCAGAGTTTTACAGGAACGAACTGTTACGCGGCTGGGGGGGCAAAAACCGGTAACCCTAGATCTCAGGGTTATTGCGGCAACTAATCGAGACTTAAAAGAGGCTATAGAGGAGCGCGTATTTCGCGAAGACCTATATTTTAGGCTCAGCGCATTCAAGATTACACTGCCGCCATTACGAGAGAGACCCTTAGATATCTTGCCGCTAGCTCATCAGTTTTTGGATACTCAGCTCTCCAAAGGGAGCAGAGCAACGATAACGCCAGAGGCTTCAGAGATGCTGGTCTCTTATAGTTGGCCTGGGAACGTACGCGAACTGCAGAATGTAATAGTCAGAGCTCAAGTTTTGTCTAGCCAAGGGCTAATACAGCCAGACCACCTTGTTTTTGATGACTTTGCGCGCGAAGACAATGACGACTCGCAATGGCGAGATTATCCAGTTTTTAACAAACCAAAATTGAACCAAGATGTTAAGGCAGACAAGCTAGCTACGGAAGGCGGAGCGTTAAAAGCCAAGGTTAAAGCATCAAATTCTCATCAAGCAGAATCATTATCTAGGGCTATAAAGGCAAGCGAGCGCGAAATTATTATGAGCGTGCTACATGAATCAAAGAATAGAGAGCAGGCGGCTGAGAAATTAGGGATTAGCCCAAGAACCTTAAGACATAAATTACAACGATTTCGTAAAGACGGCATGGCCGTCACTGCAGCATACGTGCGATAAAAGAGAAGGGGAAACCGAGTGGTAAATTCAACAAATATACAGGGCGTCGAGTCAATGTTAAGCCAGATTCGAGAGTATCAGGATCAGGCAGCTCGTGGAGTCAAACTTGAAGGCAATGAGCTGGCAATCACGGAGACTCAAACACAGAGTGGCTTTGCTAGTTCTATTAAAGGGGCGCTTCAAGAGGTTAATGGATTGCAACAGGTTTCCAAGGCTAACCGAGCTGCTTATGAGCAGGGAGAGGACATCCCACTAACTGAGGTTGTCATGAGCATGCAAAAATCCTCATTGGCTTTCGAGGCCACTCTGCAAATAAGAAACAAGGTGCTTAAGGCTTACGAAGATATTATGAATATGCCCGTATAGAAATTAGGAATAGAAAAGAAGAGATAAGAGATATGGCCGATTTAGCAGCACCTCAGCAAGATGTAGTATTAAATACAGTCGCACAGTCACCGGGCGCAGCGCAGCCGCAGAGCATGGTGGCAAAGCAGGCAGGACAAATGGCACAGCAGGCAAATGAGGATCGGCCTGATGCGGTGATTCGAAAGGTGATATCTCAGCCAGCGGTTAAGCGAGCTATGCCAGCTATTATCGCATTGATGACAGTTGTGCTATTTGCACTTCTCTATTCTTGGAGCCAAGTTTCTCCTTACAGGACGGTCTATCCAGGTTTATCAGAGGCAGATCGGCAGACTGCATTTGAGGCACTCTCAAGCGCAGATTTTAAAGCGAAAATAGACATTCAAACAGGGGAACTAAAAGTCCCATCTTCTAGATATCATGAGGCTCGAATTTATTTGGCTTCCCGAGGGCTACCAAAAAGCACAGTAGCGGGCAGTATCGGATCAATGAGTGAAGAGGCAGCGATGACGACTAGCCAATTTATGGAACAAGTTCGATATATTTCTGCGATTGAAATAGAGCTCGCTGCTAGTGTGGCGAAAATTTCTACGATTGAGTCAGCGCGGGTTCATCTAGCCTCCCCAAAGCAAAGTGTTTTTGTAAGAAACCGCGAGGCCGCAAAGGCATCAGTGGTTGTCTCGCCCTTTCCGGGAAGGGTGGTTTCTGAGTCTCAAGTGCAGGCAATTATTCATTTGATTGCTTCGAGTGTTCCATATTTAGCAACAGAGAATGTTTCCGTCGTGGACCAGCGAGGGCAATTGCTGACTGCTAGCGAAGGCTCGAGCTCTTTATTGATGAGCACTGAACAAATGGCGCATAAGCAAAGTATGGAGGACACCTACCGCAATCGAATTGATGCGTTTTTGTCACCAGTTGTCGGGATCGGTAATGTACGCTCGGAAGTTGATGTCCAAATGGATTTTACTGAAATTGAATCAACGTATGAAGAATATGATGGAAATGACAATGGCCCTCATGCCCGGTCGGAGACTTTAAGTCTGGAGCAAAAAGGGAACTCAAGAGCATCAGGAATCCCTGGCGCTGCCTCAAATGTAGCGTCTGTGGAAAATGCTGATGAAGGCGCCCCTCTTAGCGATAATACAGTAAGCAGCAAAACAACACGTAACTATGAAATGGATAGGGCAATAAGGCACGTTAAGCGCCAAGGGGGAACAGTTAAAAGGATCTCAGTTGCGGTGGTGATAAACCCGCCAGCAGTGGAGCTTTCGGACGGTGACGTTCAAGAAGACTCTGGCAACAATGCTGGATTTTCAGATGTTGAGATAGAGCGGTTTTCTAACCTAGTCAAAAGCTTAATTGGTTTCGATGCGAATCGAGGAGACGTAGTTACAATTGTCTCGACTCGCTTTGAACCCCCCGTGGTAATTGAGCCAATATCAGAGCCTTGGTATGAAAATAGCCAGATCACTAGCTTGATCAAAACCTCCTCTATAGCCATCGCATTTGTTGCTTTATTATTTTTAGTTGTAAAGCCAGCTATTGGCGTTTACTCATCCGCGGCTACTGGCAACGCAGCAATTACTGCTGCTGAAGCAAGAAATAGCTACGGTATACCTCCCACCCAGGCTTATGGAGAAGGGACACCAAACCAACCAACTGGAATCGGAGAGAGTGCCACTTCTGTAAACACCTATGATAGTAAGGTTAATGCAGTTAGATCTCTAGTGGCAGAGGACTCTGGTCGAGTTGCTAATGTACTTAAAAAAATGATTCGAAACGGCTAAACGCATTTAGGAAATTAAAATGGCAAAGAAACAGCAAGATGCGATTGAAATCGATCCGCAACAAGAGGAGATAGAACAACAGTATAAAACGATGACTGGTAGCCAGCGCGCTGCGGTCATTATGTTGTTACTTGGTGAGCAACACGCAGCAAATATTATAAAATTTTTAGAGCCCAAAGAGGTAAGTGTCGTTGGGGCTTCGATGGTCGATGTTTCTGATTTGTCTCAAGGTTTAGTGAATAAAGTACTTGACGATTTCATCGAGATACTTGGGTTGCAGACGAATTTAGGGCTCGGCACCGCGGATTACGTGCAAAATGTTATTAAGCAAGCTCTGGGGGATGAAAAGGCTGCTACTGTCCTGGGGAAAATAATGCCACCAAGTTCGAGTAAAGGATTAGAAATTTTACACTGGATGGATGCTCGCTCTATTGCTGAAATCATTAGTGATGAACATCCGCAAATATCAGCCATTATATTATCTGTGCTTGAAGCAGATGTAGCCGCACAGGTTTTGGGATTTCTGCCAGAACAGCAAAGATCAGAAATTGTACAACGGGTAGCAACCCTAGAGGCTATTCAGCCGGCAGCTATGCGAGAGCTTGAGGGTCTTTTGACCCAGCAATTTTCAAACACATCCGCTCAATCAGCCAATTTTGGCGGCGTTGAGACTGCAGCTACCATCATGAACTTTGCCAGCGCTGAAGTGGTTTCAGAAGTTATGGATACTATGGCTCTCAAAGATGAAAATTTGGCTACACAAATTCAAGATAAGATGCTGACTTTCGACAACTTAGCCGAAGTGGATAACAAAGGTATCCAGAAGCTATTAGCGGCGACTGGTAATGAAGTGTTAATGGCCGCAATTAGAGGCGCAGATGAAGCGACCAAAGAAAATTTCTTAAGCAACATGTCAGAACGTGCCCGACTGCTGTTTTTGGATGATTTGGAGGCTAAAGGCCCAATTCGAATATCCGAAGTGGAGGCAGCTCAGAAAAACATTATGCGGATCGCCAGAAAGCTCGCCGATGACGGTGAAATCGTTTTGGTTGGCAAAGGAGACGATTTTGTCTGATAAAGAAACATTTGTTAATTGGCGCTCAAATGACTTTTTAGCAGAAGGCAATATCTCCGCAACATTTTCTGCCTTGCCATGGGTGAGCGGGGGCCCTACCAGAGGAGGGTCCGAGTTTAGAAAATGGGAACCTCAAAGCTTGGATTCTTTGGAGTCAGCTAAAGAACTGAAAATCGTAACAGAAAAGGAGGCTCTACTAGAGGACGCAGTGCCAGCAAAAAGCCTTGATAGCGCTGGAGGACTGACGGTATCGAGGGAAGAGCTTAATCAAGCAAATCAGGACTCTTTTGAGAAGGGCTACGCACACGGATTTGAAAAGGCAGAACGAAAATGGGAGAGTGCTCGAGAAACGTTCCTAGAAGTCACCCAGGGGATGTATAGAGAGCAAAAGCAGGTAACGACTTTTTTCGAACCCTTGAAAAGACTGTCCTTACATATAGCGCAGGAATTAGTCAGAGGAGAGCTAAGCATCTCGAGTGATGCTATCGAAAGACTTATAAGAGGTGCACTAGAGGAAATTGAGGAGAAAGGACCAGCGGCCATAGTCATGGAACTCAACCCACAGGATTTGCATATGATCTGTTCTAATCTTTCTCAGGATTTAGCGCATTTAGATTTTAGGCAAAATGATAGCCTCTCGCCGGGCAGTGTTCTGCTAAAACTACATAACGGCGCTGTCGAGGATCTCTTAGAGCATAGATTAGAAGTGCTTTCAGAAGCACTGTTCGCAACGATTTCTGGTGATGAAGACAATAAACTAAATATCCAAAAGGACGGTGACGAAGAGCCTCTAAATGGACTAAAGACGACAATCGATCCTGAAAAGTTTCTAGATGAACCAAAAGATGTATGATTTTTCATCTCAAGTAGGACAGTTAATTCCGCATCTGAGAGCCCCTCGGATAAACACTAGTGGGGAAATAGTTAGGGTAGTTGGTTTGATGTTGGAAGCTAAAGGTATTAACGCACCTTTGGGCGCTCACTGTCAGGTGGAGCATCTAGAATTAGGAACGTTTATAGACGCTCAAGTAGTAGGGTTTAATGGAGAGGCGCTTTACTTGATGCCATTTACAGAAGTTGCTGGTATCGGCCCAGGAGCCCGAATATGGGTTCGCTCCAATAGCAGCAAAGGCGGGGTTGGTTCAGGGTTACTTGGTAGAGTTATTGATGCTCAAGGAAGCCCCCTAGATGGCAAGGAAGCAATTAGGTACGACGAGTATAAAAGTCTAGAAGGGATAGAGATAAATCCAATGGCGCGAGGCCCAATTGATAAGATTCTTGACACTGGTATAAAGGCAATTAATACCTGTTTGACTCTTGGGCAAGGGCAACGGATCGGATTGATCGCGGGATCAGGGGTAGGGAAAAGCGTGCTTATGGGAATGCTAACGCGAAATACCCAAGCAGATGTTGTTGTAATAGGGCTGATCGGTGAGCGAGGACGGGAAGTTCAAGAGTTTGTTCATCAAACCCTTGGCGAGCAAGGATTGAAGAAAGCAGTTGTTGTCGCCTCTCCAGCGAATGAGTCTCCGGTTGTTCGGTTAAAGGCGGCAAGTCTTACCCACTTGATAGCAGAATATTTTAGGGATCAAGGTCAGAATGTCCTCCTGCTTTGTGACAGCTTAACCAGAGTAGCTCATGCGCAACGTGAGATTGGGTTAGCAATTGGCGAACCACCTACAGCAAAAGGCTATCCTCCGTCAGTTTTTGCGCTTCTACCCAAGTTAATCGAAAGAGCGGGAGTAGGGCGTAATAGCGTTGGGGCGATTACGGCTATTTATACGGTTCTTGCAGAGGGCGATGATCGGTCTGACCCAGTGGTTGACATAGCTCGAGCCTCTTTAGACGGGCAAGTAATGTTAGCAAGAGAACTTGCGGATGCGGCACATTATCCAGCGATCGATTTAACAGGCTCAATTTCTCGTATTATGAATAGCTTGTTGACGCCAGAGTTACAAAAGAGCGCTAATCGATTGCGAAATCTTTGGGCAATATATCAACAGAATAAAGATCTTATTCAAGTCGGGGCCTATGAGGTTGGGGTAGATCCAAATATCGATCTAGCGATTCAGCTGAGACCAAAGATAAACGAATTGTTACAACAGAACAGTGAAATAGCGGTTAGCATTGACCAAAGCCAAGAATTGCTTCAGCAGCTAATGGAGCAGGCCTAGTGACTAATATTAATCCGGTTTGGGACGTGCTCGCGTCGCAGGCTAACAGCGCCGTGCTTAAAGCTGAGGCAAGGTTAGAAAAGTTTGCCAAGCACAAACAGAAGATTGTGGTCAGGCAGGAAAAAATATCAGCGCTATTGGTTGAGTACTCAAATCATTCTGAGAAAATTCAGAGCAATGGCGGCAGTGGAGAGATTGATAACAGCAGAAAGTTTATTGCTCAGCTGATGGATCTTCAGAATCGAACCCACCATGAGTATATCAATGTTGAAGCTGACTATGGCAGGGCAAAAAAGGCTCTAATATTGGCTAATCAAGAAAAGTTGAAAGCGGACTTTTTATCTCAAAGAGAAAAAGAAATACAACATCAGTTGTTAGTTACGAAAGAAAAGCGAGAGCTCGAACTTCAGGGAATCACCCAATTTAATCTCAAAAGATAATCGCCTATAACGGAGATTGGCATATGTCTTGCTTAGATATAAAGATCTTTTAAGAGAGTTGGTTGGAGAATGAAGTTAATGGTTGATTTACCCAGAATAATGCTCAGTCAAAATAGCTCAAGCGCCACGCATGAGAGCGAACAAATTGAGGCACAGCGGGACTTAGGCGTTGGTCAAAGAGAAGCATTTAGAGAAATTTTTGAACAAAGTATCGCTAAGACTGCTTCTCTAGAAAGCGGCAAAAATAATCCAGAATATGGCGAGATTCTGCCGGAAAACACTCCCGCATTGGTCACAATGGAAAGTAAGAAGTTACCTGGTGGCATGGTGCTGCTTGTAGGGGGTGACGAACCAAGTAATGAGGTAATAGAAGAATTTGCCCAGTCTCAAGGAATAGAAGCTGAATTGCTTGTGCTCCTCATGAAAAGCCAACCGTCTGATCCTTATAGGACAGAGTCTGCACTTGTTCTAGCAAAAGAGGATTCTTTGCGGGCTAGTGAAAAGGCGCTTGCCCAAGAATTTGAGCTAAGTAATGGCCTCGAAGCAATAACAGCACGAGAGCCTTTCTTCAATGTCTCGGGCCAAGAAAAAGTTTTGATTGGTGCCAATTCAGTCTATGAGGTAAGCGAAAGTCTAACACAGCTCAAAAAACCGCAGTATTTGCAAGCAGCTGATTACGAAAAGCCGAACTCCTTATTGGCTAGTGCACTTAAAGCCTCGACTACACAAAATAATAGGCTCATAGCTGGGTCAAATAATTTCATTGGGTTAGATTCGGCACATGTAAAAGAAGTGTTTTCGAAAGTGCAGCTGCCACAAATTTCAAAAAACTTAAGTTTGACTGTAACTCCTGAAACCGCGCTTTTAGTTAGAGAATACAACGATACCCCTCTCGTACAGACTAAAAATACGGAGACTTTTGTGTCCGTACCAGATGCGACCGGTAAACGTATTTCCATTGAACTTCCCGAAGCTCTATCCATGACCAAACAAGAACAACATTCTTATATGTCTAGGCGTTTGGCAGAGGCTCTGGGCCAGAGATTAGCTACTCAAGTTTCTAAAGGAGTTTGGCAAGTCGAATTAGATATACATCCTAAAACGTTGGGGCGTATAGAAATACAGTTAGAGATGAGGGGTGGAGAGTTGGAGGCACAATTTAATGCATCTAAGGCTCTAACGAGAGAACTTCTTCAGGAAGGATTGCCCAGATTAAAAGAGGAATTAAGAGAACATGGCATAAAAACTGCTTACCTAGGCTTAGGGAGTGGAAAGCAACGAGAAAATGGCGGAAATCCGACACCCTCAGATAAAGAAAAGAATGGAGATGAGACTGGGCTGCATGCAAGGGCTGTTGTGTTAGAACCAAAGACAGGGGTGAGGCAACAAACTCTTAGCGATGGCTTAGATGTAACTATTTAAAGCAATAAGACATCTCACTAAGCAATTTTGATATGAATAAGGAATGCAAATAATGAGTAATGAAGAAACGAGCGAAGATAGCGGGGGATCGAAAAAAAGACCAATACTTAAGATTGTACTGATTGTATTGTTGGTTTTAATACTGCTGGGAGGAGCGGTACTTGGGACACTATTTGCCGTTGGATTTTTTGACTCAAAGACTGATGCAGAGAGTGCTATTGCTGCGATGCAAGATGCCGAAAATACTGGTGCTGAAACAAATGAACAGCAAAGGCAAGATGAGGCTATAAAAGTTATCGATGACAAAGGGCTAAAGTATCTTGAAATAGAGCCTGAGCTCCTAAGTAATCTCCATAATTCACAAAGAATGATCCAAGTAAAGATTGCAGTAATGGTAAAACAGAATGAGGACAAAACACTTCTTAGGCTAATAGAGAAGCACGCCTATCCTGTCCGCAGTCAACTTTTAAAAATCCTTTCAGAGAAACGAGAAGATCAGGTTTCACGTGAAGGGTTTAGAGATAACTTAGCTTTGGAGCTTAAGGATGCAATGAACGATGTCCTAGAGACGCGTATAGGCAATCGAGAGATTCAAGAACTATATTTTACCGAGTTTATTGTGCAATAGCTGAGACGATAATTGCTAAAAGGCAACTATGGAGAGCCAAGATGGCGGACAAAGAAAACGTATTATCACCAGAAGAGTTAGATGCCCTAGCAGCAGGCGTTAAAGATGGGTCGATTGAGTCAAACACTGGTCTGAACACTCAGCTTAAGGCGGTAAAGCATGATCTGGTAAATGAGGAAAGCGCCGGAGGGATGAACACTAGTGCGATAAACCCTATTAATGAACGCTTCCTTATTTTACTTAAGCAGCGTTTGTCGGGGGTTATAAGAACGCCAGTAAAGGGAGCAGCAGAGGAGGTTAGCATCCAGACTTATGGGGAGTTCATAGGAGGATTAAAAGCCCCCCAAGCAATAAACGTCATTCGTGCCAGACCCCTTCATGGAGAGGCCTTGGTGATCATTGATCCCAACCTTATTGCTGAATGCTTTAACAGTTTCTTTGGTAGCTCAACGGCATCAGGAGTATCTGACAGTGGTGATAAAGAATTTACACGAACTGAGCTAAGCATAAATAAAATATTGATGGCGGAGATCTATAATTCTCTGCAAGAAGCCTGGGCTCCAACTCAGCCCCTCACTTGTAAAGGCGTAGACTTTACAAGTGATCCAAAAAAAGTGAAAACGATGAAGTTCGACGAATTAGTTCTTGTTAGTAGGTTCCACCTGTTAGTTGCCGAGGCTGAGAGAACTGTTGAAATTTTATATCCATACTACGCGCTTAAGTCTATTAGAAACTCTTTTCTGAGGCCAACTTCGCACATTGGCAAAGATGACTTGGCCGCGCGATGGAGTGCAAATCTAAAGTCTGCCGTCATGGATGCAGAACTTGAATTAACGGTGAGTCTGGCTCAAATAAGGACAACTTTAAAAGAGTTTGAGTCTCTTCGGCAAGACGATATTGTCTATTTTGCTAAGCCGGCTTTTGCAACAGTGGATGTTGAGAACACAAGAGCTTTTGAGGGAAATATTGGCACCCAAGGATCAAACATGGCGGTGCAATTGGCGAATTCTTTAGTCAGCTCGAAGTGAAAAAATGAGTTTATGTTTAACGATTGACCAAGCAGAAAAGCGAGAAAATTATGGAAGACAAAGAAGTAAATTTAGTAGATCAAGCAGACCAAGCAAGCGACTCTGAGTCGTTACTGGAGGAAACGAACAAAAGTAAAATTGACGCCGATGTACTACAAAATATTGCTGTCACCCTTTCTTTAGAAGTCGGAAGAACGAGCTTAAAGATACGAGACATTATGAGCCTTAGCCAAGGCAGCGTAGTGGAGTTAAGTAAGCTTGCAGGAGAGCCTCTTGATTTACTAGTTAATAACACGCGGGTTGCTCAGGGAGAGGTTGTTCTGGTTGGCGATCGTTATGGCGTTAAGTTAACTAACGTAGTGCCGGCATCAGAGCGAGTGAAGAATCTTTAAAAGGAGCATACCGACATGGAGATTATTGGCTTACGAGAAGTTATCACAATGATGGGGTCATTTGCAGTAGTAATAGCGCTACTAGCAGCCACCCTATTTGGTATAAAAAAATATAGCGCAGGGATGGGGTTTTCGGGGGAACACAAGCTAGAGTTACTCGAGATCAAAAATCTTGGTAGCCGCCAAAAATTGTTGCTAATAGGCATCAATGGAGACCAGGTACTAATTGGTGTAACACCTCATAGTTTGACGCAGCTAGCAACTTGGAACACAAGCGAACATGTCGTTAAGACCCAGCCAGGCGCTCATGAAAGCAAAATTACTCAAAAAAAGGGACATCATGGCATGAGTTTTGGAACGCTATTTAATAAAGCCAAGATAAAGGATTAATTGATGCTCACAGCAATTAGGCAGGCGCATAAGTTAGATATTAGATTTGATACCCCGCAATCGAAATCTTCTGGGCATGTGGCAAAAGGAATGAGGGTACTTGTTGGCGGCATAGCGCTGATAGGTATGATCCTTTCTCTGCCCGCGGATGCTCAAACAGGGTTACCAATCATAAATATGATTGATGATGGTAGTGGAGAGACTAAATACAGTTTAACGTTACAACTGCTTGCCTTAATGACGTTGCTTACACTATTGCCGTCACTCTTGTTGATGATGACCTCTTTTGTCAGGATTATTATAGTAATGTCATTACTTCGGCAAGCTTTGGGAACGGCTCAAACACCGCCAAACCAAGTTTTAGTCGGCATATCTCTTTTTCTGACAATATTCATTATGTCCCCCGTTTTGACATCTGTTTATGATCAAGCAATAACGCCTTACTTTGAGGAAAAAGTTTCCTTTGATACAGCTCTTTTAAAAGCCGAGGAACCTTTTAGAAACTTCATGCTTAATCAAACGCGTGAAGCGGATATTGCTATGTTCGCAGAAATCGCAAATAACAAAGATATAACGTCTCCCGCAGATGTGCCTCTTTCAACATTAGTGCCGGCGTTTATTACTTCTGAACTAAAAAGTGCTTTTTCTATAGGCTTTCTTATCTATATACCCTTTATTGTGATCGATCTAGTGGTTGCAAGTGTTTTGATGTCCATGGGGATGATGATGTTGTCTCCGATGATGATATCAATGCCCTTTAAATTAATGCTATTTGTTTTGGTTGACGGCTGGACTTTAATTATGGGCTCCTTAACGGGAAGCTTTGTGATTGGCTAGAGGAGATTATATGGAAGTGGCGCAAGTAATAGATTTAGGAAGAGAGGCTCTTTGGATAGCGGTCTTAGTGGCGGCACCATTGCTTGGAACAGCGTTAGCAGTTGGTCTTTTAATTGGGGTATTTCAAGCGGCAACTTCGATACAAGAAATGACATTGAGCTTTATACCAAAGTTGGGCGTTATGGTGGTGGCTCTCGTTATCTTTGGAGGCTGGCAAATTGCAGTAATGGTCGATTTTTTTAGACGCATCTTCGAGCGGATTCCAATGTTGTTTATGTGATGGAAGTTTTAGTTTCTGAAGTTATTGACTATTTTTACAGACTACTTTGGCCGATGGTTCGAGTGTCATCTTTTCTGTTAGCAGCGCCTTTCTTTTCTTTACGGGCAGTGACAGTGCGAATACGTGTTTTGTTAGCGGCCATCTTAACGTGGTTCGTTTTTCCTCTTGCCGATTGGCCGACTGTCGACCCAATTACAGCCTTAGGGCTCAAAGAAATGGTTGTCCAAGTTTTTATTGGGGTCTGTATGGGCCTTACATTGCAGATAGTTAATGCTGCACTGATCGTAGGCGGACAAAGCATATCCACCTCTATGGGATTGAGTATGGCCAATATGATTGACGCGAATATGGGGAACGTGCCAGTTATCTCGCAGTTTATAGTTGTTTGTTCAACGCTCATATTCCTAGGCCTTGGGGGACATACTATTATTATTTCTCTGTTACTTGAGAGCTTTAGATTACTTCCAATAGGAGACTTAATTGAAATCCGAGCTTTGGCCGTGTTGGTTATAAAGTGGAGTTCTATGATATTTGTTGGCGCTGTTTTGCTGGCAATGCCTATGATGGCGTCATTGCTTTTAATCAATATGGGGTTGGGCGTTATTACCAGAGCGGCACCTGCCCTAAATATTTTTGCTGTGGGGTTTCCCGCAATGATCCTTGCTGGAATGTTGTTGTTGTTGATGTCAATGCCAAGTATAGGTTTTCGTATCACATGGCTATGGAAACAAGCATTTGATGTGTTAGGTCAAGTAATAGGGGTCATTTAATGTCAGATGAGTCGTCAACCGAAGAACGTACTGAAGAGCCTACGGCCAAGCGACTTGAAAAAGCAAGGGAGGACGGTCAGGTTGTTCGTTCTCAAGAACTTTCAGTCGCAGCCATGATGATTGGCGCAGCATTATTTATGTATTTGTTTGGCAGCTATTTTCTCATAAGGACTGGAGAAATATTTGCCAGGGGGTTTGTGTTTGACCGTAAGGATGTTTTTGACTCGCATCTATTGCCTACGACGTTTGGGACTCATGCCCTAGAAAGCATGATAGTTGCGCTACCCCTTTTTGCGCTCACCGTCGTTATTGCAGTCGCTGCTGCTGGATTATTAGGAGGCTATAACTTATCTATAAAAGCGCTCGCGCCAAAAGCAAGCAAGCTGAATCCTATACATGGATTAAAGCGGATATTCGGGATGAAGGCTTTGGTGGATCTATCTAAAGCTGTGCTCAAGTTTGGGTTGGTAGGTTCGGTTCTTTATTTTGTAGTTAGTAGCAATTTCGATGCATTAGTTGGTTTGGGCTTTAGCGAGGTGCAAGGAGCAATGTCTGGAGCAGGTGAGATGATTGCAAATGGAGTCGTGCTAGTAACCTTGACATTAATTGTAGCCGCTGGAATTGACGTACCGTATCAGGTTTATGAGCACAATAAAAAAATGAAAATGACTAAGCAAGAGATAAAGGACGAGTTTAAAGACACGGAAGGCCGCCCTGAAGTAAAGGCTCAAATCAGGCGTAAACAAAGAGAAATGGCGATGGCTCTAATGATCGAAGCGGTAGGTGACGCAGATGTAATTGTTGTTAACCCAGATCATTTTGCTGTGGCGCTTAGCTATGACCCGTCAAGTGCCGGGGCTCCGATGTTGGTTGCCAAAGGTGTAGATTTCTTGGCCCAAGGAATTCGAGAGAGAGCTAAAGAGGAGGGGGTCCCAGTGTTTTCTGCTCCTACGTTAGCGCGAGCGCTTTATTTTACAACAGATATCCAAGAACCCATTCCAGAATCACTATATTACGCAGTTGCTCAGGTTATTGCTTATGTATTTAGTCTAAATAGTTTTAATAAAGGGGCAACAGAGGCAGATAAGCCGAATCCCGAAGTCCCGTTGGATATGCGATATAACACTGATGGAACATTGCAGCAGCCATAAGCTTTGCCTTAGGAGGGCAATAAATGACGAACTCAGATACGAGCAAGAATCTTGAACTTGACCAATTCCTTGATCACGGAGATATTTTGTATTCTCGTAAGGATAAAAATAATTTTCGTCAGTCCCTTGATGCCGTTACGGAACATTCTATGGGGCTTGCTGTTATTGGAGATAATGAAGCTACATTGACCCATTATTCGAGAATTTTTATTTCCAGATTACGAAAGGAAAGAGAGCTTAATTTGGAAATTTTCCCACCTACTAACACTGAAGAGCTGTTGAAAAAATTTAATCAATTACTGTCGCAAATGACAATGGATCAAGCTCGTCAAAACTCCCCAGCACACAAGCCGGTTACACTTATGCTCGTCAATGATGCAAATGTAGTCGAACCTGAGCAGTGGAAATTATTATTGCAGCTACTTTCCGATTTTCCTGGAATTAATATTCGTATGGTGTTGTTCATTAACAAGGCTACATGGCCACGGTATGACGAGACATTAATGCTACTTGGCAGAAATATCTATCGTTGGGATATCAAAATACCTTCTGTTTTGGAAGCCAAAGAATTGGTTGCGGCAGCTCAAGGAACGATATATGAGAGAGAAGCGACATTGCTTCTCAGTAATGTCGGGCATCACCGGGTGACTATAGGAACAAAAACACAGGGAGAGCCAGATCAGATGGCCTTTCAGAATCAGCAAACCCAAACAGATAAAAAGAACCAGAGAGACGGCTCAAAACAACAGTTTAGTGCAAAAGCTGATGCAGAAGGCATTAAGAAAGATCTAGGTAACTCAGAGAGGCTAGTCAGAGGTCCTGTTGTGGCAGGCCTAATGGTAGCATTCTTGGTTGTTTCGGCTTTGATCGCGGAATATAGCGATCTGTTAACGAACATTTCTGGCGAGCTAAAGAAAGAGGAAGTACATAATAAAATGCTCCCGAATTCTCTGTTACCTAAGGATAAAGATAATGAGAAAATAGAGCCTGATGATGTTGGGGGCCTACTCCCCCAGAATTCCTCTTTAGACGAGCGCTACCGGAGTGTTTTGTCTGATCCAAAACAGAAATCTGAAGCCGCTGTTTTACAAAGCCAAAGAAAAGCGGGGGATCTACCTTCAGATTTTGAGATCGAAGAGATAGAAGGTGGAAATAAAGATAAAAAAGGCGAGCAAAACATAACCGGGCAATTGAGAAGCAGGGCTGCGCAGACTTTTTTCGTGCAGCATATCGTTTTAAACAGTAACGAGAGCATTGGGAGTTATATGGCTGAATTCCCGGCCCTCGCTAATGCGTGGATTTTACCCATTAGTTCAAAAGGTAACAAAAACTTCGGAGTTATTTCGGGACCATTCTCCTCAAGGGACGAAGCTACTGAGTTTGTTGCCGGGCCGGGAGTCCCAGAAGATTTTTTTCTTTGGGAGGCAGGGCAATTAAGGGAGTGGTGCAAGACAGATCAGAAGTGTGATTTGTAAGGTTGATAAATCAGCCCTAAAGATAACCCTTCACCTGCCGACTCTAACTATAATCAGGCCAAAAGCCTTCTTCAAATATCACGCTTTCGGGGAAATGATGAACGATAAAAAATCTACTAAAAGTGAATCCCTTGATGAAGATCAAGAACACTTGGCAGAGGCAGAGGCAGAGGCAGAGGCAGAGGCAGAGGCAGAGGCAGAGGCAGCTGAAGTACAAACTGCAGACAAAGCGCCAGGCTTTGCGAGTAGTCGAATATTGTTCAGCAGTGCCGTTGCTTTTTGTTTAGGGGCGATTCTATTTTTGGCGATGGCTCTGCAAGTATCTAACAAGGTTGGGCAAGTCGACGATATGCTCATTGCTCTGACTAAGCGAGCTGTCAATATGAATACTGCGATCTCTTCATTTGAGGAATTAAATCGGACGATTCAAGAGATGGGTGATATTCAAGAGCAATTCCTGGATCAGCAGAATCTATTGTTAATTGCAGTGAAAGAAATAAAAACCCAGATTCCAGCGGAGGCAGCGCAGAAGGTTGCTACGCAGAACGCTGCTGTAGGTTTAAAAATTAATCAGCTTGAAGACACCCTGAATAAGCAAAATCTAACTATTGCAAGCGTAACGAAATCTATGGTGGGGCTGTCTTCTCGTATTGAGAAATTTGAAGAACGTTTGGTTGACGTCAAAAGACTCACTGAGGATGTTGATGCATTAGTTACTTTGGAGCGCGAAGATTACCTAGAAGTATTAAAACGGCAGGCCATTCTGCAAGAAGCTCAAGGAGGCAAGCAGATTATCAAAGTGCCTAGGGATCCAGACTTGATTTTCTATTCTATTAAAACACCGTAGGATCGTTGTTAATCAAGTTTTTCCGCAGCTTTTCTGTTATGCCTGATAGCACTTGACTGATACGAGACTCACTAACTTCAAGCACAGCACCTATCTCTCGCAAATTCATTTCTTCAACATAGTAAAGAGAAACTATTGTTTTCTCACGTTCAGGAAGTTGATTAATAGCTTCTGTGAGGGAGCCCATTAATTGTTCTTTAAGTAACACTGATTCTGGTTCATTTGAGTTACCTGCCGGTAGGTCTATAGACTCAGGCACTTGCGCTTCTAGGGATATGGTCTGAAACTGATTAGCATGATTTCGTTCCTTTTGATAAACATCCATATCTTTATCCATGAAATTAGCCAGCTCTGCGTGATTCGGTTCGCGTCCCAGTTCAGCCGCCAGCTTATGGTGTGCTTCATTATGTTCTCGAATGTTAACCATTGCTGACCGAGGGAGATAAGACATTTTTCGAACTTGATCTAAAATTGCACCACGAATACGATTTTTCGCGAAAATCTCAAAATCTACTCCTTTATTTGCGTCAAAGGATTTAGATGCTTCTATTAATCCAATAGTTCCTACCTGTATAAGCTCATCGAGCTCCATAAATTTTGGAATTCTCCCTTGCAGATGTAAGGCGACTCGTTTCACCAAGCCAATATTCTTCAACAGAGTTTCGTCAGGTTGATTAATACTTTGTATCTCGTTGTAGTCACTAATATTAGACATGTTGTTATCCTACTTATTGGTTATATCTTGTCGCGCAAGGCGCTCTAAAAAGAACTGAAGGCCTCCACTTATGGAGGTTTTTGCTGTTAGCTTTGCAACTTCTTTTGCAAGTTTTTCAAAGTCTCTCGCCGCTGCACTTGACGGTGAAAACGTAAGTAAAGGTTTTGATGCTTTTATTGACCTAAGCACCATTTCATCTTCACGGATAGTCCCTAAGTGTCCTACCTCACCGCCTACAAAACGTTGGATTACAGATATAATTCCTTGGTAGAGGCGATTACCTTCCGCTGACGAAGGCATGCAGTTTGTAATAATTGATATATTATTTAGCTGATAATCTTGGATCATGACTTTAATAGAAGCGTAGGCGTCTGCAATCGAAGAAGGATCGTCTTTGACGATGACAAAGCGGTGCTGGCAAGCTCCTATAAACGTCATTACAGAGTCAGAGAGCCCTGCGGCAAGGTCCACAATCAAATAATCTAGATCATCTTCTATCTCTTCAAAGGATTGAATGATACCTGCCGCTTCTGAAATAGAAAGTGAAGCCATATGCTGAATGCCGCTAGACCCAGGGACTAACTGAACACCCATAGGACCCTCTATGATAATTTCTTGAAGAGTCTTCTCTCCGCTCAAAACATGACTAAAGTTGTATTTAGCTCTGCAGCCAAGTGCTAACTGAGCATTGGCTAGTCCGAGATCTGCATCGAAAACCATTACCTTTTTGCCCTGTGAAGCAAGCGAAACCGCTAAATTTGCGGATACCGTTGTTTTTCCTACGCCGCCTTTACCGCTAACAATCCCTATTACTTGTGTTGAATGTAGTTTTCCCATAGCTAGTCTCTTATAGTGTTTTAGTTGTACAAATATTTTGAAAAATTAGTCGCTACTTTTTTAAAATTAACTTATTTCGGGGCCAGTGGCAGGTTCGACAGGCTGTGCCTTGTTAAATCGGTGCCGTCGAGACTAAAGGCTTCGACTTCGAGAGAAAAATCTGACGAGGCCACAGAAATAGCGTTACCTGTAGCCATCAGAGCGTTGATTATTGGCCACGGATGAATATCGCGGTCAAGCTGATTTAACATTACAGAGTCCCAGCTGATGCGGTCTCGTTTTAGATACCTGTTTACTGAGACTTCAGACGCATCGGCAGGAAGTAAGAGATGCTTTTTAGCCGTGGGAAATTCTGTGCAGATTTCTGTCAATTGATTTTGTAAATCGATACCTGACGTTTCAATTATAATAAGTTTGGGCTCTTCTAGCCCTGCAATGACATGCGAGAGGGCACTAGGCGTGCCAGCATGGTAGGTTTTGATTCCTGACTGTAAGCCTAATATCTGAGTTTGAGACCAGCCTTTAGTTTGCTCTGAGCTATAGTTAATAATACAGATGCCTTGTCCACTGTACTCACGAGATTTTTGCTTAGCTAGTCGCAAGGACATCAAAGCATTTTCTGAGCTAGAGCGCCCTGCAATAACATGGATTCCCTTCATGTCTTTAATAAGAGGATTGTGCTTGATTGCACTGCCAAGGGACTTAGAAATGAGCTTTATGGCTGAATTAACTTCGCTTTCCTTGGCTATTAAGTTGCTAACTAGTATCCGTAATGGTGCCGGTATACCAGCGGCATCTAAGGAGCTAATCAGTGAGCCTAATTCAGGGGTCATTTTGTCGAGGGTTTGGCTGGTCTCCAGTTCCTGCGATATCTTAAGTTCGCGACGCATTGCGCTGAGTTCTTTTTTTACAAGATCAACTAACTCTCTTGTTTTTAGGTATTCTCTATCTTGTAATGATGAAATATCTTCATCGCAAAGGATGTTATGAGCAGGCATAACAGCGTCCCTAGGACTTCGGGTAGTAGGCTTGGATTCTAGGACCGCCGGTGAGTTGAAGATTTTTGATTCAATTACCTCATTAAAAGATGGCTCATTGGACTTGGCCGTATTGAAAATTCTTGATTTATTCGAGTTTAAGGAGGTGGACGTTTCGTTTGCTTTGGCAGCCACGTCAATAGCCACAATTACTTCAGTCTGCTTTCTAGCTTTTTTGTTAGATATAACTAACGCGTCGTTACCATACAGGGCGTGAACTTTTGCCATAGCCTCCTGGGTATCTTTTGCTAATATTCTTTGTAATTCCATTGTTTATAACCTCAATCTAATTTTTTTGTTCTACATCGATGGTGGCCACTACATTGACCGCCTGATCTTCCGGAATTTCACTATAAGAAAGCACTGTTAGATCACTGATACGGTGTTTAATGATTTTTGCTAACCATGGCCGGATTGCCGGAGAAACTACTAAAACAGCGGGATAACCCTGGTTTTCGACTTCTTGAGAATGTGTGCTTAGAGCCTGAAACAAGCCCTCCGCCAGCTTTGGTTCAATGACCAAATTCTGAGGGTTGCTACTTTGTTGTATGACGTTGTGTAGCACTTGCTCTAGTGAAGGGTTTAAGGTCATTACCGGCAAACTATCGTTCACATCAACAAGGCTTTGCATAATCATACGACCCAGCCGAGGTCGTACAGCGGCGGTTAGCTCATCAGCATCTTGGGTTTGACTGCTTTCAGTGGATAACACCTCTATGATTGTTCGCATATCCCTGACTGACACACCATCATCGAGTATGTTTTGAAGAACTCTAGTCACCGTAGCAAGGGGAAGCTTGCCTGGTACTAGATCCTCTACAAGTTTGGGTGATTTTGCTGCAACTTTATCAAGTAACTGTTGGGTCTCATCATGCCCTAATAGCTCAGGAGCATTATTTCGCAGTAGGGTATTCAGATGCGTTGCTATTGCTGTTGCTGAGTCTACTACCGTATACCCCAATGTCCGTGCATGATCTCGTTGGGAAGCCTCTATCCAAAGAGCATCTAGGCCAAATGCGGGCTCTTTCGTTGACTCCCCTTGCAAAACACCATGAACCTGTCCTGGGTTAATGGCCATTTCTTTTCCTATTCTAATTTCACCTTTGCCACGTACGACGCCATTCATAACGATGTGATAAACATCTGGGGACAGCTCTAAATCATCCCTGACTCTGATAGGTTGTATAAGGAAGCCTAACTCGGCTGAAAGTTTCTTTCGAATACCTTTCACGCGAGGAAGTAATTGTCCTCCGGTTTCAGGGTTAACTAAGGGTATAAGACCATAACCAATATCCAATCCGACTAGATCTACTTGCTCGACGTCGTCCCAATTAAGCTCCTCTAACACTGGGTCAGCATTCTCCGAGAGTAAGTTAGTGTCTAAATTATCTGCGGATGACGCTAAGGCATTATTTTGAGACAGCCAAACTGCCAAGGCACCAGAACCAAGACCAAGGCTAAGAAAAACTAAAGTTGGCATTCCAGGAACAAGTCCCAGGACGATAAGGATTACCCCTCCAATAATCAGCGCGACAGGATTGCCGAGCTGACTTTTTGCCTGCGTTGTCATCGACTCTGCTGTGGTTACCCGAGTAACGATAATCGCAGTAGCGAAAGAGAGAAGTAATGATGGAATTTGCGCAACGAGGCCATCGCCGATAGTAAGCAGGACATAAATTTCCCCAGCTTGAGAAAAACTTAGGTTATGCTGTGATAGGCCAATTATGATTCCACCGACAATGTTAATAATAAGAATTAGCAGGCCGGCGATAGCATCGCCACGAACAAATTTGGACGCACCGTCCATAGAACCGAAAAAGTCCGACTCCTGAGAAATCTCTTCTCTTCTTTTCTTGGCGGTGTCTTGATCAATGACACCTGCATTTAAATCTGCATCAATCGCCATTTGCTTGCCTGGCATCCCATCGAGAGTAAAGCGAGCAATGACCTCTGAAACTCGGCCAGCTCCTTTCGTAACAACAATAAAATTGATAATCATCAGGATTGAAAAAATGATAAAACCAACCAAATAGTTTCCCGCAATTACAAACGCCCCGAAAGCCTCTATCACCTTGCCTGCAGCATCTGGGCCTTCATGCCCCTTAACCAAAACAAGACGGGTAGAAGCAACGTTCAGCCCTAGACGAAGCATGGTCGCTAACAGTAGAAGAGACGGAAAAGAAGAAAAATCTAATGGCTTAGAGCTGTTAATGGCAATCATAATTATTACCACACCCACTAAAATATTAAAGGTGAAGAGAAAGTCCAAAAGAAAGGCTGGCAGAGGCAGAATCAGCATTGAAATAATGAGTAAAACTAAGAATGGAATTCCCAGGCCAGACAGTTCAATTTTTGACAGATCCTGTCGAATAGTTGACATCGAGGCGTTAGACATTAAAAAACCCTATAGTATTCAGCTACTTAAAAAACCATTAAGTGGAGGGGTATTAAATTCCCTCCGGCATTAGCTAGTAAGCAATATATATGCCAGATCTTGCGTACAAATGGCTGGGCGAGGATTTCTAATAATTATCAGGTCAGCGTCAAATTTTATTTCTCAAGCCATTTCATTACCTGTCGATATAAATAAACAGGCCACCATGACTTCAAGCCAAGTTTTTTAGGGATTTAGGAACAATAATGATCAAGATTAAAAAAATCGAGTTATCTTCAATAATCCAAGGGTTACAGCAGATTAAGGTTCTAATTTTAGCGGCAATAATTGTTTCGTCTGTTGGCTGCGCAAGCAATAACGCTAAATATAATGAGGCTGTGATTGAGAGTGTCATTGATCAGAAGGATGTGATTTTGGCTACTGGGTATGGAGTTATTAGTATTCAAGAGGGAGATAGTCCAGCACACCAGCGACTCTTGTCGATACGGGCATCAAAGCTTGATGCCTATCGGGCATTAATGGAACAAGTCTATGGTCAGTATTTAGATACTACAACTACTGTAGCTGAAATGGTTGTTCAGAGTGATTCGTTTAGGTCCCGCGTTCAAGGCATCGTTTATGGCGCTCGTCTTGTGAGTATTACAACAGTTGGGGAGGATACATACGAAACAACACTGTCCCTTGATAATAAAATTGTGTCTGATTTGCGTAAACTTTACCTTGCTTCAACATCTTCTCCAAAGATGGCGAGAAGTTAATGATTGGGTGCAGATTAAAAAGAGACGTGATAGGAAATAGGCGCATTTTTACGAGCATTAAGACTTCCTTCACAAATTTCAGTAGATCGTTGATCTGCATTCTGTTGTTATCTCCTGTTAATACGATAGCGCAAACCCTAACTCCAGAGCAGACATTAGGATCCCTAAAGCAGGCTTTAGTAGATTACGCGCTAGAAAACGAAATCCACCTTAATTCATCTGCATATTTGGACAATGGCGTACTCCATGAGTCATCAGTTTTATCAAGCCAGGCTATTTACCGCGGCGTGCCGAATCTCCTAGGCTCAACAGAAAGATCTACATCTCAAAACCAACGGAACACTCAATCTGGGACAGCTTGTGATGAGCCACCCAGAGCCCTAAGACGGGAAGCCCTCTTTCGTATTGACAAAGACGAGGAGCTCTTTTCTAAACATAATTCTCTTGGAGACCATAGTTTCCCTGAGTTGGCTGCATTTATAGGGAAGGTTTTTAGCGACCGCATTAAAGGTTCAAAAACCTGGGTAGTGAAAGAAGAGAAAGAATATGGGTCCGATTATGAAAATTATTTATTGGGAACATGGGCAGATAGAGCGCCGTATATATTCGAAATAAAGATTCGACCGAGCACTCTAAAAGGCGGAATAAAACAGCTTGGTAAAGCATGGTTTAGTCATAGCGCACATCAAATGGCAGGCTTTGCTCGTCGAACGGCAAATGCTATCCCAGGAGTTTATTATCCCGATTCATGGCCTTCGGCGAAGTTGCAGTATCAGTTGACACTCATTGATCGGGCCACCCAGCAGCAGATATGGAACCAAGTTGGTCCTTTATTCTTCCCAAGAGTTAACCGAGCTTACTTTAAGTCCCAAATCCCTTCCAGCCTTGTCGATGATATCGAAGCCCTCACAGAGGAATTTATTCAAGCGGCAACAATGGCTCTTCAATGTGAGCCACACCGATTCCAGTTATTTGTGGATGAATCAGGTTCTGGGGCATTAGAGATTAATGCAGGGCTGGTTGCAGGCATCAGTATTGGCGATAAGTTCTTGATCAGCACGAGCTCAGACCTTCTTCAGGAAGTGTTAAGTAATCCTAAGTTGGATACCTTAGCATTGGCAAGAGTGGAGTCGGTCGATGATCACTCGGCAATGTTGAAAAAAATTGCAGGACCGCCCTGGCCACAGACAAGCGATATCTCAAGCGCAATTGCTACTCATTTCTGATAGTTTCGAGACTTGCCGAAAAATTAGGATGTATGCCAACTGAAAAACATAAACGCTCGATTTAAGAGGAATAATTATAAATCATGAAATCATTAAGTTATTCAACGATCAAAGGATTAGTCTTTGTTGTGCTCATGAGTCTAATCGTGACGATAGCACTTTCTGAGAGAACTTCTGCAGATGCTGTAATAGCAGAGGCGGCGTTAGAACATTTGATAGGAAGAGATAGGGCAAATGATTGCGACTGTTTAGAGTCCAACACAAAATTAAAAGGCGTGGAAAACAAAAATCTTCAGATGTCGCTACTAAAGCGACTCGGAAATACTAAAGCTAATTATTATGATGTGCGATCTGGAGATACACTAGATAGCATCATCCAAGGTCAACTAGACAATAGTCCGGTGCATAAAGATATTTTGCGGCAAGCTATCGTGTTAGCAAACCCACACGCATTTAGGCGCAACAATCCTCATTGGTTATATGCCAATAGACAAATTAAACTTCCTGAGGAGGCCGACATTCATCGAGCAGTATTTAAACGCTCTGCACTCCAGAACGAGGTAGTAAATCGAGCTACAAAAAAGAGCGACTGGGTTCGATATCCCTAAAAAACTGTTACAACTAATTGACTACTAGAAGGCTTAGTAACTTGTTGGGACCAGAACAACTAAATATAACACCTAGGCTTGCTCCATTGACTTTAGAGAGTAGTGCTGCAATCACTGTATCTGAAAAAATAGCTCGAGAAATAGGACTATCTGATAATCAGGTGGTAAGAGGCGTGATCGCTGCCCGCGGCGGATTGATGAAGCTACTAGTGAACGATCAAGAATTAGACTGGGCGTCCAATAAGAAGTTTAAATCAGGAGACAGCATTGATTTTCGTGTGCGAACGACTGCACAAGGGGCATTGTTACTTCCCTTGTCGATTGAGCGTGCTAAACCTTCGAAAACATCTAATTCACCAACAAACAGCAGAGAATCTTCGCGTTTTTTAACCCTGCTTCATAGGCCTGATGCGGGAGCTATCCAGAGCGAGTTTTTTAAACCCGGTATAGTCCGAGAGTCTTTTGTACAAGGCCTTGATTCAAGCTCCAGTCAAGCTTTAGCTCAGATGATGCACCGGATGCGAGGGATCTCTCCGGGTGCAGTCCGTGACGCATTTCTTCGATCAGGTCTTTTTGGAGAACTTTTTCTCAAGACTCACGTTTCTGTCCCCATAGATATCAAGCAGTTGATGCGCAAATTGCTATTAGTGTCAAAAGTGTCTGGATCAGACAAAGGCAGCATTGAAGAGATAATAGATGAAATCGAAAGTCGACAACTTGAAGCCTTGCAGGCGCAAAAGAACCACCAAATTTCTTATCATTTTATGATGCCATTTGTTGATGCAAATCCGGTTAAAATTCACTTTCAAAGAGATGCTATTGGGCTTGATAAAGAGGCACCCAATTGGGTAATTAATTTGCATGCCGAGACTGACAGTATAGGAAGCCTATGGTTGAAATCGATAGTGACGCCTGACTTTGATATTGAAATGACACTTTGGGCTGAGCGATTGGAGACTGCTAAAAATGCGGAAAGAGCGGCATCTAGTTTAGAAAAATCCTTGGCGGACTTTGGGTTAAAGTTGGCTAAGTTAAGCATTTTAAATGCAGCGAGGCCAACAGTAGATGCTGCATTTTCTGCACCAGGTCATGTCTTGGATATTAAAACGTGAAAAATAAGCCGACTAAAACTGCTATCGCCATTGAATATGGTCTGAACCCAGTTCCAATTCTTACAGCAAGAGGTGATGGAGAGGCTGCGGCAGCTATTATTTCAGAAGCCGAGAAGCAGGGAATTTATATTGCCGAGGACCCCTTTTTGGTATCCCTCCTGAGTGAACTAGAATTGAATGATGAGATTCCAGAAAACCTATACGTAGCGGTTGCTACTATTTTATCTTGGGCATACTGGTTACGAGGTATTGAGCCTGATTAAACCGAATGAAAGAGCCTCAGGCATGACTCAGTTGATTGGATCTCCTCCTTCCTTTTATCTTGCCTAACCGATCATAAATCTCAACGTCATTGAAACGATCTGATGATTGGAGAGTCAGCAACGCGCCACGAATTGACTCAAGTTTACGATCTATTAATATCTGATTTCTAAGGTGTAACTCTTTGCAGTCTTCTAAAATGGTTATAACCTGATTCCATCCGGCAGATTGCGAATCTGGCGTAGACGAGTGATCACTATAATTTCCTAGCTGAGCAATCACTTCTTCATCGGTCAATAGCGCAAGGACATCTGCCTTTCTTGACTGCAAGGCTTCGAAGGCGCTTAAATCTTGCGCTTTTAAGGCGTCGAACTCTTCATTAAGTATGAGTTTGAGAGTAGAGGTATTTGTTAAAACTGCGGGTAATAGTTGCGATTCTGTCATTATTAGACCTGGGCCGAGTTAGCCTTCAATTTAATTGTAAGGTAATTACCATTTCACGCATAAAAGGCAGTGTCGGCGAATTTTGCGACAGCGCACTTGCTAAAGCTACCATTAAAGAACGGCTACTCGCCGTAAATCATACTCTCAAGAGCGTAAAACTTTTCGGCAACCGCCTCTTCATTTACAGGATAATTCCCCTCGGATATTGCAGCCTTTACTCTTGCTACCATTGCGGTATCAAACTCCGCTGTCGAAAGAGCCTGTTCAGCATTTGCGCTCAACACAAAGTTGTCTGCTGTAGGCTTTGAAGAAGATGCACCTTCGGATCGTGCTTGATCGATTACCTGGTTTGGTTTTTCCGAAATAACAGTTGCAGGCATCGGAATTTTGCCTAGTTGTGAAATAGAATCTGACATGTCTTTTCCTTTCGGTGTTTAATCTTCAAACGTTCTCATTACATTTCGAATCGACACTTGCTGAGATTTCTTTAACAAAAAGTTGAATTTTATTGATTAAAGTATCTCAGCCTTTCTTGGCCCAGTCACTATAGCCCTTACTTGCTCTTTTGAATCTGGGTTTATTAACGTGATTTGCTCACCCAGTTGTCCTTTACTAAGAGCAATCATAGGTATCGTGATTTGTAATGATCCTTTCTCAATACTCAGCATTACCACATCATCTGGACGAACAAGAGGGGCAGGTCTTAAATCAGAAATTCTTATCGGTTGGCCTGGAGGTATTGTTCTAATTGTTTCCATTTGGGAGATACCCGCATCAGAGAAAAGAGCATCATTAGGCAAAGGCCCATAAAAAGGAGCTAGAGCTGAATTTACTGAAGAGAGCTTTTGACCACGACCGATAATTTCTTTACTGATCATAACCACATGCTTCACCCGAAGATCTTCTCGAGAAAGTATCGTGCCTTCTCTTAAGTTTCTAGCTGCAGTAGATTGATTGAGTAAACGTGAAGGAAATCGTTGAGTCGATGATGTCAATGACAATGGTTTACGAACATTCTTAATGCTCTTAAGATCAATGAACTCTCCAGCCAAAATGTCTTTCTTGATTTGAAATACAATTACAGTCTCTGTTAAATATTGCTGTAAAACTAAATCCCCAGCGGAAACAGATTTAGACAGGCTCATATCCTTTAATGCATTCGGTTCTCTTACTAAACCACGAACCGAGGTTTTTAAGACAATAGGTTTTATGTCATCTGAAGATAAAAGCTGGCCGACAGGCATATCTGCTTTGAACACAAAACCTAAGGCATTTTTTATGAGCTTGACGCCTACAAAAACCTGCCAATTAGTATTGGGGCAGCTGATCCGAATAGATTCTTGACTTGAAGGGTAAGAGAAGCTGATATCGAAGGTAGAATCACATCTAGGAATCTTCAATCTACGATCTGTTGCCGAAATTTCAACCTGGTCTGGCTCTAATTTTACCTGCTCGGCTACCCATATTTTGGCCTGCTTTATTAGCGCGTGTTTGTTAGCACTGAGCTCGGGAGTATTTTGAGCAGTTACTAGGCAGCTATAAAAAACGATTGCAAAAAGAATTATGGATTTATACATAACTGCAGTATGAATTACTGTTCAGAGTGACGCAATACCGACATTCCTAAAAAGATAGATGGCAAAAAATTGCCGTAAAAGCGGCAATGTTATTTTTTAGTCTTTTTTATAACTCCCATGCAAGACCTTGTTTTTAAACAGAAATTAATTAATTTTATGCTGATATCAATAATTGGCATCTGTTTTGCAATCATTTAATCCCACACTCTACGGATCTAGATCGACTGTAGAGAGCAGAACTTTAATGGAATCGGTATGAAATTAATTGATACAACTTTTGGGATTCACGAGCACGCTTTAACTTTGCGTAGTCAGCGTATGGAGGTCTTAGCTCGAAACATTGCTAATTCGGATACTCCAAATTTCAAAGCTCAAGATATTGACTTTAAGGCATCACTCAAAAGGGTACAGGCCAACGATTCCCTTGCAGTTACGAATTCGGGGCACATGCAAGCAAGCAATCTGGCGGGTAATGGGAGTCTAATGTTTACGGTTCCGGTCAATTCGTCTGCCGATGGCAATACGGTTGAGTTAAGTGTCGAGCAGGCAAAATACGGCAAAGCCGCAGCCCAATACCAAGCGACTCTGAGGTTCCTTGAAGGGGACATTAGTGCTCTAAGAAAAGTTTTAAAAGGGGAATAAAACGTTATGTCAATGGATAAAATATTTGGAATCGCCGGTTCCGCTCTAAACGCTCAAATGGTCAGATTAAATGCCAGTGCATCAAACATAGCGAATGCGGGATCTACAGCGAGTAGTGAGGTTGAGGCCTATAAAGCAAAGCGGCCAATTTTTGAGACGGTACTATCTGAACAGCAGAATAATCTAGGTGGGGTCAAAGTAGTCTCGCTTGTTGATGATCAGTCAGTTCATGGGCAGATTCATGATCCAGGGAACCCTAATGCAGATGAAAACGGGATTGTTTATCTTTCTAATGTTAATGAAGTTGGAGAGATGGTTGAAATGATGGCAGCAGCTCGCAGCTATCAGAACAATGTTGAGGTTATCAATACCGCCCGCCAATTAATGTTGCGCACTTTAGAAATTACTAAGATCTGAGGAGAAGTCCATGATTGATTCAACGATTAGCTCGTCCTTTTTGACAACTGCGCAATACTCCAGTCAGCAGGTCAACGCCTCCTCTGAGCAACAAGAGTTAGGTCGTGATGCCTTCCTCCAGTTATTAACGACGCAGCTTAATAATCAAGATCCTTTAGATCCAATGGATAATGAAGCATTTGTGGCCCAGTTGGCTCAGTTCTCTTCGGTTGAAGGGATAAAAGGGATGCAATCCTCACTGGAAAATATGGTATCTGGTATGCGCCAAGATCAGATGATGGCTGGAGCTAGCCTAGTTGGCAAAAAAGTATCGGTGGAGGGAGGTTTGTTTGAGGGTGGCAATGGCATAAAAACAAACGCGTCCATTAACTTGGAGAGTGGTGCCGACGCAGTGATAGTTAATATTTATGACCGCACCAACGGAAACCTGGTATTTAGTGAAACGCTCGGCAGTCAGATGCCTGGCGACCTAAAAATCAGTTGGGAAGGCATCTCTAACACTGGCGAGATGGTAGCCTCAGGGAATTATCTTATGTCCGCAAGCACTATCGTTAATGGTAGGCAGCAGTCGATACCGGTATCCACTTTATCTCAGGTCAAGAGTGTCAAATGGGACCCTAGTACTCAACAATTATCACTTGAAGTTAACGATGGGAAGTTTGTTCCGTTGTCTTCAATCGCTCGCATTAGCGCTTAAAATCCACTTGAAAAGGAAATAATAGTATGTCTTTTTATACATCATTAACAGGCTTGAATGCTGCGGCAACTGAGTTATCAGTTACGTCTAATAATATAGCAAACTCTGGAACAGCAAGTTTTAAACGATCGAACGCAGAATTTGGCGATATCTTTGCAACGTCCACCTTACAGCGATCTGCCAGTGGTGTTGGCAGTGGTACTGTACTTTTAGGAATAAACCAGCAGTTTACCCAGGGCAATATCGAAGCCTCAGCCAATTCTCTTGATTTAGCAATTACTGGGGATGGGTTTTTCCCAATCAAAACAAGCGATGGCGCTGAGCTTTATACCCGCAATGGTGGGTTTATGCTAAATGACAATAATTTATTAGTTAATAGCGAGGGACATACTTTGCAAGTTCATCCCTTAAATGAAGTGACTAATGAAAGTAACTTTAACCAAGCTACAGTCGGTCTAGAAGTGAAGCGTAATTTGCCCGCGACAGCGACAACAACCATCGATTTAGACATAAAACTACCAATGACGGGCCCCGTAATAGGCGTTAACGGTGGAACTCCAATCAATATCACCGACAACACTACATACAGCGAGACGCAAACATTTTCTCTATATGACGACGCTGGCGAACCCTACACTGCAACTGTGTACTACCAGAAAATTGCCGACGATACAGATGACGGTGCAGGTAATGTTCAGGACTTGTGGTTAGCCGATGTTTATATTGGAGATGCGACAACGCCAGCCGCTACAACAAATCTTGCCTTTAACAGCGTAACAGGAGCTCTTGAGACAACCCTTGCCGGCGGCGGTATCGGCATAGATCAAATAACTCTTGGTCCATCAGTTCCAGATTCTAGGACCAGTGCTATAAGTTTAAGCCTCAATGCAACAAGTCACGGCAAAGAATTCCAGATTGTAAGCCAAACACAAAATGGTTTGCCCGGCGGTGGGTTGGTTAATGTTGATGTAGGCAATGACGGCCTAGTGACGGCCACATACTCTAACGGACAACAAATAGCCGCGGGAAGAATAAATTTAGCTAACTTTAGCTCTCCTGAGGGTCTGCGCCAAGACGGTGGAACTAAATACTCTGTTACGGCTGCTTCTGGAACTGTTTCATACGGAGAAGCTGGAACTGCAGGATTTGGGACAATTCGCTCAGGTGCTTTAGAGCGCTCAAATGTCGATTTAACTGCAGAGCTGATCGACTTGATTAGTGCTCAGCGGAATTTCCAGGCGAATGCAAAAGCAATTGAAACTAGCTCTTCATTGACTCAAACCATTATTAATATCCGTGGATAAACATCGGTTTTAGGAGTATTGCATGGACAAATTAGCATTCACAGCATTGGCATCAATCGATAATGAGTCGAACAAGCGCGCTCAGATTACTAATAGCTTGGCCAATGTGTCTACGATAGGTTTTAAAGACTCTTTTTCTTTAGCGGAACAATCTATTCAAATCAAAGGTGAAGGCATTGATAGCCGGGTGCTTCCAGGAATGGCGAAGCAGGAGGTTATTAATCTTAGTCCGGGTGCAGTCAATATGACAGGCAACATTATGGATGTGGCGTTGAATGACAAGACTGTTCTTGGAGTTCAAGCAGATAATGGAGAGATTGGTTTTACTCGAAGGGGAGACTTGCGAGTTTCCGCCACGGGGCTACTTGAAAACACAGTTGGCCAGCTTATTTTAGGTGAAAACGGACCAATAAGTGTCCCACCAGGCCAACTCGTAAGTATTGGTCCTGACGGTTCGGTGGTTTCCAATTCTCCTAGTGATCCAGAGGGAGCTCCGCTGAATTTGGGTCAGCTAATGCTGCGGGATGCGAGTGAGATGCCATTGATACGTAGAGCCGATGGATTATTTCAGCCTTTAACTGATGAGTTCCGAGGACGAGATTTTCCAACCGGTCCAAATTCAGTTTCATTGCAGTCTGGGGCCCTAGAGGGGAGCAATGTGAACCCAGTCGAGGCAATGATAAAGATGATGGATTTTAATCGAGCTTTTGAATCAAAAATTAAAATAATTTCAGAAATCAAGTCAATTGATGAAAGTGGTTCGTCAATGATGAGATTGCCTCAGTAATAAGATAACCCAACTAGAGACGCAAAAGGACAAGAATTATGGATGCCTCACTTTGGATTGCAAAGACAGGACTAACCGCGCAGCAAACGCGCATGCAAGTGATTTCGAACAATTTAGCTAACGTGAACACGACCGGATTTAAAAAAGATAGAGCTGTATTCGAAGATTTACTCTATCAAAATATCGTTCCAGCGGGAGGCCAAACAGATGCCCAATCACAAGCTCCTACAGGATTAATGTTGGGGACAGGGACTAGAGTCCTTGCGACAGAAAAGTTACATGGTCAAGGCAATGTCATTAATACTGAAAATGCCTTAGATGTAGCTATCACGGGGGAAGGATTCTTATCGGTAAGTCAACCTGATGGCACTATCGCCTACACTCGCGATGGGTCTTTAAAGTTATCAGCAACAGGGCAACTTGTAACTGCGGGCGGGCAAACCATACAGCCGGCAATAACGATTCCACAAAATGCTGAAAGCATAACAATTGCTCGTAACGGCATAGTAACTGCTCAGCTTGCCAATGGTGGTGGATCATCTCAGGTGGGACAGATTAATCTATCACTATTTGTTAACAACTCAGGCCTAAAGCCAATTGGACGTAATCTCTATGCTTCCACTGAGGCTAGTGGTGTCGCAATCAATGGGCTCCCAGGTGAGAACGGAGCGGGTATTTTAATGCAAGGTTCGCTTGAGGCATCAAACGTTAATGTGGTTGAAGAGATGGTTAATATGATCGAAACCCAGCGTGCTTACGAGGTTAACTCGAAGGCAATATCCGCGGCAGATGGCATGTTACGGTTTTTGAATAACAACTTATAGAGTGTGGAAATTATGCTATTGCGAGCTTTAACCATGTCTTTTCTATTTAGCATTTTGAGCGCTTGTGCAAGTCCGCCTCAAATGGAACCAACAGCTGAGTTTTCACCGATACAATCTATCCCAAAGCAAAAGCCGGCTCATGTAACAGGCTCAATATTTGCTAATGGACGAGATTTGTTCGGCGACCTGCGCAGTTATCAGGCTGCAGACATCCAGGTAGGTGATCTGATTACTGTTCTCCTTAATGAAACTACGCAGGCATCTCGAACATCTGCGCTTTCTACTAGCAGAGTTTCAGCAAACGATGTTATCGGGGTGAATCAAAAAGATTCTATTGTTGGAAAAATCGGTTTTGGTGCGGGCTTTTTTAATGGAGCAGAAACTGATGGAGCCAATATTACTAGTGATGGATCTGGAACAGCCGGGCAGGCAGCTACATTAACAGGATCGATCTCAGCAATGGTCTTAGAGGTTTTAGCAAACGGCAATCTTGTAATAGTCGGAGAGAAACAGCTTGCCTTGACTGAAGGAAGTGAGTTTATTCAGGTGAAAGGGATCATCCGGCCAGCAGATATTCAGCCGGACAATACGGTTTTATCGCAGCGTATTGCCCATGCTCAAATTTCCTATCGCGGTACAGGTGATCTAGCAAAAGCGTCCAAACCTTCTTGGGGTACGGGTTTACTATATAAGTTTTGGCCATTTTAAAAGTTTTTAAGGAAACCATGTAATGTCGACATTCAAATTCATCGCCTTTTCGTTAATTTTAATGGCTAGCTTTCCCACTGTTGCAGATCGCATAAAGGATTTTACTGACGTAGCGGGAGTTCGATCAAATAAACTTATTGGCTATGGCCTAGTGGTTGGCCTCCAAGCAACGGGTGATGGGAAGGACCTCCCAATTACCGCCCAAGCGTTAAAGACGACTTTGTCAGGACTCGGCGTGAGCGTTGATGGTCCAGTGAGCGACTTTGATTTAGGGGATCAACTCGCCGCGTTGGCTGCACAAAACGCTAATAAAGAACTTAAAGTAGACAATGTTGCTTCGGTAATGGTAACTGCTGAGCTACCGCCATTTTCGAAACCAGGTCAGCGGATCGATGTCAACGTGTCAGCCATTGGCGTAGCAGAATCCTTGCGGGGTGGGACGTTGATCTTGACTCAGCTAAGAGGCGTTGATGGAGAGACTTATGCTCTTGCCCAAGGAGCGCTAAGCATTACGGGAGTGTCAGCTGACTCGGCAGGCACTAGCGTTCAGGTCGGTATTCCCACCTCAGCACGGATTCCAAATGGTGCAACAGTCGAGCGGTTGGTACCAACCCCTTTCGATAAAGCAGACCATATTGTACTAAATATACGTGACGCTGATTTTTCAACTGCTAGTGCCGTAACTCAGGCTGTCAATAAAGAATTTGGACAGGGGACTGCGAAAGCTATTGATAGTGTATCTGTCGCAATACAGGCCCCTAAAAACTCATCTCAGCGTGTAGCCTTTTTAAGCATGGTTGAAAACCTTGATGTAGAACTGGGTGAAGCCCCAGCAAGGGTGGTCGTTAACTCTAGGACAGGGACAGCTGTGATCAATCGGAACGTGAGGGTCACTGCGGTCGCGGTAACTCATGGCAGTATATCCGTAAGGATAGCGTCAAGTAATGAAGTCAGCCAGCCAGGGCCCTTTAGTGATGGCGAAACAACAACTGTGCAGAATTCTGACGTGAGCATTAGTGAAGAAACCAATCCTATGTTTTTGTTTCAGCCAGGAGTAGATCTTCGCGAAATTGTTGACGCAGTTAATCAAGTCGGCGCGAGCCCCTCATCTTTAATTGCTATTTTGGAAGCACTAAAGAGCTCAGGAAGTTTGCGTGCAGAGCTAGTGGTGATTTAGATGCAAGATTTGCAAACAACCACAAAAGCTTATCTTGACTTCGCCGGGCTAGGAGAACTAAAAGCGCGAGCAAAGGTTGATCAAGCAGAGGCGGCCCAAGAGGTTGGACGTCAATTTGAATCAATGTTTGTCCAAATGATTTTTAAATCCATGCGTGAAGCAAATGAGCCACTAAAAGGCGACCTTATGCGTTCCAGTGGGGGGGACTCTTTTGAGCAAATGTACCACCAAGAGCTCTCGCAGGTTATGTCGCAGAGAGGGCTTTTTGGATTGGGTGATTGGTTGAGCAAGCAGGTGATGGGGTCTAATAATGCAGCTAAGGCTTTAAAGGCTTATGAACAAGACGGGTTTGCCCTTCCATCCGAAAGTTTAATGCCGTTACCTTTAAATATGATGGAAATCAGGCAAGAAAAGGATCAAGTAGATGGCTGATCTATTGACCATCGGTGCTAGCGCCTCTCAACTATATAAGTCAGCGTTGACGACTGTAAGTAATAACATCGCTAACCTTAATACTGAGGGATATAGCCGTCAGCGTGTGGATACTTCTGAGAACACTCCAAATCAGTTGGGTACTAGTTTTGTCGGAACTGGCGCTAGCTTAAATGGGGTGTTTCGGTCATTTAGTAATTTTACCGAGAACAATCTGCGGCAAAGTTATAGTGAGCTTGGCACCCAGAGTCAGTTGATTGCCTATGCTGACCAAATTATTGACATTATGGGTTCTGAGTCTGCAGGGTTATCAGAGGTGTTAGATAAGTTTTTTACGGCGGCAGGGAAGCTCAGTACAGATCCTGCATCTGGGGAGTTGCGCAAAATTTTTCTTAGTGAGGCAGGTAGTGTTGCTGTTAGATTTAGAGAACTGGCAGGCCAGTTAGATGATATTGAGGAACAAACGCAGTCCGAAATTAAGTTGAAGGTACAAAATCTAAATAACCTGACTGAACAACTATTATCGATAAATAGGCAGCTTGATAAAAACACACATCTCGATAATCAACCACCCATGCTCTTAGACTCAAGAGACCAAGTCCTTTTAGAACTTGCAGACATAGCTAAAATTCATGTCACTGAGCGAGCATCTGGTGCAGTTGATGTGCGACTCGATAGTGGTACCGGGTCCATAGTAATAGACGGTAATGCGGCAAATAAATTCAGTAGCGTTTTTAATGAGGCGCAACCTGGAAAAGTTGAAATCATTGGATCCTACGGTTCGGGAGGGGCAAGCCGTTCTGTTACAGGTGGTGAACTTGGAGGCCTGCTTAACTTGCGAAGTCAAGTGCTAGCCCCAGTAATCGACAGCTTTGATGATCTAGCAAATACCTTTGTCACTGAAGTGAATGCTATTCAGACTACAGGGTCTGACCTTAATGGACAGAGAGGGACTGAATTATTTGCCATTCAGGGATCGCTTGGCGCTGCCGCAGGTATTACTCTCTTGCAAACAGATACCAGCAAGATAGCTGCTGCAGGCTTGTTAAGTGTAACGCCTAATGCGACGAATCAAGGAACTATGATTTTTGAGGTTGAATCGATCGCGGCCGGCACACCGACCCCCGCAACGTTTAATATTTCTTATAACACCGTCAATGGATATGCAATAAATGGTATTCCGTACACACCATCTGCTGATGGGAACATCAATTACGAGGGCATTACCCTAAGCTTGAGTGGAATAGCCTCTGATGGGGATAGTTTCTCTGTTGTTACAAATACTGATGGCATGGGCGATAACCGAAATATACTGCTATTAGCGCGGCTGCAAACCAAAGATGTAATGTCCGGCGGAGGCTCGATCAATGATGGATATGCAGATATTGTTACAACGGTGGGCAGCCAAGCAACCCTTGCGAAAATGTCCCAAGAAGCGCTGCAGGTTATTTACGATCAATCGCTTGAAGCCAAAGACCGGATTTCGGGCGTTAGTCTTGACGAAGAAGCAGCTGATCTCATTAAATTCCAGCAAGCTTTTCAGGCCTCTGCAAAGATTATCCAAGTGTCACAAACATTATTTGATTCAATTTTAGCAGTCCGCTAAAAAGAGCTTAGATGGTTACTCAATATCAAATGCAAGCTACTTACAGATTTTATATTAAAGTTTTGACAGCGAATGCCGATATCCTCAATGGATCAAATTGTTTTGGTTTCTCGCTTGTTTATCGAAACGCTTTACAGGCGTTTCTTCAACACAGAAATTACACCAGTTCCCTAGATAGGTGTAAATTAAGAGCATGAAAAAATGAGAATATCTAACCAACAATTGTTTGACCAGGCCGTTAATCAAATGACTCGGCAACAGGCTAAAATTGCCGATCTTCAAACACAAATTGGCGAAGGAAAACAGCTGATAAGGCCAAGTGATAATGCTGACAAATCAGCGGTTATTCAACGTTTGAATACCGCGGCTAGCCGGCAGGAAGTTTATGAAGCTACCTTAGATAGCGTCTCGAATCGACTAGATGCTGAAGAGTCAATAATTCTCTCAAGTTCCGATATATTACAGCGAATAAAAGAGTTAGCCATACTGAGTAATGACGGATCTAATGGAGAGTTTGATCGATCTGCAGTAGCTATTGAGGTATCAACATTACGGGAGCAGCTACTATCTCAAGCTAATCAACAGGATCTTAATGGCAACTATATTTTTTCTGGATCCAACGTTAAGTCTGCGGCCTTTGCTGCCGATAATAGTGGGGTCATCAACTACGCGGGCAACCAGCAGCGCATTTCTGTAGACATATCTGAACATAGACAAATCGAAGTTAATCGTCCAGGTAGCGATGTTTTTAAAGGAGTTGATCGCGGGGGTAGTGATGTAGGTTTTTTCCAGGTTATTGATGATTTTGTTACCGCTTTAGATACTAATAATAATTCAAAAATTGAGTTGGCTCTTTCGGAAATAGAAGTATTAGCCAATGAAATGACAGGGGCAATCACTAATCTTGGAGCAAGAATGGGCGTCGTAGAGTCTCATAGAGCCACTCTAGCTGAAGTTAAGCTTCGCTATGAAACGCTATTATCTGAAGAAGAAACACTCGACTATGCGACAGCCATCACTGAGCTCTCAGCTGAAATATTGTCACTTGAGGGTGCCCAAGCAAGTTTTGCACAAATTTCCCAACTCAGTTTGTTTAACTATATTAAGTAGAGATTTTGATGGTCACAACTACCGCCCTTGATACCCCTGCCACAACGTCTTCGACGACAAGCGGAAGTAGTATAGGTTCATCCATATTACTAACACTTGGCTCAGGTTCGGGGATCAACGTAGCAGAATTAGCCACTAATCTAACCAATGCGGAAAAGCTACCTGCGCAAAATGCGTTGCAAGGCAAAATTGATAAAACAGAAGCCAAGATATCTGGGTATGGATTAATATCATCTCAGCTCGGTATCTTAGCAAGTTCGTTCGAAAGAATTAATGATGCTAATGAAATTTATTTTAGTGAAGGTAAAAGCTCTAACGACAATGCGGTTTCCTTTCTTAGCGTAACCAACGATGCGCTGGAAGGTAGCTATGATGTTGACGTGTATCAGCTTGCCGAAAATCAACGCCTCTCTTCAAATAGCTATCAGTCCACCAGTGGAAATATCAATAACGGTGCGGCTTTTAATCTGACTTTGTCCATAGGTATCACGCGTAAAGGGACCTATGATCACTTCATCACCGAGGCCCAACTTCGAAGCATTGGTGATGGCTCCAGTGCTTATATAGAGTATTCTGACGGCTCCAATACTTTACAAATTACCCAAGCAGAAATTGATTTGGCTATGGAGTCTCTTGAGGGTTCAGGCATCTATACCTTTGCCAATGCAACCCTTGAAGGTCTGATATCTGCGATCAACAGTGAAATCTCTAAAAATGCTGGCTTTGCAGCCAACTTCGCTTCAGCTGAGGTGCATCGCACTAGAGGAATAAGTTTTGTTCAAACTGTAGCCGGGGCGTCAGCATCGCTCACTCAGCCAGCTGCCAATGACGGCTCTGTGGCCTACAACATAGGGTCAGTGGCTCAAGGACTTATCAGTGCAACGCCGGTAAATGGAGCACGAGCATCCTACACCTTCACTCCCTCAAGTGCCGGATCAGACTCTCTAGAAGTATCAGATGGTGTTACCAATATTAGTATTCCGCAGACAGACTTTTCATTGCGCACAGACTATGAGCTGTCTATCACTGAAACTGAATTGCAAGCTGCGTTAAGTAGTAGTGGCAGTATATCTATTGTAGGTAGCGACGGTACCGGAGCAGACGAAACTGTCATAGTTAACCTCAATGATATGACTACGTTTGGGCTGCCCGTGCCTTTAGGTGCATTGACTCTTCAGGATTTAGCCAATGCAATTAATGCAAAAGCTTCCGGGGCGTTTGAAACCACAGCTGTGGTTGACGACAACAAATTAACTTTTGTGCAAAAAGCCAATGGCAGTGGTACCGTCACTGCGGCAACTAGATCCGATGGCATAACTATTTCCAAGGCGGATGTTAGTGTTACTTCCGCGGAGCAGATGGCCGAGGCAATTCAAGCTTCAAGCTCTTACGATAATTTAAAATTTACGGTGTCTGCTACATCAACTGACTTAGTATTCGATTATAAAACTGACGGTGTAGTTTCTGCACCAACGTTTAAACTTAATAATTCTGACCAAACAGCCAGCAGCTTTGTTGCGGGCGTCAACGCAGTCAATGCACCAATTGATACTGTCATTAAAATTGGAGCGGGTGGTGACACTTTAGAAAGCATCGTTACTGCAATTAACAACGCCGATACTGGCATAACTGCCTCTGTGCTAGATGTCAGCGGCATCGGAAATGATTATCGAATTGTTTTGTCAGGGACTGAGGGTCTCGATGGGTCATTTAGCGTTACTACAGACAGTAGCACTGCCAGTAATAGCTTGGGCTTTGATCAGGCCACTAACGTAATACAGGCCGCCCAAGATTCGGAGATAGGCTACGAAGGGCTTTTAATCAGTCGCGGCACTAACGTCATATCGGATGTCATAGAGGGCGCGACTTTCCAGTTGAATTCGACAACTGGGGTGGTGACCTCGGTACCTTACATTGTACTGGGGAATGGTTCAGGCGGTGGGACCGGTTTCGCCTATGACATCACTAAGCTCAATGACAACACAGTGAGGTTTATTCCAAAGGCTGCCTATGTTGGACAAAATTTGGGTGCTGGTCCTTCTGGTGGTCCTGGTTCCGGCTATACAGCAACCACAATAACCAATCCTCATGGATCTGATCCTGCAAATATTACCGTTTATGATGTGACACCGCTTAACGATTCAGATATCGACAGCTATCTTGATAGTTCCGCAGAGCCTGATTATTCAGGATCCATCACTTTGTATGACGGCATCGGCGGTGCAATTACTCTGCCTAGAAATGGGCTCGGAGGTTTTTGGCCAAATACAACTACAACAGAGAACGGAGAAACGGTTAATCAATATGTGGCCATAGCTCAGGCTGCTTCCTATGCCGCAGGAACTGGTAGCACCACCACCGGCGGTACTGAAGATACCTATACAAACTACACTGGTGGTACCATTCAGGCGATTAACAACGGATCTTACGAGTATCGTTATACCGAGTCTCAGCTGCGTGCTGATGTGGCGGCCAGTATTATTAGTGGCGGCAGCGACAATGGTGAAGGTGCACTGATATTCACCGATGACTACGGCCGCAACCACACTATCTTAGCCAGTGAAATCCGAGCCTTGAGCGGCGGCACGCCGGTTACCAGGTCAATCAGCATTACCAACGCTAGTTTTGAGAGCCAGAGTCTCTCAGAAGGTAGTTATACCTCCTCATCTATAACGGGTTGGACTGTCAATACTTCTAGCAGCAACAGTGGTGCTTACAACCCTGAAGAAGACCCTGTTGAAGCAACTACTGATGGTAGCAATGTAGCCTATCTTTATAGTGATGGGGCAACAGTCTCTCAAGTATTGAGTGAGACCTACGACAGTGGCAGTACATATCAATTTAAATTAGATATCGGCGATCTTAGTTACTATGACTATAAGGCAGATGCAAACTACACTATCAAGCTTTATGCGGGGTCTAATGAAATAGGTTCTGTTTCAGGTACTTCAGATCTAGATGCCTTAACTGAAGTGACGCTTAACAGCAGTATTTTTAACCCTGCATTTGATGGTCAAGCGTTAAAAATTGAGGTGACTAAAAACTCCGGTGAAGAGCTTTTAATCGACAATGTTCGGGGCACAGTAACCGAAAGCCAGATTCAGCCGGGTACAGAGACACTAGCAGGCTTAGTTGCCGCTATTCAATCCAATCAAAACTATCCAGCTAATTTCGGCTCAAATAATGATGGAAGCGGCGATAATGGAGCGCAAGATGATCTTCGTTTCACCGTTGCATTGTCTGGTGATGGCCAAGGAATCGTATTTACACCACAAAGTTCGCCAAGAAATCCCGATTCTGGCATGGCCATGTTCAGTGCAAAGCGCACTTCTAGCGGATCATCTGGTTTGTACAATGGTACCTCGCTAAACAATTTATCTGGAGCCACCGGTGGCAACTACACTGCACTGCAGACAGCTCCGATAACTCCAGGGTCAGGCAACTACTCTAACACTGGCATTATTAGTAGCACAGTGGGCACCACCGGAGGCGGCATTTTTCATATTGCATGGAGTGACGCTCAATTGCAGGCGGATCTTTTGTCAGGCCGTATAGAAAATTACGACGACAGTGATTCTATTGATGATCGGGCCTATATAAGCTTTACCGATAACGATGGTGACACAGTAATGGTTGAGCGATCTCAGATTGGAAGTGCAGGTTCTGAGACTATTGCCGGCCTGGTTACCGCTCTTCAGGCCGCAACAGCGGGCACTAACAGTAATGGTTTTGCTAGACAAGATTATTCTGACTTTGATTACAATATAGCTTATGACTCGAGCGGACTTATCTTTACGCCAAAAACACTGCCAGCAATAGGCGATACACTTTCGTTGCAGATGCGACGCAGCCGCAATGACTCAGAATATACCGGTTCAGTCAATGACGGCGCGACATATGCTACTGAGGAACCTCTGCGCCATACAATCATTGAAGACATTGGGTTGATTCCGGGTACGCCGGGCTCTAGTGGAGGTAACGGATCCAATTATTTAACCAAGTACAGAACTGAGACGTTATATGATTCTGCGCGTTTGATTATTACCCGTGACAAGAGTCAGCTAAAAACCAATTTGCAGGAAATTGTCACCGCCTACAATGATTTAGAATCGCTGATAGATGAACTCAATACCGAAGAAGCGATCGAGGCTGGCTTGTCATTGGCAGGGGAGGGTTCTTTACTTCGCTCAGTGCAAAATCGAATCTATAACGCGCTAACAGCAAGCTCTTCTACTCCCAGCGGAACAGTGGATGCTGTGCGCGATCTGGGTATTAGCGTTGATCGCTATGGTAAGCTGCAGTTCGATGAGGCTATATACGATAGCCTCATTACTACTCGTTGGGATGATGTGGTAACCATGTTGACCTCAGGGACCACTGATCAAAGTCTATATTCCCCGATGCCTAAGGGTTTGGCTCAGGACGTCGCTACTGTTATAAACGATCTAAAATCATCAACACTAACGGGAGATGCCCAGAACGGTTTGATTGCAAACAGAACTGAGGCTCTTTCGAGATATGAAGAGAATTACCAACTTGAGCTAACTAAACTGGAAGCTCGCATGACTGTGTTGTATCAGCGTTACCTGAATCAATTTACAGCTATGGAAACGCTGATGAATAGCTTGAATAGCACGCGAGACTATATGAAAGGTCAGCTCGATGTAATCACCAGTGCTTACGACCGAGATTAAGCAAGCACAACCAAATAGCTTGGTAAGTAAAATCAAGAATCGACCGACTTGAGATTTGCCTTCAGACTGGTGAGAAAGCAACTATCAGTTACATATGTCCGCTTGGATCGAAGCGACTTCTAAGCCCCAGTCTTAACGCTCTGTTTCTAGAGTAAGCCAAAAGTAGTGAAGAAAAAGGATCTCTAATAGAGGTGTTTTTAATTGATGCCTACAACACCGGTTTAAAAATTCGCTTAGTCATTTACTTAGTGAAACTCATACCTGAAGCAGTCCGCAAGGTTTTACTCCCCTAAAAAGTCGGCTTTAAACCATTGCAGCGGTGAGGGTTCATGTAAGTTTGGTCCTTTTTACAAGGGCTCATCCCTATACCTGCTAGGCGGTTCTTAGTATTGATATATTCTGCACAATTTATTGTTGGGTAACGAAAAAAGCCCGACACCATGACGGTGTCGGGCTTGAGCGTTTAAACGTGCTACTACGCCACAAACTTACTTACTGAAGTAACGACAGCACGGACTGAGCCTTCTGATTCGCTTGAGCTAACATTGCAGTACCAGCTTGTTGAATTATCTGAGTACGTGCTAGAGAGGTTGTCTCTGTAGCATAGTTAGCGTCTTCAATTCGACCTCTTGCCGTGGCTGTTGCCAATGATGATGAAGCCAGGTTATCCACCGCATACTCCAATCGGTTCATTGTCGCACCGAAAGTTGCACGCTGGGTCGCTACGCCTTCAATGGCAGTATCGAGGGCGTTCAGTGTTGCATCGTAGTCTGTTCCCATACCGGTCGTCGTGTAACTACTGAGATCGGCACCCATTGGGGTGGTTGCGGTACCTGCGGCTAGATTGAAGTCAGAGAAGTCTACCGAGAGAGTTTGAGTGGCGTTTGCACCGATCTGGAATGTAACTGAACTAACGCCTGTTCCGCCAGCATTTCCGTCAAGTAATTTTTTCCCGTTGAATTCGGTAGAATCGACAATTCGATCAATTTCTTCGGCTGCTTCTTTAAATTCAACATCCAGTACAGCCACGTCTGAAACAGAGTTCGAGCCATCAGCAGCCTGAACAACGATCTCACGCATTCTTTGAAGAATGTTGCTGATTTGTTCGGCAGATCCATCTGCCAGCTGTATCATGGATGTTGCGTTGTTAGCGTTACGGCCAGCTTGGTCAAGACCGCGAATCTGAGAGGTCATTTTGGTAGCAATCGCCAGACCCGCAGCATCATCCGCTGCAGAGTTAATGCGCTTGCCTGTAGATAACCGCTCCATGGTGCTAGTCATCATTCTTTCATTTTGATTGATCGAGTTGGCGGTTAACATAGCCGCTGAGTTTGAATTAATTACAGTCATTTCACTGTCCTCTATATTAAGTTAGTCTTTGGGTAAAAATT
>Ga0209495_1000057_pt1 | contig 82578 bp, 73 predicted proteins | sample EN1Hudsemesocosm_FD_184629 | JGI IMG/M metagenome (GOLD analysis project Ga0209495, IMG submission 184629) | Methane-oxidizing microbial communities from mesocosms in the Hudson Canyon - EN1E Hudson Canyon (SPAdes) (version 2) | ecosystem: Environmental > Aquatic > Marine > Cold seeps | place...
GAGCTTGAACCTGTTGAGCTTGAACCTGTTGAGCTTGAACCTGTTGAGCTTGAACCTGTTGAGCTTGAACCTGTTGAGCTTGAACCTGTTGAGCTTGAACCTGTTGAGCTTGAACCTGTTGAGCTTGAACCTGTTGAGCTTGAACCTGTTGAGCTTGAACCTGTTGAGCTTGGGTCTGTTAAAACTCTGTCTTGACTAGTTGGAGCTACCGTCGGATCAGTGATTAGGTTAATTACCTCAGAATCACTACCTATTACACTTTCATCTACTTGTGGCGGAGCCCAAGAATAGGAAGTCGTATTTCCCTCTTGTGTTTTCAACACTTTTCTAGAGTTTTCAGCTGATATAGCAAGATTTGTGTATATCAAAAGAAAAGACATCAAGAATATATGTAGATACCTCATAGTTTAGCTCCTACTTCAATGCATATACATTGTGTGATTTTATTTAAACGACCCAAGCCAGTACGGCATTTCAAAGTATACCGACAATTACTTATTTGTTTGATATCTACTTCACATAATTAAAGGAAAATTTGATGTTTTTCGGAAAGCCATTGTTTTATTTTTCCAACTTCGTCACTGTCCTTACCAGAAGGTTTTATAACCCTCGATGACTGCTTCTCTTTCATCATCTCTAGTACCGTTTTCACTTGAACCGTTTTTTTGTCTTCCGAAAAAGCATAGACCAAAGCAAAATCACATAAATTATTAATTTTCCTTGGTACACCTTCGCTATAACAAAATATGATTGCACAGGCTTTGTAACTAAAAATTTTCCTTGGTGCTCCAGCCATTTTCAATCTGTGTTCAATATATTTTTGTGTTTGCTGAAAATCCAGTGCTTTGAGGTGAAATTCAACACCTATGCGTTGGGCAAACTGCTCTAACTCTGGTTTATTTAATTTATCAATTAATTCAGGTTGACCAGTTAATATTATCTGCAAAAAAATATCTGAATCAATATTGACATTAGATAATAACCGTAACTCTTCCAATGATTGAACAGATAAATTTTGGGCTTCATCAACAATCAAAACAACTCGTTTCCCTTGAGCATGTTTCTCAATGACAAAATTAATATAATCACGATAACGACCAGCGTTATCAGTTGCATCAGATTCTATTTCTAAGGTATCTAATACCCATGTCATTAAATCACCAAATGACTCATGAGTATTATTAATCAATCCAACAACGCAATCTTCATCAATTTTTTTCAATAAGCTCCTTATTAACGTTGTCTTACCTGCACCTATTTCTCCAGTTACTACTGTAAAGCCAGCATGGCTCATTAATCCATACTCGAGCATAGTGAGCGCTTTTTTATGATTTGGACTCAGATATAGGAATGAAGGATCAGGTACCAGATTAAATGGCTTATGTTGTAGTCCAAAGTGTTCGGTATACATAGTTAAATCTTAATAGTTTTGATGCATTGGTGGTTTATGTGACTTATTCAAAACAGTCCCTATCAGGTTGTGACCATCAAGTAACTGTAGTGACTTAGAGATTTCAGCCTCTTTATTTTTTCCATCTTCTAATACTAATAAAGTCGCATCAAAGTAATTTGCAGCTAATAAGACATCATCTGTTTGTAAGATAGGCGGCACATCAAAAATAATCATTCGTGAATCATATTGCTCTTTTAAATCACTGACTAAACTTGCCATTTTGGGACTTGACAGTAATTCTGCTGAATCTTCAGCACGGCCAACCCCAGGAAGAATAACCATTCTTTTTATGCTGGGATTAATCAATACATCTTGCAGGTTTAAATCACGTTCAAGGTAATCTTTTAACCCAACTTCAGACTTCAAACTAAAGTATTTATTGAGACTTGGATTACGTAAATCCATATCTACTAACAGTACGGTTTGATTCAGTTCCATAGCTATAGCAACAGCTAAGTTTGATGCTACTAATGACTTACCCTCGCCAGCTGTAGGAGATGTGATTGCCAATGTTTGCCAGTCATTATCCCTCATTTTCTTTAGAACTTGTGTTCGTAACATTCTAAACACAGCTGATTGGGGATTGTTATACATTCCAGCGATTACACGTTGGCTCTCTAGTTGTTCACGAGATAAGTCAACCACTTTGGTATGCGTGTAGGAAATAGCATCAATTGGTGACTGCAATGGGTCATCAACAATCGTACTCTTAGCCTCAGTAGTTACTGCAGTTTTCTTAGAAGTAAGCTGGTTAGTGCTATGCTTTTCTTTTGCCTTATCTAAGGCCCTTTGAATTCTATCCATTTTTCAATTCCAGATATCCAGTTACAACAAACTTACTTTACGTAGCACTTTGAACCATAAGATTTCAAGGTTCATAACAAAAAAATGAAAACCAGCAATACTTATTAAAATTAAAACAAATATTGAAAATAGTATTCGATTTCTACTTTTTTTCTTTTTTTGTATATCTTGCTCCGTTGTAATCATTGGCAAAACAACTAGCGGTGCATGACCTACTACACGAGTAATTTGAGTATAACCACGTACACCGCCAAACATCATTTCAACTAATAAGGCTAAGCCTAAGCCTGTACCGATCGACACGACAACACCCATTGCTAATATTTTAGGTCTGTTCGGCTTTTCAGCTTTACTCGGCACTAATGGCGGCTCAATTAAAGTGAAGCTTTCACCTTTATTTTCAGACTCTAAATTTTGTGCTAACTCTGCTTCTAACTGTTTAGCCCTAAGCTCTTGATATTTAGCTAAATGGTTAGCATGGTCTCGTATCAAATCATCATGTGCTCTTTCTACCTGATGTGTTTTAACTACTCTCTGTTCATAATCAGCTAACTTAGAGCGAACCTCAACTTGCCTATTTCTTAGTCTTACTTTTTCACGTTCAGATGAATCAACTTTTGATGCAAGCTGCAAGTAAATTGGATTTAACTGTTGTTTTTCAGCTTTTTTAACGGCGTTACCAGCCTGTTCACTTGAATTATTTAGCATATTTACTCTGCTTTGTAATGCTTCAACATTATTCGTCGCAGTTTTCACATCAGGGTGACTTATTGAATACCTTTGTTTAAGCTCTTTTAAATGTGCTTCAGCTTTTTCTAGTTGTTGAACTACCTCATCACTACTAGAGTCTTCAAGCCCAAGCTCAGATTTTAAGCTATCAATCTGTCGTTTCATCTGCAATACATCAGGATGGTTAGCAGAATATTTAGCTTGTAATCGACTAAAATCAGCCTTCGCTTGGGTTAACTGCAGCTCTAATGACGACGGCTGTTGGCCATATGCACTTGGAGTTTGCGATGTTGACAAATATGTTTGAAGGTTAGACTGTTCTAGTGTCATCGTAGTGATTTGATCTGTCAGTACGATGATTTGATTTTGATTTGCTGTTAACTCATCTTGTAAGCGCTCAACCGTACTTAAGTTATACTGCAGTAACTCAGGAAGACTCTCGCTATACTCATCCTTAAACTCTGCAATTTTCTTTTCTAGCTGTTGAATTTTCCGTTGAAACTTAGTTGCTTCTTCACCTAAAAAGTTCTGTGTCTCCGCAGCTCGTTCTGTTCGAGTTCTGACGTTTTCAGTTAAAAATTTAGTTACTAATTCATTTGCTACTTTTTGTGCTAGTTGTGGAGACTTATCCATAAACGAGACGTTAAAGGCAATGCTTGCTCTTTTGCTACGTCCACTCCGAGGGTCAGTCACATTTGCTTCAACCATTTCGACAGCCATATTTTCACGAAAGATGGCAACCAAGCTTGATGCAGGTGAATTTTTTCGCATTTCTGGATATAGATTATATTTATTAACGATCTCCATGACATTAGCTGTTGTCATTATTCGTTGCTTGATAATTTCTATTCGTTGATCAGCATAGCTGGTCACTGTCGATTTAACTAAATCGTGAGGAATTTCTTGTGCTTCAATTAAGATTAAACCTTCTGACTTATATGTCGCAGGCAACATATAAGCAACAGTTGCACTTATCGCTATTAAAATTAATGCAGGTATGATTACAAGATATTTGTGTCGCTTGATTATGTCGAAATAATCACCAATGCCTTTTACTTCTTCTTCCATTTTATTCTCTATTGATTATCGCGAGGCGCGTATGCCATCCCAATCATAATTCAAAGTTAGCATCACCGAGTTACTATCTACGTCATCTTCATCTGAACTTTTTTGCTGACGGTAGTTGTAACTAAAGTTTAATCCTAAGTTGCGTTCAAACTGCCACCGAATGGATGGAGAAAAATTAATATTTTCTCGTTTTTCATCACCATCATCTGATGCTGATGTTGTTTCTTGATAACGCGTGGCCAAACTTGCGGTTAGAGTTTCACTTAACTCTCTTGACCAATTAAGGTTTATTCCTTGTTGCTCATTCACTTCACCAGTACTTGATGGTGATAACGAACGAGATATACCTATCGTTAGACTATCGAGTTCTGTTCTTTTATTAGCGGTTACATTAAAAGAAGAGCCTGAGTTAGTGTTTTTTTCTGTATTTCCAAAACTATCCAACTGCTCACTTTTTAACTGGCGCACACCGATTTGACCACTTAAGTTCCAAAGTTCTGATAGTTCGTAAGCTGAAGTTAATGAAAGATTGTAATTATCATTCTCTGAGGAATCATTTATTCCTGCAGATTTATAGTTTGATACTGAAACAGATACACCACCATTCCACCGCTCAGTATATTGATGTTGCCAAGCTGTAGTTAAAGACTTAGTTTCATTGTCACTGTAATCAGTAGTTGAATACTGTCTTTCTGAATAGCTTGCACTAATAGAAATACTATCTCGTTCAGTAAGCTGGTGACTATACGATGGTGAAATAGACTTAGTGGTCACAATTGATTGTGTAGTGAAGTCACCGGTATCATCTGCAGCATCGGTTCGAGTACTGTCTTCCGTATAACTAGTCTCTAATCCCCAGGCACTTCTCTCGGTTTGGTGATTAGTCCTAAATTGAATAAACGGATTTTCAGTATCTAAGTCAGAAAGAGAAATATAACGATCAATTTTATAGCCAAAGTCTAATGATGAAGCCATATTATCAAGAGCATGACTTATAGAAACAGTTGGCGAAATAACGTAATGAACACTGCTTTGTTCATCTTCACTCATAAATACATTATCGTTATATTCTACTGACGGTTCGACATCTGCTGTTAATATCCATTCTGCAGCCGAAACAGGAACTGACAACAAACTACTTACAAATAAAGCAATTAATTTTTGATTTAATTTCATATCTATACATTTATGGGATTACGATAACATCGCCGCTTTCAAGCATAATATTTGTTGCTAGCTCTTGGCCTTTTTTTATTGATGCAAAATGTACAGGTAGTACTTGTTGATTTTCGCCTGCTCTACGTAACACGATAATGTTATTTTCTTTCGCGTATGGAGACAGGCCACCAGCTAAACTTAACGCTTGTACAGCATCAATTGGCTGATTCATCACAAAAATACCAGGGTTGGTGACCTTACCTAATATATGAATGGTATTACCGCTCACACTTGTGACAGAAACAGTTACCACTGGGTCGGCTAAATATTCTGTTAAATTCTGTTTCAATGCTGCTTGTAATTCTGAAACGGTTTTTCCTTGGGCGTCTAATTCCCCTGCTAAAGGAAAAGAAATCATACCGTCAGGCAAAACAATCACTTGTTTTTGTAATGCCTCTTCATTCCATACTGATATATCTAACTGATCACCAGCATTTAATAAGTAACGTTCAGCAGCATTAACACTTGAAACTAACAATGATAGTAGTGTTAACAACAGTACTCTTTGAATATTCATAATTTCTTAATCCTTAAGCAACTAGATGAAAAAGCTGCTCTATCATACCTGATTTAATTAAAAAAAAGGGAGCCGAAGCTCCCTTTTTCTTAAACTAACATTAATGTTAATTTAAATTTCTAACATTTATGCTGCTACAGCAGAAGCTGATTTGCGACGTAAACCTAAGAAACCTAATAATGCTGGTGCAAACAAGAACAATGCAGCAGGTACTGGTACAGCAGAAACAGTCAATGTAGCAGTTAGTGGGTTACCACCAGAAATACCTGTAACATCAAAATAGTAATCTACGCCTGCAAGCAATGACATAACAAAACTATAACCAGCTCCTGTTACAGATTGAACAAAAACCAGACTGCCACCTTTTGTAATATCACCTGATAAAAAGTTAGCTTGCTTGTTAAATGTCCATTCAACATTTACTGTAACGTCTTCTGCAGAAACAAGATGATGACCTAATGTGAAGCTACCAGCACTATCAATAGTGTTGAATGAAACTGCTTGGCTTGTATTGTCATACAATGCATTATTAGTCGCATTAGTATCTATATCTTGATCAAAAGTTGAAAGGTTCAAACTAGCAGCACTAGCACTTACCGAGAACATTAAAGCTATAATAAATAGCATCGCTTTTTTCATTTTTAATTTCCTTACATTAATTATTAAGCAATGCAACCCAGCCATCTTTAATTTATCCATCAATTTAAAGACCTGTGGCTTTCCGACCCTGCCTCACGACAAGTTTGGCTTTTCACAATTAAAGTTATTACCAACATAGTAATAACCTACTTACGTTAACGCCTGCTCAGAAACATCTCTCAAACCGACGGTGACCAAGATACCTGCCTCAAATAAATGAGTACATTGTACTTTGGTACTAATGAACCAGTTTTGTGGGGCTCATCACATTTCGTAAAACTTTGCTAATGATACAGACTCTGATTTAAAAAAAAAACTCTTCTTTTTTCAATGTATTATCAATAAGCATTTTTATGGTTAAAGCCTTTAAAAATGGTTAAGAAGATAATTTTCAAATCTAATAGCAACGACCAAGTTTGAATATATTGCAAATCATAGCGCACTCGGCCTTCCATTTTATCCAACGTATCTGTTTCGCCACGAAAACCATTTACTTGCGCTAAACCGGTAATGCCGGGCTTTACTTTATGTCGCAGCATATAACCTTGAATTTGCATACGGTACTCTTCATTGTGCGCTACCGCATGCGGACGTGGACCTACTATTGACATTGTTCCAGACAGTGCATTAAAAAACTGAGGTAACTCATCTAAAGATGTTTTTCTGAGAAAGGCTCCGAAAGGAGTGATACGGCTATCACCTTTCGTTGCTTGTGTTACTTTCCCCCCGTCTTCCGTCACGGTCATTGAACGAAACTTCCACACCTTAATTTTATCCCCATCGATACCATAACGTTTTTGTTTGAACAAAACAGGTCCTTTTGATGTCAGCTTAATTCCTAGCGCAATGAATAGCATTGGCATTGCAATCAACAATAAAATCACTAGGCTAAGCACAATATCTTCAACACGTTTGATAATACTGTCGATGCCTGCAAACGGTGTTTCATAAATACTGATTGCTGTAATACCTTGGTAGTCGACCCAACGAGAATTCAGTAAATTAAATGTAAATAGATCAGGTACTAAATATACTGAAGCGGTGCTATCAGCTAGCTTTTCAGTAATCATTTTAATCCGTTCTTCTGCTGACAAAGCCAATGTTATGTATACAGTGTCAATTCGGCCAGACTTACAATCAGATATTAACTGATTAATAGTGCCTTCAACTTTTAAGCACTCTCCATTAGATTTTTTTGGTAAGCGGCCATTATCACGGTCATCATAATAACCAACAAAGCGATATCCACTCCACTCCATTTGCCTAAAGGAACTTTCTAACCTTTCACCTAAGGTTGTGGCACCAACAATTGCTACATTGCGTGTGTTATAGCCATTAGATCTTAATATAGCTAAGGTCATTCGAACCATTGCATGCCAAGAAATAAGTTCTAGCGGTGTTAATATTATCCAAACAGCAATAAAGGGATCGGAATAAGTATGATTATGAATAAAAACAACATCTATCATAATCAAAACAAAAACTGCCGTTACCCATGAAAAGACTAAGCTTGAAACTTCTTCTTTTAAATGCGTTCCACGCCAAGATCGATAAGCATCATGTGACTCTGCAAAAAAGTTAAACAGGATGATCGAAAATAACAATGTCCAAACAAAAATGGGTTGCCATTCAATTTGAAATAAATCGATTAAGGCCAAAAACGTTAGCAAAATAATGCCGCTATCTACTAAACGCGATAGAGCACTTATTTTTGAATCATAACGCCGGATTTTTCCATTAACCATGGAGCTTATTACCTATATCTAAATTAATTAATTATTGCTCACGATTATAACGGTCATCTAAACGTACAATATCGTCTTCGCCCAAATAACTGCCTGACTGAACTTCTATAATCTCTAACGGCACTCGACCTGGGTTATGTAAACGGTGGACAGCTCCCAATGGAATAAAAGTAGATTCGTTTTCACTTAGTATGGAAACCTTATCATCACAAGTAACTTCAGCCGTACCCGTGACGACTATCCAATGTTCAGCTCGATGATGATGCATTTGCAATGATAGCGATGCACCAGGATTTACTGTAATTCGCTTAACTTGAAAACGTTCACCTTGATCGATAGCATCATAAACCCCCCAAGGCCGGTAACCTTTTCTATGCAAGGTTGCTTCATTACGTTGCTGCTTAACTAAGTTCTGCACCAATTGTTTTATATTTTCAGCTTGTGTTTTATCTGCCACCATCACTGCATCAGCAGTTTCAACCACCACAACATTATCCAAGCCCATTACCGTGACTAACCTTTGCTCACTATGAACAAAGGAGTTAGTGACATTGTGAATGCTAACATCACCGACTAGTGAATTATTATTTTCGTCTTGTGGCGTATTTTCCCATAATGATGACCACGAACCTACATCACTCCAACTCGCATCCAATGGAATCACAACCGCTTTTTCTGTGTTTTCCATCACCGCATAATCAAAAGAGTCTTCAGGACAGGATTCAAAGCTACCTTTATCAACACGAATAAAATCCAGATCACTAGCCGCCTCTATCAACGCCTGCTTACAAACCAATAAGATTTCTGGTGACAAGCGCTCTAATTCAGTTAGCACAGTAGAGGCTTTAAACATGAACATGCCACTGTTCCAGTAATAATTACCGGCATCAACATAACTTTGTGCAGTCTCCAAGTCAGGCTTTTCTACAAAAGCACTCACTCTACTAGGCGAACTTTTATCTTGTGCCTCAATGTAACCGTAGCCAGTATGTGGACTAGTAGGCTTGATACCGAAGGTGACTAATCGCCCTTGCTCAGCTTCGATACTTGCGGCAGCTATCGCTTGATGAAACGCAGGAATGTTTTGAATAACATGATCAGCAGCCAAGACTAATAATATAGGGTCATTACCTCGTTGCTGTGCTTGCAAGGCAGCGAGTGCTATTGCTGGAGCAGTATTCCTGGCACAAGGTTCTAACACGATCTCTGCATTTTCAACATTTCGTGCTTGTAACTGCTCAGCAACCATAAATCGGTGGTCTTCGTTACAGACGATAATAGGTGATTCAAGTAACTCTAAGCCATTTAATCGTAATAACGTGTCTTGAAATAATGAATTATCACCAAACAAATTTAAAAATTGTTTGGGTTTATTTTTTCGTGACAATGGCCAAAGGCGTGTACCGCTACCACCCGACATAATTACTGGAATCATCCATTTACCCTGAAATTAAAAATTATATTTATAAGGCAGGAATTTTAACAGCTTTTTATTATTGAAATATGTCAAAAATCATATAAGGTATAGCCAATAATATTTACAGTGAAAATTGCCTTTCACATGCATCAATAAACTGCCCTACCAGGGTCCCCGGCAAATCATTTATTCCTGCAGCCGCCTTCCTGCCACCACCAGTAGGAAACTGACTGACCAATTCGTCGGCACCAAACTTTCTATTAAGCGGCGCTCTTACACTCACCAAATAATTGCCACTTTCTTTTTCAGTCAACACAACATGCGCCCTATCAGGGTTTAAATTAGCCAAATCATTACCGAACACACCGCTTACTCGTCTAGCCCAAATTTCATCTGGAAACTGGATAATAGCAATCGTCTCGGACTGATAAATAACAGAGGCTTGTCTAGCTGACAACATATCTTGTTGATAGCCTTCAGCTAACGTTTCAAATGTATGCTGGTCTTGCTCTAAAAATTCAAATGGCGTTTTAAATTGATGCAGCTTTTCATATAACGTTGCCGGATGAAAAAATAAATCATCAGTACTTGCACCATAACCATTGTAATTAAGGTAAATTCCTAGCTGCTTTAATACTAATAGTTGTTGCTCCGAAAAACCAGACTCCACCCCCAGTGTCATTGCTGTCTCAGCTAAATTATCACCAAAGGCCGCTGTCAAAGCCCAAGCTCGATATTGTCCATTCAAATATTTATCAACAATTAAAGATGTACAGGTATCAGCTGCTAAATTTATATTCGTTTGTAAATTAGCGTGCTTGAACAAGTCGCCCGTTTTATGATGATCGAAGTAGTCAACAGTTGCACCAGATTCCAGTAATCGCGTTACATCTAGAGCATTTTTTTCAAAAGAAATATCGAGCGTAGTGATGTGCTCACCATCCGCAGCCGTTACTCGCCTAAGTAAATTAATATCTCGCTTAATTCCCGTTATAAGTGTTGAATTTTGCGGGTTAGCCAACCGCAGCTGAATCAGTGCACAAATTCCGTCAGCATCACCATTAAATACATCAATATATTTCACGACGGAAACCTACCTTGAAAAAATTAAGTTATGATCTTTTAAATATTGAATTATCTGCTCGGCACATTCCTCAACATTAAACTCAGCTGTTTTTATTTCAATTTCTGCTGCGTTAGGCACCTCATATTCAGAGTCAATACCAGTGAAATTTTTAATTATCCCGTTGCGCGCCTTTTGATATAACCCCTTCGGATCCCGCTGTTCACATTCAGCTAACGGTGTATTCATATACACTTCGATAAATTCATTTTTTTCTACTAGCTCTCGAACCATTCTTCGATCAGCTCTAAACGGTGAAATAAAGGCTGACAGGACAATCAGTCCTGCATCAGTAAATAATTTAGCCATTTCACCAATGCGGCGAATATTTTCAACCCGGTCCACGTCAGAAAAACCTAGGTCACCATTTAAGCCATGACGAACATTGTCACCATCTAATAAGTAAGTGTGATGGCCCAGCTCAAACAGTTTTTGTTCAACCGCACCAGCAATCGTCGACTTGCCAGCACCACTTAAGCCCGTAAACCATAAAATACACGGTTGTTGTTGTTTTAAAGTAGAGCGTTGCGCTTTAGTTACTTTATGTTCATGCCAAACGATATCTGTTGCAGTCATTGCTTGCTAAGTTCCTTGCAATAAAAAGGTAGTATTTAAGCTTTATGCTTGTATATTAATTTAATTTAATTTAATTTCTATCAATTAAAACTCACAACAATACTAAACTCAGCTCTTTTTTGACAAGGAAAATTTTAGTCTATGGCTACTGCAACACACATTCGTAAATGTTTATTTCCAGCCGCAGGCTACGGAACCCGCTTCCTGCCTGCCACAAAGGCCATGCCTAAGGAAATGCTTCCCATTGTAAACAAACCTCTAATTCAATATGGTGTTGAAGAAGCATTAGAAGCGGGTATGACTCAAATTGGCTTTATTACAGGCCGAGGTAAACGCGCCATTGCCGATCATTTTGATACTAGTTTTGAACTTGAACATCAAATAAATGGTACATCTAAAGAAGTTTATCTCGATGATATTCGAAATGTCATGAATAACTGTGACTTTGTATTTATGCGCCAACGCGAAATGTTAGGTCTAGGCCATGCCATTCTTACTGGCGAGCCCATGATCGGCTCCGAACCTTTTGCCGTCATTCTTGCTGATGATCTATGTGCTACTCCAACGGAAACGGATGATAAAAAAGCATTAAGCCAATTGGCCGCTCTTTATCAACGTTACCAATGCAGCATTATAGCCATCGAAGAAGTACCTACTGAAGATACAGCGAGCTACGGAATTATTTCAGGCGAAGAGATTGCCGATGGTATTTATCAAGTCAACGACATGGTCGAAAAACCAAACCCAGAAGATGCGCCAACCAATATGGCTATCATTGGTCGTTACATTCTGACACCAGAAATATTTGATTATCTACGCGAAACTAAACCAGGTGCCAATGGTGAAATTCAAATTACAGATGCCTTACGCCAACTAGCTCAAGATCGACAAGTACTTGCCGTGAAGTTTAAAGGTCGTCGTTTTGACTGCGGTAGTGTTGAAGGTTTTGTTGAAGCGACTAACTATTATTACGAACATGAATATACAAAATAGTTAGCTCAAACACTGGAAACAAAAAAGCCGCAATACATAATGTATTGCGGCTTTTTTTTATATTTGGAGCGGAAAACGAGATTCGAACTCGCGACCCCGACCTTGGCAAGGTCGTGCTCTACCAGCTGAGCTATTCCCGCTAAATTTTTTCTTCTAACAATATGGAGGCTGCGGTCGGAATCGAACCGGCGTTAACGGAGTTGCAGTCCGCTGCATAACCACTCTGCCACGCAGCCCTTATAAGGCTTGTTTCCAAACTAAAAAGCCGTAGGCTGTACTACGGCTTCCTATCATGTTTGGAGCGGAAAACGAGATTCGAACTCGCGACCCCGACCTTGGCAAGGTCGTGCTCTACCAGCTGAGCTATTCCCGCTGAGAAAGACGTGCATTATAGGCACATAATATTTTATGTCAAGCCTTTGTTACCAACATCGGCCATGCTGCTTTCAGGTAACTATACATCGAGCTTAAAGTCAGTCCGGCGGCAACATATAACAAGGCAATTCCTATCTCAAATATTGGTAATCCAAATAATGGCTTACCGAAAATAAGACATGCAATGGATATCATCTGAAAGGTCGTTTTTAACTTACCAACATAGGATACTTTGACGACGTTACGCTGACCAAGTTCCGCCATCCATTCACGTAATGCGGAAACAGTAATCTCCCGGCCAATGATAATAACCACCGGTAACAAGATAAACCACACTGGCGTTTTATATAAGACTAAGACTAACGCTACGGCTACGATTAGCTTGTCGGCAACCGGATCTATAAATGCGCCAAACGGTGAGGTTTGCTCCCATTTCCTCGCTAGGTAGCCATCCAGCCAATCAGTTAATGCTGCAACAACAAAAACGATTGTTGCCCAAACAGGAGCCGAGGCATGAGGTAAGAAATACAGCCCCATCAATACAGGAATCAAAATAATACGGAGTAAGCTTAAAATATTAGGTAGGTTCAACATAAAAATAACTTCAAAAAATAATTCCAATAAATAGTAGCACCATTGCCAGCTTATTTGTCGCCATGAAACACATCATAAACTTTTTGGGCCAAGGCGATACTGATTCCATCAACCCGAGCCAAGTCTTCAACACCTGCACGTTTCACTTCTTGTAGACCACCAAACTGTTGTAATAGCTTTTGTCGTCGCTTCGGGCCTAAACCAGCAATATCTTCTAGCGTGGAGGTTTTACGCGATTTTGCACGTCGTTGACGATGACCAGTAATGGCAAAGCGATGCGCTTCATCACGTACTTGTTGCAATAAATGCAATGCCGGTGAATCAGGAGATAAAGTTACTTCGCCGGCTCTACCGACTAAAAACAATGTTTCTTCACCCGGCTTTCTTCCTGGCCCTTTGGCGATACCCAACATATCTATATCAAGCTGTAACTCGGCCATCACTGCTTTTGCTTCGCTTAATTGCCCCTTACCACCGTCTATCAGTAATAAGTCAGGTCGTTTACCTTCACCCTTTTTTAAGCGGGTAAATCGTCGCGTCAGCGCTTGATTCATCGCCGCATAATCATCGCCTGGTGTAATGCCTTCGATATTAAACTTACGATAATCGCCTTTTATCGCACCTTCTAAACCAAATACCACACAAGACGCGACCGTCTTTTCACCACTCGTATGACTAATATCAAAACACTCAATACGTTTTGGCATTTCATCCATCTCTAATGCCGATTGCAATAACTCAAACCGTTTTAATAAATTAGATCGGCTACTCAAGCGTTGATTAAGACTTATTTCAGCATTTGTTTTTGCCATTTTCATCCAACGCACACTAGTGCCACGCTGAGGACTGCGTAACGACACTCGATGCTGAGACTCGCTTTTTAAGACATCTTCTAATAAAGCCATATCATCAGGTACATGACTGACTAGAATATCTCTAGGTACATCTTTACCAAGATAATATTGTGGAATAAATGCTGATAATAATTGCTCGGGGCTACTGTCACTTGATCCTTTCGGGAAATAACTTTTATTACCCAAACTACGTCCACCACGGATAAAGCAAACTTCAACCACCGCCATACCATCACGGACATCAGCAGCTAACACATCAATATCACCTTGCTCTGAGCTGACATATTGCTTCTCTTGTATTCGGCGTAGACTAATAATTTTGTCTCGAACAACTGCCGCTTGCTCAAAATCAAGATCAGCAGATGCTGCCTCCATTTGCTGTGATAACTCATCCATCACTTGCTGGTTCTTGCCTTCAAGGAACAAAATCGTATGCTGCACATCTTGTTGATAATCTTGCTCTGAAATCAAATCTACACACGGTGCAGTACAACGCTTGATTTGATATTGCAGGCATGGCCGAGAACGATTGTTATAATAGGTATCATCACATTGGCGTACCGGAAATAATCGCTGTAATAAGTTTAGGCTTTCCCGAACAGCGCCAGCACTTGGATAAGGGCCAAAATACTTCCCTTTTTTTCTTTTTGCTCCCCGATGCAAACTCAACCTTGGAAACTTATCTCCCGATATTAATAAGTAGGGGTAGGTCTTATCATCGCGCAGTAAAATGTTGTAACGCGGCATTAATTCCTTGATTAAGTTATTTTCAAGAATTAATGCTTCATTTTCGGTATGAGTAACCGTGGTCTCAATAGTTGCAATTTGTGCAACCATCACCCGGGTTTTGGATGTCAGTCCTGTTTTACGGAAATAACTGGAAACGCGATTTTTTAAATTCTTAGCTTTACCCACATAGATCACAGTGTCTTCGCTATCTATCATGCGATACACACCAGGTCTTGTGGTTAATGTTTTTAAAAAAGCGGCTGAATCAAAACCAGCGTCTAAGCTTTGCTCACTTTCGTCAGCCATATTTGAAAACGATCCTACTATTATTTATTCGCTATTATCGTCTGCTTTCTTAGGAGCATATTGACGTTGATAACATTTATGAGCTTGGTAAAAGCTATTTACCGACAAACCTAACAAAATAACGGCACCAATCAATGCCGGCACTTCGTCACTAAAAAAATAAAACATCAACAAAGCGGCGACGAGCTCACAACTACCAATTACCTTTAACAAGACTACATTTTCAGTACGCTTCATTATTACCTCGACTTATGCCTAACTATATTTAGTATCAGTATTACAGACATTATCACACATAAATTGTAAGGAATAGAACAACAACAAAGTGATCATTAAGCCTGCTTTATTATTTAATTGTTATGTTTGAATTAAATATTTGTGGGAAAATAACTGTTTTTTGAACTGTGAAATAGATCTATGGTTGCCTCGGCTCCTGCAAACCCTTTACACCCACTACTACCGCCCACCAGCAAAGAACAGTTTCGTGCTGGTCAACTGTACGGTAGTGCTCAGGGTTTATTGTTAGCTAAAACAGCTCAGCAACATCAGGGGCCAGTATTAGTTATCACTGATGATGCCGCCACAGCCCATAGATTAGAACTAGAAGCCCGTTTTTATCTAGGCGATGATGCCTTACCAATATTGCACTTTCCCGACTGGGAAACATTGCCATACGATAACTTCTCTCCGCATCAAGATATTATTTCTGAACGATTAGAAACCCTACACCAACTACCTCATTTTAAGCGCGGCATTTTATTAGTGCCTATCGCCACCATCATGCATCGTATCGCTCCTCGTGATTTCCTCGAGGGCAATACCTTACAAGTTAAAACCGGTGATAAATTTGATATTGAAATTTGGCGTACAAAATTAGAAAAAGCTGGCTACCGCTATGTTTCACAAGTTATGGAACACGGTGAATTTGCAGTGCGCGGTGCCATTATTGATCTTTACCCAATGGGCAGTAACCACCCTTACCGTATTGATTTATTTGATGATGAAGTCGACACCTTACGTACCTTTGATCCTGAAACTCAACGCTCAATAGAAAGCATTAGTAATATTCAATTATTACCAGCACGTGAGTTTCCAGTTACTGAAGATAGTATTCAGCTGTTTCGCCAACAACATCGACGTCAATTTGAAGGTGACCCGCAAAAAAGCTTTATTTACCGTGAAGTAACTGCCGGTAATATGCCAGGCGGTATCGAGTATTACCTACCGCTTTTTTATGACGAAACCAGTAGTATTACTGACTACCTGCCTGACAACACTTTATTAGTTAGCGTTAATGATCCCCACCATGCTGCTACTGCATTCTGGCAAGAAATCGGTCATCGATACCAACAACATAAAGTCGATCCAGAACGTCCACTGCTCGAACCTAACCAAGTGTTCTTTCCTGTTGAAGACTTATTTGCTGATTTTAAAAGCTATCAACGTCTTAATATTCAAACATTTGAATTAGAGGCTGCCGCCGGAGTTGATAATTACAGCACCATCACACCGCCACAGCTGACTCTAAACGCCCGCCAAGATAAATCATGTGAAGCTTTATTAAACTTTATCGCCAGTTTTAATGGGCGCATATTATTTGCAGCTGAAACAGCAGGTCGTCGAGAAACACTATTAAGCTTACTTAATGAAAATCAAATTCAGCCCAAAACATTTAGTAGCTGGGATGAATTTGTAGCCGCCAAAGCACCACTAGGTATTACTGTTGCACCACTGGAACATGGCTTAGTCTTACAACAAAACAATATTGCCGTTATTGCTGAAACCCAGCTGTTTGGCCAACAGGTCATGCAACGACGTCGGCGCAGTCGTAAAAAACGTGACTCCGATGCTGTCATACGTAACTTAGCAGAATTAACCATTGGCGATGCGGTTGTGCACGAAGATCATGGTGTTGGCCGCTATCTAGGTCTACAAACCTTAGATGTCGGTGATATTGCCACTGAATATGTCACCTTAGAATACGCCAATGATGACAAACTCTATGTGCCGGTATCTGCACTTGATTTGATTAGTCGCTACTCAGGCGCCTCTCCAGAATTAGCACCGTTGCATAGATTAGGTTCTGGTCAATGGGAAAAGGCCCGCCGTAAAGCTGCTGAAAAAGTACGTGATGTCGCAGCAGAATTATTGGAAATCTATGCGCAACGTGCTGCTCATAAAAAGCCTGCTTTACCCGCACCTGATGAACAATATGCTATTTTCTCAGCCGCCTTTCCGTTTGAAACTACCCCCGATCAACAAGATGCGATTGATGATGTCATTAAAGATATGACATCAGATACACCAATGGATCGCTTAGTGTGTGGTGATGTTGGGTTTGGTAAAACAGAAGTCGCTATGCGTGCCGCCTTTATGGCTGTACAAGCAGGCAAACAAGTGATGGTATTAGTACCGACCACCTTATTAGCCCAACAGCATTACGAAAACTTTAAAGATCGTTTTGCAGATTGGCCAATCAATGTCGAAGTAATGTCACGCTTTCGCTCTAAAAAAGAACTCGATGCAGTGAAGTCAGCGTTGACCGAAGGTACAGCAGATATCATCATCGGTACCCATAAAATCATCCAGCAAGATATCGATCCGAAACGTCTTGGTTTATTTATCTTGGATGAAGAGCATCGCTTCGGTGTCACTCAAAAAGAACAGATCAAACGCTTCCGTAGTGAAATTGACGTATTAACACTCACAGCGACACCTATCCCTCGTACCTTAAACATGTCTATTTCAGGTATTCGTGACTTATCGATCATTGCCACTCCACCAGCACGTCGCTTAGCCATTAAAACCTTTGTTCAACAATGGGACGGCGAGCAAATACGCGAAGGTATGTTGCGTGAAATCAAACGTGGTGGCCAAGTCTACTTCCTTCACAACAAAGTCGATGATATTGACCGTGTAGCGCGTGAAATTGAACAACTATTGCCAGAAGCAAAAGTGGGCGTCGCTCATGGCCAAATGCGAGAACGTGAACTCGAACAAGTGATGCTCGACTTCTATCATCAGCGTTTCAATGTTTTAGTCTGCACAACGATTATTGAAACCGGTATTGATATCCCCTCTGCAAATACTATCTTTATCGATCGTGCTGATAAATTAGGTCTAGCTCAGCTTTATCAAATCCGTGGCCGTGTGGGTCGCTCCCATCATCGCGCTTATGCTTATTTAATAGTGCCACCGCAGAAAGCGATGACCAAAGATGCCGTCAAACGCTTAGAAGCTATCGAATCAATTGAAGATCTCGGTGCCGGCTTTACCTTGGCAACACATGATATGGAAATTCGTGGTGCAGGTGAATTACTCGGTGACGATCAAAGTGGTCAAATGCAACAGATTGGTTTCAGTCTTTATAACGAATTATTAGAACGTGCTGTCAATGCACTCAAGTCTGGTAAAGATATGGGCTCACAATTAGACCAACGTCAATTTATAGAAATTGATCTGCATGTTCCCGCGCTGATTCCTAACGACTACCTACCTGATGTTCATAGCCGCTTAGTCTTATACAAACGTATCTCGGCAGCCAAAGATAATGATGCCTTACATGAGCTACAAGTTGAGATGATAGATCGGTTTGGATTACTGCCTGAGCAAGTCCAAACCTTATTTGCTATCCATGAACTGCGTTTCAAAGCTAAAGCAATCGGTATTCGTAAAATTGATGTTTATGACCAAGGTGGCCGCATCATCTTTGATAAAGAACCGAATATCGATCCAATGAATATCATTCAACTGATTCAAAAACAGCCAAGTCGATTCAAAGTTGATGGCCAAGATAAACTACGCTTCATTGATGACATGCCCGATGCAGATACTCGATTGATAGTATTAAATAAATTGCTAGAACAGTTACAAAAAACTCAGTAGTTCTATATAAAATCACTGTCCGCTCTCGACCCAAAGCGGTCACTCAAAGTGGACACTCTGGATAAATTCAGCCTATACTTCGATGTCAATATAACTCGTTATACAAGGACGTTTACGACGATGTTACCTGTCGCAATATATAAACTATTATTGGACAAAGTGTCTCCTAAACCCTAGTTATGTTTAGAATTCATTAGACAATAAATGTTCCTTATTCTTCTTTTCTTATTTGGTCTATTTATGTACGTAAACATTACTTTACCTGCATTAATACCAGCATATTTAATGTGGGAGGTAGCACATTATTATTCACCGTCTCGATATAAACTGCCTCCAAAGAAAATGACTATTCTTTGTTTTGTTTTATCACTGTTAACTGGCTACTATTTTAATTTAGAGTACTTCGATGGATTGCTTGTTGCCCTCAAAATAGTGTTTAAGTATTCGATCATATGGTCCTGTTTCTTGTTGGTATCAATAAACTCAATTCAATTTATTATTTATAGGTATTGCAAATCAACAACATAACAAACACATCACATTGTTCGCTACGCTCGTACTTCGCGGCCCATATGTAAAACGTTAAACCAATGACCGCTCTTGACACTAAGTGACCATTCAATCCATCTTTCAACTCTAGCTAAATACTGGTTGTTATTCCTTGCTTGACTGACTGTATGGCCGCTTCAGTCGCTTTGCAGTTACCTTTAGCATCAGCCAAAGTCAAAGCAGGCTTATTATCATTCAGTACACAATCACTAAAGTGTTCTATTTCCAAATCAAAATGATTGGCCTTATCTAATTCCACCTGATGTTGCTCACCGGCATCTGTCCACCATGAAATAACTGGCTTCTCTTCTGGGTTTTGCCACACGGTATGGCATTTAATGCCGCCTAAGGTACCAATGATTTCATATTCACTACGCCTTGCACGTTCAAAGCTCATGTCAAAGTGGCTGTAGCGACCATCACCATAATCATAGATGCCACTGAAACTCGTATCAGCACCACTGTCGATGAATTTAGCCATCGCAGTCACTGAGTTTGGCTCACCATCAAACCATTTTCGTGCGGTATGAATTGCATAAGGGCCGATGTCCCACATCGCACCGCCACCATTTTCAATGTTCTTTTCTAGGCGATACATGCGTGCTGGTTTCATAGGGAAAGAAAAGCTGGTTCTAACAGTACGTACTTCACCAATCACACCTGAATCAATCAACTCTTGCACATAAGCATGTTGTGGGTGGAAGCAGTACATAAAGCCTTCCATGACCACAACGTTTTGTTTGATTGCTGCAGCTTCTATCTCTTCAATATGCTCATGCTTTAAAGCCATCGGCTTTTCAATCAACACATGTTTGCCTTGTGCTATCGCCTTTAACGCCCACTCATAATGTTCATCATTGGCCATCGGTAAATAAATAGCATCAATATCATCGCTAGCTAATAGCTGTTCTGGTGTATCCGTCGTTCTTACTGCTTTTAGCTCCGGTGCATATTTAGTCAATGTTTCCGCGGCCGCACCTTCACGTCGACTGGCTATAGCAATTAACTCAGCATTCTTGGCAGCCACTATCGCTGGCATTAACCGTTCATTAACGCGCGCCGCACCTAATATTCCCCAACGTAATACTGATTGACTCATGATTTCTACCTTAAAATTATTTGTCACTATCTTAACCAGTTAGGTTTTGCATTGCGATCATTTTAAAACCTTAGTCTTATCAGTGTTTTTATCTCAGCCTTTTTACCGTATTCTCGACACATACATTTTATCTACTGACATAAAGGACAGATTATGACGATTGAAGTTGGTCAAGCTTTACCTCATGGCACGCTTACAGAATGCAATGAGTTCGACGAAGAACATTCCTGCCCGACTAACCCGCAAGCTCTCGATGTAACTGAGCTTGCTGCTGGTAAAAAAATTGTACTGTTCGGCGTACCGGGGGCTTATACCCCTCTTTGCTCTTCACAACATTTGCCTTCTTATGTAGCTCTAGCAGAACAGATTAAAGCCAAAGGTGTGGATGAAATTTGGTGCATGTCGGTCAACGATGCTTTTGTAATGGCTTCTTGGGGACGTGAAAACAAGGTTGATACTAAAGTCCGCATGATGGCGGATGGCAGTGCACTCTATACCAAAGCATTAGGTTTAGATCGTGATTTAACTGGCGGTGGCATGGGCATCCGTTGTTTCCGCTTTGCGATGGTTGTTGATAATGGCGTAGTCGAATATCTAGGAGTTGAAGGCTCAGGCGAGTTTGGCGTATCAAAAGCAGAAACTATTTTAGAGCAACTGTAACTTTAAAATGAATGTAAGCCGGTAAGCATTTACCGGCTTATTTTTTTAGTAATTCGACAACACCGTTTTTACCGATAAAAACCGTTGTGGCTAAGTCAGCAAAAATGCCATGTTCAACCACACCAGGCGTTGCATTTAATAAACTATTTAGCTCATCACTATTTTTATCATTAAAGTGCATATCTAATACTAAACTGCCGTGAGAAGTAACTGCTAAACCGTCGCCTGAAGCATTTTCACGCAAACCACCTACTCCACCACTTTTTTCTAGATCAGTTAATACCATTTGCCAAACAAACGGCATCACTTCAATTGGTATAGGAAAATTATCACCGATGTTTTTGACTAACTTACTGTCATCCACCAATACATAAAACTGCTTGCTCGCATTGGCTAATAACTTTTCTCGAACCAAATCTGAGCCACGGCCTTTTAATAAGGTCATATCAGCGGTGACTTCATCTGCACCATCGACATAAAGGTCAATTGAAGATAAGTTTTCAATCGCCACCACCTCTAAACCATACTGTTTAGCAATGCGTGTACTCACAATAGAACTGGCAACTGTAGTCACCTTTAGGCCTTCATTTTTCTTTCTTTCAGCAATCGCTTCAATAAAGTAGTTAGCAGTCGAGCCTGTTCCTAGGCCAACAATCATGTCATTTTCAACTAGAGAGGCTGCCTTTAGTGCACTATTTTTTTTATCGTTATCTGCCATTACTTATTTCACCTTAATTTAGTGATGTTAACGTTTCTGTCTCATCAGGTTCAGTCAAAGGCAATTCACACCAAAAAGTTGAACCTACTCCCAGTTCACTGACAAATTCAATCTTGCCGCCCATCAACTCCGTTAGTTTTCTTGAGAAAAACAAGCCGATTCCAGTGCCTTCAATCATTCCAGCCTCTAACCCTAATCGCTGAAAAGGACGAAAAATATCATCGTATTTTTCAGCGGCAATGCCCAAACCAGTATCCGTAATAGAAACTCTTAATAAATCACCACTAGTCGGTTCACATTTTATAATGACCTTGCCGGAATCTTTATTGTATTTAATCGCATTGGATAACAGGTTTAATATCACTTGTTGGACGCGTTGCTGATCAGCTTGAACATGCCAGTCACTTTGCAAGTCTTGCAGCGTAACAGCTATGTCTCTCTGGTCAGCTAATGGCAGAACCATGTTGATACAGCGTTGAATACTGTCATTAATAAACACTGGTTTTAAATCCAAATTTAACTCGCCTGATTCAACTTTTGATAAATCTAATATTTCATTTATTAAAGCAAGTAAATGATGACCGGCACTATGAATTTCTTCTATATTTTGAGTTTGTTGTGGATTTAACTCATCCATCTTTAATAATTGAGAAAAGCCCAATATCGCATTCAGAGGAGTACGCAACTCATGACTCATGCTAGATAAAAATGTCGACTTGGCTATATTGGCTTGTTCTGCTATTTCTTTTTGATGAACGACGACGTCATTTAATTGTTGTAATTCTTGCGTTAAATTATTCGCTTTCAACAGACTTAAATAAAGTTTTTGGCCTGATAAATAAACAATAACAATGTATATAAATGCCATCGGAGTTATAGCAAGAATAGTCGTATTTCCAGAGGACAACAATGTAAATAACATAGGGATTGTTGAGCCTAGAAAAAAAGCTGCATAACCTGAGAAAACAGTGGTTAACGTCGCAACAGAGCCAGCAGTAACACCGGCAATAATCAGAACACTAAAGACCAAGGTCATCTCATCAGCATAAGCGAGAGCTAAAATACTGATACAGCCCCATAACAAACCAACAAATAACATAATCAAACTATAAATTTGTTTTATGTTCAAAAACTGCTGGCTAGACAATTTAGGCGTAGCCATTTTTTTTACATACTGGATTCTTAACAGCGCAAAACCAAGCTGACTACTAGCCCAAAGGCTCAATATCAATACTGGAACTGTCGGCAACAAAACCCAGAAGCTCACAATAACGACTACAACAGTAAGGAATACACTCGAAAATAAGTTGGCCTCTAACTGCTTAATTAATGCAGTCGGCTCAACTACCGATAAGTCCAAAATAAATTTTTTATGTGACTTTTCCATTATTTCCATTTCAATTAGAGAGTTTCACTCCTGTAGTCCTTAAGCTTCATTATCAAGCATATTGCTTCTAACAATCACACTACTATAATAAGCAACTTAATAGTTAACACAATAATTCATCTATTTAACTTAAAAAAAGATTAGCCATGTCGACACTAGATAGCATTGTCCATGATATTGAAATGCAAACCGGACTACCGTTAGCTGATTACAGTGCGGTATCTATTGGTGGTGGCTGCATCAATACCGCTTATAAATTGACTGCAACAGCCACGGACATCTTTATAAAGCTTAATCAGTCTTCTTTATTGTCTATGTTTGAAGCTGAATCCATCGGCTTACAACAACTGTCAGCACTAAAATCTGTACGTGTACCCAATGTTATTTGCTATGGACAAACAGAGCAGCATAGCTATATCGCAATGGAATATATTGAGTTATCACCATTAAATAACCAATCCGCGAGTCAACTTGGTCAACAACTAGCCCAACAGCACCAGCAACAACAAGCTTTTTTTGGCTGGCAACTAGACAATACCATTGGCAGTACACCTCAAGCTAACCAGCGACACCATGATTGGTTAAGCTTTTGGCAACAACAACGCTTACAACCTCAGCTTCAGTTAGCCCAACAAAATGGTTTAGCTAAACGCATCCAAGATAAAGGGGCAAAACTAACAGAAAGTATCGCTGTATTTTTCGATAACTATCGTCCTAGCCCTGCACTATTACATGGTGATCTATGGGGAGGAAATGCTGCAGCAGACAGCCAAGATAACCCTGTTATTTTTGATCCAGCAAGCTACTATGGTGATCGTGAAGCAGATATTGCTATGACAGAACTATTTGGTGGTTTTAATCATGACTTTTATTCTGCTTACCAAACTGACAGCCCGTTAGACCCTGGCTATAAAGTGAGAAAAACGCTTTATAACCTGTATCATATTATCAATCACTTCAACCTTTTCGGCGGCAGTTATAGCGCTCAAGCTGAGTCTATGATTGACCAATTACTTGCTGAAACCTAGGCCTTAAATTGACAGCATCTTTTCTTAGCTAAATATCTAAAGTAGGTGGCACATGAAAAAAATACTTTATTCCTTATTATTACTTTCTATTTCATTTCCAGCATTGTCAGAAAGCAATCAGTCTTGGTGGAAGTTTTGGAACTCAGCAGAAGAAACGGTAACAACTATTGCAGAGAATCAACTTTTCTCAACAGAAGAGCGATCCATACTTCATGACTATCTACGTAACAGCGTATCTAATAAGCACGATAGTGAATATGGCGACAAGAAACATAAAAAAGATAAGAAGAAAAAAGCCTTGCCACCTGGACTTCAAAAAAAAGTAGCGCGAGGCGGACAACTGCCACCAGGCTGGCAAAAGAAAGTGGCTCGAGGGGAAGTGTTAGACGGCGAGCTTTATAACTCATCAATAAGCTTACCGAGCGATATTATTGATATCTTACCAACAAGTCCTGACGGCACCTCCATTCGTCGAATTGAAGACAAAGTCGTTCGAGTAATAGATGCAACAGGTGTAATTTTAGATGTCTTAACTGGCGCCAAATAATTAAGCCTGTTGTGATTAGCTCCTATTTTTAATCTACAAAGAGAATTATGTAAATGAGTCAAATCAAAGTGTTATTTGTCTGCATGGGCAATATTTGTCGCTCACCTACAGCAGAAGGTGTATTTAATAAACTACTTGCTGATTTAGGAACCGCTAACCGTTTTCTAGTTGATTCAGCTGGTACTCATGCCTATCACGTGGGTGAAAGCCCTGATTCAAGAGCACAGCAAACAGCACAGAAACGGGGCGTATCATTGACAGAGATTCGTGCACGTAAAGTTTCGCCATCAGACTATGAGCAGTTCGACTATATTTTGGCGATGGACAACGATAATTATCAAATTCTATTAAATGCCAGCCCCAGTGAATATAAGCATAAAGTGAAGTTATTTCTTGAATACGCCCCTGAACGCGAAGAAAATGACGTGCCGGATCCTTATTACGGGGGGCAGAATGGTTTTGAACATGTCTTTGATTTAGTTGAAGATGCCTCGCAAGGTTTCTATCAATCCGTAATATCTTAACTGCTAATACTTGCTATCCCCTTCTGGCAAGGTATGATTGTATCTATCTCTATAAAAACAATAGGTAAGGATATTTATGTTTAAGAATATCAAAAATCCCATCTCAACCGCATTATTTACAATGCTGTTATTTGCATTTCCCCAGCTAGCTTTAGCTGCAGGCGATGTTAAATTCTTAGATCTAACAAGCCATTGGGTTGGTTATGTTTCGATCGCTATCTTTGTTATTGCCTATATTCTGGTCATCGCTGAAGAAGAAATTCACATGCGTAAGTCCAAACCGGTGATGGTCGCTGCTGGTATTATTTGGGCACTGGTTGCTGTTGTCTATGCACAACAAGTTGATACCGCTTATCACCACACTGCTGAACAAATGATTCGTCATAACTTACTCGAATACTCTGAACTGTTCTTATTCCTGTTAGCAGCAATGACCTACATCAACACCATGGGCGAACGTGGTGTATTTGACGCTCTTCGTAGTTGGTTAGTCAATCAAGGCTTTTCATTTCGAACTATTTTTTGGTTAACAGGTCTTTTAGCCTTCTTCATTTCACCAATCGCTGATAACTTAACCACAGCATTATTGATGGCAACAGTGGCAATGGCTGTTGGAGGAACAAACCATAAGTTTGTCGCGTTAGCATGTATAAATATAGTTGTTGCAGCTAATGCAGGGGGTGCATTCAGTCCATTCGGTGATATTACGACCTTAATGGTTTGGCAAAAAGGTATCGTGCAGTTTCAAGAGTTTTTTGCATTATTCCTCCCTTCAGTAGTTAACTGGTTGATACCTGCTGCAATCATGTCAGCGTTTGTTGCTAATGAAAAACCAGAAGCTGTAAAAGAAACCGCTACTATGAAAGAAGGTGCACTTGTTGTCGTTGGCTTGTTCTTACTAACCATCACAATGGCTGTATGTGCTCATAATTTCTTACATATACCACCAGTAATGGGCATGATGACCGGTTTAGGTTTGTTAAAACTTTATGGTTACCGCATCAAAATGCGTGATAAAAACAGACAACCTTTAGTTTCTGAAGGTGAGTCAAATATGACAATTGAAGGCGTAGAAAAAAAAGACTCCGCTTTCAATATTTTCCAACAACTTGAACGTGCAGAGTGGGATACACTCATGTTCTTCTACGGCATTATTCTATGTGTTGGTGGGTTAGGTACTATTGGTTACCTAGGTATGTTATCAACGTTTATGTATGACGGCTTAGGTGCGACTAATGCCAATATTCTAGTCGGTTTTTTATCCGCGATTATTGATAACATTCCAGTTATGTTTGCTGTGTTGTCAATGATGCCTGAAATGGATCATGGTCAATGGCTACTGGTGACATTAACAGCTGGTGTAGGTGGTTCATTACTATCGATTGGTTCTGCTGCTGGTGTTGCAGTAATGGGGCAAGCCCGCGGTATTTATACCTTCTTTGCTCATTTAAAATGGGCTTGGGCTATAGCATTAGGTTATGCCGCAAGTATCGCCGTACATATGTGGCTCAATATGGGTGGCTTTTAAAATATAAAATGATAAGCCCCGGCCAGATAAATTAATTATCTGGCCGGGGCTTTTTTTTAACAGTAGATACTGTACAGAAGTATCTGCCACACAGGCTGTACGACAACGGTTTCAACCTCAACGGTCACTTCTTTGACCTCTTCTCTTCCCCCGCCCCTCGCTTTAACGGCATAAAATTTATCAATGCCCATTTAAACAACTGTATATTCCATTCAGTCACAGTAAATGCCTTCACGCTGATCATGTTGTAAATTTTTATGGGTTTCGTCTAATAAATTTAGTCGTCCATTTATAAATGTTGATACAAACTTCAATCTTTAGCCAAAATCGTGGCAATCTTGCACTTCTAAATAATATTGATAGTTTCAATCGTGGCAGAAACACAGCTCAACAGGTAGAATAAGCATTTGAATTTTTTGAGTAGATGGCTCCATGCTGTATAGCACTGATGATTTGCGTATCACTGGCATTCAGGAAGTTATTCCGCCAGCACAATTACATGAAGAACTTCCTCTTACCGACCAGGCATCTGAGACAGTCTTTAACGCACGTACAGCCACCCAAAATATTCTTCATGGCAAAGATGATCGTTTAATGGTCATTATTGGGCCTTGTTCTATTCACGATCCCAAAGCGGCTCGCGATTATGCCTCACGTCTAAAACCACTCATCGATGAACTAAAAGATGATTTACATATCATCATGCGTGTTTATTTTGAAAAGCCTCGCTCTGTAGTTGGTTGGAAAGGTCTTATCAACGACCCTTATTTAGATGGTAGTTTCAAAATTAATGATGGTTTGCATATTTCACGCAAGCTGTTGCTTGACCTTGCAGAAACAGGTGTTGCATCGGCCACTGAATACCTTGATTTAATCAGCCCACAATATATTTCTGACCTCATTGCTTGGGGAGCTATTGGTGCCCGTACGACCGAAAGTCAAGCTCATCGTGAATTAGCTTCTGGTATCTCATGTCCTGTTGGTTTTAAAAATGCCACCGATGGCGGCTTGCAAATCGCAGTTGATGCAACATTATCTGCATCAAAGTCACACCACTTCATGTCGGTCACCAAGTCAGGTCATTCGGCAATATTTTCAACTACAGGTAACCCTGATTGTCATGTCATCTTACGTGGTGGTAAAACACCTAATTACGATGCCAAAAGTGTTAATGAAGCAGCGACTATTATTGGTCGTACAGGCCAAAATACTCACCTGATGATTGATTGTAGTCACGCAAATAGTGGTAAAAGTCATATACAACAAGAAGTTGTTTGTCGTGATGTGGCTACGCAAATCGCCAATAATGAAAAACGTATTATGGGTGTAATGCTAGAAAGTAATCTTATCGCTGGCCGTCAAAATACCGAAGCAGGTAAAGAACTGGTTTATGGCCAAAGTATCACCGATGCTTGTATGGCGTGGGATAACAGCGAAGTTTTATTAAAAGAACTTGCTGCTGCTGTTCGCCAACGTCGCCAACATAATTCGTAAAATAGCTCTGAGATCTTGTCAAAGAACAAATAGAGCCTTTTAAGCACGATCTAGCGCTGTATTAATGCTTCGTAAAGCCACTCTATTCAGCTATAATGCCCTGTTGAATAAGTGGGAAAACCACATTTCCGATCGTTAAATACGGTTCGCTTCCGTTAAAACAAGTAGGTTATTGCATGGCAGATTATGCCCTCATTTTGATTAGTACCATTTTGGTCAATAATATCGTCTTAGTTAAATTCCTAGGACTATGCCCGTTTATGGGTGTTTCTCGTAAGTTAGAAACAGCAATAGGCATGGGCTTGGCGACAACGTTTGTACTGACATTATCAGCGGTTTGCAGTTACCTGATTAATGAGTACTTGCTCGCCCCACTTCATATCGAATTTCTCCGCACTATCAGCTTTATTTTTGTTATTGCTGTTGTTGTGCAGTTTACTGAACTTGTCGTTCACAAAACCAGTCCATTACTTTATCAAGTATTGGGTATTTTCCTACCTCTTATCACCACTAACTGTGCCGTATTAGGGGTCGCATTATTGAACGTACAAGAACAACATGGATTTTTACAATCTGCACTCTATGGTTTTGGTGCTGCCATTGGCTTTTCAATGGTATTAGTTATTTTTGCAGCTATGCGTGAACGTATTGATGTTGCTGACGTGCCTGTTCCTTTCAAAGGTGCCGCAATTGCATTGATCACTGCAGGTTTGATGTCTATGGCCTTTATGGGCTTTACTGGTCTTGTAAAGGTCTAAACCATGTTCACTGCAATTTTAGCTATAGCGCTACTAGCGTTACTCTTTGGATTATTACTAGGCTTTGCTGCGATTTATTTCAAAGTCGAAGGCGATCCTATTGTTGATCAAATCGACAAGCTGTTACCGCAAACACAGTGTGGTCAATGTAGTTTTGCCGGTTGCCGTCCTTATGCCGAGGCTATTGCCAATGGCGAAGCTGACATTAACCGCTGCCCGCCCGGTGGTGAGCCGACCATACAAGCATTAGCTGATTTATTAGAAGTTGAAATTAAACCACTCGATGATGAATGCGGCGAAGAAAAACCAAAGACATTAGCCGTTATTGTTGAAGATCGTTGCATCGGTTGCACTTTGTGCATTCAAGCTTGTCCTGTTGACGCTATTCTTGGTGCAGCTAAACATATGCACACGGTTATTTCAGATGAATGTACCGGTTGCGAATTATGCGTAGAGCCTTGCCCTGTAGATTGTATCGATATGGTTGAAACAGCACCTAATCCAAATACATGGCGTTGGCCCGATCCAACACAAGAAAATGTAATAGCTAAGGAACAACAGTCATGAGTCAACCACTCGGATCATTCCCAGGTGGTTTAAAACTAGCTGGCCAGAAGAAACGATCTACCCAAACACCTATCCGCAAAATGCCGTTGAGTGAGCAACTGATATTGCCACTACAACAACATATCGGTGCGGCAGCAGTGCCTATTGTAAAAGTCGGTGACAAAGTCCTCAAAGGTCAACGAATTGCTACGCCTAATGGTCATGTTTCGGTTGCTTTACATGCGCCAAGCTCTGGGGTGGTAACCGCTATTGAAGATAAACCTATTCCACATCCATCGGGCTTATCAGCACCATGTATCATCATTGATACTGATGGCGAAGATCAGTGGATAGAACGTAAGGTGACAGAAGACTTCACTCAATGCACCGATCATGATGTACGCCAAATTATTCGTGATGCAGGTATTGTTGGTTTAGGTGGTGCAGGCTTTCCAAGCTTTATCAAACTGAATCCCGGCATCCATCATCACGTTGATACTTTGATTTTGAATGGTGCTGAATGTGAGCCTTATATAACCTGCGACGACATGCTACTGCGTGAACGTAGCCAAGGCATATTAGATGGCATCGAGATAATGCAGCACGCTTTGCGTGTTAATAATTGCGTTATCGCTATTGAAGATAATAAGCCTGAAGCTATTTCAGCAATGGAATTAGCTCTAGCCTCTCGCAGTCATTTAACGTCAACCTCCGTCATGGTGATCCCGACACGTTACCCTACTGGTAGTGAGAAACAGCTGATCCAAGTTGTCACTGGTAAGCAAGTGCCAAAAAGCGGTTTACCGATTGATATTGGCATCGTTTTACACAACGTAGGTACCGCTTACGCCGTAGGTCGTGCAATCAAACACGGTGAACCTCTTATATCTCGTATTGTGACCGTTACTGGTACAGACGTGAAACATGCAGGTAATTTTGAAACCTTATTCGGCACACCGATACACGAATTATTAAGCTTTTGTGAAACCAAGCGTCAACAAGGCGAACCGTTTATTCAAGGTGGCCCAATGATGGGTTACAACCTTGCTGGCGATAACTTGCCGGTGACTAAAACAGCTAACTGTATTCTAGTTGGCGTTGATAATGCGACCCAAGCAAACGATCCGTTGCCATGTATTCGTTGTGGTGATTGTGCCGCTGCCTGCCCTGTTAGTTTATTACCGCAACAACTGTACTGGCATTCACGCGCCAAAGATTTAGAAAAAACCCAAGAATACAATTTATTTGATTGTATTGAATGTGGCTGTTGCAGCTATGTTTGCCCGAGTGAGATTCCCTTAGTTCAGTATTTCCGTTTTGCTAAAACAGAAACAATGAATCAAGAACAAGAGCGTAAAAAATCTGATGCAGCACGTATTCGTCATGAAAATAGACAAGAACGTCAAGAACGTGAACGCGTAGAAAAAGCAGAAAAACAACGTAAACGTAAAGCAGCTTTAGCAGCAACAAAAGCAGCTAAAGCTAAGAAAGATGCTGAACTTGCTGCTGCAGAGGCAGCTAAAGATAGCTCTGAACCAGCAACCGATAATGATGCGGAGAAATAACCATGTTTAGGCTTAGCCCTCCTTTTTTATCAGGTACGCGTCGCGTCACATTGCACATGATGCAATTATTATTAGCTTTAGTGCCTGCCTTGATTGCATTAGTTTTTTTCTTTGGTCCTGGCGTTCTAATTAATATTAGCTTGGCTGTTGTTACCGCCTTAGCCACTGAAGCCGTCATGCTTAAACTACGCAATCGGCCTTTAAAACCATTTTTAACTGATGGCAGCGCGATTGTTACTGCGGTGTTATTGGCTATGGCTATTCCACCACTGTCACCATGGTGGATCACGGTAGTGGGTATTGTATTTGCCATTGTCTTTGCCAAACATCTGTTTGGTGGTTTGGGCTATAACCCGTTTAATCCCGCGATGGTGGCTTACGTACTATTGCTACTATCATTTCCATTAGAAATGACGACGTGGTTACCGGCAGCAGGTTTAGCTGAGCAAGCATTAACTTTCGGCTCTGCCTTCGAATTAATATTTAATGGGCAGTTAGCTAATGGTGCTGCTATAGATACCTTATCTGGTGCTACGCCGTTAGATGCGATGAAAACCCAAATTGGCCTGGCACAACTACCTAGCTTTATCATTGAGCAGCCATTATTTGGCATCTTTGGTGGCCTAGGTTGGGAATGGATTAATATTTGGTTTGCTATCGGTGGTTTGTACCTAATGTATCAGCGTGTCATTAGCTGGCATATTCCAGTGGCAATGCTTACCGGCTTACTTACTATTAGCTCTATTACTTACTTAATTAGTCCGGAGTCAGCTGCAAGTCCACTTTTCCATTTATTAAGCGGTGGCACCATGATTGGTGCATTTTTCATTGCAACGGATCCAGTAACAGCCACAACAACGATCAAAGGTCGCCTTATCTTTGGTGCAGGAGTTGGACTACTGACTTATATTATTCGTGCTTGGGGTGGTTACCCAGATGGTATTGCATTTGCCATCTTGTTAATGAACATGCTGGTACCACTGATCGATTATTACACTCAGCCTAAAGTGTATGGATCACTGAAATCATGAATATATTTAAAGATCATATGTTACGTGTCGGCCTGCTATTAGCCGCCTTTGCAATTGGTGCAACCAGCTTAGTTGTTGTAACCGAAGTGCAAACACACGACAAAATTATTGATAATGAGCGTCAAACATTGTTAAACGCTATCAATGCTGTTATCGCACAAGATAGCTACAATAATGAAATAATAACCGACACTTTATTGTTAGCTGAACAAAGTGAGTTAGGCACCAAAGAGCCAACAACCGTTTATCGTGCTCGTAATGATAATACTCCGGTTGCAGTAGCACTGACCGCCATCGCGCCCAACGGTTATAACGGTAAAATAAAGTTATTAGTTGGCATCGCCTACGATGGCAGTTTAACCGGCGTACGAGTTATCAATCATAAAGAAACACCTGGCCTTGGTGATAAAATTGATGCAAAAAAAGCAGACTGGATATTCAGCTTCAATGGCTTATCATTAACCCAACCACAGCAAAGTATGTGGAAAGTTAAAAAAGATGGTGGTCAATTTGATCAATTTACCGGTGCGACTATCACGCCACGCGCTGTAGTCAGCGCAGTGAAAAAAGCCCTACTCTACTTTGATAATCATAAAGATGAGTTATTTGCGATAACGGAGACAAAATAATGAATACCATTTACGGTCCGATTATTCGCGATGGCCTCTGGAAAAATAATCCAGCTCTCGTACAACTGCTTGGATTATGTCCACTGTTAGCGGTTTCAAACACAGTAATAAACGGCTTAGGTCTTGGCTTAGCAACGATCATCACCTTGGTTGCATCTAATGGTTTAGTCTCTTTACTGCGTAAACAGATTCCAGATGAAGCACGCTTGCCAGTTTTTGTACTCATTATTGCGTCCATTGTTACCGTGATTGAGCTATCGATGAATGCGTGGTTCCATGAACTGTATTTAATACTCGGTATTTTCATTCCTTTAATCGTAACTAACTGTGCCATCACAGGTAGAGCTGAAGCTTTTGCTGCTCGTAACCCTGTCGGCCCAGCCTTAGTTGATGGTTTTATGATGGGCATCGGTTTTACTGCCGTATTAGTTTTACTGGGTGCCATGCGTGAGTTAATTGGTATGGGCACACTGTTTAGTGAGGCTCACCTTATGTTTGGTGAAGCAGCACGTGGTTTCTCAATAGTTGTATTTGATGAATACCGTGGATTTTTGATGGCACTATTACCTCCAGGTGCTTTTATTGGTCTAGGTTTAATCGTGGCATTGAAAAATATCATTGATGCTCGTCAAACGACCAGACAAGCTACAGCAGAAGAGTTGATCACCGAGCCAGTTACCACGAGTTAATTATGAACAAGACACAACGGCATGAGTTTTTTGCAACACTACAGCAACAAAACCCAAACCCAACTACTGAGCTCAATTACAGCTCAACATTTGAGTTACTCATTGCCGTTATTCTTTCTGCTCAAGCTACTGATGTCGGTGTTAACAAAGCAACCGATAAACTTTATCCCACCGCTAATACACCACAAGCAATTTTAGACTTGGGCGTTGACGGCTTAAAAACTTACATCAAAACCATTGGCCTTTTTAATAGCAAAGCAGAAAACGTTATTAAAACCTGTCGGCAATTAATCGAATTACACCACTCTGAAGTGCCAGATGATCGAGAAGCTCTTGAAGCTTTGCCGGGTGTCGGTAGAAAAACAGCCAACGTCATCCTTAATACCGTATTCAAGCATCCCGTGATTGCTGTTGATACGCATTTATATCGACTTTCCAATCGTACTGGCTTGGCTAAAGGTAAAACGGTACGTGCCGTTGAAGACAAATTAGTGAAAGTAGTGCCTGCAGAGTTCATGCAAGATGCTCATCACTGGCTTATTCTGCATGGTCGCTATGTTTGTACTGCACGCAAACCAAAATGTGAACAATGTGTTGTTTCACATGTCTGCGATGAGTACCGTCGCCAACTAAAAAAAGTAGAAAACAGCTAATGTTTGGCCAAAACCGACAACAATTACGCCAGTTTTATCACGATGTCTGGCAAAAGAAGCTAGCGCAGCAACAACTTAACGCACTTGAAACATCAATCGCACAAGTCATAGAAACTCATCGTGAATATCACCAAATTTTCAATAGTGATAGCAGTTTAGACCAAGAGTATTTTGTTGAAGATGGTCAAACCAATCCTTTTCTACATATGGGATTACACCTTTCTTTGCATGAGCAAATAACCACCGATAGACCCGCTGGAATACGAGAGCTATACCAACAACTTCAGGCCAAGTTTGCTGACGCTCATGAAACCGAGCACCAAATGATGGAATGTTTAACCGAGTCTTTATGGCTAGCACAACGTAATAATCAGCCTCCATCAGAAAGTGACTACCTAGCAGCCTTAAAAAACTTATTAACGGCAGCAAAATAAACATGGGATTATATCCATATTCCACCTATTACAGACTCAAGTTCCTGCAATAACTTTTAACTGATAACTACGTTATATTGAAACCCGGCGCTATCGTCTGACCACTCAATTATAGGTAACAATAAAATGACTCAAACCATTCAAGCTATTGGTTTTAATAGTGCTAACGCTGAACCAACGTTATTAACTCAAACCATCTCAGCACCACAGGGCAAAGATTTATTAATTAAGATTGATGCTATTGCCGTAAATCCAGTAGATACCAAGGTTATCGCTGGAATACAGGGTAACTTAGATACGCCAAAAATAGTCGGCTGGGATGTAAGTGGAACGGTCACTGCAATTGGTGATGACGTTGAACTATTTACTGTTGGTGATAAAGTTTTTTATGCCGGTGATGTCACTCGACCAGGTTGTTATAGCTCCCATCAACTTGTCGATGAACGTATCGTTGGCCGTAAACCTCATAGCCTTACTTCTGTCGAAGCAGCTGCCTTGCCTCTAACATCGATCACTGCCTGGGAAGCGTTATTTTCACGACTTAAAATCATCGCCGACATTGATGCAGGTAAAACAATCCTTATTATTGGTGCTGCCGGTGGCGTCGGTTCAATTGCCATTCAGTTGGCGAAAGCAGTAGCCAAACTCAATGTTATTGCAACCGCTTCTCGACCAGAGTCACAGCAATGGTGCTCAGAGTTAGGTGCTGACCATGTTATTAGTCATCAAGGTGATTTGATTGAAAATTACCGAGCCCTATCAATAAATGACCCAGACTATATTTTATGCCTCAGTGATACCGATAGCTACTTCACCGATATGGCTGAACTTATTGCAGTACAGGGCATGATTTGTACTTTGGTCGGCAGCAAGCAAAAACATGACCTTGATTTACTAAAAAACAAAAGTGCTGGTCTGGTTTGGGAGTTTATGTTCAGCCGGCCGATGTTTAAAACCGACGATATGATCAGTCAGCATCATTTACTCAACAGTATTAGTAAGCTGATTGATAATGAAACATTAGTCACTACCCTAACCGATACACTCGGTCCTATATCAGTAGAAAACATTGCTGAAGCACACCGTCGCTTAGCCAGTGGAACAACGATTGGCAAACTTGCGCTAACGGCAATTGACCAATAAGCTAACATAGCCCAAAAGGTAATAAAGCCGTATAATTTTCTGCTTGTTATTAATAATTATTAACTTAAGGTTTAAATATGGATACCCAAAAAACGAGTAAATTTTTTGTAGGCAGCATAATTACATTTTTAATTATTTTCGGCTTAGTTAAAGTCATCCTAAGTACCATGCAAGATATTGAAAAGAATGTAGTTACGCCCGCCAGCATGTCTGAAGATGACATCGCTGCTCGTATTAAACCGGTAGCCCAAGCTCATGTTGGTGAAGCCCCCGTTGTTGTTGCCGCACCTATCGAAGAAGACAGTGTTGGTGGTGGCGAACAGGTTGTTACTCAAGTCTGTGCAATGTGTCACGCGACCGGCATGATGAGCTCACCAAAATTAGGCAAAGCTAAAGACTGGGCGCCTCGTATTGAACAAGGTATCGAAACCTTATATCAAAACGCAATTAACGGTATTAACATGATGCCAGCTCGTGGTGGTCGTCCTGATTTAAGTGATGATGATGTTAAAGCGGCTGTTGATCACATGTTGTCACTTGTTAAATAACACTGTTTATCTAGCCCGTTCTAACGGGCTGTTTATTTCAAGTAAATACTAATATGAAAACAATTAACTTTCCTTACATTGCTGCAGCTTTAGGCCTGCTGTTACTTACCGTGGTAATGAAAGGCAGTGTCTTAGATGCCAGTGGTGAAACCTCCTTGCCCTTGCTAACCCTACTTGTGGTCAGCGAATTTTGCTTTTTTGTAAATGCTATTGCTGTTTACATCGGCATTAAACAAATTAAAGCGATTGGCTTTCAAGCGGTTTATACTATTACTACTTTGCTGTGTGCTTTATTAGCCGCACGCTTTCTTTATCTCGGCATCGCGCTTTGGCCGTTATAAAACCTCACTCACTTACATAGTAACTTTATATAATGACAAATAACGATATCTTACGCAGACTACGCTACACCTTCGATTACAGCGATTCAAAAATGATCGAATTATTTGCGATCGCAGATGTAACGGTTAACCGTGAACAAATCAGTAATTGGTTAAAACGCGACGAAGATCCTGACTACACCAACTGTAGTGATGTCCAACTTGCCTCGTTCTTAAATGGTTTAATTACCGACAAACGTGGTAAGAAAGATGGCCCTCAGCCTAAACCAGAAAAAAGCTTAAACAATAATATCGTCTTTAGAAAGCTAAAAATTGCCTTAAACATGCAAGCTGAAGATGTCTTAGCTATCATGGCATTAGCAGATTTAACCATTAGCAAACATGAGCTAAGTGCCTTCTTCCGTAAGCCAGATCACAAGCATTTCCGAAAGTGTAAAGATCAAATTCTTCGTAACTTCATTAAAGGCTTACAATTAAAATTCCGTAGTAGTGCAGAAGCAGAAGAACCTGAACTAAAAACAGAAGTAGATGTAGAAGAAAAGCCAGCCTTTGATTGGAACAAAAAAGGCTAAACGTTTAAGCACGCAATCATGATAGTTATCTACGGTATCAACCAGCAGTTAAACCCAATTAAGGCCCAACTGTCAGAGACGATTCATGCTTGCATGCAATCCGTATTGGGCATGCCAGAAGGTAAACGTGCCCACCGTTTTATCCCGATGGATAGTGAAGACTTTTATTATCCTGATGATCGTAGTAATGCTTATACCGTTATTGAAATTAATATGATGGCAGGCCGCGAGCAAGATACCCTTAAGCGCTTAATAAAAACCTTGTTTAAAGAAATTGAACAACAAATTGGTATTTCGCCTACGGATATTGAAATCACCATCAAAGAGCAGCCTGCCCATTGCTGGGGATTTCGAGGCATAACTGGCGATGAAGCTAAACTGAGTTACCAAGTCAACGTCTAGTGGAACTTAACCACATAGTACCTTGGGGCCGCTCGTTTGCTGAATACAAAGCTATGTTTCAACTTAGTGATGCTGATTTACAAAAAACGATACTTGGCTGTGGTGATGGGCCTGCCGCCTTTAACTATCAACTCAACAAATTAGGTGGCACAGTACAGTCTGTTGATCCTATCTATCAATTTAGTCGTTTAGAACTACAACACCGTATCGATGCCATCTATGATGATGTTTTAACTCAAGTTGCAGCCCATAAAAATAATTTTGTCTGGGATACGATCAAATCCGTTACCGAACTAGGCCAAATTCGCATACAGGCCATGAATGACTTTTTAGCTGATTACGATAGCGGTAAACAGCAAGGTCGTTATATCACCGGCTCACTACCCGTTCTAGAGTTTTCCGATCAGCAGTTTGATTTAGTATTGTGTTCACACTTTCTATTTTTATACAGTGACCATTTTTCACTACAACAACATATAGACTCCATCGTTGAGTTATGTCGAGTTGGTAAACAAGTACGCATTTATCCACTGTTAAGCTTAGATAACCAACTATCTCCTCATCTTGAGCAGGTCAGACAGACTCTCAAGCAACAGCATCTCCATACTGAACTACAAACCGTTGATTACCAGTTTCAGCAAGGTGCTAACCAAATGTTAGTAATCAGTAGCGAAAAGGTTAACTAGGGAACTATCAGCAAGCAGGCCCTTCTAACAAACATCTTAAACCTGTTAGAAGGCCACAAAGATGTCAGCCAAATTTTATTTGCCAATGTTTAGTGTATTGCTGGTCATTATTTGCAGCCAATCGGTACTGGCTAAAGACTACAGCAGTAAAAACTCCGCTACCCATGTGATTGAATTATATACATCTGAAGGTTGTAGTAGTTGCCCACCAGCGGATCAATGGTTAAGCCAATTAAAATCAAAATCGGGGCTATTCACAAAATTCATCCCTATGGCATTCCATGTCGATTATTGGAACCAACTCGGTTGGATAGATCGATTTTCTAATAAAGCTAATTCACAACGCCAATACCAGCATCAACAACAAGGTCACATAAGCCAAGTTTATACCCCTGGTGTGATGTTAAATAATAAGGAATGGCGTGGCTGGCACCGCAGCAGACAGGCTTGGCCCAATGACCAAAAAAAGGCCGGCATACTCAAGGTCAATCACAACACCGACACTAATCAACTCAATATTAGCTATAGCACTGATAGCAAAATTATCGAACCCTCGTTGCAACTAAACATTGCCATCTTAGGCATAGGTTTGAGCAATGAAATCCAGCATGGTGAAAACCGAGGTCGAGTCTTAAAGCATGATTTTGTAGTCTTAAATCATCAGCAGCACACCACCAGAATTAATAGTGAACTCGAACAACAACACTGGCAATTAGAACTGCCTACATTCCCTGACAGTGGACAACAACAAAGTGCCCTTGTGGTGTGGTTATCAACAACCGATTCTCAAGCTATTATTCAAGCAACAGGTGGCTATTTATAACTGAGCATACTGGTTTAGTGGTGATGACCAGACTTTGTTTTTTTAATGACTTTTAACGCTGGTGCAGGATAGTTATAGTCATGGGTTGTTTTACCTTTAGCCGGTATTTCAGCCCAATTAATTTCCCCCACTTCACATTGTTGTTTAGTAGTGAAAAATAGGGTTTGTGGTTGGGCATCTATTTTGGCTTTAAAAACAAACTCATCAAAATGGCTATCTAACAACTTACCACCAGACCAAATAATTTTAGTCACATCTTCCGTCACTTGTTTACCATAAGATGTATAAGGTGTTGCTATTGACTCAATCACAGTCTCTACTTGCCAACCGGCTTTGGGCATTGGCTTAGCTCGGTGTACCCCTTCCGGCAACTCAATGGTGATCTTCGTTGTGGTCGCACCATCACAACCATGACCGATACCTAAAACAGCTTTGTAATATGAGCCAGTTTCTACCTCTTTCTGCTCTAACACGGCATGTGCCGAAGCAAGTGATGGCAAACTAAAAGCGATTAATAGCATTAACTTTTTCATTATTACTTCCTTATCAATTACGACCCTATTTCAACATATCGCGAATATTGGTTAAATGAGCCTTGCCACGTTCTTTTCGTTCTTCCGGATCAACTTGTGACTTCTCTGAAGTCCATACTAGATCTTCAGCCGGCAGTTCACGTAAAAACCGACTTTCTTCACACTCCATTTTTTCACCGTAACGCTTACGTGTATTAGCCAATGTAAAGACTAAACTACGTTGTGCTCGGGTGATTCCCACATAAGCTAGGCGACGCTCTTCTTCAATACTATCTTCTTCAATACTAGTACGGTGAGGTAATATTTCCTCTTCCATACCCACAATAAATACATGGGGAAATTCCAAACCTTTCGCTGCATGTAAGGTCATCATATGCACCGCATCATCTTGGTTTTCATCTTCTTGCCGTTCTAACATATCCATTAAAGTTAAACGGGCAGCAATGTCACCAATATTTTGCTCTTCGGTCGAAGTATCATTATCAATGATGCGACCAATCCAGCTCAGCAACTCTTCGACGTTTTCCATTCGGCGTTGTGCTTGATTAGGATCACCGGTGACTTCTTCCAACCAAGCTCGATAATCAATTTCTTCAATCATATCGCGAATCGCTTCTTGTAAATCACCACGCTTGGCACGATCAGCAATATCCACCAGCCATTTACTAAAATGATCGAGTCGATGCATCGCTTGCTCAGATAATTGTTCAGCTAAGCCCATCTCAAAACAAGCACCAAATAAACTGGTATCACGCTTAGCTGCGTAATTACCTAGAGCTAATAACGTACTTGCACCAATGCCTCGTCGTGGCGTGTTGATGACACGTAAGAAAGCATTATCATCATCTTGATTAGCCAGTAAGCGTAAGTAAGCCATGATATCTTTGACTTCAACGCGCGAGAAAAAGGAGGTACCGCCGGTTAAAATATACGGCACATTATGCTCACGCAATACTCGTTCTATCGGCCGTGATTGATGGTTACTTCGATACAAAATGGCATAGTCTTTAAACTTAGCCTGGTGTTTCAACTTATGATAAAGCAGTTCTGATACCACTTTATCTGACTCATGGTCATCATCACGGCAACCAATCACCCGGATCGGATCGCCCTCACCCATCGCACTCCACAATTTCTTATCAAAGATATGTGGGTTGTTACTGATCAATTGGTTGGCTACGCGAAGTATGCGACCCATCGAGCGATAGTTTTGCTCCAGCTTGATCAAAGTCAGCCTAGGGAAATCTTGTTGCAATTGCACTAAGTTTTCAGGACGAGCCCCACGCCATGAATAGACCGATTGATCATCGTCACCTACTACAGTCAAACCTTCACGAATGCCGACCAACTGCTTAACCAGTTCATACTGACAACCGTTAGTATCTTGATATTCATCGACCAGCAAATAATGAATACGAGCTTGCCAGCGTTTTAAAACCTCATCGTGGTCTCGAAATAACAATACTGGCATTAAAATCAAATCATCAAAATCAACAGCGTTATAAGCTAATAATGCTTCAACATAACGGTGATACACTTTTGCAGCCGCAGCTTGCTGTTCATCTTCAGCAATAAGTGTTGCCTGCGCCGGCATAATTAACTGATTTTTCCAGTTGGAAATCTGCCACTGACAATTCTCAGCATGTTCACTATCGGCAGCAAAATCACGGCCCATCAAATCACGTAATACTGCCAAACTATCTTGCTGATCAAAGATAGAAAAACCCGGACGATAACCTAAACTCTTATGCTCTTTGCGTAAGATATTTAAACCCAAGTTATGAAAGGTCGATACCAGCAAACCTCGAGCCGACGAGTTTCGTGATGCCATCAACTCAGCCACACGACTTTTCATCTCACGCGCAGCTTTATTGGTAAAGGTTACCGCAGCAATATTACGAGCAGGAATGTTGCATTGCTCGATCAAATAGGCGATTTTTCGAGTGATAACACGGGTTTTACCACTACCAGCACCCGCTAAAACAAGTAAAGGTCCATCAATATGACGCGCAGCTTCTCTCTGCTGCGGATTAAGATCTTTCACTAATGGAAACCTCTGAAAACACTAGATTTAAGGATAAAAAATAAAGATTGAGCATCGCTGTTTAACAGCAGAAATGTCGCTAATGGTAGCCTGATTGAGCAGATTTGCAAGGCATAATATTTTGCTCAATTTGTGAAGATAAAACTATAAGCTCTAATCATAAACTTAAGGCTAATTTACGATCAACTTGAAAGATGAAAACAGCGATCTAAAATCAAACGTTTATCACTTATCCAACCGCCGGTAGCCAATAGCTTCACTCAAATGACTGGTTTGAATATGTTCTGATTCTGCCAAGTCAGCGATAGTGCGAGCAACTTTTAAGATACGATTATAAGCTCTAGCTGATAATCCTAAACGTGTAATTGCCTGCTCTAACAACTGGTAATCATTATCTTGCAATGCACAATATTTTTCGATTTCCTTACCTTGTAACAAATAATTAGCTTTGCCTGCACGCTTATCTTGGCGCTGTTTGGCAGCACTGACCCGCTGCCGAACTTGAGCACTACTTTCTTGCTGTGCAGCATCAACACTTGGCCTTAATAACGATTTTGCGACTGGCGGTACTTCCACTAACATATCAATACGATCCATCAATGGCCCTGACACTTTAGAACGATAGCGCCTAACTTGTTCCTCTGTACAGTGACAACGTGCTTCACCCAAATAACCACATGGACAAGGATTCATTGCTGCAACCAATTGAAATCGGGCTGGAAACTCAGCTTGATGAGCAGCACGAGAAATAGTGACCTTTCCTGACTCAATCGGTTCGCGTAAGACTTCTAAAACTCGCCGATCAAACTCAGGTAACTCATCTAAAAATAATACGCCATTATGAGCGAGAGAAATTTCGCCCGGTTTAGGTTGTCCGCCACCACCAACCAATGCGACTGCTGATGCAGTGTGATGAGGAGATCTAAAAGGACGTTGTCGCCATTGTTCAGTTTGAAAACCATGACCAGATATTGAATGTACGGTTGCTGACTCCACAGCTTCTTGTTCGCTCATATCGGACAAAATTCCTGGCAACCGACTCGCTAACATCGTTTTTCCTGTGCCAGGTGGCCCCGAAAATAATAGGCTATGTTGTCCAGCAGCAGCCACCTCTAATGCTCGTCGAGCATGAGCTTGGCCACGGACATCAGCAAGATCTTCATATCGGTTAGTTGTCGTATTATCTGACTGTTCAGCTAAGACTAAATCTTGTTGGCCATGCAAATGGGCGCACACTTCTAATAAATGATTAGCACCATAACTCTTGGCATTATTGATTAACGCTGCTTCATTAGCATTTACGGCTGGCAATACCAGCTCTCTATTCTCTGCAGTTACCGCTAATGTAGTAGGCAAGACACCGCGTACTGTTCTCAGCTCCCCGGTTAAACCTAATTCACCAATAAATTCTTTATCTGCTAACGACTTTAATGGAATCTGGCCTGATGCAGCTAGGATTCCCAAAGCAATAGGCAAGTCAAAACGTCCGCCTTCTTTAGGCAAGTCAGCTGGAGCAAGATTGATGGTGATACGTTGTTGAGGGAAGGTAAATTGAGAATTAATTAGTGCGGAACGTACTCGATCTTTGCTTTCTTTAACGGCAGTTTCAGCCATACCTACGATAGACAGCTGAGGTAAACCATTTGAAATATGTACTTCAACTGTCACCAGTTGAGCATTGATACCGGTAAGTGCTCGGCTATAGACCGTCGCTATATTCATTGAACCATCCTTGGTTTTAAATAAACACTTCAACTTATAACCGACTAGCTAAAGTATCTCTTCATTGAGTGAAGCTTTATTTATACCATGTATCAACGATAACCCAGTGTTTTCTTCTTAAAAACATCATGAATCAACACCATTAAAAACAGAGTTTTCACTCTAACTTAACGACTATTTGGTCAATACTACTGGTATCAATTTATCACATCGAATTTTCCTCGAATAAGTTAACAGTCAGTTCCCTGGGATCATTGGTTAGAATAACAACGGTCCAAAAAATCTACTGATGATTATGGACTACTGCTCTTCTAGTATCTGAACTTGAATTAGCAAGTTCTCGATATAACTGTAAATTAACGGCACTTGTTGTTGATACAGGGCTTTGCTCTAGTACAATTGTCGTCCCTACGCCTGCATACAAGTAACGTTCAGCAAACGTTTCTTTTAAAATTTCAAAAGCAGCTTCCCCCGTGCAATGTACAGGTGCAATATTTTCCACATTCAAAGTATCGTGAAGTGCACTAGCAACGTTCTGAATCTCTTCATTACTTGATGGTAGTAAATGTAGGCCTCCCAGCACGAGATAAATTGGTTGTTTAATCTCATCCATTGCAGTTTTGACTATTTTTTCAATCGTAGGGTGACTGCACCCTACAATTAAAACAACGCCATGAGAAGTTTCTATCGCTAATGACACCTCCATCACATCTAGGTCAACGCCCCACTCGCCTTTTAATAAAATCAAGTGAATGCCTGGAAAAACTTCTGTTGTCTCTGTAACAAAATTAAAATTACCTTCAGCCCATGGCGTACCAAATGATAAGGTTTTAGGTGGGTTACCATCAAAGTAACGCATGTTCGAAGGCAGAGAAGCATTACCTTTATAAAAGGTTCCAGGAAGAGAGGCACCAAAGACACCAAAGTTCTCCTTTGGCACATAAATGGGAACTGTAGGGTTAACTTGCAACAAATGGTTTAAACCGCCCATATGGTCACCGTGACGATGTGATATCACAGCGAAATCAAGATTAGTTAAATCAACCCCTTTCGCTTGGATATTTTGTGCAAAAATTTCTGAGTTATTACCCGTATCAAACAGAATTCTTTTACCCGCTATTTCCAAGAGGGCTGAGAACCCCCAATCTTTCTGCATGCCATTATCATGACCGAAGGCATCATATAAGAAAGTAACTTGGTTTTTTGATACAACCTGACTCAATACTTTCTCTTCTATTCCTTTATTCGTGGAATCAGCTCGTACGGATGAAGAAAAAAATAGCAGAATAATGGCTGCAAAAAAGACTCTTACAAGAATGTCCGTTTTTAATGAGAACGTCATGATAATTCCCCAAAATAGCTATAATTCTGATACTACTCCAATTATTGCAATGTTCAAATGTACTTAATTGCAGAAAATAAGATTATAAATGGCGGCAGCGGACATTTTTCCTCTGTAGGTTAACGCCCAGTTAGAACCAAAATCAGTCATTCATTGAACAGTCTGTTTTATAAACTATTACTATCTGATAACAATTTAAATAGGCTTAGCCAAAGTCTTAATTTGGGACAAAACTTAGCTTAGTTGTGATTGAAAATATATTAACTTATAGTGTGCCGTTGATTCATTTTCATTAAATTTAAATACTCACAAAAAGAGCATTTTTACTCTGGAAGTCCAGTCCTTAAACATATGTATCAGGAGCATCATAAATGCTACCCACACCACATTTCTTTAGCCGTAGTTTTTACCTAACTACGGCTCTACTCATATTAAGTCTATTTTCACAGCTAGCCTATTCTCATGGCATGTCTGAAGCTGAAAAGCTGTCAATAGTTGAAGGGGGCAATCTATCCTATCTGTGGCTTGGTGCTACTCACATGTTATCTGGCTACGACCATCTGGCCTTTGTATTCGGGATCATCTTCTTCCTAACCACATTCCGAGACATTGCCAAATATGTCACCGCATTTACTGTTGGTCACAGTATTACCCTGATCTTCGCTACCTTTAATGAGATTCAGCTTAATTACTTTATTATCGATGCCGTAATTGCTCTGAGTGTTTGTTATATCGCCTTTGCCAACCTTGATGGTTTCCGAAAGGTCCTCAATATTAGCCCACCTAATATGATGCTAATGATTGTGGGTCTGGGGCTAATACACGGTTTTGGTCTGTCCACTCGCTTACAAGAGTTACCATTAAGTGCAGATCATTTATTACTTAATATCATCTCGTTTAATATCGGTATTGAACTAGGTCAGATCAGTGCTTTAGCTCTAATGCTTATTCTGCTTGCTGCTTGGCGAAAAAGTGCTGCATTCAAAACATTCAGTCTGCTTTCAAACTACGGCCTCATTCTATTAGGCGCATTGCTTTTTCTTATGCAGATGCACGGCTATGAACATAGCACTAATTCCGAAGAGCTTAATAAGTCAGCCACTAACAAGAAGATGACTGATGTTGAATTTGTTGCAATAGAAAATAACTCAGAATCAGCTATGAAACAGCAATGGCAAGATTCGATCAGTATTACAATTCCAGCTAGTGACTACCTCGAATATAAGTTGTACCTCGAAAAAGGTGCAGCACTAGACTACGCATGGCAAACAGATGGTCAGGCATTGTTTTTTGATTTTCATGGCGAACCAGCTGGTGATACGACTGGCTATTTCAAAAGCTACCGAGAACACACTGATAGTCAGGCAAACGGCAGCTTAACGGCCCCATTTGCAGGTACTCATGGTTGGTACTGGAATAATGAGTCTGAGTTACCGGTCACAATCACTTTAAATATTAAAGGAATCTACCAGCGTTTAGATACATATAAGGAAACATCAGCAGAAGAGTGATATGGGTAGCAGCGATAGAACATCGCTCTATGTTGTTAATCACCCTCCTTGGTGTCATATCCATAATTGTTCAGAAATTAGTCGATATAAGAACAACAATAATCAGCTAGTTGGCTCACTTTTAAATCAAATGATGAATCAGCAGGCACGTTAAACGATTCGCCACCTTTGATTGTTAACCACTGTTCTGTGCCAGCAATACGATAGGTTAACTCACCGGCCATGATTTCCATTAACTCTGCTTTAGCAGTGCCGAAGGTGTATTCACCCGGCATCATGATGCCTAAGGTTTTGGTCGTGCCATCAGCAAAGGTAACAGTACGGCTTGTGACATTGCCATCAAAATAGACATTGGCTTCACGGGTGATAGTGACATTATTAAATTCAGACATGTTGCGTTTAATACTCTTAATATGATGGTGAGAACTGCATTATCAAAGTCAGCAACTCACTGTGTGGGAAAGACTGTTCTAATCAGCTAAAGCAATACTACTTTTCTAGCTCTGTTACACGCAGCTCTAATGCTTCTACCTTTTCGCGGGTACGGAGCAATACTTGAGTTTGCACATCGAACTCTTCCCTAGTCACTAAATCTAATTTAGCAAAGGTGGCAGATAATGCTGCTCTAAAGTTCTTTTCAATATCTTGTTGAATGGCAGTTAAACCGGGCGGTAACGCGCCTGATAACCCTTGTACCATTTCTTCTATTTTCTTAGGATCTAACATGTTGTTCTCCTGTTCTAGGTCGCCACTATTCTACGCCAATGACTATTAGACTCCAACGTAAACTATAACTATTTTGCACTCTCATTATGTATGTTAGTATCTGGTCAACGGAGTCATATATAGCCACACCTATACATATGCATAGCTACTACAGTTCGGAGATTTAAAAATACAATGTCAAACCTCTCGCCACTTTCATGGTGGAATAAACTTGGTTTTAGATTAGTTTCTAGTTTAGTCATTAGTCTTGCCGTATTTTTATTTTTGGCATTTTCTTTAGTTCAAACCGAAGCACGTAACGAATTAGAAAAGCGTGAATGGCAACGCATTGAGCTGGCTAACCGAGCCATTGTTGAAGCCTTGCAGCAAAAAACCACGGTCGCAAGTTCTTTAGCTTATGCCATGGCCAGTGCAGCACGATCAATTCCTACTGATAACAACACTTACCAAACCATTTTTAAAAACCTATTTGCCGATGCACCAAGTCAACACTTACTGGCCGGTGGTGGTATTTGGCCTGAACCCTATTTGTTCGACTCAAACAAACAACGAAGTAGTTTCTTTTGGGGTAAAGATCAGCAACGAAAACTACAGTTTTTCGATGACTACAACGATCCTGCCGGCAATGGTTATCATAATGAAGCTTGGTATGTACCAGCCCGTTACCAACAACAAGGCGACTTAATGTGGTCAGGGTCCTATATCGATCCTTATTCACATGAACCGATGGTCACCGTCACTGTTCCCATCTTCAAACAGCAGCAGTTTTTTGGTGTGTCTACCGTAGATATGAATTTATCAGGTTTAGATAAACTCGTGGCCACTTGGGCAAGCGATATCAGTGGTTATACTTTTGTAGTAGATAGAAATGGCAAACTGATATCAAAGTTAACCAACACGGTTCCGGCCATAAATGACGACTATGCTGAACTTGAGCAACTAGCAAAACAAGACCCACTATTCCAGCCAATGATTGATGAGGTTAGCTTCTTAAATGAGCAAATTTTACTCGGCACTCTTAACCCTGATTTCGATAGAACGGTTCAATCGAAAATAGCTGAAAATAGTTATCAAATTGCTGAAACCGAAGCATCGTTGATCGCCTCTATCATTCAACAGCCCAAACAAACATCAACACTGTCTGAATTTCACACGAGTAATTTTAAAGTCACTGCGGCTCCATTTGTAGCAGAGCCTAGCTTTATCTCAATTGCTGATATGCCCAATACGCACTGGAAAGTCATCACAGTGATGCCCTATTCTCAAATAACTAATACGGTCACTGAAGCACTTGACCAACTATTATTGCCATTAATATTAATGGCTGCTGTGATTATCGGCCTGATCTATTTATTTGTTCACTTATTCTTTATCCGCCGTGTCACCAACATCACAGCACAACTTATTAGCAAAGATGATGGTGGCCAATCTCATAAAGACATTCAAACAACAGACAAAAGTGAGCTTGGTGTACTGGTTAGCTTATTTAATAACATCCACAATGATCTTACTATTTCCAAGTTTGAACTAGGATTACGAGCACAAATTTCTGAAAAACTACAAGAACCTTCTCGGCTAGAAGGCTTATTAGAGCAAGTTTTAGCTATTATCTGTCGTTTTGAACACCTTCATATAAAAGACGAATTAGGCATATTTTTATCCTCAAACAACGACGACACTTTTCAGCTATTTGCCTGTTACGGCGATATGAATAAAGATTGCCTTAGTGATATTGACTGTTCAGACGTTGATCAGCCTTTCAGCGTAGAAAACAAATATATTGTGCCGCTCAAATATGCTGATAAAAACTTAGGTATCTTAGTATTATTCATTGAAGATAACAGTAGTCAGGATGCTACTAGTCTCAACATCCTCAATAACATTGCTCAGATTATCGGAATGGCCATTGCCAACGAACAAGTAAAACAAGCCTTACTAGAAGAAAAAGCCAATGCCGAACAAGCGAACCTAGCTAAATCTGAATTTCTATCCTCGATGAGTCATGAGTTACGCACACCACTCAATGCGATTTTAGGCTTTAGTCAGTTACTAGAAAGTGATTCAGAATCACCACTGACAGAGTCACAAAAAGACAATATGCATTTTATTGTTGATAGCGGTAAACACTTATTAGCCCTAATCAATCAAGTACTTGAACTATCCGCTATCGAAGCAGGTAAAACAGAATTATCATTAGAGATGATTCAAGTTCGCTCTATTGTCGACATAACCTTAACTTTAGCCTCAACCATGTCAGAACAAGCCGGCGTGGAACTTAAGGTCATATCAAATATAGATTCTACTGTTATTGCTGACTTCACCAAACTAGAACAAGTACTGTTGAATCTAATCAGCAATGCGATTAAATATAATCGTGCCGGTGGTAAAGTCTGTATTGATTGGTCTCTGACTAATAATAACCAAGTGAAAATCAAAGTTATTGATACCGGGGTTGGTATTCCTAAAAGTGATCAGCACCATGTATTTGATGCCTTTAACCGCCTAGGCCAAGAAGCTTCAATGATTGAAGGCACCGGCATTGGTTTAGTGGTAACCAAGGACTTGGTTGAACTCATGGGCGGAACCATTGGTTTTGAAAGTATTGAAGGCCAAGGCTCAACCTTCTGGTTTCAATTACCGTTGGCTGATAGCTCGATCGACAGTTTGCCTGAACATGACTCCAGTAATATTCAAACTGAAATTCCCAATTTATTCGAACAAGCAGATAGCCAATATAAAAATATTCTTTATGTTGAAGATAATCCTGCCAATCGGATGTTGATGGAATCCTATTTTGATAAATGGCATGATCATCTGAACCTACAGATGGCTGAAACAGCCGAAATAGCACAGTTAATGTTAATAGAGAATAGCTATGATCTAATACTGATGGATATCCATTTACCCGGCCAAAACGGTAATGAATTAACTGAAGTTTTACGCAAGCAAGATAAGTATAGAAACTTGCCGATTATTGCTATCACCGCAGCAGCGATGAAAAATGATATTGCTCGCTCAGCCGGTTTGTTTGATCAATATATTACTAAGCCGGTTAACTTCACTGAATTAACCGAAGTATTAAAGAAATATATCTAAGCTAATAAAATATCAGCCAAGCCTGTTTCACGAGTATGTTGATTGGCCACCGTGCTACGGATGATCGCTTCATCCGCCATAATCATCAACTGCTGTTTAGCTCGCGTCAGTGCGGTATAAAGTAACTCACGCGTCAAAATAGTTGCCTCTTCATCCGGCAGTAATACGCAGACTTGTTCAAACTCTGACCCCTGACTTTTATGTACCGTCATCGCATAGGCTGTTTCATGAGCAGGTAGGCGAGCAATCGGTATTTCACGCACCTCATTATCAATCATAAAATGAGCGCGTAATACCCTCTTTTGATCATAGAGAATAATGCCAATATCACCATTAAATAACTGCTGACGATAATCATTATGCGTGACCATGATCGGCCGGCCATGATAAAAATCCTGCAAGCTGCGCCAACCTTGTTTATTAAGATGACGTTCAATCATATTATTCACTGAGGTAACCGATTGTGGCCCCTGTTTTAAGGCACACAACACCCGAAACTGATCAAAGGCCTGTAAACACTGCTCCGGACTCACCGACGACATCACCGTATCAAAATACGCTTGATAGCCAGTCATGATCTGAGTGGCGATATTAGCTGCATCAGCAGACTGCCATACCGTCTCTTTTAACTGAGTAAAGTCAGCAATAATGTCATCACTATTTTTAGTCTGCACCGACTTCGCTAATTGCCCAATCACACTGTCATGGGCAAAGCGATAACTATGCTGCAGCTGCACCACACTGTTGGTTAAAACACTGCCGGTGTCGCTGACAAACTGCTCGTCTAAAGTTTGCCCAGCCAGCAGCTGTAGCTGTTGGCTAAATGTCTGATCAAATATCATCTGTTGTTGACATAAATTAGCCAATACCGCACCCGACTCCACCGATGCCAATTGCTGGCTATCACCTAACAAAATCAATCGTGCTTTAGCCGACAAGGCTTTAAGTAGTTTTGCCATCAAACTAATATCAATCATCGATGCTTCATCCACCACCACTACATCAAATGGCAATGGTCGGCTGGCGTTATAACGGCCTTGCTCATTATCAGGCGTAATGCCCAATAAACGATGCAATGTCTTCGCCTGAATGCCATTGTCATCCGCTTGGGCAACTGATTGCTGCAAACGTGCAGCGGCTTTACCTGTTGGTGCAGCCAAAGCAATACGCACCCCATTATGTTGATGTTTTAAACTTTGCAATATCCGTAATACTATCGTCGTTTTACCGGTTCCTGGGCCACCCGAAATCACACAAAACTGGCGAGTCATTGCCATCAACACCGCGACTTTCTGCCAATCAACACCATCTACCGAACTCGGCCATGCAGCAAAGTCAGCTTGCAAGGCATCGCTATCGTTTAACTCAATATGTTGACTACGTTGCAATATCGCATTTGCTACCGACTTTTCATCCTGCCAATGTCGATACAAATACAGCTGACCATTACTATCAAGGATCAACGGTTTGTAGTCGCCATCAACGCCGACCACATTACTTTTCTGCAAGCGAGCCAGCCACTCTTCATGTTGCTCAGGTAATAAGCTCATCACCTTTTGATACCAGCTATCCATACGCAGCAAGTTCAAACAGACATGGCCTTGTGCCACCGCTTCGGTTAACAAACCTGCAGTTAACGGCACTAACTCATCATCACTGTTATCGATACGTTGAATATAGCTAGCAAACTGACAAGCCAATTCACTAAAGCCTGCTTGGCGTAATACCGTCACTAACTGACTCATGATTCAGCGCCTTGTAACAATGCATCGAGCGCATCTAATAATGCCGCCGAAGGTCGATCTGCATAGACACCTGACTGAGCCCAGTCGGGATGCATGCCACGCAAGAATAAATAATAGACCCCACCAAAATGCAGATCCGGATCATAATCTGGCACTCGCAAGCGTAAATAACGATGTAAAGCCAAGCTATAAATCAAATATTGCAACGGATAAGCATGTGACAACATCGCTTCACCTAAGGCCGAAACATCATAATCATCAGCAACATACCCTAAAAAGTTCGACTTATAATCCACCACATAAAAGCGACCTTGATCTTCATACACCAAATCAATGAAGCCTTTCATAAAGCCACTCAAATCATAAAAATCTAACTGTGCCATTAAGGTGTGCAACACGTCACCATCATTCAAATGAGGCAATAACTGTTTCTTTAGTTTTTGCACCGATAACTGCGCCACTGGAAAATAAAACGACATTTCATCCAAACGCTGTGCTGGTTGTAATGAGGCCAAACAAAAGTCACTGTCTGCGCTGAACCGCGTATTAACAATCTCTGTTAACCACTGACACACCACTGGCTGCCAACGTTGTTCAAAGCCATATTGTGACAAAGTTCGGGTGACTAAATGCTGCAATCCGGCCTGATCATCAACATTAAAATCCCATAGCTCAAACATAGTGTGCAAACACGTTCCCGCCTGTGCACCACGAGGGAAACCAAAGCGATCTTGTGAATGTTGCACTCTGTTTTCTGCCTGCAATTTCAACTCAGCAGCACTATAAGCATCATAATCAGGCAACTCAGCATCATGGCCTGCAGTTAAGGCACTGAAACTACCAATTCGCCAAGGGCGAGCAATGTTGCCAGCAAACTTCCTAGCTGCTAACTGCACGCCATCATCGTCAACCTCAGTTAAATTTATTCGAGCTTGTTCGGTCAAGGCTGTCACAGACATTAACGGTGCATGGTCCTCGGTCAACTGCTGCATATCTGCCGACATCACCGCATTATCAACACTACTGATTGTTGGATGCAATAACTGGAATAAGGCTGAGTCTTCAACCGACTTTGCTGCACCCCAAGCAATAATACAACGTTCTCTGGCACGGGTTAACGCCACATAAAGCAAACGTAAATCTTCGGCTAACTCTTCTTGTTGCACTTGTTCGCGAGCATAGGTTAATGCCGGCTCAACAAAGGCCACATGGGCGGCATTATTGTGTTCAGGATCATGGAAACGCACCACATCATCTTTGGCAGAACGTAGATTGGCATTCCACAAATACGGACAAAACACGATCGGATATTCCAAGCCCTTACTCTTATGAATGGTGATTATCTTCACCAACTGCTCATCACTTTCTAAACGTAATTGTGCCGTTTCATCATCGCCATCTTGTGCTAAACGATGTGATGCCAACCAATTTAACACTGCGTCAGTCGTGCTTTTTTGGCGGCTACAAAAGTCCTGAATCAATTCAGCTAAATGGGTTAAGTTGGTCAAACGACGTTCGCCATTAGGCATCGCCAATAAACGTTGTTGTACTGTTTTTGCCACCAAAATGTAGCGAAACATAGTCATAAAACCTTGTTTCAACCACATTTGATGCAAATCATGGAAGAAGTCGAGTTGCTGCAACCAATCCTGCTCTTGTTGTTGCAACTCATATAAATCAGCAGCCGATAAACCAAACAACGGTGAAATCAACACGGCACACACCCGACTTTCATTATTCGGCTCAGCCACGGCTAACAATAAACGTTCTAATAACATAGCCTCTGGCGTAGCAAACACATTCTCTCTGCCCTGCTGCACACTGTTTATGCCTCGCAGGTGCAAGCTTTGTTGAATCTCCTGTGCTTGGCGATGATTACGCACCAACACCGCAATATCACCACCGGATAAAGCACGAAACTCCTCATCCACCTTCAGTCTCGCCTTGCCCTGTTGTGCCAAGTTTAATAAGCGAGCAATCTCATTGGCAGTCGCTGTCGCCGCCAGCAAACCCATGTCTTTTTTGGTAATCGCCTTCGCACTGGCCGCCCATAACAATTGCATCGCTGCATCATCACCTTCATCCACTTGCAAGGCAGGTTCCTGTTCACGTGCAGCCCCAACAGCAATGAATGGGATCTGTTCATAAACAAAGGGCTTATCACGACGTTCAAACAAACTGTTCACTGCCGTCACCAAATGCGGATGTGAACGCCAGTTGGTGCCTAAGGTATGTTCAATTTCAGCTTCAGACTTAGCATGTAAATAAGTGAAAACATCCGCACCACGAAAGCTATAAATCGCCTGTTTCGGGTCACCTACATAAAAGGTAGGCAAACCACTTTTGGCATAAATACGACTAAAACTATCGTATTGCACCTGATCAGTATCTTGAAACTCATCAATCAATGCCGCCTGATATTGCTCTCGTAACTGCTCCACCAGCACATCTCCTTGCTCGGCATTTAACGCCCGCTCAAGGTTAATCAACAAATCATCATACGATTGGACTTGTTGCTGCTGTTTCTGCTCAGGCACTTTCTGATTGATATAACTCAACAAAGCCAAACGTAAGTTTTGCAACTGCACATCGCGCGCTGTCTGCAACTGCGTTTGGGCATCCATCAACAACTCACACGCAGACCAAAACGTTAACTCGGGTAGCTGTTGGCCTTTTTTCAAAGCATCTTCTAACTTAGTCGGCGTGAACCGATCAAAGTTATCCATCAACTTGGCCGGAACCGAGTCGAGTTCCAACATCGCCACCAGTTGAATCAACCACTTCTCAACACTGGTTTTACGATATTTATTGCCGTTCAGTAGTTCCTTATTCTGCAAGATCGCAACAACATGATCTTGCTCTTCCAACCACACCGCTTTCACTTGCTTAAACTGCTCATTCACCGTGGCATGAAAACGATCTAAATCTATTTCTGGCAACGGTAAATAATGTAGATAAGGCTTACCAATCAAACTACGAACAGACTGCAATAACTTTTCTGGCGTTTCACCTCGTGACAATAAATAAGCACTAAAGTCATCACTCATTTTATGCACTTCACAGCGCCAAAAGTCATCGGTCACTGATTGCAAAATATCGACTTCATCGCCCATCAAGCTGACATCAAATCGCAAACCACTTTCAAAGGCAAAGTCGGTCAATACACGCTGACAAAACCCATGAATGGTGTAAATCGCTGCTTGGTCAAAGCTCTGAATCGCCAAGGTCAATTTATAAAAGGGGACGCTACCCTTTGATAAAAGGGTAGCGTCCCCTTTTATAAGCTCATCACGTGCATCCACCAGCTTTTGACGTAAACGGTCACGCAACTCTTCGGTCGCTGCTCGGGTATAAGTCACCACCAAGATCTTATCTACAGCTAAGTCTTGCTCCATCACCAAGCGTAAATATAACTCCGCCAAGGTATAGGTTTTACCTGTTCCCGCACTGGCTTCGATTAAGTTAGTGCCTGCCAAGGCGACTGTTTTTGCATCAAACTTTTGCATAGGTATTAATCAAAGACCTTTAATAGTTTCATTGGAAGAATACCAAAGCATCTAGAAGATGCTCATTATCTGGTTTACTTTTTACCCAATTTTTAATGGTTATCCAAAATAGGTGGTACTCTTTATGATCTTCTTTATACTTTTCTGCAAATGCTATTTTTTCCGCTTCCGATAAAGGCTGCCCAGACTGGGCTAGACGCTGCAATATAAGTAATCTTTCAACTGCTATTTCCGTACTTAACTTGGGGAAATGGTCATTTAACCAAGCGATAGAGTTGGTACTTAATGGCTCATCATTGATTAATTGCGCCTCTAATAACCTCAAATGTAAACCGAAATTTTCAGGGTTAGCTAACAGAGCATGCTTATTGCGTTTCAAAGCATTTTTATACAGCTCAAGCTCTTTTTCATGAAGTCCATTTGTTGAATACACGGCAGCTACTGTATTAACCGTGTTTAGATCATCAGAGTTTAACGCTTCCATTTTCTCTGCAGCTTTAACAAGCCATCCGTCGTCATACTTTTCCTCAACATACACAAAAAAAAGACCTGCATATACAAGACTCGTCATTTCATCACTCTCAATCATTTTTAAAAAAGCTTGATCACTTTTTTCGAAATTTCCTAACAGGTGATAACTAGCAGCTTGAATAAGATAACCTTGTTGATTTTGTGGATCTAATTCAGAAGCTTTTTGAGCAAAAACAAGTGCTTTTTTATAATCTTTCATTGCAAAATATACAGTACTTAAAGACTCTGTAATAAGCGATGAATCAGGCTCGATATCTAAGGCTAGCTGGAGTATTTCCATCGCACTTTCAAAATCTTTGCCTTTAAGATAGTGTCTACCTAACAGGGCATGATTTTCAACGTCCTTAGGCGACTCGGCTATTTTATCTTTGTATTCTGCTACCTTATTTTTATATTCTTCAGAGTCAGGATGGTTTTCTTTTGAGTCAGGCTTTAAAATATTTTCCGTATCAAGTTGACTTTTATCACTGTCTTTTTGATTCAGTTTTTCAGTACTTTTCGCTAATTTTTCATTTAGATATTTTTCTTGGCCCCCCATTTTGAGTGATAATTGATATTGTTCAATGGCCAGAGAATACTCTTCTAATTGATGATACTCATTCCCCAAGTTTCTATAGGGATACATATTCTGTGGATCAGCCTTTTGGGCTAATTGATAATGTTTAATGGCTTTATTGGGTATCCCCACTTTTGAATAGCCCAGACCAACTGAATTGTGTATTGAGCCAAGTTGCTGCTGATTAACTTGACTCCCTAGTAGAGTTTCAGAAAGCTGGAAGGCTTGTTGATAGTTCTTTTGAAGAACATGAATTTTAACTATTTCAATTTTGGCAATGGTGTAATTTCGGTCGAGTTCTAATGACTTTTTATAACTATCTAACGCCTTGTCGTACTCTTTTAAGTCGTAATAACAATTACCAATATTGAAATGCACAGAACTCTTATTAGGCTTTATGAAACCCGCCTTTTTATAATATTTAATAGCTTGTTCATACTGCTCAGTATCTTGATAAGAAAGAGCGAGTTTAAAAATCGTTAAATAATGATTAGGCCTTAGCTCCATAGCTTTTTGAAACTGCTGAATGGCTTCTTCATACTCATTTTCATTACGGAGCTTCATGCCTTTTTTATAATAGGCTTTCGCTTTTCTATGATTTTCACTCTCTTCTTTCGATAACTCTGGCAAAACATAACTAACCACATTGTTTTGCTGTTTATCGCTATACAAATTAAAAAGCGTATAAGAGCAGAAACTTAGTGACACTATGATAATAAGAACATAAATTACATTTTTCATACTTGTTAAATCCCTTTAATTTTATAACTGTTAATCATTTAAATAATCCTATTGGCTTCTACCAATACACGGATATCTAAATCAACAGAAAGACTACTTTCCTTTTTAATAGTAACCCTCAGTTCCATCACAATTTTCCACCGACTAAGTGCTGCTGAATCGGCTCAAATATCGCCATGGCCAGTTGTTTGAAATGTTCATCTAACGGTGCGGTTTGGTAGATTTGTTGATAATAATCATCGCCTACATCGCCGTTGGAAAACTGGCCGCCATTCCATGCGTCAAACATCTTGTTATCAGGTGACGCCTTGCCACCATTTAAACTTGCTTTGGCAAAGGCAAAGCTGGTGTTGGGGATATATGCCAAAGGTTGATGCAGGCCTTGCCAGTAATAGTCTAACAAGGTCGACAAGTGACTTTCTGCCTCCGCCACTGGCGAAAACTCATATTCATTATCTTCGGTAAACAACTGGCTCGACTTGGCGATGCCTTTCGGTTGCACGCAGTTCAAGACCAAATGTTGCAGCCACAAGGCCAACAGATCATTGCCTTTGGTTTTTGCCATTCGATATTGGAATATGCCGCCTTCATGCAGTTGTTCTAATTGGCCGCTTAAATAAAACTCGCCCAGTTTCAACTCAAACGATGCTGGGTTCTCAAACGAATCGGGATAACGTTCGGTCAACTTATCAGCAAACTCATTCACCTGACCGGCTTGGTTATCAAAAATATGTTCGCCCATAATGCCTTGTGGCAATACACCGGTCGCCTGCACTAAAGGCAACATCTCTGGCAAGGCCGTATCGTTTAAGCGTGATGTTAATAGTTGTTGGCGCAGCTGCCATGCTTGCAAACCATCCAAAGCAAACGGCTCACGTGTTTCCAACTGGTCATCCGACATTTCCAATCGTATGCCCATGCGTTCACGCATTAAATATCGAGCGGGATGACGGAAGAAGTTCAACAACTGACTCAAACTCACTTGTCGCCACGAAGCATCTACTTCTGGCAACGGCGTTGCAAACCAGTCATTCACTTCCACCGCCTGAGCATTCGGGCATTGTGCTTGTTCAAAGCTAAACAACTTCGGATCAACATCATCAAAATAACGCGGACTAAATGCCTGCAAAGGATGTTGTGTTAATAGTTGTGACCAAATATCTTCGTCGTGTTCAGCCTGATAACTTTGCTTTAAAACATCACGCAAATCACTGACCAATACCGATGGTGGAATGGTGGCATTGTCATGAATACTCGCGCCAACATAACTCAAATACAAATGGCTTTGGCACGACAACAGGGCTTCTAAAAACAGATAACGATCATCATCACGACGCGAACGATCACCCAAGCGATAATCATGTGATAACAAATCAAAACCGGCTGTTGGCTGACGACGCGGATAACTATCGTCATTCATGCCGATCAAACACACGACATCAAATGGAATACTACGCATCGGCACCATGCCACAAAAGGTCACGCCATGGCCCATGAATCGACTCAATGTTTGGCTGGTGTCTAAATGGCCATTCAACCAATCGGTCACCAAGGCCAATGACAAGGTTTGTTCAAAACTTGCCAACTCCGTGGTTTCCACCAACTTATCAATAGTTTTACGCAGCAACAATAATTCAGCTTCATCACGATTATCATTGCCCATCGGCAAAAACACATTATCCAAACACTCATTTAAGGTTTGCTGCCATTGCTCGGCGGTGCGAGGTCGGTTTAAGTGATTACGCAACTTATCCAAACTATCAACAAATGCACACAATTGCGCCATAGTTGCTGCACGTTCGCCGCTAATACCGTCAAAAGCCAACTGTTGTTCAAATAAACGTAAGTCTTCGCCCTGCTCAGTTAATGGCATAGCAAAACCTAATAACAAGCGATCTAAACCCGCTCGCCAAGTATTGTTATCTGTTTCTGGCAAATCAAACTTAGCTTTATCTTCACCCGACAAAGCCCAACGTGTTTGTGTCTCTGCCAACCAAGTGCGGATTACCGTCAACTGTTCATCATCAAGTGCAAAGCGATGTTGTATCGCCTGACACTCTAATAAACTCAACACCGTTTCCACATCAAAGCGTGACTGCGGCAAGCCCAACAAAGTGATAAACGCATTCAACACCGGACTTTGATAACGCACACCACAATCTGCAATGCCATAAGGAATATAACGTTGACTCGCCTCGCCTTCAACACGGGCAAACACCGCATCAATCCAAGGTGCATACACCTCAATGTCCGGCGTCATCACCACCACATCGGTCGGTGATAAATCAGGATGCCGTTCAAACAAAGCCAATAACTGATCATGCAATACTTCAATCTCACGCATCGCACTATGGCAGGCATGCGCCTGAATCGAATCATCCTCAGCCGAAATAAGCTGCTTATCTTCCACCGATTCGGGATCATTCAAGGCATAAATATCATGCTGCAAACAGCCTAATAAACTGGTTTGTTGTGGTGGGTTAAACAGATGTTGTTGTTCGTGTTCGCACTCTTGCAATTGCTCAAACATCTCTTGGCCTTGCTTGCCCAAGCTCGCCAACAAAGGATGACCACTATTGAAATACAAGTCTTCTTCTTGCGACTCAGCCAAGCGTTTGGCCTGTGTTTTTTGGTCAACCACATCGCCCCAATACGACTCACTCGGCGAGAAGAACATCAGCGTAATATCGCAATGACGCGCCATCAACTCAAAGATCTTCAGATACACTGGCGGCAAGGCCGACACACCAATAATCGCTAAACGACGCGGCAAACCAGCAGGACGTTGATCAGTAGACAATAAATAATCATGCAACTGTTGCAACAAACTCGCACGATGCAACGACGCATCTTCACCCGCCGTCAGCTGTTGCCACAACAAAGCCTGCCAGTGTGGTGTTTCGCCCTGCTCCCACGCCTGCAACCAATCCGGTCGATACATCAAATATTGGTCAAAACTATCGGCAATACGATGTGAAATGGCATACCGTTTTAAGGGATCATCCTGCGAACCTAAATAGGCATTAATCGGCTCAAACTTAGGCAAATGTTGGCACTGCGGCAACAACTCAAAGATACGCCACGCCATTGCATCAGTCGAAAAAGGTGATTGCTTAGGCACACCCGACAACACCCGACGAAACAAGGTCCAGATATAAGCCGAAGGATAAGGAAACTCAATATTGCTCGCCACGCCCTGATGTTGTGCCAAAAACAACGACAACCAACGCGCCAATTCATTACTCTGCACAATCACCGTTTCCGCCTCTAACGGAGGCAGCGGATCGCTGTGTTGTATCTCAGCAAGTTGTGCAGCCAACTGCACCATATCGTTACTGTATACAACGTTGAGCATAAATGAAGCTATCCCTAAGAATGACTGTTTCGACAAAGCGAAAACTAAAGCTGCATTTTTACATACAAGTGAGTGTTGGCAAAATTGACTTTGGGTGAGTTGGTGGAATAGTATCCTTATCAATGTAATGGTTATTTATAAACCATTACATTGATAAGGGATTTAACAACACAATAGGGATTATTTGAACACTCATGACTACCTCTCCACTTTATGTCAAAAATCACCTCTTTTACGCAGTTAAATTTTCTGTTCAGCTCGTTTTTGACCTTTTTTTATAAGCAGCCTCATTGCGAAACAAAAAAATCCAATTTAAATTCAAAACCTTACATGAAAACATGTTTCCGTAATAAGAATTATAAGGTATACCTTATAATATATATTATGAGGTCGAAGACCTCATTAACATACTGTTATACATACACAAGGAGTCCTAAGTTTGACTGATAAATCTAAAAATGTTTCCAGAGCTTCTTTATGGGACTGGGTAAAAGCTATTTCCACTCTCACAATTGTGGGTGTGTTTTCATATAAAGTCTATTTGACTCCGATAGAGCTTACCGTAGATTTCCCAACATTATTATCATTGTTGTTAGCACTGTTTTCAGTGGCGCTTGCGGCCTTGTTTTACTTTAAGGCGACAGATACGAGCAATACGTTTTACGACAATACATATAACATTACAAAAGATATTGCTCAACTATTGGCAAAGATGGAAAGTGGGTTTGGAGAAAAGCTTAGGAATCTCGATGAAGGCTATTCGTCAATGAGAGATTATCTCCAAAGCGCACCAAATCAGAATGGTGATATAGAAACAGCGAAGGAAAAAATTGCTGGGGAAGAAGAGGAAATTGAAAAGGTTATTGAAGAGCGAAATCAGATAGTTAATTCTCTTATCGAGAAAGCACAATTGCAGGCCGAAGACAAAGAAAAAATCATATCTCAGCTATCCGAAAAAGAGTCTGAGCTTGTAGCCGCTCAGCGTGAGCTTTCCCAAATGAAAAAGCGACTTTTCATGGATAGAATGCAAAAAAGAGAGGAAAGGGAAATCAGTTCTGGCCTTGAATCGTTTACCAATTCTTTCCTTATTGAGGAAATTGGAGCTGAGAAAATATTAAAGTTCAGCCCAGTTGGTATTCGCCGACGTATTAATGATGTTTTAGGTGAGGCGCCTCATCAATATATTGAAGACCTAGAGAGGCACGGGTTCTTTGATGGGGGCATTAATAAAGAAGGTATTTCGTTTATACGAAGGCTGGCAAAAAAGTATGTATAACAAGTTGCTCCACGCGGATAAATTACTCGCTGCGCTCCTAATTTACCGGTGAGCAAAGCGTTATAGCTAAAGGAGTATCTATGGTAGGTTTTTCTTGGGAAACAAGTATTGGATTAATACTTTCATTGCTCGTCATCCTGTTAGTTTCACCTGCTGGAGTAAGAAGAGCGTCTGAACAAGTCATTTCTGCCCAGGTTGCATATGGCGGAGGCTATCTAGCTCTCAACTTTTTGCTTCTCAATACTGTTGCATACATATGGTTTTTCAATGAAGCATCAATGAGCTTCTCTATAAGCCAGCATTTTCTTAATCTTTGGTCCGGTTTAGTAAGCAGTACATTTGGGGCAGTCTATTGGGTGTTTTTATGCCTGTTTTTCGTTAAAAAAATAAGGAACATAGCAGGGTTACTTAGCCTAATCCTTTGGCCTTTGTTCATGTTGTATCAAAATTACCTTCCAGAAATATATGGTTGGGTTACGGCTGGATCTGAACTTATGAAACTGCAGGATGAAATAACAGACTACATAGCAACAGGTTTGGTCGCAATAGCGCTTTTGGTTCTCAGCTATTTATATTGGAACAATAAATACAGATGGGCGGAGCTATAACAAGGCGCTCAAGCAAGGACGCAGCAAAGCTGCGCCGCTTAGCTTGGCGTTATGTGCCCACCTACTTTAGGAGTATTAAATGACACCAATTTAAGGGGACGCAACCCTTTTTACCCCTTTGATGGCCTACCCTGAGGCCGATATTGTAAAGATATATCAGCTAATTTTTCTAAGCGTTCTATGAAGTTATCAGATCCACAAGGTAAGCCTTTCTCAATATTTCGCTCCAATACTTGTGTTAGCCCTTCACGCACAATAATCGCTAGCCAGTCAGACCATTTATCTTCAGTTATTCCCGTGATTTTATTCGCTCGATTCATCAAAAAGTCATTTACTGTTTGACCACAATGGTGTGCGGCACTTGACCAAGGATAGTCTTCCGATTTTTCTACCATGCCAGCTTCCACAGGGTTTCTTTCAACATAACGAATGGCTGCATGGGTGTGTGCTTCATCCAATGCGGATGAAAAAAAACGACCTTGCCACAAATGCCCCGACCATCCATGTCTTCTATTGATGTATTGTGCGTAACGCATATGGAGAGGCTTTAAGACATTATGTAGTCCGTCATGAGTCTGTGGCGTCATAATTAAGTGAATATGATTATCCATCAGGCAGTATGACAATAACTCAACTTGATATTTCTTACAGTAATCTGTCAGCCATTCCAGATAGAGCTGTTTGTCGTCGTCATTGAAAAATACATCTTCTCGACGATTACCACGCTGGGTAATATGATGCGGGATAGTTGGAAATACATGACGCCTTGTCCTTGGCATAAGCTAAAACCTCTTATCAATCCTTGATATAAATACACTAACACATTGATCAGAATAAATAATACTCCTAAAAGGCTTGCGTCCCCTTTTAGGTAAATTTACGAGGTGAAACTTGGGTTTTAAGCATGTTTAAACTCAGAAGAAAACAGGTTTATCGACTCTCTTAAATTTCTGGTTTATAGCTTTCTTTCTATTAATTAATTATATTACTGGCACACTTAATCAGGGATGAGTCATGTTAAAAAACATAGCGATCACGTTAACTCTAATATCTTTCTTATCTGGCTGTGCAATTATGGCAAGGCCTTATCAAGATGTTAATGGAAATAACATTGCCGAGCTGACGGTAACAAACTCATTTGGTGCTCCCATGTTTGCTCATACATATGCTGAAGAGAAACAGTGTAGAAGTCAGTACCTTATTGGCTACCTCCAGCAGAACGAGTCTAAAACAATCAAAATTAGTACTGATCAAAAATTTGCATACCGACTACATGCCGGTTTTTACAGCAGCTGTATGTTCACTATAGGCTTCCAGCCGTCTATAGGAAAAAAGTACACCACAACAATGATATATAACTCTGAATTAGAAGTATGTGAACTGAGCCTCCGAGAAGAGCTTGATAACGGTTCAAGCAAAAAAGTTGATAATGCATATGTAAAATCAAATTCAGGCGGCACAAGAATGGATCAAAATAGTACTTGGTGCTCAAAAGATGAGTTAGATAAATATGCTCAATAACATGAAATACTTAACTATTCTGTTCACAATCCTACTCACAGGCTGCGCTTCTATTCCTGAAGAAGAAACCGGTCGATTCAATATTGATATGGAATTATCAGAAACAGCTATTCTATTGGAAGGTTTAGCTCGAAAATGTTGGTTTGTTTCTTCTTCAGATAGTAATAGTCGAGTCATAATCAACACCCGTAAATACCCTGATAAATTTGCCATTACAGCAACACTTGGTGGAGATCGTATGTTTTTTGTTGCCGTTATTAATAGCCTAGGAAAACAATCCGTTGTTGTAACACATGAAGGTAACTACGCTTGTGGACTCAGAGGATGTTGGGCACTAGATTTAACCTCAGATCTCAAACGCTGGAGTGAAGGTGACCAAACTTGCAGAACTGAGCCATTAGATCTTGAAGATTTAATCTAGAATTAAAAATGATGCAGAGATACATCCATATGAAAAGGCCTTCAACATTTCTATTGAAGGCCTTTGCTCAAGCTAATTTACTCAGCAGTTAAAAACCACCATCAATATCTGTCACTGCTACTAGCTTGTGATTTACAAACTCTTTCAAGCCTAAATCAATCAATTCACGACCATAACCTGAGTTACGCACACCACCGAAAGGTAGGTCGGCTTTCACTGCGGTTGGGTGATTGACATAAACCATGCCGGTGGAGATTTTTTTAGCTACTTGTTCGGCGTGATCTTCATCTTGGCCAAACACTGAGCCACCTAGTCCAAACGGTGAGTCATTGGCGATACGCACGGCATCAGCTTCGTCTTTTGCTCTGAATATCATCGACACCGGGCCGAAGAACTCCCAGTAATAAGCAGGGTTGTCGGGTGTAATGTTAGTCAAAATAGTCGGTTGCACAAATGCGCCTTTTGTTGGCACGTTTGGCCCTACTTCGGTTGCGGTGGCACCGAATTCAACAGCTTTTTTAATGTTGTCTTTCACTTCATCAGCAGCGCCTTGTGACGATAATGGTGCCAGTGTGGTTGCTGGATTCATCGGGTCACCGGTACGCAACGATGCTACGCCGTTGGCATAACGTTCCATAAACTCATCATAAACACTGTCGACGATGATCATCCGTTTGGAAGACACGCACACTTGTCCTGCATTCCAATGACGTCCGAACACGGCCCATTTGACTGTTTTTTCTAGCTCAGCATCAGCCAATACAACAAAGGCATCCGCACCGCCGAGTTCTAATGTCGACTTTTTCATCGCCTTGCCCGCTTGTGATGCGACCACTTGGCCTGCACCTTCTGAACCGGTTAATGCCACACCACGTACGCGAGTGTCAGCAATAATGGTGTTGACCTGATCTCGGGTGGCATACAAGTTACGAAATACACCTTTTGGTAGGCCTGCTTCGATCATTAGTTGTTGGAACGTGTCAGCACATTGCGGCACATTGGATGCGTGTTTTAACAACAAGGTGTTACCAGCCGAAAGCTGTGGTGCAAGGATGCGGGCGATTTGGTAATAAGGGAAGTTCCACGGTTCAATCGCGAGTAAAACACCCAGTGGTTCATTAATGATCTGGGCTTTTTTCACTGCTGGATCAGCCGATTCAATCACTTGTGGCTTGAGCAGTTCGGCTGCGTTGTTGACATAATATTCTAATATTTGTGCTGATAATTCGACTTCTGCCTTAGCTTCGCCAATCAACTTGCCCATTTCAATGGTGAGCAGTTGAGCATGTGTTTGACTATTTTCACGCAGCAAGTCAGCTGCTTTTTGCAAAATAGTCGCTTTGTCTTCGGCGCTGGTTTCACGCCATTGTAGAAAGGCGTCATGTGCCTCGGTGATCGCTTGATCTACTTCTGCATCTGTTGCATTGGGAAAAGTCTGTATCAATTCTCCGCTATACGGATCTCGTGTTGCATAGGCCATTACGGTGTCTCCAATTTTGGTAATGTAATTAATGATGGACGCCGTTTTCAGGCTCAGTTTGTGTGCCTTTGCAAAAACCTGCGCAGACTTATTTAAAACCACTTTCATGCCAAATGACGGTGTGTAAGCCGTTTTAAATAATTGCCCCAAATTGGGCGAGATAGATAGTAGCAACAGAGAAAAATATGTAATTGGCTGTAAATATTTATTTTTTTTGGCTTGGGATTTTCAGACAAGTTAAAGTTAGAAATATAGAATGTGAAAGTAATAAAACTTAGGAGATGGAGGCACTATGAAAGTCGTACCTTTTTCTAAAGCTAATCATGACTTAGAAGCGGTCTTAGATGGCATTATTAATAATGCTGATACAACGGTAATCACTCGTAGAGATTCTAAGGATGTGGTTGTGATGTCTTTGAGTCATTTCGATAGTTTAATGGAGACTGTTCACCTACTCCGTTCGCCTGCCAATGCCAAACATTTGAGCCGTTCGATTGAGCAATATAAATCAACCAAGTGATTCAAAATAAGAAAACCGGCGTAAAAATTTTGTACAAAGATCGCATCTTATTTCTTTCTATTGATATAGTTAACAAACCATCAGCCAATTGAAGAACAGTTTTATTTTGTTCCATTCCGGGCCAAGTGATATTTAAGTCGCTTCAACCCACTATTTTGTTACAGTGAAGATCAAATTAGAGTAAAAATAACAGGTGTAAAACAACATTAGCTAGGCAAAGATTAGCGTTTTAAACCTCAATTATCAGACACATTTTTTTATGGAGAAACGAATGAGTATTGAAATTAATTGTTTATGCGGTGAAATCAAGGCAACGATTAAAGGCAAGCCTATAGCTCAGGTTTATTGCCATTGTGATGATTGTCAGGCCGCCTTTGGTGGTGCTTATGTTGGCTTGGCTTTATATCCAACTGAAGCAGTTACCATCACCGAAGGCACACCGACTGTTTGGACTTATAAATCCAACCCGCGTCGAATTTGTAACAAGTGTGGCACGATAGTTTTTACTCAGCCTGAAGGTGCTTCTTTTAGAGGCATTAACCAAACGCTATTGCCTCAGGATCTGTTTAAAGCATCCTGTCATATTCAATGCCAGCATTCGATTCTACCGGTGGTCGATGATTTACCTCATTACAAAGGTTTTCCTGCTTCATTTGGTGGCTCTGATGAGGTCGTAGATTGGTAATAATTTTAATGACTTAGCCGTGTTAGTCAAAACCTGATAAAGTGTGCTGTTGAATTTAATTTAACTATTAAAGAACGGTTAATTTGCGTCGATTTTTCACTCACTTATCTGCTTTACAATTACTAGCACTATTCACTTTGTGCTTATTTGTTACCCCGTCTGCATTTGCTAAGTTTCAGCTAACGCCAGAAATGGCGGGCCTGTCGATTATGAATGAAGCCAGTGTCATTGAAGATGCCAATCGGCGGCTAACCATTGATGACATTGTTAAAAAAGATTGGGCAGAGTTCAAACCACAGGAACCCAATAAAACAGTCAAAGGCATGAGTACATCTGCCTGGTGGGTAATGTTGGATGTTGAAAACCAGACTAGCTTGCCGATTACTTGGGTTTTAGAAGCTATTTATACCCACACCGATTACCTCAACCTTTACCACATCGATAGCGATGGTTTTGTAACGATGCTGTTAACCGGTGACAAAAGAGCTTTTAGCAATCGTCCTATCGCTTCTGAGTCCTTTGCTTTTCCCTTCAGCACGGCTGAAAACTCCCAAGAAAAAATCGTGATGCGCTTTGCCTATCATGAAATTGGCATGATTGAGTTATCCACTCGTGCTTGGGAAAAAGTAGCCTTTCATAATCACAGTTCCTTTACTTATTACTTTTATGGTTGCTTATTCGGTGCCGGTTTATTTGTCATCATCTTCACGCTGATTGTTCATATCCCCACTCGGCTTCCTGAATATTATTGGTATATCGCTTATCTCACTTTTGTGTTGGCTAACTCTCTAGCCAACACTGGCTTGGGACATCGGTTTATGTGGCATGACTCAGCCTATTTAACTGATTCGGCCCATATAATAATCACCGCTTTTGCCTTCATTTGTGCCCTGCAATTTAATCGTATATTTCTACAAACCAAACAGTTCATGCCTAGAGCGGATTATTTACTTAAGTTTCTAATTACTTTGGCTATTAGCAGTATCCTGTTTTATTTAAATGGCTATCGCGGTTTGTCTGGCAAGCTGTTAATGCTCACTTCAATACTGTTAGCTGTCATGCCGCTTATCGGCTTATGGGCATGGAAAGTGCTCAAGCGAAGTGATGCCCGTTGGTATGTCTATGCTTGGTCGGTGTGGAGTGTATCGATGATTGTTATCGTCACTCGCTTGGCTGGGGTGGTGGAAATTAGTGATCTGGTACTGTGGATTTCTCGTATGGGACTATTACTGCAAACAGTATTGCTCGGCTTAGCATTGATTGATCATGTCAATGTCTTACGTAAAGAGAAACAAAACTCAGAAGACAAGCTCATTGCTTCACTTGAAAATGCCAACACGTTGTTGGAAGAGAAAGTACAGGCTCGTACCGCCGAACTAGAACTCGCTCATCAAGAAGCCGTGTCGATGGCTGAAACTGATGTATTAACGGGTATTGGTAACCGCCGCTTTTTCTTCTCGCGTGGCGAAGAAGCACTTCAACTAGCCAAACGACTCGAACAACCGCTATCTCTGGTGATGATCGATATTGATCACTTTAAAAAGATAAACGATACCAACGGTCATGCTGCTGGTGATATCGTCATCAAACAAGTTGCTGAAACCTGTAAACAACGGCTACGTTCCACCGATATTCATGGCCGAATCGGAGGCGAAGAGTTCGCTTGTATCCTTATGGGAACGAATCTGGATGAAGCTAAGATCTTTGTTGAAAGATTACGAAAAGATATCGAGGGAACAGCGGTAGCAAGCACATTAGGAGCAATCAAAGTGACAGCTAGTTTCGGTATCAGTGCCATGTCAGCACAAGATGACCAACTCGAAGCCTTACTGCACCGTGCTGACGAAGCGCTTTATCAAGCCAAGAGCAATGGTCGTAATCGGGTAGAGTTTTTGTAAGTTTTACAAAATTGACTTTAGATAATTCAGTGAACTAGTACCTCTGTTGGCAACAGGATCATTGATTACCTTCATATCAATGATTTATAAAACCAGAGCAATAGTGGAGGAATCCCCCCACCTCTGAGCCCTGCATTTTAATATTTCAATCATCATGAATGGGCTAGCTAATGAACATTTTGGGCTGAAGTGTATGTTCCTGTTGTTTCTTAGACGTTATACTTCTCTCAAACTACAGAGAACTATTTATGAGTATTCTTGACACAGGGCGAGTACGCCTAAAACCAATGAAAGGCATGTGCCTCCATTTTTCATTGTATAAAAACGGTGAAGTTCTTGAAGAGGACATGGCTCTTATTCAAACTTATATTGAGCAATATGATGGCAAGGTTTCTCTCTTTGTGACTCGAGATAACGATGAATACTCAATGTCGGCCGGCGCCCAAAAAATGATGTTTATAGGGGCCGGTTCCAGAGTGAAAGCTGTCGCTTTCATTGACCGCTCTGATGTTGACACTGTGTTATCTACTTATGCCGATAACTCATATTTAAGTCATGTCGACGTGCGTTCTTTCCATGATGCTGAAAAAGCATTTGAGTGGATTAGCTGTTATGGCCCGTTGCCACCGTTGAAGGCAAACACCCTTTAATTATCGGCTGCTTCTGCTAAATATTCATCCTTCAATTTAATGTAGTTTTTGCCTGCATATTGAAAGTATGTCAGTTCATCTTCAGTTAATGCTCGGACTTTTTTAACCGGTGAGCCGTGATATAAAAATCCTGTTTCTAGTCTTTTGCCTGGTGGCACTAAAGAGCCGGCACCGATAAGCACTTTATCTTCAATCACAGCGCCATCAAGAATCGTTGACGACATGCCCACCAACACTTGATTACCAATCGTGCAGCCGTGCAACATCACCATATGACCGACAGTGACATCATCACCAATAATCAACGGATGACCTGCAGGTTTATAGTCACTGGCATGAGTGATATGTAGACAGCAGTTATCTTGAATACTGGTGCGAGCACCGATGCGAATATGGTGCATATCGCCACGTATAGAGACCAATGGCCATATAGAGCTGTCATCACCAATCGTGACATCACCAATAATGACAGCGCTTTCATCAAGCCAGACACGTTGACCTAGTTGCGGTATGTGACCACGAAATGTTTTCATCACCATTGTTGTTTTTCCAAATTAACGTAAGTTAGGTAGTATGTATTTTACACACTCAAGCTGGTGAACCAATTAAGCTCAGGTAAAGACGAAGACCTCTTTAAATGCATTGCCATCATGGACTAGCGAATGAAACCGGAAATCAGAATAGAGAGCTTGAGTTTAAGTCATACTCAAGAACTATATGAACTAACCGAAGCCAACCGTTCTTATCTAAAAATGTGGCTGCCGTGGCTAGACCAAATAAAGTCTCGTGATGATACTCAACGCTTTATTGAATCCTCAATCAACAATGCTACTAATGGTAGTGCTGCACACTTTGCTGTTATTCACGAAGGTGTTCTCTGTGGCGTGGCCGGCTTTCATGAAATTGATAACCAACACCGAAAAGCCTCAATTGGTTATTGGCTGGCTGAGATTTATACCGGCCGTGGCATTATGACTGAGGTGATTGCCGAGTTAATGAAAATTGGCTTTAATGAGTTAAAGCTACATAAAGTCGAACTACGCTGTGCCGAACATAATCATAAAAGTCGTGCTATTGCCGAACGGATTGGTTTCACTTATGAAGCGAGCTTAAGACAGTGTGAGTGGCTATATTCACGATTTGTCGATCATGCTGTTTACTCGATGCTGGCTGTCGAATTTGATTCTTAACTGTTCAACTATATAAAGGGATTTATTAATGGCTTATAAACTTATTCTTGCAACACTTGGGCTGCTCATCGCTAGTGGCTGTGTCACTCAAAAAGAGGTGATGGTTAAACAAGGTTATCCTCTCGCTTATGCTGAAGGCTTTGACGATGGTTGTCACAGTGGTAACAAAGCGGGCGGTAGTTTGTTTGACCAGTTTAAAAAAGATGTCGTTCGCTTTAATGATGAAAAGCAATATGCTCAAGGTTGGTCAGATGGTTTCAGACAATGTGAAACGGAGCAGGAATCATTGCTGAGACAAACAAGAATCGCCGTCGAGCAACAGCAGCTGGCTGAACAACGCAAAAAAAATAAGCTTAACGAACAGTATCACCTTGAACGAGAAATCATGAAGGGCATTGATACTCGTGGGCTGGAAAATTTAAAGTAAGCAATACCGTAAATATTAAGGATAGTGATGAAATTTGCAAAGTTTTGGACGCAAAAAAACGTAGCGGTAGATGAAAGTTTCTTTGGCCGATCTCAAGTTGCTATTTGGGGCGCTTCCAATAAAGACATTGATGAAGCTGCTCGTAATGCTGATTCAAGAGTTAAACAATTTCAAAACATGCTTAGCTCTGGTGCGATGACGTTAGAAGATTATGAGTATTGGAATGGCTATATAAAAGAAGAAGTAGTTGAAGAGCTTAAAGCTGACGATGGCAGCACTTTAGCGGTATTAACACGCAATAACTATGGTGCTTTGGTACTAAATTCTGAATCAGTATTTTTTGGTGATATCGATATTTCGGAGAGTAACTTTGTTGCTCGAATTTTAGAACTATTTGGCAAAGAGAAAAAAAATAAAGCCTATTACCTTGCCAAGGTTGAAGCATTTCAGAAAGCTAATTCACACTATACTTTTAAAGTTTATGAAACATTTGCAGGTCTAAGAGTTGCGATTACTAATCATATCTTCGCAACTGACTCCACCGAAACACAAACTATTTTTAAAGCCTTAAATACAGATCCTTTGTATGTACAGCTATGCAAAAACCAAGCTTGTTTTCGAGCGAGGCTAAGCCCTAAACCTTGGCGATTAGGTTTGGAAAGACCTAGAACTCGATTTCCACGAAATGATCGCCGCGATCAGAATGATTTTGCCGACTGGTTACGTCACTATCAACAAGTCTCACAAAAGTTCACTACCGTTAAATTACTAGCCACTTTTGGAACCGCTGTCGCGCATACTGATGTAGGCCGAATATTATCCATTCACGATAAACATGCCATTTCCTCAAGCTCAGATCTTGCATAACAATTTAAGTATTTTTATTTCACGACCTGAACCGCTGCTTGGTCGGGATATTCAACTGATAACGTGAAATCATATCACTCTGGACTGACAGCTATTGTGTAGGCGGGTGTAATGAAAACATAAGGCTGACGAAGCCAATAATCTCTGGTTATACTGCAAACTGTAATTTTTTAGACTTTACTGCGTCTACCCTTTCTTTAACAAAGACGGCCATTATGATTCGCTTTACCTACAAAACAATAAAATTGTTCTTGTTTAGCAAATATGCGATTGCAGCTTATATTTTAATGGCTGTATTTGTTGCTGGTATTTTTGCCAATAACAAAGTGTTTGCACCAGATTTACATCGGCTTTATATGGAAAGCATGATGGTCGATGACCAACCGCCGGTCATTTTTATTCATGGTGTATTGGGCAGTAAGCTAAAAGATATGAAAACCGAACAAGATCTTTGGCCAGGTCCTGCTTCTCGCTTATTCCTGCATGACTACGCTGATATTGCGTTTGATATCGATCCTGACACCTTAGATCCTTTGCCTAATCATGCCGAAGCCTATGAAATATCAGACAGTGCAGTCGGCAAAGATTTCTACGGCAAGATTGTACGTACCTTGGGGGATACCGGTGGTTATCAGTTGGCGAAAGCGGGTGAAAAGGTAAACCCTAAACAGAAAAACTATTACGTCTTTCATTATGACTGGCGACAAGATAATACGATTTCAGCTCGGCAGTTAGCTGAGTTAGTCGATCAAATCCGACTCGATTATGACAAACCAGATCTTAAAGTCGATATTGTTGCTCATAGCATGGGTGGCCTTATTACCCGTTACTTCATTCGTTATGGCAAACAAGATGTTTTGGATGGTAATGATTTTGACCAAAAAATTAATATGTATGGTGGCGAGCGCGTGCGTCGTGTTATTTTGCTCGGCACACCTAACTTAGGGTCGGTCAAAACACTGAATCTATTTATTGATGGCGTCAAAATCGGCTTGAAATCAATTGGCACTGAAACCTTGGCGACTATGCCTAGTTTGTATCAGTTATTTCCTCATCCTCTCAATGATTGGATAGTAACCAGTGAAGGTAAAGTATTGGATCGTGATCTGTTTGATGTCAATGTGTGGAAGCGTTTTCAGTGGTCGATATTTGATCCTGAGGTAAGACAACGCATCGCCGACAAATTTGATACTAAAAAAGAAAGCGATCAGCACCTTGCTAACTTGGATGCTTACTTTGAAAAGCACCTAGAACGTGCACGCCGTTTTGTTTGGTCGCTGACTGTGCCACTACCAGAAAAACATCCTAAACTCACTGTATTTGGTGGTGGTTGCACGCTCACTTCAGCACGCATTGTGGTAGAAGAAGTGAACGGTGAATCAATGATTCGGATGCATCCAGATGAAATCACTCAACCTACTGAAGGCGTTGATTATGATGCGCTGTTATTAGAACCGGGAGATGGCTCTGTGACTAAGGCATCGTTATTAGGTCGAAATGTTTTAGATCCAAGTATTAAACGCCATGAGTATAGTTTCTTCCCACTAAAGAACTCATTTTTCTTGTGCGTTTCTCATAATAGTTTAACTGGTAATCTTAACTTTCAAGATAACCTCTTAAACACCCTACTTTCACGAGACTAACCATACAATTTGTAACAATTAGCCATTAGTTACGTCGATTAGAACAGTAAGTTATATTTAGCTTTACCCAAACAGGCTTATGATTCAACTCATAGGTGATAAGGAATAGGTAAGTACATGCATTATTTTAAGTTAGGCATTGTTGCATCACTGTTGTTCAGTATTGGCTCAATATCGCCCGCCTTTTCAGCTACTGTCAGTGAGCGTGAAACAGTATTTATAGAACAAAATTGGGATGATGCTGACCGTGATTATTTCTACTTCACCGATCAAGGCTCTCGCCTTGTTCCTTATGATCTTTTTCTCAACCTCGAACAAGCCGATAACACGGATTTATTAAGATCTGACCATAAGATGATGAGCTTTGGTTTTGTGCCAACAGCGAAATCTGATCGTAACCCTGATGGGCTGCCGATCGGTTTAGCTAGAAACGGCGATCATATGGGCATCACCTGTGCGGCCTGTCATACCCAAGAGCTTAAATATAAAGATCAGTTTATTCGCATTGATGGTGGTCAAAGTTTTCTCGATCTACGTTTGTTCTTAACTGAGCTAACCACTTCAATCAAAACCACCATTGATGACAGCGAAAAATTAGCTCGCTTTCAAAGTCGTATCTTAGGTGATGATGTTAGCCAACAACAAAAAGACCAACTCACTGCGACATTAGTTAAACAACTCAGTAAGCGTATCGATTACGCCACCATGAATCATACTGATACGCCTTATGGTTTTAGTCGGCTCGATGCCTTTGGTGCGATTTTGAATAAGGCATTATCGGCAGCTCAAGTACCGGGCAATCATAACTCACCTAATGCTGCCACTAGCTTTCCTTATATATGGGACACTCCACAACATGATTATGTGGAATGGAATGGTTCTCAGGCCAATAGTGGCGTCGGTGCTCTTGCTCGAAATATTGGTGAAGCCATTGGCGTATTTGGTGAGATTGAAACCGAAACCACCAAGTGGTTAGGTGTTATTGACGGCGGCTACCCCTCTTCTATTCAGGCTGATAATTTACGTGGCTTAGAGAAAATAACCGCTAAATTACATTCACCATTATGGCCTGAACAATTTCCGGCTATTGATCAGCAACAGGTTAAAGTGGGTAGAAGCTTATATGAGCAACATTGCATTGCCTGTCATGTTGATATCGACCGCACTGATCCACTTCGTAAAATTCAGGTTCGGATGAGCACCTTAGCAGAAATAAATACTGATCCCTTAATGGCTGAAAATGCACTTGGTCATCGAGGCCAAAGCGGCATATTTAAAGACCGTAAACAGTTTTACTTTGCCGGCCCCAAACTTGGTGAAGAAAATAGAGCCATTTATATCGCTAATAATGTGATGATTGGTGTGTTGAAAAATAATCCCTTGCAAGCCTATTTAGCTAAACGTGATGCTAAGGCTTTAGGTCACCCAGATGTGATTCATCCCCCTAAATATGTTGATGGAGAAATCATTGAACATGGCCAAGAAGTGTCTGATCATGCTTTGCTAGCTTATAAAGCTCGGCCGTTAAATGGTGTTTGGTCGAGCCCCCCTTACTTGCACAACGGCTCTGTTCACAATATGTATCAGTTGTTATTACCAGCTGTGGAACGAGATACAAAGTTTTTCTTAGGCTCTTGGGAGTATGATCCTACAGGTTTAGGTTATGTAAACGAAGCTACCAACACTAGTTTTTTATTTGATACGTCGCTGCCAGGCAATAGCAGTGCCGGCCATGAATATGGCACGGGGGCTTATGGTCAAGCCGCTCTGACAGAAGACGAGCGTTGGGCTTTAATCGAATATTTAAAAACCTTATAGGCAGGGCTAGTTATGTCTCACGATGTTGATATGTCAAAAACAGCGATGCAACGGGCATTTTCATTTAAAGAAAATTTTCGTTCTATCTATACTCGCCGTGCCTCCAACTATGCTTCTATTGATGGTATTCGAGCTGTTTCTATTATTTTGGTTTTAGTTTTTCATACTTTCTTTGTTTATCAATTAGTACACCCAACTGAAACTGTCGAATCAATGATTAATGAACTTGGTTCAGGATGGGGCTGGGCATTAAACGGTGACAAAGGGGTAGATGTATTTTTTGTCATGAGTGGCTTTTTAATCTCAGGCATCTTATTTCGACAAATTGCCAAAACCGGCCATATGGATCTGAAAAACTTCTATATTCGTCGCTATTTAAGATTAACCCCTGCCTACTATTTCACCCTTACCGTCTATTGGTTATTAAACGGACCCAATAGTGAAAACATTTGGGCTAACTACCTCTATCTCAACAACTTTGTAGATTATGGCAGCCAAGCCGTAGGTTGGACATGGAGCCTAGCGATTGAAGAGCAGTTCTATTTTATCTATCCACTACTCTTGATTGCTATCTTGAAATATTCCAAATCACCCGGCTACACCATGCTGTGGTTATTCGTTATATCTCTGGTAGTCCGTTTTGGCATCGTTATGTCAGATGAAGCCATTCGTACTTCTCCCGGTAGCCGCATGTATCTTGATCATGACTACTTCAATCATTTCTTTACCGTATTGTATGACAACTTACATACTCGGTTTGGCAGCTTATTAGTTGGCTGTATGGCGGCTTATAACTTCCATTTTCACAAAGATAAGTTAATCGCTTTCTTTAATTCCAGTTTGGGTCTTGTCACGACCTTAATTGGTATCGCTATGGTTGTTTTCTTTATGGGCTTTGCTAATTACCTGCCGATTTATGATGACTATCAAACACTGCATGTGCTGTATTACATCTTCAACCGCAACTTATTCTCGGTCGGTATCGGCATCATTATTATCGCTATGTTGTTACAAACTAATCTTATTGCAACAGTGATGCGTAGCTTTTTCTCGCTGCCTTTTTGGTATCCGTTTGCCACCTTGTCATACTCGCTGTATTTGATTCATTTGGTGGTAATGTCAGCAGTGATCCCTGCACTGGTTAATCTGACTATCACTATGCCGACTGAATATCCTTGGTCGATGGCTGAAACCTTGGTTTACGGCTTTGTTATTAGCACCGTACTAAGTCTAGCCATCGCTGCATTGATGTATTTATTTATCGAAAAACCTGTGATGAATTTAAGACGCTAGTCCCCGTGAAACTATTTAAAAAACTACTGTTTTCTCTATTACTTTTAATGGCGTTAACCTTTGGACTATATGAATACTATTCATATAGTGATGCTATCGTGACCACTGAAGAAGTTATTCCCGCTGACGAAAAACAACAGATCCAACGTTCTGTCGATAACTTTATCAATATCATTGACAGTTTCAGGACCGATAAAGGCCACCGAGGTGCTCACGCTAAAGGCCATGCTTGTGTGAAAGCCTATTTCGATATTAATGATGACCTAAGCCCCACACTGCAACACGGCATTTTTAAACAAGCTAATCAGCAATATAAATCATGGATACGCTTTTCCAATGGCTCACCCAAAGTAGTTGCTGATGCTGACAATGATTCACGTGGTATTGCGATCAAGCTGCTCAATGTTGAGCAACAAACTCAAGAATTTTTATTGCATAACAGTCCAGCCTTTTTCTCAATCAACTTAGCTGATTACAACGGATTAGTCGAAAGCCCTGATAAAGTTAAATACTTCATCCCCGGCTACAATCCTTTCAATTGGCGATTACGTGAATTGTCACAAGTGATGGATACACTAGCGCCACCACCTTATAGCCCAATATGGGATGAGTATTTCAGCAATACCGCCTATAAGTTAGGCCCACATAACGTTAAATATAAAGTGGAATCCTGCCTGCCCGCTAAAAGTACCGATAGCCAAGATCAAAGCAATGAAGACTTCTTGCAGAAAACACTGTCAGCAGAACTAGAAAGTGGCGAAGCTTGTATGCAGTTATTAGTGCAATTACAAGACAGCAAAAAACATATGCCGATCGAAGACCCAAGTGTATTGTGGCAAGAAACTGATTCAGCTTATATCCCTGTTGCCACCATCACTATTCCCAAGCAAAAATTTGATAGCCCAGTACAACAACAGTTCTGTGAAAATTTATCTTTCTCACCGTGGAATTCGTTAGCAGAACATAAACCTATCGGTGCTTTAAACCGAGTTAGAAAAATGGTTTACAAAGCCAGTTCCCTATATCGTCATCAACTCAATAACACCGTAATACCAACATCCTTAGATTGGTAAATAAAGTTAATTTTTTAATGCTGTTAACGGTTAATTTCTCATTCTGTGAGCTACATCTAATAATCCAAAAACTGTATATTGCTTGTTCTTTTTCAGAGGGCTACAGTTGAGCTATACCTTTAATTTACAAGGTATTTCACATCCATTAATAAGCTGTCATGCAACATAGTCACTAAATCAATTTACGCTATAAAAGATGAGGATATTATGAAAAAAGTCCCTTTTTATAAAAAGAAATGGTTTGTAGGCTCTAAGATTCAGATAGATCTTATTATCTATATTGTCTGCATGTGTATCTTCTCGCAACTACTCGTACTCAGTCACGATATTGCAAACGAAAGTTATATTATTGCTCCCTATGGTCAATATCTTGTCCTTATTACCCAAGCAGCCTATTTTGCTTGTATTTTATATGGCTTAAGACTTACAAATTGTATCGCAGGGCCACTTTCCCGCCTTCAACTGCATATCGATGAAGTTGCTGAAGGAAAAACTAGCTCTAACATTCAATTTCGTAAAACTGACTATAATTCTGAACTAGCAGAATCATTTAATGTTCTGATGAAAAACAGAATTAAAGACAAATAAGAGCTTAATTTTTAACTCGTAATATTCGAATAAGCTTTCTTTCGTGACTAGCTTTAGTTATCGATAACTAGGGCTTGTGACCTTACTATTCATAAAAACAAGTCCAGCATAATGGTTCACTGACTAAGTAGATCTTTTAGCTAACTCAACCATGGCTTGGCGAACTTCTAGTGCCGTCGAAACTGAAGTTTCAAATTCAATCCGGTGTAACTTTTCACCCGTGCGTAGATAAAAAGCTTCGCTATCAATACCAACCATCTTGAGCTGTTTATCTTTGTCATATGCAATTTCAAATAACTCACAATAATGCTGCATGGCTGCTTGATGATCATTATTCATATGATCGACCATGTCGCTTTCTTCTTGCAAAGAAAATGGATTGGCTTTTAATAAGTCCTCTTGTTCCACCCAATAAATCTTACCAAAGCCACCAATATATCGAGCGCGAACTAAGTCAATCGTATAAAAGTTAAAGTCGTGGGTTTTATGGAAATCACGCGAAGCTGGAAAGTACCGGTAATAACGTTCAGCGGTTTCATCATCATTATCTACCAGCTTGGCATCACCAATATAAGTAATTCGAGCAGCTGCTTGAGCATCAGCAACATCACGTTCATTGGCTATTAAAGACACTTTATTATTGGCTTTGATGTTATGCGTATGTTGAGCAAGATCGCTAATCAAAATAATCGGTTGACCATCTTGGTTAAGACAATAAGGAGTGATAGAACCAAAGGGATAACCAGCTAAATCGATAGAGTTAGTGCATAAGACTCCTTGATCCTGCGAGCTTAATAATGCTCTTGCCCGCTTGGCGGCTTGTTCTGATTTACTCACTCAATTACTCCGTCATTATCGCCTAAGTCTGTATTCAGTTTAGCCTAATTGTTTCGGCAACGGCTAGCAAATACAAATTAGGTGCAAAGGACAGCAACTAGTTTACAATTAACTCAGTGGCCAGTTTTTTTGTGAAAACTAATCAGTCCGCCATCCCCATAAAATCAGCTAGCCAATACTTCCTTAGGTTTAATTGTCGTAGCCAATTTCACTCTAATCGGAATTTATTCTACAGAGGAGTAACCGTCATGAAAGTTCAACTATTAGTGACTAAAACAGACTTCAACCTGACAAACTTAGAACAAGAGTTGAAAGATCTCGATATTAATTATCAAGTCGATTTTGTGGAGGAACAGCCTGAACTTGTATCTATATTGAAAATTAGACATTCACCTAACATTATCGTTGATGGCAAGCTAGCCTTCCAGCACGTACCAACCGAAGGCGAACTTAAGTCTTACTTTAAGATTCATTAGCCCAGTTTTATCTTTTAGTTAGGTAGTGAGGGCATCAAGTTGCGTCATTTATATAGAGTCTAGTACAAAATAAAAAAAGCCCCATTAGCTGGGGCTTTTTTCCTATGTCATGGTCTATTGATTAATCAGTGATGCTGGTAATGTTAATACTGGAATCAACTAGCAAGGTTGCAATACCGCCGCCAGTGTCAAAGGTATAAGTATTATATGTACCACCATCAATGCCTGTCACACCAGTTGCTCCTGCAGCCCACGTATCTGATGAGGCTATAACGTCTCCACTATCGCCTTTAACAATCAACACATTGGTATCATCAGAGGCATCTAAAACATCAGATGCCGTTAAGGTGAGAGTATTATCGCCAGTGCCGGTGATATCTAATACTTCGACATTGCTGATCGACACATTGCCACTACCTAAGTCGAGATCATCGTCAATGATTACGCTATCAATGTCAGTAAGGTCTTGCAACAAATTACCATTTGCATCCAATGATTCGCCGACATTAAGAATGTATGAGGTATCAACTAAGTCACTTAGTGTAATCACATCATCACCACCATCCGTATTAACGGTATATTCTTCATCAGCAGTCAATCCACCGCTTGTAGCGGCTGAGGTGATATTAACCACATCATCTGCTTCACCGGTTTGAATATTACCGCCTTCACCATCGGTAATATTGATAACTGAAGGAAGTCCATCACGAGTAAATATATCTGATTGTTCAAATCCATCAACAGTCACATCAGCAAATGAATCCACTCTTATTACGACTTCATCTACGGGAGCAGCTGTATCAGTTTGTGTGACTGAAATAGTTCGACCAGTAACACTTATGGTGACTTCACTATCAGCGGTTAAACCTAATCCTGATAACGCAGTTGCATCATAAACATCACCCTGAGCACCAACACTATAGAGGTAATAATTAGTATGACTGACAGCACCTTCACCCAATGTCACGTAGGTACCAGGGATCAATTGGCTGATAGCGAGAGAGTGAATACCAGAGTTGGTCACATCAGAATTACTAATTGTAGCAACTAATGTTCCTGACCCCGTCATCGTATCAATACGATAAATCGAACCAAGATTATCTGATCCCCATAAGGTGCCACTTTCATCAAATGACAGACCATCAATGGTATCGCCAATAGCCATTGGAGCTTCGGTTGCTGTTGTTTCTGAACCATCCGCAGCAATTTCAAAAAGCTGAGAACCTGATATAAAGAAAATGGTATCAGTTGATACTTGATAAGCCATAGAGTCTATCGATACACCACTATTATCAAAAGTTACAATTGGCGAACCTAAGTCACTAACGTCGTTAATAGAACTAACATCAATACTAGCAACCAGATAAAACTCATCATCAATACCAATGTATAAATCACCATTGGTTGCAAATGACATGCCTGATGTGCTGGTATTGAGTAAAGAGTCACTAAACAATAATTCAGCTTCACCCGTGGCGGCATTGACTCTAGCAAAACCGTTCAAGCCACCTTGATCTGCTAAGCCATATAAGTAACCATCTATTGGGTTTAAAGTTAATGATGAGAACTGGGCTTTATCATTGCCATCAACAACCACAGCACCAATCTGGAAAGTTGCGCCTGATGCCAAATCAATACCGTATAAAAATGCGCCAGTACCACCGCCACCGGCAATCGAGTATGCCAGCCCTGCAGGGAAATCTGCATCTGCATCATCAATATCAACCGTTGCAACTTCCTGACCAGAAACCAAGGCTGCCGAACCATTAAGTACACTTTCACCACTTAGTGTTGCAATAAGATCTTCAGCACCTTCATCATCACTATCGTCTACTACTTCTACAGCAAATGATAAGGATGACCCGACAAAACTACTATCAAAGCTAAGCGTATTTCCAGATAAACTAACACCTGTCGTAGTTCCTACTACAGTACTTAAAGATGCTAATGCTGCAGTAACAAAGTCTGCGTCGTCTGCCATTCCAGTAAAGTTAATATCAACAGTCGCACTATTACCTGAATATAACGGCACACCTGTCAGTAAAATGGTAAAAGTAGCAACGTCGTCTAGATCATTTTCTTCCGTTATTGTTGCCTGCTGTGTTGCAGTATCATCAGAAGCATCTTCTGAGGTTACATTAATAGCGAAAGTAATCAGCTGATCTTGATCCGTGATTGTACCCACGCCGGTGGTATCTCCAGCTGTCGCCCCCACGATGGTATTCAAGGACACATCAATCGTTTCATTTGCTTCAGCATATGGCGGATCATTATCTAAAGTGCCGACATACACGGTGGTGGCCGTCTCGCCTGCTGCAAAACTCACCGAGGTGATGACATTGGTTAGCCCTGCATCACTGTAAAACGTTGGTGTGTAGTCGGTTACATTATCTGCCGTACCACCACTAAAGGCTAAGTTCGCACTGACGGCGGTATCACTGGCGCCATTTAAGCTGACGGTATAAGCCAATACATTGCCCTCTTCTACCGTACCGCCATCTGAAATGTTGATGGTTGGTA
>Ga0209495_1000061_pt1 | contig 79315 bp, 75 predicted proteins | sample EN1Hudsemesocosm_FD_184629 | JGI IMG/M metagenome (GOLD analysis project Ga0209495, IMG submission 184629) | Methane-oxidizing microbial communities from mesocosms in the Hudson Canyon - EN1E Hudson Canyon (SPAdes) (version 2) | ecosystem: Environmental > Aquatic > Marine > Cold seeps | place...
TCGAGGAGGGTGATGTCTTGGGTGTCTATTTTCAGGCGCATTCACAAGTTACGGAGAAATTACTGCTGAGTTATGGCGCACGTTATGACGCCTACGATTTCGAGCAACTTTTACAAAATGAAGACAGCGCGCCACTGGCTAAAATCGACAGTTCGGAAATCAGTGTAAACGCAGGTTTTGAATACAGCATTACAGATGAATGGGCCTTTAGCTTAGGTTACGCAGAAGCTTCCCGGGGCAAAGAGGTTGGCGACGGTTTTACCACATGGGGGACTTATGTCGACCCTGATCTTGAGATTGAAGTTGTATCCAATATAGAAGTGGCACTGGAATACAGTGTTGAAAATTTCCACGCGAAAATTGCGCTGTTCCAGTCTGATATAGATGATGTCATTTATGATCAGAGCAGCCGTGCGGTTTATTACGAGAATGTCGGAACGGTTGAAACGGATGGGTTTGAAGTTGAGATTGCGTATCGTTGGAACGATCAAATAGACATTCAGTTTGGTTACGCGTCTTCAACAGCACAGTTAGACCCTGCCGCAGGTATTTATTCTGTTGATTACGGAAAGGTTGATTTGGAAGGTTATGAGCACCCTGGCCTTGGCAATTCTAGAGGCGACACTTGGAACTTAGGAATCCGTTATTCCCCTATAGAGAGTCTGAGTTTTGGTTGGAATATGATTTATGTTGAAGACTTGAATAACTTAGAGGTTCTTTATCGCGCAGTAGAGTTATCTTGGATCAGCGAGTTGCAGACAATCGACAAGCCCGGTTATACCGTGCACGACCTTTATGCGGAGTGGACGCCAACGAATCAGCTGAAATTGAACCTATCAGTGATTAACGCTCTGGACGATGACTATCGCGATCATTCCAGCGTAGGTGATTACTCAGCCATCCCCACCTGGGAATCGGTCAGTGGCTATAAAGAGCCCGGACAAGATATTCGTCTGTCACTAACATTTAACTTCTAAAACATCGGGGTCAAGTCTTGCCTTTTGCCTTTTTTTAAAAGGCAAAAGGCAAGACTTGACCCCGATGTTTTAGACTCTATTAAAAGGGTTAAGTTTTCACCACTGCCCCGTGGCTAAGCGTCTATGCGGGCTGGCGACAGATACTCCCGGTCTGTACACAAGCTTATCCACAGAAGCTGTGGGTAAGCTTGAATTCACAACTTTGTATCAACCTGCCAATAACTTGAATTGAATGCTTTGTTGATCTTTGTCAACACTCAATAAGGATACTTTAACCACTTGGTCGGGCTGGTAGTCTTGCTCATTAAGGCTTATTTTTAAGCGTTTTTGATCAAACTTAGGCTTGGCTTCGTTCTGGCGCATAAGTGCAAAACCAATGATGCCACTCTCTTCTAAGCGCACACCAATGCCCTGGCTGTTCACTAACACCACGCGACCTTCATGTTCACTGCCTACTTTGTCTGCCAGATATTGGCGGTGCAGCCACTGCTCCATTTGGCGTACGGCCTGTCGACCGGTGGCCAATTGCGTTTGCAAGTGCTCGGCCAATGTTTCGCTGCAGGGTTTTGTGGCCTCACCTTTTAGGGCGGCTTTGATCACGCGGTGGTTGTAAAGATCTTGATAGCGACGAATGGGGGAGGTGACGGTGGCGTAGTACTCTAAGCCTAAACCCAAATGTGCTTCGTGTTTTGCACTGAGCTTACCTGGGCGTAGCATTCTTCGCAGTGAGCCTAAGTTGCCAGCGTGCTCTGGCTTGCTGTTGAGTTCTTTGATGGTTTTTTGGTAACCCGCCAGGCTGACAATGTCTTCGCCGGGGTTTTCCAGAGTTTCGCTGAGAATGAGTTTGGCATTGTCTAGGCGGTCTTCACGGAAACCACCGTGGGTGGAAAATAGGCCCGCTCCGGTTTTGTGTAAAAATTCGCCTGCACAGATGTTGGTGGCCAACATAGATTCTTCAACAATTTTGTGGCCCATGCCCTGTTCGCGTTTCTCAATATCAACGATTTTACCCTGTTCGTTGAGCATCAGTTCGTGATCGCTCTGATGGGTCATGGTGAGAGAGTGCTGCTGGCGATAGGCAAAGCGTGCCTGAGCAATTTTATTGAGCTCTTGCAGAGATGCTTGAATCTCGTCACTGAGCTCTGCCGCGTTTTCGCCTTTTGCGAGGAAAGCTTCAACGCCGTCATAGCTCAGTTTTTGCTGTGAGCTGATGGCGGCTTCCGAAAACTCGTAACGCTCAATATGGCCGTCGGTATTAATATTTAAGGTGCACATCAACACGGGGCGCTGGGCTTTTTCGCACAGAGAGAAGGCCTCTAAGGCCAGAGCGTCGGGAAACATATTCAAGGCTTCGCCGGGCAGGTATACGGTGTTAGCGCGAGCTTGAGCAAATTGGTCGAGGGGGCTGGACGCCGGAACGACGGCTGAAGGGTCGGCAATGGCCACGCGCAATTCCCAGCCCGCATCTGTAGCTTTGGCGTAGAGCGCGTCGTCCATGTCTTGGGTGGTAGCACTGTCAATGGTGACAAACGGCAAGGCGCTGAGGTCTTCACGTTCGCTGGCTATGCGGGTAAGTTCGGTTTTGGCCGCCTCACAAAGTGCGGAGGTATGTTCATGCCATTCAGAAGGCAGCTGGAATTTTGCCACGGTGTAGCTGTGCTCAATGCGGCTATCTTCAGGGCTGCCAAGCACGGTGGTGATGTGGGCTTGGCCCTTGCCTTCATGATGATAAGGGTGGCGGCCCATTACACAGCGAACTAGGTCGCCGTCTTTAGCTTTGCCACGATTCTTAGGCGGCACGAAGGTCCAGCGCGAGAATTGAGCCACGTCGGGCTCTACAAAATGGCCCTTGCCTTTTACTAAGTAACGGCCCACAAATTCCTTTAGTTCGCTGCTAATCAGCTTCTCTAGCTTGCCGGTGAGCTTAATTTTGGTTTTATTGCCGTCTTTCTTTTCCCCGCCCGAGGTGGTCACGGTCACTTCTACCCGGTCGCCCGGAATCACTCGCTGCATGACATCCGGCGCCAGAAATACTTCGCGGCCGTCGTCCAGGTTTACGAAACCAAATTTACCGCTGGTGCCTCGCACAATGCCTTGGGCAATGTCTTGAGATTCGCGGATATCGTTTTTGAGCTGCTTAAGTTGTTGCAGAGAGTCGTTGTTAAACATAGCTTGAAGGTCTGTTCGAAGTGAAAGGGTGCGACGAGGCCGCACAAGAGTGTGCGGCTATTTGGGGGCATGATAACAGAGGGTTGGGGGGCTGAAAATAGCCCACCGCGACTTAAAGCTTCAGTGGTGCTTACGCAGGGCAGGCGGCTGAATATTCATTTACGGTAACGCCACTTCTGGCCAGTGCATTGAGCACCGCTTGCAAAGACGCGCTGACAATGTCCTGACAGCTGGCGGCTCCGCAGTAACGCGCGCCAGAGAGGCTAATTTGCACATAGGCCATGGCTTCTGCCTGTTCATCTTGGCCTAAGGTGTGCTCACTGTAGTCAATCAATATGATGTCGCGATCGAGTGATTCAGACAGGCCACTCACAAAGGCGTCGAGCACCCCTTTACCTTCGCCTTGAATTTCCACCGAGCGGCTGTCGTGCAGAATGTTCACCTGCAATTGGTCGCGGTGGGCCTGCCGGCTGAGGGTGTAGTTGTCCACAGTGCAGGCATTCGCCGGTGCAATATAGGTGCTCTTGAAAATGCTGTGAATCAGCTCGGCCGATACTTCGCTCTCACTGTCTTCAGCCTGTTTTTGTACGTGAGGGCTAAAATCAACCTGCATCCAGCGGGGCATTTGAATCCCGTAGTCTTGCTCCAGCACGTAGGCCACGCCGCCTTTGCCCGACTGGCTGTTAATGCGAATCACCTGTTGATAGCGGCGACCAAGATCGCGGGGATCAATGGGTAAGTAAGCCACTTGCCAGTGCGCTTCGGGGTCATTTTTGCGCTGCTCAGTATCAATGGCCATACACTTGTTAATGGCATCTTGATGACTGCCGGAAAAAGCGGCAAACACTAATTCACCCGCATAGGCGTGACGAGGGTGTACAGCTAATTGGGTGCAGCGTTCAACGGTAGCAATGATGCGGTCCATGTCGGCAAAATTCAGCTCGGGGTCTATGCCTTGGCTGTACAAATTCATGGCCATGGTCACCACGTCCATATTGCCTGTGCGCTCACCGTTGCCAAGTAAGGTGCCTTCAATGCGGTCTGCACCGGCCAATACGCCCAGTTCGGCGGCGGCCACGCCACAGCCTCGATCGTTATGAGTGTGCAGGCTGACCGTCACAGCTTCGCGATGGGCTAAATTGTCGCACAGCCATTCTATTTGGTCGGCGTAGACGTTGGGTGTTGACACTTCTACTGTGGCAGGCAGGTTAATAATCACTTTATTGTCTGGTGTTGGCGCCCACACCTGAATGACGGCATCACATACTTCCAGTGCATAATCCATTTCTGTGCCGGTAAAGCTCTCTGGGGAGTATTGAAAGCGCCAGTGGGTGTCTGTTTGCTCGAGTGCAAAATCGCGCACCCATTCAGCACCTTGCACCGCAATGGCTTTAATTTCATCGCGGCTCATTTTAAACACTTGCTCGCGTTGCACGGTCGAGGTTGAGTTATACAAGTGCACAATGGCCTGCTTTGCGCCTTTCAAAGATTCAAAGCTTCGCGCAATAAGGGGTTCGCGGGCTTGAGTGAGTACTTGAATGGTCACATCGTCGGGTATTAAATCTTGCTCAATTAGCTGTCGTACAAAATCAAAATCGGGCTGTGAGGCGGCGGGGAAGCCCACTTCAATCTCTTTAAAACCTACGTCAACTAAGAGCTTGAACATTTCTAGCTTTTGGCTAGGGCTCATGGGCTCAATTAGGGCTTGGTTGCCGTCGCGAAGGTCGACACTGCACCACTGTGGCGCTTGGCTGATGGTGTTGTTTGGCCAGCGACGATCGGTTTTTTGCAGCGGGGGAAATGCGCGATATTTCCGGTGAGAGAAAGAATTTGTAGAGGGTGTGTTTGCCACGTACCTGTTTCCTTATTGTGTGAGCTCAGCAAAGTTGTTTATTAAGTTATTTCTTAAGCGGTTACTTAAGTGGAGCTTGGGCGAGTTGCTGTTACCTGGGTAAGGTTGTAGCCGCTGATTGCCTTGTGGGCATCTTGCTCGCCAGCTTGAGTACACTGTAACGCATATTCCGGAGGTAATGCATGCAAGTTCACTCTAGTATCACTGTGATCTTGAAGCTATTCACTATTGTTTGTAGAATCTGTGGTGAATATCGCTATTGAGGTGCTTTGCCGTGCACGAACTGATTGAACTCGACCGAATTGACAAGAAAATATTACAGCTGATGCAGGAAAATGCCCGTATCAGTAATTTGGAGTTGGCCGATAGTGTTGGCCTGTCACCAACCCCCTGTTCACGACGGGTAAAGCGCCTGGAAGAGTCTGGCTTAATAGATCGCCATGTCACATTGCTGAACCCAGGCCCATTGGGCTTGAATTTAACCGCGATGATTGGCATTTCAATGGACCGTCACACACCAGACCGCTTCGAAAATTTTGAAGCGGCTATTATCGAATTGCCCGAAGTGCTGGAGTGCTCCATAGTCACAGGTCAAGAGGCCGACTTTCTTTTGAAGGTGGTGGTGCGTGATATGCAGCACTATGAACAGTTTTTACTGGGGCAGCTCACACGGCTTGAAGGCGTGACCGGTGTGCATTCCAGTTTTGTGCTGCGTGAAGTGCTGAAAAAAACTGCTTTGCCTTTAGGCTGAGCATCGGTTTTTCATAACCGATGTCAAAATGGACATCATCTTGTCAATTTCCGGCTTGCTCACATTGAGTGCCGGCATAAAACGTAGGCACTCTTCATTGGGAGCATTGATGATAAGCCCCTCGGCAAAGCAGTCTTCAACAATTGCACTGGCGCAGGCTTGTTCAAGGCTAACCGCCAGCAATAGGCCGTGGCCTCTGAGTGAGTGTTTGCCAAATAAGGTGGCTAAGGCTTCCTGCAGGTAAGTGCTGTGGTCTTTTATCTGGTCGAGAAAATGATTCTGATTCACGGTATTTAATACGGCCAAGCCCAGACCACACATTAAAGCGTTGCCGCTAAAAGTGCCGCCTTGTTCGCCGGGTTCAAAACAACAAACGGAGTCTTTTGCCAGAACTGCAGCCAGTGGTGCGCCACCGCCAAGCCCTTTGCCCAAAGTCATAACGTCGGGTTGCACGCCATAAACCTGAGCGGCAAACAGTTCGCCCAACCTACCTATGCCGGTTTGCACCTCATCAAACATTAGCAAAATGTTGTGTTGCTGGCACAGGGAGGCAAGGCCCTCGATAAATTCTTGGGTGGCGGGAAGCACGCCTGCTTCGCCTTGCACGGGTTCCAATAATATTGCGACGATGGATTCGTCTATCGCGTCTTCGCAGGCCTGAATGTTGTTAAAAGGTACCTTCACAAAGCCTTCCACTTTAGGTTCAAACATAGTGCCAAAAGCAGGCTTGCCCGTGGCCGACATAGTGGCCAATGTGCGGCCGTGAAAACCTCCCTCCATGGTGATAATTTTATAGGCTCCAGACTTGTGTACTTGTCCCCATTTTCGGGCCAATTTTATCGCGCCTTCATTGGCCTCAGCACCGGTACTCACCAAAAAGGCTTTGTCTAAGCCGCTGGCTTGAGTCAGCTTTTCTGATAAGGCCAATTGTGGCACGTTGTAGAAAGCTGGGCTGCAGTTCCAAAGTGTACTGGCTTGCTGCGTGAGGGCTTGCGTTAACACCTCGGGGCAATGGCCAAGACAGTTCACTGCCCAGCCTTGTACGAAGTCTAAATAGTGTTTCCCTGTAATGTCACTTAGCCAACTGCCTTTCCCAGAAGTAAAAATGACCTCGGGCCGATGAGTGGTGAACATAACATTGTCGTAAAGTGATGGGTCCATGATGTGCGCCTTTTGATTGAGTGATTTTATTTAGGCCAAAAAAAAGGCCGCAGAGAATATCTGCGGCCTTTTTAGCGGTGTTTATTTTTAGTGATTAGCAATCACTGTTTTTCACCCATGCAGCAGTATTCCCGTCGATATCGATTCGGCGTCGCAGCTGGCGGTTTAGGGTGAGGTATGTGTTCATGGGGCGGTAGCATACTGAATTCCAGTGAGTGTCGTCAATGTTTATAGGGCATGAGGCTGAAATTTAGCGGTGGCGCTAAGAGCAGTAGACAGCACAGAGTTTATTGGCTTAAATGTGGCTGCGCCGTTTTTGAAGAAAGTTGAACTAGAAGTTGACGAGTGATTTATGAATGTTGAAGCCGTTGTAAAGGATGATTACCTTGTTTTGATCGAAGTATGGGAGGCCTCTGTGCGTGCCACACACGACTTTCTCAACGAGGAAACGATAGTAGAGCTGAAGCCGCTGATATTGGAGCATTATTTTGACGCGGTTCATTTACACTGCGTCAAAGACGAGGCCGGAGCAATCATAGGGTTTAGTGGTGTGGAAGACGGTAATATCGAAATGTTGTTCATATCACCAGAGGCTCGTGGCACAGGAGTAGGCGCCAGTCTGCTGGTTCATGCCCTACAAAAGCAAGGTGCGACCAAGGTGGATGTCAATGAGCAAAATATTCAGGCTTTAGGCTTCTATGAGCATTTAGGTTTTAAAGTTATTGGTCGCTCTGAACTCGATGGGCAGGGTAGGCCTTACCCTTTATTGCACATGGCACTGGCTTAGTAGTAAATTGTGTACAGTTAGTTTTTATACCGCCCATACCTTTGTTCAAACTGTCTGGGTTGATTAGCCATCCATACCTATTGGAGATTATCTTGAACTACTTGAAAGCACTCTTTCACTCTGCAATTTTACTGATTGCGGTGAGCAGTTTGTCTAGCCATGCTGAAATCAGTGTTGGCAAACCCTTGCCAGCATTACAGATTAATGAAGACGGCGAGCTTCTGCTCAGTAATGACAACTTTTCTTTCGCGGCCTGGGACAGCAAAGTACTGGGCGGCGATGGTAGTAAACCGCGGGTGCACACCCTGCAATATGTTGCTGGACGGCAAAAAGCGAGTGATCTCAATAAACCATTAACCGACACACTGGCAGAGATGAATTTTCCTCTCGAGAAACACCTAGTGACCACCATCGTAAATATCGACGATGCCATGTGGGGTACCGCCGGTTTTGTGAGCGCGGAACTTGAAAGTAAAAAGAGACTGTATAAACACAGCAGCATTGTGGCTGATAAAAAAGGGGATGGTCAGAAGACTTGGGAACTCAGCAAGAAAAATTCCGCCATCGCCATTGTTTCGTCACGAGGCAAGGTGCTGTTTTTTAAAGAGGGAGCGCTGAATGCTAAAGAAATTGATACAGTGCTGGGCATCATCACAGAACAGATTGGTGAGCTGTAGGTAAGCACTAGAGCTTGATCTCCCAGCTCAGGTCTGGTGGCCCGCGTATTCGGTTTCTTCGGGCCGGTACCAGATAGCTAAACCATAGGCCTGTGCACGTCTTCACTTGGCTATCTTTGCGAATTGTGCTTATTGTGAAATAAAGGGCTATGGTTTTAGCCGAAGATTGCCAAAGGTACTTTGCTTGTAGTAAATTAGGCGCGAACGAGAATTTCGCCCCCTAATTTATTTAACATCGCCTTAACAGGGCTACATAATATGTCTAGGATCCCTCCAAGCCCCACCTATATAGCATGGTCTCATTTTGCGATGACCTCTTCTGCGTGGCAAAATTTCTTCCGTAGCGAAGACGAAGACCCGGCTCTCCTCGCCTAATAAATCACGGTTTATACAAACACTACTTCAGCGCACTGTTATTTTAACGAATGACTGGCGAAAGAATGCGTGCCATCTTTGAATCTATTTCACCGGCGCGCCTCTGACATTAGAGCGAGAACATTATGCTAGGCTTAAAAGCTTCCACAGAAACACAGAACCATACGAACTCCTATTACGCAGCCACGGCCAACTGGCCGACAAATTACCCCATTTTGGAAGGCGATGTACGGGTTGATGTTGCGGTCATTGGCGGCGGTTTTAGCGGCGTGAATACGGCCCTAGAGCTTGCCGAAAAAGGTTATAAAGTCGCCTTGATCGAAGCCAATAGAATCAGCTGGGGGGCGACTGGCCGCAATGGTGGTCAAGTGATTGGCGGTATTGGTCACGACGCCGAACAATTCGAAAAAACCATCGGTAAAGAAGGTGTTCGCGCTATCTATGATATGGGTATTGAATGCACGGGTATTATTAAAGCGCGAGTGGAAAAATATCAGATCGATTGCGATTTGAAATGGGGTTATATGGATGTTGCCCTTAAACCTCGGCATATGAAAATGTTTGAAGAGTGGCGGCAATACGAAGAGCGTATGGGCAACCCCGCTCAGCTCAAGTTACTCGATGCCACAGAGGTGAAACAATTTGTTAGCTCAGATGCTTACTGTGGTGGATTGTATAACCCAAGTGGCAATGGACATGTGCACCCATTAAATCTTTGTATTGGTGAAGCGAGAGCGGCGGAAAATTTGGGGGTGAAGATTTTTGAGCTCTCGCGAGTGAACAAAATTGTTTATGGTGAAAAGCCGGTCGTTCACACGGAGAAGGGTTCGGTGACCGCCAATTTTGTGGTCTGTTGCGGCAATGCTTATATGGAAAATCTGGCCCCTAAACTGGCGTCTCGAGTACTGCCTTCAAACAGTTCAGTGATTGCGACAGTACCGCTATCCGATACGCTGGCGAAATCTATCATGCCTTCGGACAGTGCCGTGTGTGACCCTAGAACAGCCTTGGATTACTTCCGCCTCAGTGCAGATAAGCGCTTGTTGTTTGGCGGCCTGTCTAACTACACCGGTTTAGAGCCGGCCAATTTGGAAGGCACTATGAGAAAAAAAATGCTCAAAGTCTTCCCCCAGTTGGCCAAGGTTGATATCGATTATGCTTGGAGCGGTCAAATGGGCATTGGGCTTAACCGCATGCCGCAATTAGGCCGACTTGCGAACAATGTCTTTTATATTCAAGCCTACTCAGGGCATGGCGTTGCACCCACTCACATGATGGGCCGTATCACCGCTGAAATGATCAGCGGCACTGCTGAGCGTTTTGATGTGTTTTCAAAAATAAAACACTGGCCGTTTCCAGGAGGCAAGCTGTTGCGGCGCCCAGGGCTTGCGGTAGGAATGCTCTATTTCAAGTTGCTCGATATGCTGTAAAACGACAAAGGCGGCAAGGCTTTCCCTGCCGCCTTTGATACTCAGCGTTGATGTCCAGTGCTGGTATCAAAGCTCGGTAGCGCGTGTAAAATTTATGGTCAGCGGAATAAGCTGCTATACCTATAGGCATGGTCTATTTTAAAAATAAACGAATTTCCTCGATTTTCATTGTGCTGGTATTCGCCCTGAGCGCTCTTGGAGCCTATGGCAGCCTACTAGACCCAGCCTCTCCTGAAGATAAACTGCTCGATTCTCTGGTTCCAGCTTTGGATAATTTTGATGTGGCGCGCAATTTGAACGCTGCACAGGCGCTTTCTATTCCTTTATTAAAGCCTAGGTTGGGGCGTTTGGCAGATATCCCTAGAAACCATTTTCCTGGCAGTGACGCTCTTCGAAACTGGGAACAAGCAATTGCCCAGAATGAAATTGGCGCTTTAATCGCACAGCCTAAACTCGACCAAGCTCGCACAGACACGCAGTTTCTTTTTGATTGGTTGAATCAAGCCAGTGAGCAGCGGCTTGTAATTACTCTTCCCGCTTCCGATCGTGAACTAACGGTAGATTTAGCCACGAAAATACAGGCCTTGGGTTATGAGCTGCGTCACTATTTTGGTGCTGTTGCCTATGCAATTGAAGATGCACAAAACCCGGGTCGTTTCTATGCCACTGCTGGGCAGAGGCTGGTGCTGGAAACGCCTGCCGCAAGGCAGAGTGATTCTACTGTTGAGGAATTCTCTCTGCTGAACCGTCCAATGCTTGCAGACAGTGGCTCGGTATTTCCCGATGAAGGTAAATACGCTCGTCACTACCGGCGCGGTGAGCCAGATCGTTTTCTTAAAACTGACCTTGGGAGCGAAACGGAAGCGGCCACTATTCCAGAAATCATAGTATCCGGAGGCATTGCCTTTGGTGAAATAGCGCGCTTTTCCAGCTTGCCTGCCGCCTTGATCTTTCGTTCAGATCAAAAGCTGCTCCTGCAGTGGGGTGAGCACAGCATTCGCGAGCTGCCTACACTGGACCCAAAAGCTTTGAAAGCTTGTTTCGACTTTGCACATCGCAGCCTTAGCATTGAGTCTGATGCCATCGTTGATATCGATGGCAGAAGGCGGGTTAGCATCTCCAACGCCTTTCGTGACACCGATGCGGGTTTTGAATTGCTTGAAATGGACACCGTGCCCTACCAATTAGTGAAAGGCGTGCATTCTAGGAAGAGTATTATTGTGGACAAAAGTGTTGTGCTCAACGAGGATCGAGACACCTTAGAGTTCGATAGCGAATATGAAATTCGCTTTATTACTCGTGACCGCGAGGGCATAGCGCTAACGAAAGCCGCCCTCGAGTATGAGTACAATTCCCGCCGCGACCAGGCGCTGCTTGCAAAAGTGTGGGGCTCTCAAGCCCATAATGTGAGCGATGTGGATTTTGACAAATTGGGCCGCCTGACTCGCCGCTCAGGATTGCTCGCGAGCTGGACCGCTTTGTTTCGCGCGCTTGAAGTGGGGGAGGTTAATTTTAGTCATGGCCGTTATGAATTTATGAAGATCGACAAAGCGGGGCGGAAAACGCCGGCGCGTAAGCGTAATTGACATTACTTTAAGCGCGTCTGAAAAAGCATCACTGAAATAATTACCCATGTGCTCAAGGTTATTTTTGATTGGGAGGCACAATATCTATCCAATCGCCAACTCTCACATGATGGTATTTGTCGCCAAATCTAAGCTTAAAGCGTTCAATGACTTGGTCGCTTGTATCATGTCCCCCTAAGGCGATTGCACCGAGATTTTGCGTTGTTAGCAAATCCAGATCGCGCTCCATGGTCGCTAAAGTTATTGGTTTATGAGGCCCGTCACCAGAGGCAAAACGGCGCTGTAGGTTAATGCCAAAAAAACTCAAGCGCCCCTCAGGCAGTGGATAGTGCAGGTCGCCGACTAGGCCGTATAAAGGGGCATTAAATACCTTAGCACTATGAGCCAATATCTTTGGCACCGTTTGGTGACCACAACCGACGATAATTACATTTCCTTTTCCTTCCACATTGATAACTAAGGCTTGTTCTTCGATCCTACCAATAGCGAGCTGCCTGGGTATCGCTCCTAAGCTTGCCATTCCTTCAGCAATGATTGTGGCCTTAGGCGTGACGGTAACCTGAGCGTTGGGATATTCCGTTGGTATGGGTGAATATATTTTCTTATCGGAAAGATCAATCTGTTCTTTTCCTATGGAGAAGGTGTTTTTATTGACCCACTGCTGGCCGCCGCGATGATCCAAATGCGCGTGACTTAGAAAAATTGTATCGATGCTTTCTATTTCTATGCCAAGCTGGGCCATATTGTGTTCAAGCGGGGAAGGGGAGTTTCCGCCTTTGTTGAATCCCACATCGAATAATAAAGTGTTGTGGTCTGTCTTGATTAAATAAGATACCCCGGCTTCTCCTTGAAGAGAATTGTCCCGTGTATGCCAATTAACTAGCGGTAAGATGGATAAAGTTTTAGTGCTGCCAAAGTCACCTAGTGGATTTGGCTGTGCCTCAGACCACTCCGCCGCAATAGAGTCGATGCCATTTTTAAAGGCTATTGAAAAATAGACCAATGCGGACAGCGAAAAAATAACAACAAAAACGCCGCAATAAGTTAGCCATTTTCTCAGCTTCACAATTTTAATCCTACTCGAAATAAGCCTGAAGATCTTCGGGTATAGGCATTGGTTTAACAGGGCTAATTCGAGCGCGACCTGTGTTTCCCAGCGGCACTGTTCCCACCAGTGAACCCACACTCATGATAATTCGAGCAAGCTGGCCTATTGTCTCTCTAACATCGCTGAGTTTGATGGCGACCTTATACATCCAGTAGTGGCTTCTAACGTGAGGGATATAGTACCTCTGACCAAGAATGTGGGCGCGTTCTAGATGGAAATAAGACTGTGTATAATTTTCCATTTCGTACAGGTCTCGGGCTTTTCTCATTTCATACTCGAACTGATTGCGTAGGCGACTCTTCATTTCATACTCCTCTTAAATTCTATGGCTAACGGATGTTGTTAGGCCCGAGTGGCGGCTCTCGAAATTATCTTCACCTCATCGCGGCCTGTTTATAGTAGCGTTAAGTCTAGGGGCGTGAATTGAACAAACTGGCTATAGAGCTCAAGAATTTCTGGCGAAATGGCGGGCAGTAGCTGAACGGGCGCATGGCTGGAGGCTTGAACGCCTTGTAAGGCATTCTAAATGCTTCATCGAAGTGTGATAATGCCGTAGATATCGCCCAAGCTTATAGGTCCACCTATCGATGTTAACTACTATTTGGCTAAACCCGGGAACCTTGGTTATATTTGGCGCTTCGCTGGATGCGGCACCCCATAGTCACTATTCAATTCAGCTAGTTTGGCCCATGAGTCGAGCGCTGTGTCAGTTTGATACGGGGGAGCTTAGCGGGCCCTTAATCATAAATTCTCAGGTTAAGCATCAACTGCAGATGGACGCGGGCTGGGTTGTATTGGTGGAGCCTAGAAGCCACTTGGGCCAGCAGCTGTCTGAGTGTTTGGGGCAACAAGCTGTGCTGCCGATATCGGGGCTTATCCCCTCGAGCGTAGATGCGCCAAAGCCGAGTGATAATCCCGCGCCAATGCTAAGCCCTTTGTTCATGGCTATTGGCCTCGATCTCGATTTAAGTAAAACCCTGTCTAACTCACCGGCGGCCATATCCGATGAGCGAATTACAGTCTTGTTAAATGAACTGGACCGTGACCTATCGGGTGATTGGAAAGCCTCGAAAGTAGCCCGTCAAGTTGGTTTATCAGAGGGGCGTTTTCTGCATCTCTTTAGCCAGCAGATGGGCATAAGTTGGCGCCCTTACTTGCTTTGGCGACGAATGAACTGTGCCATTGCGGCAATAGCTAAAGGGGCTTCGGCCACTGATGCGGCCCATTTGGCTGGGTTTTCCGACAGTGCCCATATGAGCCGTACTTTTCGACGCTTCTTTGGCATGTCCCTTCGGCAGGCAAATTCAATCTTTGCGGCTGTTTAGTCTTTTTCAGCTTACTCCAAGGATTTCAAACCCAATGCTTTCTTGCGGCGTTTGGCGAGCCGGCGCGCGAGTTTTTGCATATCTACTGTCGCATCGCCCTCATCGATAATTTCTTGGCCAATTAAAGTTTCCAACAAATCTTCCAGGGTAACAATGCCGAGCATAGAACCGTACTCGTCCACCACTAGCATCATAGGGACGTGATTTTCCAACAGTGTCTCGAGGGCCCTCGAAACGCTAATGCTACCGATTAGGGCTGGCAGATCGCGGTGAAACTCTTGTAATTGGCTGCTGCCATTGCCCTTTGCTTGTTCTAGCAGTAGGTCATTGAGTAATACAAAACCGGTGATTTCTTCTTCGTTCAATTCTGATTTTAGGGGAATGCGTGAAAATTTCTTTTCTTGGTGTTGATCAAAAAAATCGTCCACATTAAGGTTCTCGGCCAGGCTGAAGACCACAGACCTTGGTGTCATTACGTGTTTAACTTGTATGTCACGTAAGAGCAGGAGGTTTTTCAGCACGCTTAATTCTTGGGTTTCGAGCATGCCTTCTTGTTCACCTTGCACAGCCATCGCTGCAAACTCCTTGCGATTGAAGCCTTGTAGGGTGGGCTCGAAAGGGAGAAATTTTATGAGTGACTCCGAGAGAAGCACAAAGGGGTACAGCAGCTTAATAAGATACTTCAAACACACGCCGGTGAAGGGGGCGAGCTGTCGCCAATAGTTGGCGCCCAGTGCCTTGGGGATAATCTCCGAAAATATCAATATCACCAAGGTTAGAATGGCCGAGACAATCCCTACCGAGGTGCTGCCAAATACGGCGGCGGCTTGAGCGCCAGCCCCAGCCGCGCCTATTGTATGGGCGATGGTATTGAGGCTGAGAATAACCGCTAAGGGTTTGTTGATGTCGTCTTTAAGTTCGCGAAGCACTTTGCCGGAAGACCTTTTTTCTTGTTCCAGCAGTGCAATATAAGGGTTGTTGACACTCAGTAGTACCGCTTCCGCGATTGAGCAAAGAAAAGAAAATCCCACCGCAATGGTGATGTAAAGTAGAAGTAAAAGCATAATAAACCTTGTGTAAGCGTTGTTTTATTATGCATGATTTAATCGAAAAAAGAACATCCTCTTAGTTTCTTGGGTGTCGTCTTACATCGATAGCCTCAGTGAAAATCTCTCGACTTGGTGGAAATGTTTGGCAATTGATCGCTGTGATCGATGATTTCCCCCGCAATCACATGAATAACATTGTGTTTGCTTTCCATAATCCCTTTGATCAGCAACAGCCGCCCTTTAAGCACCGCTTGTCGAAAGCGAAGCTGGGTGGCTTCCCAGATAACGACATTGGTATTGCCGGTTTCATCTTCGAGGGTCATAAACAACACTCCAGAAGCCGTGCCCGGTCGCTGTCGGCCTGTGACTAAGCCGGCAATTCGCACAAAGCGGCCACTGTTGAGTGAAAATAAGTCTTGTGCGCGCTTACAGTGATTAAAGGGTGTTTGCTCACGTAGAATGGCCAGAGGGTGGCGCTTCAAGGTTAAGCCCGTGCTGGTGTAATCCAAACTTAAATTGTCGCTTTCTGTGGGCGCGGGCAGGGCAACTGAACTGAGTGTTTGCTGGTCTGCGGTATCCAATAAGGGCCGCTGCTCCTCTACGGCCAAAGATTCCCACTGAGCCTGATAGCGGTGCGCGCTGAAGGCTTCAAAGACGTTAGCGCTCACCAGTGCAGCCATTTCTTTTTGGTTGAGTGAGGCCTGATGGGTAAAAAACTCAAAGGGGTTGGCCACTTTACCTTCCTGCCAGACGCTTTGCGCCCGGGCGGCCAGTAAGCGCTCGGCGGCGGCTTTGCCAAAACCTTTTATTAAACGAAAACCCAGCTGTAAACAGGGTTTACTCTCCAATAGAGGGTTGTTTGATTCATGCACTAAGCTGTGGTCCCACTCGCTGGCATTAATAGCAATGGGAAGCACAACAATTTTGTGCCGACGGGCGTCTTGAATTAATTGTGAGGGGGAATAAAAGCCCATGGGCAGGCTATTCATTAGCCCGCAGTAAAAGGCGGCGGGGTAGTGGCACTTCAGCCAGGCCGAGACATACACCAGCAGCGCAAAGCTGGCGGCGTGAGACTCAGGAAAGCCATATTCGCCAAAGCCCTGCATTTGTTTGAACACCCGCTCGGCGAAGTCTTCACTGTGACCTCGCGAAGTCATACCGTGAATGACTCTTTCGCGAAAGTTATCAAGATTGCCATTGCGGCCCCAGCTGGCCATTGCGCGCCGCAATTGGTCGGCCTCTCCACCAGTAAAACCGGCGGCCACCATGGCCAGTTGAATCACCTGCTCTTGAAAAATGGGCACGCCAAGGGTGCGTTCGAGAACGGTTTTAATTTCAGGGCTGGGGTAGCTCACCCGCTCTTCGCCGTTGCGGCGCTTCAAGTAAGGGTGAACCATGTCGCCCTGAATGGGCCCGGGGCGCACAATGGCCACTTCAATGACTAAGTCATAAAAGGTTTTCGGCCGAAGGCGGGGCAGCATGGCCATCTGTGCGCGAGATTCTACTTGAAACACTCCAACACTGTCGCCGCGGCACAACATGGCATAAGTTTTAGGGTCTTCCTGAGGGATGTCTTGCAAACTCAGGCCCGTGAGTGCCAAGGTTTTCCGTATGGCCGAGAGCATGCCCAGGGCTAGTACATCCACTTTCAAGAGGCCGAGTGCTTCAATATCTTCTTTGTCCCACTGAATGATCGTACGGTCTTTCATCGCCGCGTTTTCAATGGGCACCAGAGTGCTGGTGGGGCTGCGGGTAATAATAAAACCGCCCACATGTTGAGACAGGTGGCGGGGAAAACCTAAAATCTCGTTAATTAAGGTCAGCAAGTTTTGCGTCACTTGGCCTTCAAGCACAATGTTGTGTTCTTGTAAACGTTGCGCCAGCTGTTCACCTTTGTCCCACCAACTCATGTCTTTGGCTAGGCGGTCAATCAGCAGTGCATCTAAACCCAGCGCTTTTCCCACGTCGCGAATGGCGCTGCGAGGGCGATAGGTAATCACGGTGGCCGCTAAGGCCGCGCGTTCACGGGTGTATTTTCGATAGAGGTATTGAATAACCTCTTCGCGCCGTTCATGTTCAAAATCCACATCAATATCGGGTGGTTCGTTGCGCTCTTTGGAAATAAAGCGCTCGAATAATAAACTGCTTTGGGCGGGGTCTACTTCGGTGATGAATAAGCAGTAGCACACCGCTGAGTTGGCGGCAGAGCCGCGGCCCTGGCAGAGAATTTTTTCGCCCCGCGCAAAGCGCACAATGTCTTCCACTGTTAGAAAGTAATATTCATACTCTAGCTCTTCAATAATACTTAGCTCTTTTTCAATCTGTGTAAGCACGTCGGGGCTAATACCCTTAGGCCAGCGCAGCTTGGCGCCTTCGAAAGTTAATTGGCGAAGATGATCGCTGGGCGTGACGTTTTTGGGCACCACCTCTCTGGGGTATTCGTAGCGCAATTCGTCGAGAGAAAATTCACAGAGCTGGGCAATATGCAGGGTTTCGTCTAGCAGGGCTTGGGGATACAGTTCCTGCAACTGAGGAATAGAGCGCAGATAACGCTCGCCATTCTGCTGACGTTTTTTCCCAAGCTCTTGAACTGAGGTCTTGTGATAAATCGCGGTGAGAACATCTTGCAGGGGCTTGCGCTCAGCACAGTGCATATGAACGTCGTTACAGGCCACCATGCTGATGTTCAGTTCAGACGCCAGGGCGTGGCAATGTTCATAGCGTGCTTGATCATCGTGCTCTTGTAGCACACTAAGCCCCAGCCATAAGCGTTGCTTAAAATATTGCTGCAAACGTTTGCCTTGTTTTTTGGCAATCCGTTCATTGTCATTTGGCAGCCAGATAGCGAGGCATTGCTGGGTGCCAAACTGCAATTCGTCGAGGTGTAATTCATACTGGCCTTTAGGGCTGCGCCGGCGGGCGCGGGTAATCAGGGCCGAAATTTCGGTGTAGGCCACTCGGCTGGACGCCAACATAATAATCTTTAGAGCTTGTTCCGGGGCCGCTTTGTCTTGCAAAATAAACTCACTGCCAATAATCAATTTGATGTTTAATTCTCGGGCGGCCACCCAAGCTTTAACAATACCCGCGTAGGAACATTCGTCAGTGAGTGCCAGGGCTTGATAACCTTGTGCCGCCGCGGCTCGCACCAGCTCTTCAGGCCGTGATGCGCCCCGTAAAAAGGTAAAGTTGCTCAGGCAATGAAGCTCGGCGTACATAATATTTACCCGTAAATGCCTTGCAAGAACCAGCGCTGGTTTATGTAATCAAAGTACACCCAGTAGTGAGCGCCGTGAGCGTGGCGGGCAATAAAGTAATCGCGCTGTTGACGCTGTTGCCACCAGTGGCTGTCGAAGCGCTTGGCCGAGCTGACAATATCGAGTTCGCCTTGGTATTGAAGTTTATTGTTGCGCAAGCTCAGGGCTTGAGCTTGCTCACAAAGCCACAGCGGTATTTGCGTATGTTGTGGGTTCATGTGCTCTATCATTGAATTTTGCTCGCGGCATTTACTGCCCGCGGGCACACGCTTTTGTTGCAGTTCGGGTAAATTTTCATCGTGAATTTGCAACTTATAGAGCCGTTCTGCCCCGAGTCGGCTGGTGAGCTTGTCGATTAATAGACTGGCGTCTTGGCTTTGATTGTCACTCAGTTCCTTAAACAAGCCCTGGTTTTCAGAGCGGGCTTGAGACAATTGGCGAGTGTAGAGCTGCACACTTTCCACGGCGGAGTCTAAGCTGATCTGGCCCAGTTTAATTTCGCTGAGTTTGAAGAAATTTTCCCAGCTCTGTTGGGGGCGGGAAAGATCAATGTCTAAAATACTGGCCTGCTGACTGTAGTGAAAAAACCGCCAACGCAAATTGCCGCAGGCCAGCTGTCGTTGAATGAGAAACTCTTGCAGTTCTTGCAGCAACTGAGTCAATGGTAGGCGAATCATGTCAATGGTGCTGAGCCCAGTAAGAAAATGCAGTTCACTTGCAAATTCCGGTTTGGGTGTGAGCGAAGGGCGAAGGTCTGGGCTGTGGCCGCACAATTGCTGCAGGTGCAAAACAAAATCTTTGCCAAAGCGTTGCGCAATACTGGCCTTGGGTAAGTCGAAGAGTTCGCCGAGCGTGGCAATACCCACTCGCTGTAATTTTTTCTGTAAATTTTTGGAAAAATTCTCGTTGTGAGTGAGTGTTGCCAGAGGCTGCGCCCTTAAAGCTTGAATGCACTCTTGGGGTTCTGCCGAGCGGCTCGGATGGTAAGGCAGCAGTTCCGCGGCGGCGGGTGTGTGTGCCAGGCCAAGTTCGTAACAAAATCCCAGGTTGCGCAAGCCATCGGCCACTTGCTGTAGAAGCGCCTCTAGGCCCTGAAACAAGCGCAGGCTGCCGCCCACTTCCAGCAGCAGGTTACGATCGCCGCCATGGCTTACCGACGGGGTAAATTGGTAGGCCCAATTGGCGAGGTAAGTCATCGCGCGCTGTTCGCGCTTGGGCTCACGTTCTACTGTGCTGAGTGAGGGCAGAAGGGCCCAGGCGCTGCTTAAACTCATGCCTGCTTGCAGGCCTAGCAACTCTGTGTGTTCTGACACCTGAAAAATGCGCTGTTTTTCGATGATGGCAATGGTAGTGATTTTGGCTTGTGCAGGGGAGAGCCCTCGTTGAGCAATGTTGAGTGCGAGTTTCGGAAAACGCAGGTTTAACCATAGAGATTTTACCACCCGCTCTACCCAATGGCTCTTATACTTGCGCTACTGCGCTGGGCACTATCGCGGAGTGAGGGCAGGGGGGCAAGGTGCACGGCTTGCTGCTTAAGCGTTTGAGCACTGTGTTTGTGCAGTGTGTCGCCCAGTGCCAGTGACAGGTTTTGGCCGCCCCAGCCACCTCGTTGTTTAAGTACATGTATCTGTAAGTGACCGGCGTGCTCTTGGTCGCTAGTGAGTTCAAGCCGCAGTGCGGAAGGTGAGGCTTGGCGCGCTTCGCGAGAGTGCCGAAACAGCGCGTGCCAGCAGTCGCCTTGGTGAGCGGCTTGTTGCAGCATGCGTAAATCGCGGTTGCCAATGGCGGTCTGTAGGCCCCAACTCACCAAGCCACCGCAGGCCCCTGAGCGCAAAATTTGGTCGGCGCACCAGAGCCATTCCCGCGCACTGTGTGGGCAGACCACCAAGACCTGCTGTGGGTTTAAGCCCGCAGCTTTTAAGGCTGGCGCATAAGGTAAGTGGGGGGGCGCCAGAAAGGCGACTAAGCTTTTTTGTTTTTGCACTTGTTTTAGGGCCGGTAGTAACAGGCGCAGCTCACCAATGCCCGTTTGTTCACAGAGCAGTTCACTGGTGGCCGCTTCAGGCCAGCCCCCGTCGTGCAGGCTTTCGTTGAGCGAGACGAAACCGGTGGCAATGGCACGCCTGGGCCGATAGGCGCGGGAGGCTTGCCAGATAGAGGGGTGCTGTAATAGTTCGTCGAGAGATTTCTTCATAATAATACACTGTATGTTTGTACAGTATTTAAGTCTTAAGGATGTGTTTTGTCAAGCTGAAATACCTCGCTTGAGGTGCTTGCGGGCTGCGGGTAATATGCCCTTATGATGACTTTTCTTTTTCGTACGCAGTTCTTCGTTCTTCTCTTTATCGCTACCTATCTTTCGCTCACCGGCACGCCTGGCGCGGTGTTCGAGTCTTATTCCGACAAATTTTTGCATGTGCTGTGTTGGGGCGTACTGTTTGTTTCGCTGCGCATAGCACTGGGGCTTAAACCGTATTTTGGCTTTTCGGCCCTTGGGCTCTGGGTTTACTCGGTGCTTGTGGAAAGCTTGCAAAACCTGTCGCCAGAGCGCCATTTCTCATGGCTCGACATACTGGCTAATGGGCTGGGCGTGCTGGTGGGTATGGGCTTGTGCTCTTTATGCCTACATATCTGGGCACGATATTGGCTCACTTAACGCTGAATTAATTAAGTACATAAAACGCCGCTTCTAGGGCGGTTTGCGATTATTTGCAATTAATTCACATTTTGCATGGTGTTATGGTTGACTATATCACCACTCAGGTATAACATTATCCTCACTGAACTTAAGGAGAGTTGTTATGAACACTATCAAAAACGCCGCAAGCACCACTGATTACTGTGAAGTTGTTGAATTTGGCCTCTTGAGCTTAACGGGTTTTTGTTACTTCTACAGCATCGCCCAAATGAGTTTCACCGCCATCGCTTAAGCCTTACCAGATATTTACGGAGAATTATTATGAATACTATTAAAAACGCCGCTAGCACCACCGATTATTGTGAATTTGTTGAATATGGCCTCTTGGGTTTAACAGGTTTTTGCTACTTCTACAGCATTGCCCAAATGAGCCTCACGGTTATCGCTTAGGCCTTAGCCAATATTGACGGAGAGATATTATGAACACGATTAAGAACGCTGCTAGCACTACTGATTATTGTGAATTTGTTGAATATGGCCTCTTGGGCTTAACGGGTTTTTGTTACTTCTACAGCATTGCCCAGATGAGTCTCTCCGCCATGGTTTAAGTGTTACCCCTGTCTAAGCTTCGCTGAGCAGGGTTTGTTTTCCTCAATGTAATACCCCCTTACTGACCTCGTTGTCAGCCCAGCAGTCTCTTCGTCCGGAGGCTGTTGGTTTTTCATTTCCCATGGCCTATATTAGCGGCCTATGACAAAACCCATCGAGCTTCCCGACGATTACTACCACACCAACTTTTGTGCTTTGGTAGACTTTGTTGCCTTGCGATATCAGTCTTTGCTGTCATTTGACGAGCAAGCTTTTTACCGCGCATTTAAAGCGGTGAGTTTGTCTGCACAAAAATTATACATTCGTTTGTTGACGAGAAAGGGTGATTATTTCCGCGCAGAAAAATTGAATTACCCAGAACTTGAACCTTATTGTGAGTGTGCGGCTGAATTGGCCGGCGCGGGTTTGTTAGCCATTAACCCCGAGCGCTCGCTGGAATTAAAAATGGCCTTGTTAACAAAGGTAGAATTGTTACAGCGCAGCGGCAAAAGTGAACTCAAAACGCTTAAAAGGGCCGAGCTTGAAGCGGCATTGCTGGCCGTGGAAGGCCCAGAGACCGATGAGCTCGCCCAGCAATTAGGGGCAAATGATACGGTTTACCAAGTGTTATTGGGACAGCACTTCAACACCTATAAATTGTGCTTCTTTGGCAACCTTCGGCAAGACATGAGTGACTATGTTTTACGAGACTTAGGACTGTTGTTGTATGAAGATTATCCGCTGAGCCAAGATCAATTGTTGTTTCAAACTCGCGCTCAAATTGAACGCCATCTGCAGTATTACGTCGCCCTAGATCAGCTTGATGAAGCTTTAGATTCCGATGCGGCGTTTATGTTGGCTGCAGTGGCGACATTGCCTGAAATCGATACGAACGATATCACCTTAACTCGGCGAGTAGAGCGCTGCCTCTTGGCGGTTGCTCGGCAACTGGAGCGAATTGAGTCCCTGAACGAAGCACTAGAACTTTATCAGCGCTGTTCACGTCATCCCTCAAGAGAGCGACAGGCCCGTATTCTACTTAAGCAAGGGCATGTTGAGCCTTGTTTGGCTTTGTGTGGCGCCATGATTAAGGCGCCGGTCACGGAAGAGGAAGAAGTGTTTGCAAGAGACTTTGCTTTTCGCACAGCCAGAAAACATTTAAGCAAGGCCGAGTTGAGTGCTTGGAGTGTGCCAAAGCGGTCGGGCCCTCGAACAGAAACCGTTTTACTCGTGCCGAGAGACTGCAGTGTAGAACGTTTGGTGGCGGAGCATTTAGCCCCTGAGGGAGAGTGCTTCTACGCGGAAAACAGTTTATTTAACGGTGTCTTTGGCCTGTATTTTTGGGAGGTAATATTTGCCCCTATCAAGGGCGCATTTTTCAATCCCTTCCAAGTGGCCCCTGCGGATTTTTCCAGTGCTAACTTTACGCTGTCGCGGGCCGCAATGATTCAAGACCGTATGGAAACTTTAAGCGCTAGTACTCTGGCGGCTTGTGTCTGGCAGCAATGGCAGGCGAAGCAGGGCAGGGCAAATCCTTTGGTGCACTGGCCTGAGCTCTCGGAGCCCTTGCTGACATTGGCCTTGGCGCGCATACCCATCGCGCATTGGCGAGCGGTATTTATGCGCTTGTTAAATGATATCCCCCATCATCGCAGTGGTTTTCCCGACCTTATTCATTTTCCCGACGAAGGTGCTTACGAGTTGGTGGAAGTGAAGGCGCCGGGTGACAAGCTGCAAAAAAACCAAGGCCGCTGGATGCACTATTTCTCCCAACACAAGATTCCTCACCGCGTTTTGCATGTGAAGTACAGTGATGAGACGAGGAGTGATGCAACTGTCTGAGAATACAATAACATTGGGCGTGGGACGACTGGTTGATTTTTCATGTCGCCGCGGAGATATGGTGTCGGCCGCACCGGCGGGGCCGTCAGCCCAGGAAGGCATTCGAGCTCATAAACAGCTGCAAAAGAAACGACCTAAAGGCAGTGAGGCGGAATTCTCTTTAAAGGCCTTGCTGCCTAAAATTTTTAGTGACTACAGCGTTGTCTTACAGGGGCGTGTGGATATTTTGCATCCCAGCAAAGACCTGCTTGATATTCCGACGCTTGAAGAAATAAAAACCACCTACGTTGCGCCCGAACGTGTGCCGGAAAGCCAAAAACAGCTGCAGTGGGCGCAACTTAAAGTTTACGCTTACCTCTATTGTCTGCACCTTGGCGAGCTCGATCGGCCTGTGCCAGAAGTTTTGGACTTACAGTTGGTGTGGTTTAATATCAAAAATAAACAGGCCTATAAAGACAAGCAAAGTTTCGATTTTTCTCACTTAGAGCAGTTTACGCACGTCGCTGTTGTACAGTACTGCGCTTGGCAGCGGCAGGTGCAAACTCAATTAGACATCACTCGTCTCAGCGCTCAGAGCCTAGCCTTTCCTTTCGAACACTATCGCTCTGGGCAGCGACAAATGGCCGTGTCGGTTTATCGCAGTGTGCGAGACAAACAAACGCTCATGTTGGAGGCGCCAACGGGAATTGGCAAAACGATTAGCAGCCTTTATCCGGCGTTCAAGGCGATGGGCGAAAATTTGTTGGATAAAATTGTCTATCTCACCGCCAAAAACTCTGGCCGAGAGGCGGTCTTAGACGCTCTAGGAAAAATGCAGGCAGGCGAACTGCAAAGCTCAGCCTTGGTGATTAAAGCGCGCAGTTTAAGCTGTGCCTGTCGCACGGGCGGATGTGAGCGAGACAGTGATGGTGTGTGCCCATACACTAAGGGCTTTTATGATCGTTTGCCGCAAGCACGGGAAGTTTTGTTAGAAAAAAAATTAATGACGCCAGAAATACTGGCCGAAGTAGGGCGAGAGTTTCGCCTGTGCCCATTTGATTTGTCGATAAAAATGCTGCCTTGGGCCAGTTTGGTCGTGTGTGATTTTAATTATGTATTTGATCCTCTTGTGGGGCTTTCCTACTTTGATGAAAATTCAGACCGCATAGCCTTACTGGTGGACGAAGCACACAACTTAGGCGACCGGTCTCGGGATATGTACAGTGCCTCAGTTGACCGTTCAGACACACTGCAGGCTGGTCGCGAGTGCAAAGATCAATTTCCTCTCCTTCACAAGGCGGCAAAAAGTACGGCTCGAGCACTGGGTGTCTGGGCTGAGTCTAGCGGCCCAGGGGTGAGTGTTAATAGTGTATTTACTCATGAGGGCGAGCGGGAAAACTTGCAAGTTGACGCCGTCACCAAGGCTCAGGCCCGTATCGTTGAAGCTGTGTCACTCACACTGGAAAATGGCGACGCAAGCCTGCCTGATAGCAGCGGTGACTGGTTGAGGGAAGTTTACCGCTATTTGGCTATCGACGCTTTAATGGCCTCGGAACACCGCTTGCTGACGCGGGTAGATGAACGCAACGCGACCAAGGGTGGTTTTCAAGACCAAGAGCTTAAGTTGCTGTGTTTGAACGCCAGTGAATACCTAAAGTTGATTTACAAAAAGTTTCACAGTGTGATTGTATTTTCTGCAACGCTGCAACCCGCAGAATACTTTCAGGCAAGCTTAGGTTTGCCCGATAACACTCAACATATGATTTTGCCCTCGCCTTTTGCGTCGAAACAGCTGGGCGTATTTGTATGTTCAAAAGTTGATACGCGCTACCAATACCGAGATCTGGCGATCGACAAGATTGTGGATGTTGTTTGGCAAACCTATCAGGGGCAAGCAGGCAATTACCTGGTGTTTTTTCCCTCTTACCAATTCATGAATCAAGTGGCTGAGCGCTTTCAAGAAAAATACCCTCAGGTGGCAATCATTCTGCAGGAACCCAGTTCAAGTGACGAACAGCGCGCCGAGTTTATGCGCGCTTTCGATACCGCCAACAATACTCTTGGCTTTGCCATCATGGGCGGAATTTATGGTGAGGGTATTGATTATGTGGGTGACAAACTGATTGGCGCAATCATTGTGGGTGTGGGCCTGCCACAAATGAATGAAACCCAGGACCTCATTAAGGAGAGTGGCGAGCATCGCGGCCATAACGGTTTTGACTACGCTTATCGCTATCCAGGTTTGATTCGCGTATTACAGGCCGCAGGGCGGGTGATTCGTTCAGAGCAAGACAAGGGGGTGCTGGTGTTGGTAGACAGCCGCTTTACTCAGTCGTTTTACCAGCGTTTATTCCCTTCCCTGTGGGCGCAGAAACATTGTCGAAATGTGGCTGAACTCACTCAAGGAATAAACAACTTCTGGCAAAGCTAAGATAACTTGCTCGCCAGTGTGCCCAGTATGGTGAGCTGAGATTCAACATGTTCACTCCACGGCTGGCCAAAGCTTAAACGCAGGCAGTGCGCAAAGTTTTTTCGTCCAAATACCACCCCAGGCATAAAACAGATATTCTCCCCCAGAGCGAGAGAAAAAAGCTCCAGCGCGTTGATGTTTTTTGGCAGCGCCACCCAAATTAAAAACCCGCCTTCGGGATGACTGGCACGAGTACCCTTGGGGAACTCTCTGGCAATCACGGCAAGTGCGTGTTCAATATTACTGCGGTAAGCCGGCCTAACTCGGGCTAAATGCTTATCAAAATGCCCGCTTTTTAAGTACTCCGCCACTTGTAACTGTGTGAATGAAGCACTTGCGCCAGACATGGCCAGTTGTTGCTCGGCAATGCTGGGGCGCTGGCGCTCGGCCACAATCCAGCCAATTCGCAGACCGGGCGACAGCGATTTTGAAAATGAAGAGCAGTAAATGACCTGTTCGTGTTCGTCGAAGGATTTAATACTGCTTCTACGTTCGCCTTGATGGTGCAGCTCGCCCAAAATATCGTCTTCAATGACGGTGAATTGGTGGCGCTTGGCAAGGGCTAATAAATGCTTTTTGCTGTCGTCGCTCATAGCACCACCAGTGGGGTTGCTGAAACTTGATGAGCAAAGGCAGGCTTTAAGTGACCACTGTGTCGCGGCTTTTTCCAGAGCGTCTAAATCGAGCCCTGTGAGTGGGTCGGTCGCAATATTGACAACTTGCAAACCCAAACTTTCAAGCGCTAACAAGAAGCCGTAGTAACAGGGCGACTCCACGGCCACCAAGTCGCCGGGTGAGGTCATGGCTTGCAGAGACAGTAAAATAGCCTCCTGGCAACCGTTAGTAATAAGCACTTGTTCGGGCGACACCAGGCAGCCCGCATTTAACATGCGCAGCGCAATTAAGCGCCGAAGCTCTAGGTTTCCCGGGTTAGTGGACATGCTTAAGGTGCGTTCAAACTGCTGCCGAAGTACTTTATTGCCGGAGGCTTTCAAGGCGGAACTGGGTTGGAATTTTGCGTGTGGCAAGGCCAGGTCAAAATGGGTGTGCTGCTCATTGCGAGTGTTGACAAAAATTTCGTCGATGGTGTCACTGATGTGCAAGCGAGCGGGTTGCAAGCTGCGAGCTTTGGGCGGTGCGGCGGGGCGCGGGCGAGGTTTCACGCCCACATAAAAGCCCGATTTTGCGCGCGCTTCAATGACCTGATGTTGCTCAAGTATTTGGTAGGCGGAGACCACAGTGGAAACACTCACATCAAGCTGTTTTGACATCAGGCGCACAGAGGGCAAGCGTTCACCTGGGCGAAATAGACCCTGGTTGATTTTATGGCGCAAATCGGTGGCAATGGTTTGATAAAGCATGAGACAGCCTGCAATGATGATGGCAATAGAGCCATTATCAATCTGTGCTGCTCATATATCAAGATAATTGTATCTGTATTGCTTTTGGCTATGCGCCTACACTGGGCTTAACATGACAAAGGAGCCCAATATGACTTTCCCAATTTACCAACTTGACGCATTCACGAGTAATTTGTTTGGCGGTAACCCCGCGGCGGTAATGCCACTTGAGAGCTGGTTGGCTGACGACAAGCTGCAATCTATCGCGGCTGAGAACAACTTGGCCGAAACCGCCTATTTTATTGCCGACTCTGGCGAAGCCGATTTTAACTTGCGCTGGTTCACGCCCACCAAAGAAATGGATTTGTGCGGGCATGCCACTTTGGCGTCTGCACACGTTATTTTTCATCAGCTGGGCTGGGAGAAAGACGAAGTTCTTTTTTCAACATTGAGCGGTATTTTGCGAGTGAGCCGTTCGAGTGAAGGGCTCACCCTAGACTTTCCATCGCGTCCGCCAGAGCTGAACGAGCCATCTCAAGCTCTGCTGGCATCATTGGGAATCAAGGATTATTTGTACGCCGGCTACGCTCGAGACTGGTTAATTGAAGTGAGCAGTGAAGCGGAAGTGCAAACAATGACCCCAGATTTTCGCGCGCTGGCCAATGAAACTCAGCGAGCCGTGATTGTGACGGCGGCAGGCGATAAGGTTGATTTCGTATCGCGCTTTTTTGCACCGGAATACGGTATGGATGAAGACCCTGTAACCGGTTCGGCGCACTGCACTCTAGTACCATTCTGGGCTGAAAAACTGGCGAAAAACACCCTGAACGCGCGGCAGGTATCGGCAAGAGGTGGTGAGTTGTTGTGTCACATTGAGGCGGGCCGAGTCTTTATGACAGGGCAGTGCGTTGTGTTTCTACAGGGAGAGGTTTTTTTGTAGTGTGAATGGGCATCGCTTGGTGCCCTTTGAGCATCCTGCTATGATCGCAGTCTAGTTAACTTTCAAGCTAAAACACTGGACAAAACCATGGCAAGTAAAATCGATATGCCTACCCAGGCTGAAGCACTACCTGGTCGCGATACAGAAATCCCTCTGACAAATCGCCACTTTGTGAACGGTGAGCCTTTAAAAGGCCCCTTTCAATCACCATTGCAGGGCGCGCTGTTTGGCTTGGGTTGTTTTTGGGGGGCAGAGCGTTTGTTCTGGTCTTTAGACGGAGTCTATACCACGGCCGTAGGCTACGCGGGCGGTTTAACACCCAACCCCACTTATGAAGAAGTCTGTTCTGGTTTAACGGGGCACAACGAAGTGGTTTTGGTGGTGTTTAACCCACAGCAAATCAGTTATCAAAATCTCTTGAAGTTATTCTGGGAGTCGCACAATCCCACCCAGGGCATGCGCCAAGGCAATGATCAGGGCACACAATATCGCTCTGGCGTTTATACCTTTAACGAAGCACAAGCCGTCGAAGCACTAGCGCTTAAAAACGAATATGAAGTAACGCTGAGCGAAAAAGGTCTTAGCGCAATCACCACGGAAATTTTACCGGCTCCGGCTTTTTATTACGCCGACGACTATCATCAGCAATACCTAGCAAAGAACCCCGGTGGTTATTGTGGGCTAGGTGGCACCGGTGTTTGTTTCCGGCCTTAGGCCCTAATAGCCACTCCTTACATAGCCCTCACGGCCCGCACTGTTAATTCCATTACTTATTCGGAGACCTGCGTGAAATTCGACCAATACGGAAACAAAGACGGACGCTTAGTGGTGTATTTTCATGGTGCACCCGGCACTATAGAGGAGTGCGCTATTTTTGAAAGTCATGCTAAAGAGCATAATCTGAAGATGATTTGTTTTGACAGATTCGCTATAGACAGCACTGTGGATCGTGAAACGTATTTTTCAGATCTAGCCAAGGAAGTTCGCATTAAGGCTGATGGGGCTTCTGTGGATATCATTGGTTTTTCAATCGGCGCTTATGTGGCTCTTGAAGTGAGTGCGCTTTTACTGGATTCCGTTCGACATTTACATTTGGTTTCAGCGGCCGCACCTCTTAGCGGTGGAGATTTTATAGACAAGATGGCCGGTGGTTTGGTGTTTAAATTGGCAAAGGAGAAACCTTTTATTTTTTCCTTGTTAACACAATATCAGCGACTTATGGCTTACTTAGTTCCCAGCGTATTGACCCGCATGCTCTTTGCTAGTGCCGAAGGAAAAGACAAGGCTCTGAGCAAGGAGGCCGGTTTTAAGAACTATATTACGCAAGTGCTCAGGCGCTGTTTTCTGAGTCGAAGTGAAGGCTACATAAGAGATGTTAAGTTTTACGTGGCATGGTCGAATAATCTGAAAAAGTTTAGCTCTAGCGCGACGCTTTGGCATGGCACAAGTGACAATTGGTCACCGTTTTCTATGGCGTCGTTTTTAAATGATGAGCTACCAGGGGCTACTAGTGTTGAGGCGATGGAAGGCTTGTCACATTATTCATGTTTAATTGAGTCGGCTCCGATGATATGTGGGCGGATAGGGAGGGCATCGTAGTTGTGTACGGGGTCAGAGTAAAAATCATCTATTACCTTAGTTGCTCGTGTAGGCCTAGCTTCTCCAAACTTATCAACAGAGAGAAATAAAGATATGAAATGCTCCGTATACATTGCAACAAGCGCAAACGGGTATATAGCAACTCTTGACGGAGGCGTTGATTGGCTACACACCGCAGGCAATGTGGACGCGGATATGGGGGCTAACCTAGACATGGGGTTTGGGGATTTTATTGCTTCCGTAGATTGTATGATTATGGGGCGCAAGTGCATGGAAGTGATTTCCAGTATGAATTTGTCTCCTGATCAATGGCCTTACGGTGATATTCATATCGTCGTTTTAAGTAAATCCATTACAGAGCCACCCAAAAACCTACAGGGTAAGGTTGAAATGTTTTCTGGTGATATACCTGAACTGGTTAATGCACTCGATGGCAAGGGCTTTAATCATGCTTATATCGATGGAGGTGCAACTATTACTTCATTTCTCAATCTTAAGCTCATTAACGAAATGACGATTACGAAAGCGCCGGTATTACTAGGTGAGGGCATTGCTCTTTTTGGCGAACTCAATAGTCAAATTAAACTTCAGGGGGCTGAAGCTACGGTATTTCCAAATGACTTTATCCAAATGAAGTACATAGTAAATTACTTATAGTAGGTAAAGGCACTTCATCGCTTGATTCAGCTAACGACTGCTTTTGGTGAAAAGCACAATGGATGGAATTCGGGGTGATAGTCTGTATCTGTCCCATAGCTGTTATTCTGCGCTCTATAAATTGACCATTCAATAGCAGCCAATACACTGAGCGGTCAGCATTCGAATTGATTGACCCACTAGAACTCCATGAAGAGTAAATTTTCGCTGGGAATACTTATACCAAAAGACCAGAAAACGCGCAATGTCGGTATGATGTCGGGTAAAGTTCGTACCCGACATAGCTTAATCTGATGAATAATCATGGCTCACGAGTATTGAGGAAAACTTAATGATTCTTAAACAATTACGCATTAGCCAACACCTATCCCAAGAACAGCTAGCACAAATGTCAGGCTTAAGCGTCAGAACTGTTCAAAGGATTGAAAGTGGTCATAATGCTAGTTTTGAGTCTCTAAAATGTCTCTCCTCCGTGCTCGAAGTTGATATTGAAACCTTGAGCCAGGAGAAAATCATGATAAATAGAAACTCGGACAATTGGAAAAACTTGCCTTTTTGGCTCAAATGCTGGTTTGCCCTTAATTTTTTAAGCTTTCGCCCCTCACGAAATTCGGCGAAGAGAGTAGAAGTCATCTCACATATCTTCGGCTTTCTATTTTGTGCGCTTGGCATTGTCAGTGAGGCAGCGCTAGCAGGAGGATTAATTATGCTCTCGATTGCTTACTTGCTCTATTTGCTTACTTGGCAGGGGGATAGGTATGGCATTTGGTATGAAGGTGTTGAGGTGAAACGTACATAACAACCGGCTAATATCGCCTCATTCATGCTAGGTCAACCTTTTGCCTGCATCACCGTTATAAGTTCGCCTCAAAGCCGGATGTTGATGCTTTTTGTTGGAATTGCCGATAGGTCAATAGCGTCGCTTAATGGCACAAAGCGACAGACGAAGTAATTTTTGACGGTAGCTTGTACTTGACTCAAACGAGACTAAATGAATCTTGCAAGCTAGGGCCGTCGAAGAAGACATTGTTGGACAAGTATACAGTTGAATGAGAGGAATTTTTCTTCCGCTGTCGGTTCATTCAGGCAGATAATTGAGAAGCGGGTCTTGTTCATGGGCTAAATAAGTACCGGTGGATTTTCTAATATATTAGGACTTCAATTTACTCGATTTTTAGATAATGATATGCCCCCGCGTCAGCGTAACATCTAAAAACCGGACCATATTCGCCCCGTCCTGAATTTTCAACATATACCGATAGGGCGGTTCAATAAGCGTTAAACCTAAGGAGAGTCATGTCTTTTAAATTAAGTTTTGAGCGCTTGGCTTTATACAGCCAATGGATGAATGCAGGTATTTATGAGGCCACAGAAAAGCTCAGTGTCGATGAGCAAAATAAAGATCGTGGAGCCTTTTTTGGTTCAATTATTGGAATTTTGAATCATCTTGTGGTCGGAGACACCTTTTGGTTTAAGCGGTTCGCTGAGCACCAAGCCAGTTTTGAATCCCTTGAGTATTTTCGGAGCATGGCTAAACCAAATTCTCTCGGCGCTATAGTGCATGCTGACTTAATGACTCTTAGAGAAAAAAGAGAGAGAATGGACGAGAATATAATTCTCTTTACCTCTGAACTTACAGATGATGTCATCTCTAGTTCGCTGAGCTATAAAAATTCCACAGGAGAGGAGTTTAACAAGAATTTTGGTCACTTATTGCAACATGTTTTTAATCACCAGACTCATCATAGAGGGCAAGTATCAACGTTACTCTATCAGGCGGGGGTAGATATTGGTGTTACAGACATGCTGGCAGGAATCCCCAATGACTAAAGGTACAACAATCACGGCAATGGCGACGCGAGAAAACGCACGCATCTGTAGCGTTATCCGATAATCGAAAGATAAATACTTCAGGCTGCACAATGAACGAAAAACATCAATCTACAAGCGCGCAAGCGATAACGACTAAAAAACTCTTCAGTCGCCAGACTGTCGTTGCTATCGACATTGCCGCCACGCCTGAGACAATATGGAGGCTGTTGACTGCTGCGGACAGTTTCAAATCGTGGAACAGCACAATCGTCGATCTGACAGGTAAGATCGCACTCGGAGAGAGAATCAAGCTTCGTTCCACGCTCGCACCAGAACGAACATTTAAACTCTGGGTCAAGGAATTCGAACCTCACAAGCGTCTCTCGTGGGGCGATACGATGGGAACTCGCATATATACCTTGGTTCCGAACTCGCAGAGTGGAACTCGCTTCACGATGTCTGAGAAAATCGGCGGGCCGATATTTCCGTTCTTCGCAAGAATGATCCCGCCGTTTGATGAATCCTTTAACCAGTTCGCAGTCGACCTGAAGTCGGCGGCCGAGGAGAACGCCTAATTTCAAATTAGCGCATAAAGATCGGCACGAAAGAGAAGCCGCCGGGGTGCTGTCTAGATAACTGAATTATGGCCATAACTGAACTGCCTAGTCGATCTTAAGTCATTGATCTTTCGTTGTAGGGCGTACTTTTTCCACCAGCTAAAAGCCATAGTTACGTTAACTTGAGAGAAGCAGAAAAACCTTCTATAGCGGACTTTGTAGTCAAAATTCACATAATGTCTCCGAGATCTGCGACGCCAACTTCTATAGCTATAGGGATGAAGTCCCGTGGCAAGTGCATATCTTGTTGATTATCTACAGCATCTTCATTGCTTGCGTGAAATCAAAATAAATTTGCCCAGATAAGGCTTGTAAAAAATAATACATATCATATTATAAGGAATTAACTATTTTGCTGGAATTACTCATGGATAAACTATTCAACATGCTCGAAACGCCTAGCTTACTGCTAGGTCGCGCGCTTTTAGGTATTTACTTTATTTTGCCAGGGATGCAAAAAATTTCGAAATACGAAATGATGACTCAATACATGGATAAACATGAGGTCCCGTTTATTGAAGTGTTGTTACCTTTAACTATTTTGCTACAGGTAATGCTTGGCATTTTTATTATTGTTGGATTTAAAGCTAATTACGCGGCTTTTTTACTAGCAGGACTAACCTTTGTAATCAGCATTTTCATGCATAATTTTTGGAATTTGCCAGAGGGCGGAGATATTCCACATGAAACCCAAAACTTTTTCAAAAACATGGGGATAATGGCGGGTTTACTGGTGCTATCCTCAAGGGGAAGTGCTCAGTTTAGCATAGATTCTTGGCTGCAAAAACGTAAAGTAACGGCCTAGATTAACAGTTGTTATGTAGAGACCTAATAGTTTTCAAACTTCACTGGCGGTTTGAAAACTACTAGTTATTGCCAATAAGACTTCATTAACACACTTTGATTACATGCAATACGATCAAGGTACGTTGGCGGTAGTTGCTGCTGCTATTGAACTTGATGGTCGACATCCCTCCTGCTGACAAGCTTGATGGGAATACTTACGCTGCTGCTTCCTTTCTAGCCCGTGGTTTCGAAAATATTGTTACTTAATTCATATAGAAGTGTGGCTATGCTGTTTTACCGAATAGCCTCGCTCAGAGGTCTGTTTGACCGCTTCTTGTTTGAACTCGTCCGTGTATTGCTTTCCCTTCATAAATACCTCTCATAGAGTTAGGTTTTAACGCTATTCAGTGTCTAGTAAAGCCTGAAAACTCCACTTTGCCTGCGGGATCTCATTGCTTGTCTATACTTCATCGGACATTCAATAAAAATCGGTGTTCAATACCTTACCGGAAGCGACTCAGACTGAGAACTATTATGAAAAAAAACCTCTGCCCTCTATTGATTCTACCTTGTATTTCAACGGTAATGGCCGACTCCTTGATGCTTGAAGAGATCGTTGTCACCGCACAGAAACGCGAGCAACCGGCCAATGAGGTGGCCATTGCCATTACCACCTACAGTGGCGCTCAAATGGAGGCGCTGGGGCTGGAGAACAGCACAGATATGATTGCCTTTACTCCGGGAGTCTCATTAGCAGGGGACATTGGCGGGCAGCGCGCCATCTTCAATATTCGGGGCATCGTACAGAATGATTATGGCGACCTAGCAGAAGCACCCGTCGCGGTGTATGTGGATGGGGGCTATCTAGCCAGTACCCAGGCTCAAACGTTCGGCCTTTACGATATTGACCGTGTGGAGATATTAAAAGGTCCTCAGGGCACCTTGTTTGGTCGCAATGCCACTGGCGGTCTAGTGAATACCATCACTAACAAACCAACAGAGGAAGCTGAAGGCTATCTGGAGGCTACGGTAGCAACCTTCGACCAAATTCGTTTTGAAGGTGCCATGGGCGGCTCGTTGGCCGACGGCGTGAGGGGGCGTTTTTCTTTTCTCTACAATCAGCAGGGCGAAATTCTGGAAAACGTCTACGACGGTACCGACCCCGCGGGCATCTCAGGTACTGTGGGAGGCGGTGATGACGGCTATAATGATGATACCTTGTCTGCCCGGGTTCAACTCGAGTGGGATGTGGGCAGTGAAGGCCGCATTCTGCTAAGCGCCAACTGGGCAGACACCACCAAAAGCGAAGGTCCTTATCAGCATCGAGCAAGTACCGAGATTCATGACGCCTCCGGCAATGTAATTGATGTGATTTTCGCGGAAAATGACCCCAATAACTGTGACATCATTTTGGCGGCGGGAGGCTGTGCCGACGGCGGTTTTGACGGCGACGATCTTGTTACTCGTCCCACCCCCGGTGGTGATATGAACGGTAACAATGATCCGGATGGCAGCGGTAATAAGGTTAACAAAGATTTTGCTTTTGATGACCAGAACCAAATTGAATCCGAGGGATTGTCGCTGGAATTTCAATACGATCTCGGTTGGTCAACGTTGTACGCACTGAGCGATTACAAGAACTTTACCCGTTTGGTGGGGCTCGATTCAGACCAGAGTGCCACTCCCGTGTATGTGTTCCAGTCAGACGGCGATATTGAACAGTTGAGCCAAGAGATTCGTTTTAACGGTTCAAGTGACTCGGTGAAATGGGTGGCAGGGCTTTATTATCTCGGCATCGAAACCGATTGGATTCAGGGTTTGGCGGCTCCTTCCACGTCAGTTGTAACGGGAGATGCGGGCCTGGAATTTAATACTATTACCAATACCGACACAGATTCCTATTCGGTTTTTGGCCAGATAGACATTTCACTTAGCGAACGCTTAGTATTGGTGGGTGGCGTTCGGTTTATACAGGAGGACAAAGCTTTTGAAGGCATTGTAACAGGCTTTGTTAACAGCGATGATCGAGAAGTAGAGCTTTCGACCCCCTTGTTTGATATCACCAGTGCCAGTCTGACCAATGACCAGGATTTGTGGTCAGGCAAGCTGCAGTTAGAATTTACCAGTGATGATGACAGCCTTTATTACATTGGTATTAATCGCGGAGTCAAAGCCGGCAGCTTTAATGCGCCCTTATTCTGTTGTTTTTCGACCTACGACCCAGAGGAACTACTGTCCTATGAGGGGGGAGCCAAATTAACCCTGATGGATGGCTCAGCTCAGCTCAATGCGTCCGTTTATTATTATGATTATGAGGGTTATCAGTCTTTTTCTTGGGTGAACAATTCAGGTGTTGTCACCAATGAAGATGCGACTTACGTGGGGGGCGAGGTTGAACTTGTCATGAGCCCCACTGACTCGATGGAAGTACTTTTGGGTGTTTCTTACTCAGATGCAACGGTTGAAGATTTGGAAGTTGCGGCGGGAATTTTTAAAGACACTACCCCACCATTTACCCCGGATGTTCAAGTGTCGGGAATGGTTCGGTACAGCTGGAACGCACTGGGTGGCAATTTGTCGGCAATGGCGAGTGCCTCTTATCAGTCCGAAGTGTTCCACAATGCTCGAAATTATACCGCTCATGAGTTTGATGCCTATACCGTTTTTGATCTGCGCTTAATCTGGGAGGATGAGAAGGAGGAGTGGACCGTGATCGGGTTTGCAGACAATGTGGCTGATGATGATCACGAAGCTATTGGTTTTGATCTATCAGGTTTTTATGGTGCGACTCAGGTGTCCTACGCCAAACCGCGCACGGTGGGTTTAACCGTGCGACGAAACTTTTAATCTTTTAATAAGATTGGGGTCAGAGTAAAAACTCATTTGTTGCTTCATTGACGTTGCCCGTTTCTGACTCATGGCGACTATTGAAGTGATTTGGGGTGCTGTAGAAGATGAATGTCATAAACGTGAGGAATGGCGGGGAAAGCGATGACAGAACTATCAACTAGAGAATGTGAAGCCTGTAGGCAGGGCGCGCCGCAAGTTAGTTCAGCAGAGTGCCAGAAGCTACTGAAGCAGATTCCTGGTTGGCAACTGACTGAGATTGCAGGCATTATTAAACTACGCAAGCAATATAGCTTTGCCGACTTTGCAGAAGCTTTAGCGTTTACCAATCGGGTGGGCGAAATCGCGGCGGAGGCTGACCACCACCCAGAGCTGCTTACTGAGTGGGGTAAGGTAAGGGTTTGCTGGTGGACTCATACTGTTCAAGGCCTGCACCTTAATGACTTTATCCTTGCCGCACAAACGGATCAGCTGAGTGTCTAGCATTAGTATCATCACTGTGTCGTATAATCTTCGTTAATAGTGATAGTAGTAATAGGGTCGGAGTAAAAACCGTAACCAGAATTTTCTTGCTAAAAACTCAAAATTGGCTTTCACGGGGATAGACCAAGCCTTCGCAGATATTGCATCCTTGTCCAAACTGCTGCTGAATAGTAGATCTTTCGCACATAACCTTCCAAGCAGTTCTTAATTCAGCCGTCCTAGTTTTGTTGAGTCGAAAGTAGCGACATTAGCTATTGATTTTCGTGGTGTAGGATTTATGATCTAGGAATAAGCCTTATATTTGCCAATAACGCAGCTTCGCAGCAATGCAAGTGATTAACTTTTAGATGTAGAACATGCTGGAATCCTATATGACTCACAGTTTTATACCCGCCGACTTTGATGTTCCCGAATCCATTACAGCCGATAATTTTTATTTAACTATTCTTGCTCCTGCGGTAGCTGAAATCGACTATGAAGCGGTTATGTCTAGTAGAGCTCGTTTGAGGTCAGTTTTTGGTGTAAATACTGAGTGGCCTAGAGATTCTATGACACTAGAAGACAATTTTAGTGATTTAATCAATCATGAAAGTGAATTTCAATCTCGGAAAGCATTTGCATATTCTGTTCTAACAAGATCAAAAAACAAATGTATAGGCTCTATTTATATTGATCCTAGTAAAGTTGGGGAATTTGATGTCGAAGTTTATCTTTGGGTGAGGGATGATAGTGTTCATCTAGACAATGAACTCTACGAATTCACCTCTCACTGGCTTCGTAGGTGTTGGCCATTTAGAAAAATTGCATTTCCAGGGAGAGATTTTTCATGGGGGGAATGGGACTCATTTGAAAATCGTGTGTAATACCATTACCTGAATTATAGGGTCAGAGTAAAAACTATTCCTCTGGTCGGTTCACCTGCTCTCAAAAGATACTCGCGAATTCGCCAAATGGCTTGTTATTCATGGTGGGGTGTTAAAAAGTCACGTCCATCTATTAGTAAAGGCAAAAGGCAAGACTTGACCCCGGTTCCGTGTTATTCATGGTGGGGTGTTAAAAAGTCACGTCCATCTATTAGTAAAGGCAAAAGGCAAGACTTGACCCCGGTTCCTGGTCGCTTGCGAGTGATTGAATTTTATTGGGTGGTGTATATTATAATGGGATTACGGATTGTCCTAGCCAAGGAGGATGAGGCTCTGGTTCAATGCTCTCCAAACGTCACTCCGCAGTGTCTATTTTTCGTTCTAACACCACAGAGGAGAATCATGAAGCGTTTAATTAGTTTACTATCAATATCAATATTCATTTTATCTACATCAATCTCGGCAAGCGAAAATGATAAGGTCGATGCGTCTGAGATATTCTCACAATTGAAGTCTCTGGTCGGAGTGTGGGAGAAAGAAGGGGCAACAGATTCAAATTTTGCGATTTCCTTTGAGCTTACTGCAAATGATACAACCTTGATCGAAATATGGAAATATAAAGGCAGGAAGCACTCGCTAACTTTATATCACCTGAATGGTAGGAGCCTAATGGCAACCCATTATTGCCCGCAAGGAAATCAACCGAGGCTAATTTTATCAAATGATGCCACTCTAAATAACATTTCGTTCAATTACTTTGATGCAACGAATTTGGAGAGCTTAGAAGATTCCCATCAGCATACTCTCGGCTTCGAATTATATGAATCTTCCGATCAAATACTTAGGAAAGAGACATATCTGAGTAAGTCAGGCGAAAAAGGGTCAGATTTGCTTCTGGTACGTAAATAAGGAGATTTGTCTTTGAATGTTGGGATTCGTCGATACAAAGAGTTGGACGCTGCTGAATTTCAAAAAGCAGTTTTGGAATCAGTGCCTCACGTTTCTAAGTGGCTGTCATGGTGTAGTGATACCTACAGCATTGATGATGCCAAGCTTTGGGCATCCTCGGCTACAGAAATGTGGGAAAATGGTACCGACTACCGTTTTGTGGTCGAGGATTTAGATACATCAACAATTCTTGGTTCAGTGGGTATCAACCAGGTTGTAGCGCAGCATAAGGTTGGTAACTTAGGTTATTGGGTGAGGTCCTCAGCTCTTAACAAAGGCGTTTGTACTCAGGCGGCTAAGCTAGCAGTCGAATTTGCATTTCGAGAACTGAGTTTTCAGCGTATTGAAATTCATGTGCTTACTGAAAATACGTCGAGTAAGGCCGTGGCTTCGAAACTTGGGGGTGTAAGCGAAGGTATATTTAGAAACAAGCTAATGCATAACGGAGTTTCTATGCCGGCAAATTGCTATTCGATAATTCCTTCTGACTATGGAATTTAGGCCATGGCAGCTCCGAGCGATTATGGCTGAATGCTTGGGAGATTCACTTGATTTGTCTCCACTGTATGATGTACATATACCAACCAATCCTAAGTAAACAGCATAAGCCGGCAGGGCAGTTCAATAAACCTATACCTCAAATCTAATTGCGAGCCTCATATGGAAATCGAAGCTAAATGTTCCTGTGGTCAAGTGGGTTTTAAATCTACAGCCAATCCTATCATTCAACTTTGCTGCCATTGCTCCGATTGCCGAGACGCATTGGGCCGTGAATATGCGACTATTGCATTTTTCAAGGAGAGTTCTACAGAAGTGTTCGGCCGTCTTGAAGAAAAAATTTATACGGCCGCGTCAAGGAATCGTACTATGAGAGTGGTTTGTTCGGGTTGTGGAACAGTAATGTTCGATAAATCTGAGGGCTTTCCCAAGTTGATAGGAGTCATGGCACAACAAATCAACGCTCCATTTGAAGCCGAGCCAGCGTGCCATGTATGGGTAAAAGATAAATTACCTGGCGTTAGCATTCCTGCTGGGATGAAACAATACCAGCAGGGGATAGACTAGAGTTAATTAGTGGTTCAGCCCCTAGTTAACCACTCCTGAAACCCCTATGCCTCGTGGATCGGACCCAGTTCTCATAACGCCAGTGCTTTGTTCTATTAATTGCACATCCCCAAACTCCCATTCGTGAGAGGTAACTCGATACCCTCGCTGTTTAAGCTCGGCTTGCGTTTCTTCCGGTAGTGGCAGGCTAACGCTCATAGTAATTAACTCTGGCGGTAAAAGCTGATGGTGAAAGCGGCTCGTTGCAACTGATTGTTCGGGCGTCATACCATAGTCGATAACATTTACTATGGATTGAAAAACACTGGTGAAAATTGTAGTTCCGCCTGGTGTACCTATTACCATTTCAACATTATTATCACTTAATAATAGCGTTGGCGACATGGATGAAAGCATGCGTTTACTGGGCTGTATTTCATTTGCTTTACCGCCCACTGCGCCATAGGCATTTGCAACACCTGGCTTGGTACTAAAATCATCCATTTCATTGTTGAGTATAAACCCCGCACCCTCAACCACAACGCCACTGCCATAAGCCCAATTGAGTGTATACGTATTTGAAACCGCATTGCCCCACTGATCCATAATTGAAAAGTGAGTGGTGTTGGCCGACTCCAAGCCTGGTCGCACTTGCTCTATTGTACTAATGTCACGAATATTCACTTCAGCAGCCCTGCGCGCAATATAAGAATCACTGATTAATTCATTGATAGGCACATCCATAAAGTCAGGATCACCAAAATACTTTGCGCGGTCAGCGAACACTCGTTTTTCCATTTCAGCAATCAGGTGGACATATTGTGGGGAGTTCACCCCAACCCCCGCAAAATCCTGAGCCAATAGCTCTTTCATTTTCAGCAGTTGAATAACCGCAAAACCGCCAGAGCTTGGTGGTGGCGCGGAAGCAATGGTGTAGTTACGCCATTGCGCAAGCAGTGGTTTACGCCATACAGACTGATAGTCGGATAAATCCTGCTGTGAAATAAGGCCGCCATCACGTTGCATCTGTTGCACCAACAAGTCAGCCGTTTTTCCTTGGTAAAAGCCTTGGCGGCCATCGAGTTGAATACGCCGCAGTGTTTCGGCCAATTCAGCTTGCTTAAACACGCCACCATCTTGCATCTTGCCAAAGTAACTTGAGAAGTTTACCTCACCTGCAAACCACTCAATCATTCCAGGTATTCCCTCTGACTTCTTAGGGTGTACCTCAAAGCCTTGCGAGGCTAATAAAATTGCCGGTTCAACAAGCTCAGCCCATGGTTTAGTCGCGTATTTTTGATGCGCGCTCCATAAGCCTGCGACAGTACCGGGAACGCCAGCCGCACGAATTCCTATCAGGCTAGACCGGCCCATTACATTGCCCTCAGAATCGAGATACATGTCTCTACTGGCGGTCAGTGGTGCTTTCTCCCGGTAATCCAAAAAATTTTGCTCACCATTCATATGTGTAAGCATAAAACCGCCTCCACCAATGTTACCCGCCTCTGGAAAAGTAACGGCCAATACAAAGGCCGCGGCTATAGCCGCGTCAACCGCGTTGCCACCGTCCCGTAAGACCCGATCAACTACCATTGCTGAGTACTTATCTGGCATTGCGTAAGCCGCTTTCTGTTGCTGCTTAGGAGTACTGGGCGTACTGCTACAAGCGCTCACAGTGAATATCACCATTGATAGCAAGGCGGGACGAATAAGAAATGCTGACGAGCAAGCTGAAAAAATAAATTTCATCGAAGGTATCCGTAGAGGGAGCTGAATTGATCTGGCCTACGATACACCGCGCAGCCAAAAACACAAATCCCACTAGCGTTTAGCCTTTCAGGTTCATCCTCCTCATACGTGACAAATGATTGCCGTACTTTGATTCCTTAGGGTAAAGTGGCTAAGAGAAGGGCGTTTGTTCCTCTTATACACTCGAGGTTTAGGCCGCTTTCACTAGCATCAAGAACGAATAAGGGGCCAGCGTGGATTCTAAAAATACGACAAGACGATCTGTAGTGAAGTCTATTGCTACGCTGGGCGCAGCCGGACTTGTCGGTACTAGCAATGCAGCCAGTATGCTGGCCCTTGCCAACAAGCCGGCTTCGGTAAAAAAATCATGGGATGCGATTGTAATTGGTGCCGGTGTATTTGGTGCTTGGACGGCCAGCCATTTACAGGCCGCGGGCAAGCGGGTTTTACTGCTTGATGCCGCAGGTCCGGCAAACGCGCAAGCGTCGTCGGGGGGCGAAAGCCGAATGATCCGCTCGGCTTACGGTGCTGATGCCATCTACAGTGAAATGTCATTACGCTCACTCCAGCAATGGAAACGTTTATCGACTGATGCAAGCTTGCCCTTGTTTAATCAAACCGGAGTGTTGTTCCTGTTTCAGGAGATGGTCGATTATGCCCGTCAATCCATTGCCACTCACGAAGCATTGGGTATTGGCTTGGACGTTATGGATACGAATCTGCTCAGAAGTAAATTTCCGCAAATTGATTTTTCCGGCATAGAATTTGGGCTCTATGAAGCCGAGTTTGGCGCGCTAATGGCACGTCGCGCGGTACAACATGTGGTGGCAGATTTTGTCAAAGCAGGGGGGCAATATTTGCAGGCCTCAGCCAGTGCACCGGCTAAGGGGGGTGACGGTCATAGTTTGCAAGTGAATGGTGAAACTCTGAACAGCGACTTATTGATCTATGCCTGTGGGCCGTGGCTACCAAAATTGTTCCCCGAGTTAGTATCCACCCGCTTATTTGTAACTCGTCAAGAGTTGGCTTTTGTGGCGCCGCCTGCGGGTAATGGTAGTTTTGCCGCCAATGCATTACCCGGCTGGGCAGACTTTAATGGCGGTGATCTCTATTACGGTTTTCCTGACCTTGAGGGCCGTGGTTTTAAAATTGCCCACGATCGCCACGGTGTTGAGTTTGACCCTGACAGTGGTGATAGGCGCGTGAGCAGCGCCAGTTATGACAGTTTGCGTGCCTACATCAAACGTCGATTTCCAGCCCTTGCAGACCAGCCTTTTATCGGCGAACGAGTTTGCCAATATACAAATAGTTCCAACGGCGATTTCCTAATCGACAAGCACCCTGCCTTCGAGGACGTTTTTTTAGTTGGGGCAGGCTCTGGCCACGGTTTTAAACACGGGCCCGAAGTTGGCCGCATGGCGGCGGAAATGGTGCTAGGCAGCAAAACGTCTCCCAAGCCGCGGTTTAGCTTCAAAACCAAGCAAGAAACCCATCACCGCACGGTGGTATAGACGCACGCCAGTATCTTAGCGTAGTTTAATGCCTCAATTTGGCACAAACTAAACGTCAGTTAACATGGAATGTATCGATGGATAAATACCCAAGGACTATCTTCGCTTCCGCCGTCGCGCTGGGTGCGGCAGTAACAATCCTTGCTTTTAGTGAAGTCGGCCAGGGTGCTGGTAACGACTATCCTTACCAGTTTGGTTTGCTTGCCACTGTGCGAATAAGCGCGCTGTATTTTCTGATAGCCTTTGTTGCAGGGCCTCTCTACCAGTTGACTAAAGCAGATTGGCTGGCAAAGGTAATCTCCAATCGTAGATATATTGGACTTTCATTTGCGTTTGTTCATTCTATTCACTTAGGTTTTATCATTCTCTGGATTAACGCCAATCCAGGATTAGCCGAAGCTATGACCCTTATAGTGGGGGGGATTGCCTACCTGCTTATGTACCTGCAAGCACTGACCAGTAACAACTATTCGTTTACCTTGCTGGGAAAATATTGGCGCTGGCTGCATAATTTTTCGATGTATTATTTATGGTTCATTATGACGGTGACATTTTCCGGGCACAATTATGTGACTGCGCGTATCTTTACCGGAGTGTTCTTGGTGGCACTGCTTGTCCGCATTCTGGCGCTGTTTAAGCGCAGGCAGAATAGGGCGCGAAAATTATCCGAGGCTTAGGTGAGTTGCGTGTAGCGACTGCTGTCGAAGTAGGCCCAAAAGAGACGAAGCAATTAACGCCAAAATTCCCAGGTGAAAAAGAAAGCCGCGCGGTGCACGGGCTGTATAAGTACTGGTGGATATTCTATAACGGAAACAATATATTAGAGCTTCAATTTACTCGGTTTTCGGGGCTTGATTTGCTATCGCGTCTGCATTACACCCCAATAGCGGTACATTTTCTGACAGGGCGTGCAATGAGCGTTAACCCTATTTAATGAGCATCACATGACAACAGAGGTTTGGATAGCATTCATAGCCACATCATCCTTAATATTGATGATTCCTGGCCCAATAAATGTCGGGGAACTGTATCGTAAAACGCTTACCATCACCGCATTAAATCCCAAAGGCATTATTTTCTTTTCTGCGTTTATGCCTCAATTCATTAATGCCGAGTCAAACCCTGAGGCCCAGCTTATTGCTCTGGCTACAACTTTTCTATCTCTCGCTTTTTTAAACGCCTTGTTTTATTCTCTGTTAGCGAGGAAGGTGGCCATATTTTTCAGTACTAGTTTGCGTAAGAAGTGGTTTGATATCACAGGGGGAACATCGCTTATTGGGGCGGGTGCGATCACGGCTTCCGCTGAATATTGATAAGGCCAACAACGCAATCAACAGCACCGAAAAGTGCATTTTGCGGCATTACTCCAATACAGAAAACGGCGTTGCCTGCTTAACCCTCTACTTTTAACTTCGGTTATTTGTGGTGGGTTAGAGTTGCAGGCGATTACAATTAACGTACTATAAAAATCTGCTGAGATCAGGCTGCTTTGGCTAGGTAAGGCAATTTATACTTTGGAGACAAAAATAGTGAATCTTTACCATCAGACAGTACCGGTATTTTCTCACCAACTAAAAAATCTGGCCGCCATCTTAAAGCTTGCTGCTAAAGACGCTAAAGCCCGTGGCATTGATCCTAGTGTGTTATTAAACTCACGCCTGGCCCCGGATATGATGCCGCTGGTTAGCCAGATACGCATTGCTACAGACCATGTTAAAGGTTGCTGCGGCCGGTTGGCTGGCGTGGTTGCACCCACTTTAGCTGATAATGAAACCACATTCGCCGAGTTGGATCAGCGAATAAAAACCGTTCTGAAATTTTTGCGCACCCTGAAACCCGCGCAATTTGAGGGAGCCGAGAGCCGAGAGATCAAAATGGTAATTCCTATTGGGACCATAGAATTTAATGGTTTGGACTTCTTTAATGGCTGGTCTATGCCCAACTTTTATTTCCACTACAGCACGGCATTTTCGATTTTGCGCCATAACGGTCTAGCGATAGGGAAAAAGGAATTTTTGGGGCAAGTCCCAGGCATGACTGGCAAGGGAAAAATTGCAAAAATGATGGTTTCAAAGCCAGGCGTAAAGGTAAAGAAAGCAAAAAAATAATTACTCGCTAGTAACACCCAAAGGGGTGTCTAACGCTAACATAGTGGCTGCGATGGCTAGGGCCAAAGTAGAACGAATAGGGCGTTTGTTTCACCCTTACCCATGGATGAAGAATTTATGCAACAACCATTCACGTCAATAGGTCTCGGCTCGGAGGCCAAAGGCTCCGCTGGCGGCAGCCCAGAAACTGGTTATGGCACCACAAGTTACAGAAAATATGTACTGGGCGCTTTGCTTACCGTCTATCTCTTCAATTTCATTGATCGTACGATTATCAACATATTGACCGAACCAATTAAACAAACGTTCGGTGTTGAAGATTGGCAAATGGGCCTGCTTGGCGGCCCTGCTTTTGCTGTTCTTTATACATTCATTGGTATTCCTATTGCTCGTTTTTCCGAGAAAAACCATCGTGTTTGGATTATCGCAGGCTCGGTTGCTCTGTGGAGTTTGATGACGGTGCTCTGTGGGTTTGCCACCAGCTTTGTTGCGCTCTTCATATTTCGTATCGGGGTTAGCATTGGTGAAGCAGGCTGTAGCCCACCGGCTAATTCTATAATCGCCGACTACTTTATTCCGACAAAGCGTTCTACCGCGGTTTCAACCTATGCCTTGGGCATTCCGCTCGGGAGCATGGTCGCTTACGTCTTTGGCGGCTATATTGTCGGCAGCTTGGATGGCGCATCTCTCGCTGCCACGTTTAGCAGCTGGGGTTGGCTATGGGCCGTCAACGCCCTCGACGGACAAAATATTGAAGGATGGCGTATAGCTTTTGTAGTGGTGGGCTTGCCCGGTATTCTAGTGGCCATCATCTTTAAGACAAGCGTCAAAGAGCCGCCGCGCGGCTATACTGACCCGCCTGATATGCAGAGTAAAGAGCAAGTCAGTTTTACTGAGGTGCTGAAAATCTTGGCCAAGAAGCCTTCCTATTGGCACATAACAATGGGCGTCACTATCGCGTCATTTGTCAACTATGGTGTCGGTCAATTTTTTGTTTCCTTCCTTATCCGCACGCATCAAATGTCGATCTTTGATGCCTCGATAAAAGTTGCGATGGCTTTGTCTGTGATGGCCGCGATCGGCACCTTCCTGTCCGGCTTTTTGGCAGATCGCTATTCAGAGCGCTATCCAAAAGCTTTGGCTTGGATACCTATGATTGCTCTGCTTGGCTCAACTCCAATGTTCATTGCTGGCTACTTGCTTGACTCTCTTCTGATCGCCATTCCGATCCTGATGGTTGCGCAAATGCTACTCTATACCTATCTATGCCCACTTTATGCCGTTCCAAGTGGTGTTGTGGACAGTAGAATGCGAGCGACTTCGGTTGCGGTAACCTTGTTCATCGTTAACCTGCTTGGTTATGGCCTTGGGCCTCCATTAATCGGGCTATTGTCGACGATATTGAATTCGACGTTCCTTTCAGGCATAGATTCAAGCTTGACTCTGGAGGCATGTAGAGCGACTGGTCTGGCAGCAGCTGCGCAAACGGCATGTAACACCGCCAATGCTGAAGGTCTCCAATGGTCGATGATCATATTCAAATGCCTCTACATTTGGGCGGCTCTGCATTTCTATTTGGGAAGTAGGACACTGCAACGCGATATGGGGCGCTGATTTAGGTAGTCGGGTTGTAGTGGTACGATGACTGTGGACATGGACTAACAATCTCGATGTCCGCATTTTCCGGATCCAAACAACCTTATGACTGTTCATGGGACAAAGTGCCCATCAATGGAATTGGTGGTGTCAGTCTGCACCTGACCCAGAGCAGACTTTAGAGAAATATGATCTAGGCTCCCTCCTAAGTTATAGCCAAATTCACTGAGCCACAACAGTGATTAATAACTCTGCTTTCGCTAAATCTTTACAAAGCACTCGTTATTAGCAATCGACAGCTTGTTATTAATGCTAGCAATACTTTTGCAGTAATACTTCCAGCTCGGAGCGATTAATGGGTTTTGCTAGGTGTGCGTTCATGCCTGCGGCAGTCGCTCTGTCTTGATGTTCGGACATGGCGTGAGCGCTCAAGGCGACTATAGGTACAGGCTTGGCGGACGTTTCTTGGGCACGGAACTTTCGGCAGGCTTCATAGCCATCCAGTAAGGGCATTTCGCAATCCATGAGGACAAGATCAAAAGGCTGACGTTTAAGTTCATCTAGGGCCAATTGGCCGTTGTCTACTAAGACCGGTTGAATGGCGTATTGTGACAGCAAGCCCTTGATGACCATTTGATTGACGGTGTTGTCTTCGGCGACCAGAATTTTTGCTAAGGGGTACTGGCTCAGTAGTTTCTTGTCTTTATTGCTATTCGTGTCTCTATATATACCGTGTGCCTCGGCAATGGCATTGAAGATCACCGAAGCCGGTATGGGCTGATACACGGAGATCAGTGAGGGCGACGCAGAGCCTTTCTTCTCTGAGGTTTGAGGATCAGAGCGGAGTAAAATGACTCGGCATTGAGTGAGCCACTGAGGCTTGATGTCGCGGTGTGAGGCTAGCACACTATCGCTCAATATCAGCGTCAATGACGGGTCTGATTTACCCGTGTAGTGATCTTCAAGGTATTGATTGAGCTGGCTTATGGTGCTCAGTGGCTCAGGTGTCAGTCCCCAGCGCGATATATGCCCACAGAGATTTTCACGGTATTCGTCATCGCTCTCTAGCACCAGTACTGTTTGCCCTTGAAGTGGCTTGGGTGCGCTGAGCCTATTATCACTGGTCTCTTTCGGCATGGGCAAAGAGACCCAGAACCGGGACCCTTGATTGATGACGCTGTCGACGTGCACCTCGCCGGCCATGAGTTCCGCTAAACGCTGTGAGATACTCAAGCCCAAGCCTGTACCTCCATAGCTGCGAGTGATGCTCGCGTCAGCTTGAGTAAAGGCTTGAAATACCTTATCGCACTGCGTGCTACCCATACCTTGACCGGTGTCGATGACACTTAACAGCCACTGTTGTGACTCCTCGCTGAGTTGCGCCTGAATGGTGACAGTGCCAGAGTTGGTAAACTTGAAGGCATTGCTGAGGAAGTTGTTGAGGATCTGGCTCAGTCTAGAGGGGTCTCCTGTTAGCCGCCCAGGGAGATTTGGGTCTATCAGTATACGGAACGCGATGCCTTTGCTGTGTGCGAGGTTATTAAACGCCGAAGCGCTGCTGTAGAGCAGTTCTCCGAGATCAAATTCAATATTTTCCAGTTCCATTTTCCCCGCTTCAATCTTTGAAAAATCGAGGATGTCGTTAATTACAGTGAGCAGCAGATCGCCTGAGCTCTGAATAATATTGAGGTATCTTTGTTGTTGTTCATCGAGCTGGGTGCTGTTGAGCAGTTCCGCCATGCCCAGTACCCCATTCATGGGAGTGCGAATCTCGTGGCTCATAGTCGACAGGAATAGGCTTTTGGCTTCAACCGCTTGTCTGAGGTTTTCGCTCAACTGTTCGAGCTGCTGGTTGCTTTTAGCCAGATCCTTACTGGACTTAATGCGTGCGTAAATACTGTAGAGGGTGATGAGTACAATCAGAGCGAGGCTAGCCGACACCAGTTGCTGGTAGTACAACAGCCCTTGTTGCTCTTCAATGGTCGCGGTCTGAACATCTAGATCGTTACTCTGGTCACCGATTTCTTGCGCTTGTTGTTCAATGACCACCTGCTGCTCGGTGATAAGGTGTATGTTATTTTCAATGCTCTGGGATTTTTCTCTGAGTATGATTTGCTTATCTGCAAGCAGGTTTTGTTGACGCTTGAGTTGGGAGTGCTGCTCGGCCAGTTGCTGTTTTAGTTTGTCAGCTTCTACCTTGTCTTGAGCGAGATCAACGCGCAGCTGCTCAAACTCGTATCTGAGTGCGTTTAACTCCTTCGCTTTGACATCAATGTCTTGGGTCTTACTGGCAAGCTCTTGGGTTTTGTTTGCCAGAGTGAGCGATTGTGCTTTGAGCTGGCTCTGCTGTTCTTTAAGTTGAAGTTCTTGCTGGCTAAGAGATGTTTTAAGCTCCACCAGTGCCTGTTCCGTCTCTTTATAGATGCTTGCTATATCTAATTCGGTGCCGCCAAGAAGCACAATTTCCTTGTCGACCTGTAAACCTTCAAAGACTATATTGGGGCGATGAACCTCAAACGTCAGTGAGTTTTCCTGTGGCGCCAAAAAGTTGATCATAATGTGCAGAGGATCTGTGGCTTGATCAGTGATCAGTAGGGTGTGACTGCGACGAAGAGATCGGTTGATCTCTTGTAGTTTGTCATTTTTTTGTGAGCCGATGATCAGCAATTGCGCTTTGGCGGCTTCGCTGAGAGATTCATAGTGTTCAACGATCAGGGCTTTGCCTCGAAGCGATTTATTCTGAGTCGCACTCTTTAGCACACTTTCGATATTTTCCTGCGGGGGATAGAAGCCTATGGTGAAATACTCAAGCTGTTCTTCAGCTGGCCATTGGGTGTGCTTAACAAAGTTATAGAGGTAGGCGGCTCGCAACTCGTCGGACGTAATTGCGTGCAGTGGGCTGCTGTTGAACAGCAGGGTAAATAGCATCAGATATGCCGCGGGAGTGATCGCAAAACTGCAGTTTCGGTGTGATAGACACGCTTGGGGCAATGAGGTCAAATTTAATAGCTGCACAAACGTCCCTTGCTGGCTCTTATGGCCATTGGTTGGATATATTGTTTTCAGTAGTTTGAAGGGCAATTGTTCGTCAAAAGTATAGTGCCCAAAGTAAAATTCTGCCAGATAATAAACACTGTCGATTGCCGGAAGCTAGGGCCTTGTAGCGGGTCGAGGGATATCCGGGATTATTAATCCTTGTTGTTGATTGAGCCCATCAATTGCCTCGTTGCCCCAGGCACTTTTAATCTTTGTTATTCCACCCTATACTATTGAGAATCAATAATATTTTGCTCCTTTTATAAGTCAGGTCAAACATGAGGTTTCGTGCCTTTCATCGATCATTAGTAGCGGCCATAATAGCATCTTTTTTATCCGCAAGCGCTATAGGCAACGGAGCGTCGCCGTCTGTTCAAGAAATCTTTGATCTCCCTCTCAGTGAGCTCATAAAAATCAGTGTGGCCTCTAAACGACCGGAGACCATCAAAGACGCTCCGAGTATCATTACTGTCATCAGCGCTGAACAAATTCAATCCTATGGAGCGCGGCATTTACGTGATGTTATTGATCGCCTACCCAATACTCAAGTCATTGGTTCGCAACTGTATCCACATAACCGCAGTTCGGTGCGCGGGGTTACTCAAACGCATCTGGACGATAAAATATTAGTTTTACTTAACGGTCGACCCCTCCGTGAAGCAGGCCAAGGTGGTATCAATGGTGACATTTATTCGTCATTTCCGGTGGCATTAATTTCTCAAATTGAAGTGATACGCGGGCCCGGTTCAGTACTCTATGGCACCAATGCTTTTGCAGGCGTCATCAATATTGTGACTAAAGAGGGGCAAGAGAGTACTGGTGTTACCATTAGTGCAGAAGCCGGTAGTTTCGGCACACAAGAATACAATGTGCGTGGCGGCGGTAGGCAAGGTGATTTCAACTACATTGGTGCCGTATCTTTTCACGACAATGATGGCGACACGTTTACCAATACTGCCGCAGAGATTGGCCCAGCAGGCAATTTTGAAACCGGCAGGCACGCGATCGAAACTGTATTACAAGCGAACTACCAACACTTCAGTTTTAACGCCATTTTCAACAAAGTTGAGCAACAAAGTGCGAACAATCTATTGTCCTTCCCGTCGGATGATTGGACTGTTGAACGTCGATTTATTGATATCGGCTATCAGCACACTATGAATAAGCACTGGCAAGCGAATGCCAGCTTGAGCTATAACGGCATGAATAATACCGCTGCGATTATTGGCGGTACAGGCAGGTTTTTCACAACCAAATCACGAGGCTACCTAGCCGAAGTATCTGTGCAAGGCGAGCTCTCTGACGGCAGTCATCTGGTTGTTGGTGGGGTTTATGACAAGTTAAAAGGTGATAACGTCTCTGACGGCACACTCAACACCGAAATCGATACGTGGCGCTCCAGTCTCTATGCACAGCTAGACTATCAAACCAGCCCTGAACTCAAACTCACTGCAGGGTTTCAAATGAATAAACCCGAAGACGGCGACAACGATATATCTCCACGGTTCGCTGCGGTTTATAAGCTATCACCAGCCTGGTCAGCTAAACTACTTTACGGCCAAGCCTACCGATCCCCTTTTGGTTTAGATCTTTTCCTCAATGCCTCTTTTTTGCAAGGCAACGCCAACCTCAAGCCGGAAACTATTGATACCTTTAGTGCCCAGCTCAATTACCAGTATCACGACAATCATTTTGCGCTTGCATATTATTACAGCCGCCACGACGATCTCATCATTCGTCAATTAGATAACAGTGGTCAAGCACGTTTAACCAACAGTGGTAATATTGAATACGAAGGTGTCGAGATAGAATATGAGCGGCGATTATCTCCAAGCTTAAGTATTTTAGGCAATGCCTCTTACCAATCCAATGAGACCGACGACGGCAAAAAAGATTCGACCTTCCAGCCAAACTGGATGTTAAAGAGTGGGCTTTCCTACCAAAAAGGCGGCTATAACTTAGGCCTTTTTGCCAGTTATTTTGGCGAGCCTACTCAGCTGGCTGATTTCAATCCCTCCCTTAACGAGCCAAACCCCAACGCAGACGCGTATTTTTTAGTGACTGCCCATATCAGCGCCGACATCGGCAAACTACTCAGCCGTCAGAGTTACGACGGCCTGAGCCTATCATTGTATGTTGACAACCTGCTGGACGAAGAGATTTATTACCCTGAAATAAGCAGGCAAGTTATTAATACCATTCCCAGTCATGCTGGCCGCGGTTTTTACTGCACACTCAGCTATACATTTTAAAAGCTAATAACATTGGCGTTGTTGGTACGTCAGAGACCTAAGCGTGCTGTCGTTTTTTTTGGCCTAGCAGAAATTGTATTGCGCAAGGATTTTTGGTCCGCTCCTTGATGAATGCGGTTTCTAGAAAAAGCGGATTCCTTAACTTCATTCTAATCTGACAAAATTCTCGGATAAATGTAATATAGATTGATGTGAGTCATTAATAGGTACAATCATGTTTCGAGAAAATGCAAGTGATTTTATTTTTCACTCGTCAATCGGTATACATGCCGTATCTTCTGACGGTATTATCGAGTACGCCAATCAATTTGAGTTGGATACTCTGGGCTATTCGAAGGAAGAATACGTAGGGCATCATGTATCAGAGTTTCAGTTAAACAAGGCTTGTCTCACAGATATGATGAGTAGGCTTGGCCGGTTTGAATCTCTCAAGAATTACCCTGCAAAAGTTCAAGCGAAGCATTCGATAAAATACATCCTTTATAACTCTAGTGTGTATCAGGAAGAGGGGCAGTTTATTCATAGCCGATGTTTTGGTAGTGAGATTGAAGAAGCCGTTTATATCGTAATTTAAGGAGCTTCACCTTATTTTTCGGAGTAGAAATTACGACAACAGAAAGTTACACCACATGAATAATAGCTTTTAGGAATACCTATATGCCCGCTTTAGGCACATTACTAACATAGAATATGGCGGGATGAGTGGTTGATATTTGATCCATGGAAGACTTTAAGTACGCTTGTATTGCCATACTTCAAAACCTTCCTGGCTCATGAAAATCTTCCCTCAAACCGTCGCTTGCGTTCTATCTCCCACGAGTGACTATCTAGATAGCATTTGGCTTGCCAGACCGGCTACTCTTTCTTTTTGATAGGGTTCCATATTTCCGTAAAATAGGCTTCCAGTAGAAAACAAAATTAATGCAGTAATCAGCACTTTCTTCTTTGGTTTTTTCGACATTACTCTTTTTCCTTTAAATATAAATAAAAAACTAGTTTTAAGTGCCTGATGCCAGTACCAAAGATTTGCGGTCGCTGTGTTTTCTCTTGAAATATGTTGAATATATTCTTCCGATAAATCCCCTAAAATTGGCTCACGTAGGTTTTTTGGTAAAGCCCAGTTGAGAAAGCTAGTAGGAAATTTTGGTGGGGAGCTTTGGGTGCTAGTATCTTGCATTACGGCAGGCTCATTTGTGTGATCGCCACATTTTCCCACATCGAAGCTAAAGCTTCCTTCGAGCGTTTTAATGCATGTTGACCTTTTGCATTCACCTTAAAATACTTTTTAGCTCTTCCCCCTCGCTCTCGTGTCGACTCCCCCATTTTGCTTTCAAGCATCCCTTTTTTTTCTAATCTCTCCAAAGTGGTGTATAGCGCACCTATGGTGACATCCCGATCGATTACATCTGCTAAAAGCTGCCGTATAGAACTTCCATAAGCGTTCTCTGCCAACTTCAAAATTGACAGTAGCAGGAGTTGCTCAAACTCACCCAAAAACTTTTCTTTTTCTGTCATATCTCAAAACCAATCAACTAGTAGGATTGGCTACAATGTAGAGGATATTAGATTGAAAATCAAATAGTTTATTTTGTAGAGTAAATTGATTGTCTTACCCGTGGTGGGAATATACGCGGTCAGTTGTGGGACCATTTATTGATTAAGCAAGGCCTCTTAATCAGCCGCTATGGAAGTAGCAATGCTGTGAGAGTCGGTGCTCAATAGCGCCCCTTGTGGTCGAATTTTATACCGCGCCTCCGAGTTCAACAGCTCTTGGGTAGTTAATTTGGAAAGTTCGCGGTAATCCATTGAAATTTATAGAGCGGCGTTTATGATCAGGGGATCTCGGATTAGTTCTGCTAGGGAATAATAGGCGCTTAAATACACCCATGTCGCTTCCAATTCCCCTCCTAATCTGTTTTTGCGTAATAACTCGTCTGAGCCATAGTTACAGTGGGGAGAGCGTCTGTAGCCAAGCGGAAAATTCAGCCACCAAAATAGAGATGAACTGTCCGCTGGGATTTATTCCTTTGGAGAATTGGATAGTCAGTTGTGTTGAGGTCATTTGGCTTGTTGACATAATTTGGAATTTTAATGACAAGGATAGCACTTTGGACATATTAAAAAGCTGGGACTTGGATGATGGATTGAAGATTGTCCAGGTAGATGAACTTCCCGAAGAAACCTTTCAAAGCTTAGTGCACGATAATTTGCTAGCAACGCACCCAATGATTCCATGGCGAGAAGATCTTTCTGACGCAATGCAACAAAAGCACCGCAAGCTGAAGTCTGGCGTAGAGAGCAGGTTTTTCTTACGTTTGCTGGTGATGGATGGAGAAGCGATAGTAGGCCTGGCATTAGGGGGGCAGCAATCTGAATCTACTGAGTTTTATATGGGGGTTAGTTTGGTTGTGGAGGCATATCGTCGGCGGGGTTTGTACGGTAAGCTTCTGGATATTGTGTTGTCGCTTACGAGCTCGATGGGATTCTCAGCTGTGAAATCTCGCCATATTAATACCAATAACCCCATTCTAATCGCAAAGTTGAAAAAGGGTTTTATTATCAATGGTTTTGAGCTTGATGAAACCATGGGGCCTCTGTTGAGAATGGTCTACTACCACGATGATACTCGCCGGCGCGCCGCAAATTTTCGGTCTGGTGATATTCGAGAGTGGTCGTTGATACAAGCTAATAAAAAATGATTGGTCTTCACTTTTCAAATCATATGGGTGTCAAAATTGGGTAAAACGATAGAGAGTGTAACGGGGTTTACTAGCCGGATAATTCATCACGATCGTGAAGAAGGCTTCGCCGATGGGCCTGTTCATGCGCCTATTTACAATAGTGTCCCCTATGGATATGCCACAACCGAAGCCTTAGAGGCCGTATTTCAAGGGAAAGCCACTGGCCAGAGCTACGCTCGCCAGTCTACGCCCACTACAGACTCACTCCAATCTATGATCAATCAGGCGGAGGATGGGCTGGGGACACTCGTATTTGCATCGGGTATGGCGGCATTGACTGCTACGTTTTTTGCCCTATTAAAAGCCGGCGATCACGTTATTGTAAGCCGATACTTATTTGGCAATACCCATAGTTTTTTAGCAAGCTTGTGTGAGTTTGGTGTTGAAGTGTCTTTTGTAGACGCTACCATTGCTGACGATGTGCAGGCGGCTTTACAAGACAATACGCGTTTAGTGTTCGTGGAGACGATTGCCAACCCCGGCACCCAAGTGGCTGATCTCGAAGCTATTGGTCTGTGGTGTGAAAAGCAGAAATTAATATTCTTCGTTGATAATACAATCACATCGCCTTATATGTTTAATCCTAAGCGTGTAAAAGCTTCGTTAGTGATCAATAGCCTGTCTAAGTATTTTTCTGGCCACGGGAATGTGCTTGGCGGCTCTGTCACAGATACGGGTATGTATGATTGGTCGATCTTCCCTAATATTTTTGAAGCTTACAGGAAGGGAAGTGCGGATAAATGGGCATTAACTCAAATTAAGAAGAAATCGCTCCGTGATATGGGGGGAGCGCTGAGTTCCGATTCGGCTTATCAAATTGCCTTAGGAGCGGAAACCATGGCCCTGCGTATGGATAGGGCTTGTAGTAATGCGCGTCAGCTTGCTGAGTTGCTAGAAGAACATAGCAAAGTGGAAAGAGTTTATTATCCCGGTTTAAAATCACATCCTCAGCATACGCAGGCGTCGAAGTGGTTTAGGCATTTTGGCGGTATTTTAAGTTTTGATTTAGCCCGAGGTTATTCTTGTGCGACTTTATTGAATGATATAGGTCTGGTTATTAATGCCACCCATCTAGGAGATAACCGTACCCTAGCCCTACCTATGGCGACTACAATATTTTTCGAAATGGGCGCTAAGAATCGTGCTGCATTGGGTATTAGTGATCAGATGATACGTTGTTCGGTTGGCATTGAGGATCCGGATGACCTATTAGGTGCGTTTGCTGGAGCGCTTGATCGTCTAGCGGCACTTTGAGCAAGGGATTGTACCAACCCGATGCATAGCAAACGGGGGTTGCCGCACTGTCAATCTTAAAGAAATTCCCTGAGCTAAGCGGAGGGCCAAGTGGTTAGGCCTATCTCCAGCGCACCTTAACTAATGCGCCTCATCCCAATTTTCAAAATGTTGCACTAAAAAATCGATGGCTAATCTCGCCCGCAAGGGCATAAAGTGTTTATTTTGATAGACAATCCAGCTGCTGCTACCTTCCCCCCAGAAAGGCTCAAGAATCGGTATTACTTGCTCGTTTTTTACGGCCACTTTAAACGTACTTTTAGGCATGTAGGCGATGCCTAGTCCTTTTTGGCAGGCGGCTAAAACCACGTTTGCGTTATTACTTCGCCACTTTCCCTTCACTCTTACCATTTCTTTTTTACCGTCAAGGTTAAACTTCCACGCATTATTATTGGCAACAATACAATTATGATTTTTCAAATGAAGAGGGTGCGTAGGTGTGCCGAACTGTTGCAAATACTCTTTGCTGGCCACGGCCATTAATGGACGACTAATGAGCTTGCGGGCAACTAAGTTGGAGTCATTCAGCTCGCCATAACGAACCGCAAAGTCTATGCCGTCTTCCGCCAGATTAACCAAGCGACTATTTAGGTCCAGATCAACGCTCAGCTCAGGATATTGCGAGGCGAAGGTCATCAAGGCTGGGGCAACAAAATGTTCCGCAAACCCACCTGCGGCACTCACCCTCAGGGTACCGCTTAGATTTATCCGCTGTTCGTTCAGCTGTTCATTAGCTTGCTGAAGTCCTACCACGAGGTCTTTAGCTTGCTGATAATAGGCAGTGCCACTCTCTGTGAGGGCGACTAATCGGGTAGAACGTGCGAAAAGCACGCTGCCCAAGCGCTTTTCCAAGCGGGAAACCTGCCGGCTTACATGGCTTGTGCTGCAGCCCAGCTGTTGCGCCGCAGCCGAGAATCCACGGGCTTCGGCTACAGCCACAAACTCGATAATGCCATCAAAACTGTCCATGTCTGTCTCTTTTATTGCTATATAGCAATATTGTTTATTCGATTGGGTATATTATCACCATATCGGCATTAATTTATAGTTGCCACCTGGCTTACAGCCCATTCTCCCAAAATAACCCTACACGGAATTATCATGACAAAAGTACTTATCCCAGTAACTAACCACGCCACACTAGGTGACACTGACCAAGTTAATGGCACCTTCGCCCCTGAGTTAAGCCATGCGGTACACGTTTTTAAAGAAGCGGGTATTGACTATGACATCGCCTCCATTAAGGGCGGCAAAGCGCCGATTTATGGTATGGATATTGAGGGCGATGAGATTAATGCCAGCGTTCTGGCTGATGAAGATTTCCAAAACCGAGTAAACAACACACTGCCGGTTTCTCAGGTGAATATCGCTGATTACGATGCTGTTTTTTACCCGGGCGGCTTTGGTCTCCTGACTGACTTAGCAACTAACGAGGCTTTCGCCAAATTGAGTGCAGAGCATTACGAAAGCGGCGGCATCTTGGCGGCGGTATGCCATGGGCCGGCTGCTTTGTTGCCCATCACTTTAAGCACGGGAGAATCATTGCTTTCAGCTAAATCTGTTACGGGGTTTACCCGTGAAGAAGAGATTGACTACGGTACCATTGATGACATTCCATTCTTGTTGGAAGAGGCGCTCGCTCGTAAGGCGGCTCGTTTTAATAAGGTTCAGCCTTGGGGGGCGTTTGTTGTTAGTGACGGTCGTGTGGTTACGGGTCAAAATCCAGCGAGTGCGCATGGGGTTGGTGAAGAAGTTGTTAGCTTGCTTGCTGGATCGGACTGAGGAAGCTTGGTCTGACCCCGATGGTGCCGTGCAGGCAGGTGCTTCGGGCTGAGGAAGCTTGGTCTGACCCCGATGGTGCGGGTCAGGCAGGGGGGGCGGGCTTAGGAGGCTTGGTTTTCCGCTCGCGGTGGGCTTCAACTTTATGGCGATTCCCACAGGTTGCCATATTGCACCATCGCCTGCCGCGCCCTCGGCCAGAGTTAATAAATAACCAAGAGCAGCGCTCACATTGGCGTATGCGCGCTACGTCAGTTGATTGCAGCAGATCATAGAACTGTAAAACAATACTATCCAAAATATGGTGGCCCGGCTCGTTGCTCGCCCGCCACGTAAAGTGTTGCTCGCGGACGCAGAATGTTGCCCGTTGTAGTGCGCTCTTCAGGTAACACTCGTACCTAGGTAAATTGCGACTCTCTTGTTTACTTTCCTCAAGAGTTGAGACTAAGGCTTGGTAGGCAATTTCTCGAAAGCGAACTAGATCAGCGAGTTCTTCGTGAGTGGGTATTGGGTCCACTAAAATTTCAGAATCCAAACCGCAGAACTCAAGCCATGATAAAAAGTCTCCAGGAGACAAGAGGAGATTTACGTCGCGAGTCTTGCCTGTATCAGCAACAGTGTTGAGAAAATCGAGGGCTGGATGAGCCCCTATCAGATTAGCCTTGGTCCACATTGTAACCTCATATATTGAATTAAAGGGTTACAGGGTTTTATAATCGGTGTAACCTATTGGGGATATTAACAGGTTACAGGAGGCATGGCATGCTTGCTTTGCCCAGTCGACATACTTACAACAATACCTCGATAGCCTGGGGAAGCATGGGCGAAGGTGAACCACTGGTTCTTATTCATGGAACCCCGTTCTCATCTCAGGTTTGGCGCACCATAGCGCCTCTGCTGGCTGAACGTTGGAAAATCTACTATTTTGATTTAATAGGTTATGGCCAGTCCGAGAAGCGCGATGGACAAGATGTTTCATTGGCCGTGCAGAACGATCTTCTGGCCGCGATGTTTAGCCATTGGGGTTTGGAGTGCCCAGAGGTGCTTTGCCATGATTTTGGTGGCGCCACAGCATTGCGGGCCTTCTATCTCAATGGTCTACGATACAAGCGAATCACAATTTTCGACGCTGTGGCTGTAGCGCCATGGGGCTCATCTTTTGTCGCTCACGTTCGAAAACATGAAGCCGCGTTCGCAGCTCTTCCAGCGTATGCGCATGATGCACTCCTTCGCGCTTATCTGCAGACTGCTGCTCACAAAACCCTGACAGAGGAAGCATTTGGGGTTTATATGGCACCCTGGCAGGGAGACGTTGGGCAATCAGCCTTTTACCGACAAATTGCGCAGATGGATCAAAAATACACCGACGAAATAGAGGGGCAATACTCTTCGCTTGGCTGTCCAAGCACTTTACTATGGGGCGAGGAGGATGGATGGATACCCGTGGAGCAGGGCCAAAAGCTTGCAAGAATGTTAACGAATGGCGATATTAAGATAATTCCCAATGCGGGCCATCTGGTTCAAGAAGACGCACCTGAGGCCATTGTTGCCGCTATGTTCCAGCATCCAATTTAGGTCGGTATGAGCGACAGCAAAAGCTCTAGCCGAGGCATAGGCAGATGGCCACAATTAGCGAGTGAATTTTTATGAAAACTTTTTCTTTTATTTGCCAAAGGCAGCTACGAATAGCTACGACACTGTTATTATTAGCTGGGTCAATGTCTGCCCTAGCTGATAACATCAACGCTCTTCAGGGGCTTGGTCAACCGGCTTACCATTCCGTAAAGTCACCACAGAGTCAGAGCATTTACCACCTTATTGTTAGGTTGCCTGCCGAATACGATAAAAACAATCGGTACCCGACAATTTATTTACTCGATGGAGGTATTTCCTATCCATTATTATCCGCTTATTATCACTACCTGAGATTCACTGAAGAAATACCGCCGATGATCATCGTTGGGATATCTTATGGTACTGATGATTGGAAGAATGGGAACGCTCGCAGTACCGATTACACAGCAAAATCACCGCAGCGCGAACATTGGGGGGGCGCAGAAAAGTTTCAACTCTTACTGAAAGACACGATCCTACCTCTGATCGAAAACGAATACCCATCAGATCCTGAAAAACGGCTTATTTTTGGTAATTCCCTAGCAGGCCAATTTGTTCTTTATACGGCGATGACCCAACCCGAACTCTTTGCGGGCCATATTGCGAGCAACCCAGCACTTCATCGAAATTTACCTTTCTACCTGAATAAAAATAATCTCGGCCCTATCGCCGGCCCGCCGCCGAAACTGTTTGTTTCCAGCGGCGCGAATGACGCCCCGCAATTCCGTGAGCCGGCAAGAAAATGGATGGCGTTTTGGGAGAAGGAAAATAGCCAGCGCTGGTTGTTGAAAACCGAGACACTCAATTATGCAGGACATATGTCTGCTATACCCGAGGCCTTTATCAAGGGGACTCGTTGGGCGTTAGATTCCCACTAAATTCACAGGCCAACGCAAGGCTACTCGAACCTAACAATGCCCGAATTACGTCGGGTGTTTGCAGTAAGTCAATTATTTTTTCGTGCTGAATAATTGTTCAAAGAATACCCATGAATAAAACGTAGGGAGCCCAAGTCTTCGATTGCCAAAAAGCATGATTTCGGATATGTTCGTTAGTCACATTTCAGATTCGTTAAAATGAAAAAAATAATATCTTCGACGTGTTTTGTTATTCTTTTGGTGGTTGTTCTCGGTGTTTCGAACGCATATTTCTTCGTCCCTGATTTGGAATATCAGGGAGAGAGCGTTGCATATCGAGGAGGAGGGGGTCTAATCGATTATAACAAACTGAATAAGACGAGCTGTATCGCAAAGTCTTTGTTGGAATCCGAAGTAAGTACAGTTGAGAACACTTTAGAGGCGGTGGCATCATCGGTTAATGCTGGAGCCGATGTGATTCACCTTAACGTTCACAGGACATTAGACGATCAATTAGTTGTATTTCATGATTGGACTCTTGACTGCGCCACCAATGCCCGCGGACCAGTTAATCAGGTTCTGTATCAAGATTTAGAGAGTGTTGATGCGGGTTTTGCTTATACATTTGATGATGGGGGAACATTCCCCTATAGGGGGCAGGGTTTTAAAATTTCCAGGTTAAACGAGTTCTACAGCCAGTTTCCTGAGCATAAATTCTGGATAAACTTGAAAGGTAATGACGAACATTCGTTTGACCTTCTTTATAGCTATCTTTCTAGCAGTCCTTCGATTTATTCCCGAAAAACTATGGTTATCACGTCTTCAAAAGGTATCAGTTGGTTCCGAAGAATAGACTCATCGATACGAGTCATAAGTGTTGGTAGTGTTAAAGACTGCGGGATTGATTACTTGTTATTAGGGTGGGCTGGAATTGTGCCAGAGTCTTGCAAGAACACTACGCTTTTCATTCCCCCTTCGAAAGCTAAGTACTTTTGGGGGTATCCAAAGCGCTTAGCGTCCAGACTCCAAGAGCAAGGCACAGATGTTTACCTTTGGTCCAAGCATCAGCCTATCGATCCAACCCTTGTTGATGTTGTAGTGGACGGCATCGGGGTGGTAACCAGTGATGCAACTTTTATAAGCAAGGCGCAGGAAAAAAGGCGTGCCAATTAGAATGCTTGTTGGTCACGCTTATTATGAGAACATTCCGGCCGTAGTTGGTTGGTTGGAAGAGTCCACAGCGCTAAGCGGCTGTAGATGGAATTCGGGGTGTTAGTCTTTACCTGACCGGCAGCGGACATTTCGTTACTGCTTAAAGTGCTCCTCTATAGCGGACCTTTCGTACATAATTCACCTAATAGTCCCGAGGTTAGCAACCCCTCGTTTAGCTAACAAAAAATAAACGTCCCTAGCTATTGATTTTTGTGGGGTAGGAATTATGATCATGGTAGACGGATTATCTTAGCTAAGGAAGACTAGGCTCGTACTCTATGCTCCTTTGGTATCGCTCCGTATGTTTACTTCTTATGACGAGCAGCATAGTACTAATAAACCAATCAGGGAGGATGTATGGTTTCTGTCATATTACTGGTGATTATCCCGCTTTTCTCTATAGCCTCCGGAGCTTTAGAATTGCTTTGGAATACAACAGTGCCAGAAATATTTGATCTTAAAGAAAATTATTATTGGCTATCTTTGTAGCTCATTAGAAAAGTAGAAAGTCTATGGGTCGGTGGTTCTATGAAATTGAGGATAACAATAATTTTCTTCGTCGTTCAAAGTGCACTTCTTATCGCGCTTGGTTTTTCTTCGGCTTACGTAATTTTTTCAGCAGGTTCCGGGTGGCAGTTCGGATTCGGATTGATTTTGGCGCTCCAATTAGTCGTTCTTGCATTAATCTCTGCTTTGATATTTGGTTCCGCTTACGGCGCGTGTAGACGTACCATATCCTACACAGAATCAGCAGGTATAGCGGCTGCCATAGTTGTGGCTTCAGTACTTGTTGCGTTGCCAGTTGGATACTTTTTTAGCGGAATCGGTGCTTGGGCCTGCTTTCAGGCCGCTATAATAGGGGGCGCATTTTTGACCCCAGCTATAATCACTCGATGTAAAGTCTAACAATTCGAAGCCACGACTGTTTAAGCCGTAAATGTTCATCGTTAGGCATCCTATCGTCCCGCTCGAGTCTTTTATTGGCAAAGCTCAAGGTTAAGGCCTATATGGCGTGCAGCCAGCAACGGACGGCTTAGTGAGAAAACCATTGAGCATTCGTCGAAATGTCTTGAGAAGAAAGTAATTATTCGCTGATAACATCGCATATAAGATTTTTCGCCTGAGAAGATGTGCTCACCACTTAACAGCTTAATAGTGGGGGAAATAAATTTTCTAGGCCATGTGCTTCGAGTGTTGATGCCCGCTCTAGGCTCGCTGACTTGGCCAAAAACAGACACTAAATGATTGTTATTTTTCTGATCTTCGTTAAAGTATATTAATAAAAATGGCCAATCAAGCGGGAAAAATATGTTTATGTCCAATCAAATAAATTGCTTTTTAATGGTAAGCCTTTCCTTTTTCATATATGCAGCACCTATTTTTGCGCTAGATACAATTGAAGTTGGTGGGAAGGGCGATACTTGTGTCGAAGACCCTGAGTGTATAAACCGTATTCACTCGGATATTCCAATGGTTGCACGGGCGCAGCAGGGCCAGACTATTTTATTTCATACCCGTGATGCGGTTGATTATCTAGGGGTCGTTGCCAAGCAAACTGATGTAAGGCCGGAGGCCGGAAAAGACTGGGATTTCGACCGAGTTCACCCTATGACAGGCCCAATCTACATTGAAGGAGGAAAAGCCGGTGATGTGCTTGCTTTCACAATTAAAAAAATTAAACCCGGACGTTATGCCTACACTGGAACAGGCGGTTTCGCTTCTGATTTAATGGGGCCGGGTTCATTAAAAGTGTCATGGGACTTAAATAAAGATTACGCCGTCAGTAAGGACATTCCCGGCATTAAGATTCCAAATAGGAGTTTTCCGGGGGTAGTAACAACTATGCCCGACAGAGAAAAATTAAAAGAAATGCTGGCCCGCGAACAGGCCTTGTTGGAGGCTGGTGCTTCTGTTTACGTTCCAAGTACAAAAAAAGCATCCCCCGCCGCTATTTGTGGTCCAAATGGTAGCAAAAAGGAAGAATGCTTAAGAACAATCCCTCCACGCGAACATGGCGGGAATATGGATATTCGTTATCTTCAGGCGGGTGCGACTATTTATCTACCCTGCTACATTGATGGCTGTGCCCTGGCAATCGGGGACCTTCATTTTGCCCAAGGGGATGGGGAGGTAAGCGGAACAGCCATTGAAATGTCAGCGGATGTTTGGGGTGTTGCCAAAATCATTAAAAACGGTCCTGATCTTAGTCACGGTCCCCATTATAGTGGGCCATCAAGTTTGCTGGATATTCCCTCTACAAAGTTTTACGCCGCTACGGGTTTTCCTTTAAAAAAAGCAGGTGCGGTCCCACCAGAAATGGAGTATTTGCAATCGGCTAAGGTGGCTGATCTCGCCAATTTATCCAACGATATTAATCTGGCTGCCCGGAATGCCCTAGACGGAATTGTCGATTACATTGTGGCAACATACGGCTATAACAGATTGCAAGCCTATATAATTGCCAGCGTAGCCGTGGATCTAAGAATAGGTCAACTGGTGGACACTCCCAATGTTGGCGTTACGGCGGTATTACCGCTCGATATTTTTGATCATAAATAATTTCAAAGGATAGGGGTTTGTTTGTATGTATTATATATAGTGTAACTACAGCGCCGTCTTGCTCTGGCGCAGTCGCCACCGGCTTTGTCAAAGCCGGCGGTTTAGAAGGAATTGATGTTTGGAAGAATGCGAAATCTGCCGTATCAGTCGCTCAATATGGATATCGGGCTATGGAAAGAGGTGAGCTGGTTCCTATTAATGGACCTGGAGTGAATTTCGCGAATAAAATTCATTTGTTCGTGCTTTCAGTACATGGAAAGGCGTGACGCCTGACTATTACAGAGAGCAACACCATCAACAGTACCAGTGACGCGATAGGCAGAATCTTAAATTGGAAAACTGTTCGAGTATTCAATAGGTGAAATCTACTTTCCATAGGTATGGAATTCAGTTGCTGCCCTCTCGAAATAATTGCCAGAGTCTTTGAGCCACTGGTCCGACAGGTTCTGAATGTAATCTGGCGATCCGAAATTCTACACTTGGTATCTCTATCTCACCTTCAACTCTTAGCGGGGCTAGTAAGCCCTGAGAAAGTTCGTCTTTTATAAGGTGTTCGGGTAGGCTTCCCCATCCCATTCCCTGCATAATAATTTCCTTTTTAGTTTGGAAGTCATTAACTCTCCATTGATCTCCTCCTTCAATAACTCCGTAACTGGTATTCGAAGATTTACGACCACTAATGATGACCTGAGGATAAGTTTTTATAACTGCCTTAGGCACCACCTCATAATTATTTAACACGGGGGCGTCTGCCGCTATAACGGTGATGAAACGCAAATTCATGAAATGCATTGATTCAAATTCATCAATATTTTTAAGCCAAGGTATGATCAGAATAGAAGCTTGTCCGCTCTCTAATAAATCTAGAGGGCCAGTACCATTCTTAGAGTAAATTTCTAGTCTTGTGCGTGGGAACTGCTCTTTACATTGTCTAATGGTGCGAATAATAGGAGAGACAGGAATTGCGGAGGTAAAAGCAATGCCAACTTCCAGCTCTTCTCCTGTGGCAAGCTGCTTTGCCAGGCTCTTAAAAGATTCTGCTTGCCCTAATACCAGCTTGGCCTTTTCATAAAGCGCCTTACCTTGCGGTGTCAGTTTGTTTCTATATTGGTCTCTATCAAATATTTTTAAACCAAGTTCACCCTCGAGATTTTTTATTGCCACACTGATTGTTGGTTGTGTTCGATGTAGGTTTTGAGCAGCTACTCTCAGAGAGCCTCCTTCAACGATCGCCTGCAACGATTTAAGCTGATCTAGCGTCATAATAAGCCCTTAGAAAAAATCTTATGTGTTGATAGAAATGTACAAATCAAATTAGATATTAACTAATGTTACCCTCCGTGTATCGTGAAGTGAATTGAATTTTACTAATAATCTCTATACTGAAAGGTCATTATGAAAAAACAAACTGATGTACTTGTTATTGGTGGTGGTTTCGGAGGCGTTGGCCTTGCTCAGAAGTTATCGAAAAATGGAGTCAGCGTTACATTGGTTGACAGAAAGAACTATTTTGAAGTGACGTTTGCTATGTTACGCAATGTTGCTAACCCCAAGCTGCTCGGCAAAATGCCACGTAAACTCTATGGTGACTTCATCGATGGAGCGTTTATTCAGGGTAGCGTAGAGTCGATGAATGATGAAGAAGCGACGCTCTCAAATGGAGAAGTCATTCGCTTTAAGCGTGCCATCATTTCATCGGGAAGCCGCTATCCCTCATTGCCGCTGGCAAAGTCTAGTTCCGCACTTAACTATGCTGATCGTAACAACGAAATAACAGGTAATCAGCAAACACTTGCATCAGCAAAATCGGTTCTGGTGATAGGTGGCGGCGTAGTAGGGGTGGAGCTTGCGGGTGAAATTGCGAGTGCTTTTCCTGACAAAAAAATCACCTTGGCTCATTCAAGCGATACCTTGTTAGATAACTTGAAACCTAAGGCTCAGCGGAAGGCATTGGAGCAATTAACTGCTAGGGGTGTAAGGGTGAAATTTAACCGAAGGTTTACGAAAGATGGAAATGTTTACCGGTGTTCAAAAAGTAATGAAGTTGTTCAGGTCGATATGGCTTATGCATGTATCGGGATGGTTCCCAATACAGAGTTTTTGAAAGCCGAATTGCCAGGTATTCTTGATGAGAATGGTTTGATCAAAGTGGATTCATTTATGAAGGTTAAGGGCTATGAAAACCTGTATTCATTAGGTGATTGCGCTACTCTTGATAGTAATAAACATGGGTATATTGCCAGTGTGCAGGGTGCCATGTTGGCGGACGCTCTATTAAAATCCGCGAAAGGGAAAAAAGTTAAACCTTACAAAACGCCAACGTTTGCGTTGATTGCGGCCACAGGAACCGATTCGGGCGTCGCGCAAATGCCATTTGGAGTGACAACAGCTAGATTCATTGTGAACTTGAAGCAAAAAGACATGGGGATAAGCAATATGTACAAAATCTACGGCAGCGAAGCAAATCAATTGAATTGACGTGTATTCAAAGCCCTGATAAATCACTCAAGCTGTTTTCTTCCTTGAATCCTCCGTCATTCAGGCCGAAAACAGCTTATATATCTTATCTACACAATCGAAGTGCCGCATATTTCACCCCTTTGGGTGACGCAGTAATTACCAGAAGTGGTAGTGTATCGGCATCGTGAATAAACTGAATTAACACGTTTGTCTGCGAGCTTAGTGAGTGTTGTTTTCATGGATAGATATAAGGACTCCTATAAATGTACGGGGACAATGGGGAACAAGATTATTATGTTGGTCACCTATCTGAAGTTAACAAATCAAATTGTGTATTAACAAGCTCAGATATCAAAAATGACAAGGGTGCTTTGGTTGTTTCTAAGGGCACTCCTGTTACCGGCAGTATTTCGAAAAAAATCATTAAACACAAATTCCTTAAGAGGCTAGAAACTTGCATTTCTTTGGAGCATAGCATCACGCCGGATGAGTTGATTGAGGAGTTTAATCAGCTTGTCCAAACGCAGGGAAACGAAACTATATTACAGCAAGAAAGTCTTGTTGACCTATTGCGAGCCTCTTGTGAAACCTTAAACAAATACCCCCTTTTAGTTCAAAAGTTCACCGTGATGCAGTCACGTTTTCCACTGCTATATAAAAAGACAATAGGCAGCTCGTTTGTTGCCCTAATTATTGCCTGGAAAATGGATTTGCCGAATAGAGATAGGCAGCATATTTTCATTGCAGCTTTAATGCGTGACGTTGGGCTATTGCATATAGATCCGTCCTTAGTGGAAAAGCATGGGGACCTCACCCATAGTGAATTACGCGCATTACAGAGCCATGTGGCAATAGGTAAGGTTTTCTTAGATAGTGTGCCAGATTTGCCTAAAAAAGTAGGTCGGGCGGTATTAGAGCATCATGAATGCAGTGACGGCAGTGGCTATCCTTATGGTAAGGGTGGTGACAGTCTTTGTATTGATGGTCAAGTATTGGCGATGGCTGGCGCTGTGGCCGCTATTTATCGAAAAAAAGTTATTACCAAGGTCTATGCCTTAGAAGCCTTCGTCCCAATTTTGCAAATTAATATGCACCTTTATCCGCGGTCCGTTTATAAGGCGGCTTTAATTGCTGCTTCTTACATGACCAATTCATTGCATCGTTTTTATCCTGACAGTGAAATACCAGAATTATGTTCGCGTAATATTCTTAAAATTACGCAGCTAACCTTATGGCTGGAAAGTGCAGATGCCTTAACCAGCCATTGTGTTTCGACCTTGCCAGAAGACAAAACTTCGGTAATTCTGGCAATGGCAAACCGTCTTCATAAAGTTGTTGATGGTTCAGGTTTGCTCACTCAAGATAATGTCACCTGGCTTCAGAGTGTTGTTGATAAACCACGAATTGAACACTATGGTGAGGTGGAGCACCAAGTGTTAATGTTAGAGGCCTTGCAGTCACACTTTAGGCAGTGGGATTCACGATTGACGCACTGCATTCAGACTGAAAATATAGGGTCTAGCGATAGCATTGGGGAATATTCTTATGCGAAGCTTGATGACATATTAAGTGGTAAAAGTGAAGTTCTCCCTGTTGCTTAGTAATAAATCGCATCCTTAGGGGGAACGGTTAAAACTGTGGATAAGTCAGGCGATAGTGGGACATCAAATTTATACAGAAGACTTGGCTTTGATATGGTCTATGTCTCTAGTCTGTACCTGACCCAAGAGACTAGATGAATATTGCGAACCTAGGCCTTCAGAGTTGACATTATTCGGTTCTTAGGTCTAGACCGGTTTTTACCAGCAATATTTAACAAACGAAGGAATTTTGGGCACTCCATATGACTTGGCGCTTTACACGCAGCGGCGTGCCGAAGGCCATTTCTCACAGCTGTCATTTTTGCCATTTTTTTATCCAATTCATCTGCTTTAGATAAAAGTAAATCCCTATCAACTTGAAAGCCTTGGGGGAGTAGCATCTCTCCTATCTCATCAAGTGACAGCCCAACATTACGCCCCAATGAAATTAGCGCGAGTTTATCAATCACATCGGGCGAATAATATCTTCTTAAACCATGCCGACCAATTGACTCAATGAGCCCCTTTTCCTCATAAAATCTTAATGTCGAGGTTGGTAGTCTAGAAACCGTTGAAACCTTACCTATATCCATAAATTCACCTATTGACTTCAAGTCGACTTGAGGTTGTAGCATGAACTATATCATTAAATGTCAGGCGATAAGAGGATAAATGCGATGTGGGATGAACGTTATAGTTCGGAGGTATATGTGTATGGGACGAAGCCGAATGATTTCTTAAGAGATAATTTCAATTATATTCCAAGTGGAAGAGTTCTCAGTTTGGCAGAAGGAGAAGGAAGAAACGCTGTTTTTCTTGCTAAACAGGGTTACTCCGTCACCGCTGTAGATGCATCTTTAGCGGGTATAGATAAAGGCAAGAAATTGGCGATGAATAGTGGCGTTGAAGTTGAATTTATTCATGCTGACTTAGTTGAATATGATCTAGGTGAGAGCCAATGGGATGGAATAGTATCTATATTTTTTCCATTGCCATCGTTGCAGAGAAGAGCATTGTATAAGAAAGTGGAAAGAGCATTAACGAAAAATGGAGTTTTCTTGCTTGAGGCATATACTCCTGAGCAATTGAAATTCAACACTGGTGGTGGAAGCTCTGTAGAGACAATGCAATCGAAAAAGCAATTAGCTCATGAGTTGGCAGGTTTAAACTTTGAACATCTCGTTGAGCTCGAGCGCAACATAGTAGAGGGTATATACCACACAGGTGTAGGGTCGGTAGTTCAGGCTATTGCTACGAAAAAATAATAACCAAGTATAGGTTCAGAGCAAGTATGGGGTCAGAGTAAAATCTATTCGAACTCGAGTGTGCCAACGTTTTCTAAACTGGGGTCAGAGCAATCTCCCTCGATAGTTGCTCGCTAGCTTGCCGGACCGTACTGAGGAAGCTTGGTCTGACCCCGATGGTGCCGCACAGGCAGGCACTTCGGGCTGAGGTGCTTGACTGTTTATGGGGAAATGACTATCGAATGTCTAGAAAGCTTGGGTTTTTCTGGGGTAATAATTGATGTAACTATACGGATTTATTTTTCTTTTTCTTCGGCTTGAAATTTGACGTCTGTTTTCCGCAAGGCGTCTACTAAGGCAGGTATTAAATGTTGGTGTTTTTCGTTTACGTAGTGGAAGGCCCAGTTCACTGTAAGCGGGGGGGATAGTGGTTTTATATTGTGTAAGCCTAATCCCTTGGTAATGTTATTACCGAAAACAAGTCCAGCTATCGTCAAGTCGGCCCGTCCAGCCTGTACCATTTTAAAACCACTGGTAACAGTTGTGACCTGCATCATATCTAGGCCCGCGTCATTCGCAGGCTTGGTAGAGAATCCCCGCATGAATGCTACTTTATACGGACGCAAACTTCCCCAACCGTCGACCCTTACATTTTGATCTTTGGAGAATACAGTCATTTCAATTTTTAACAAAGGGTACGGCACACGCATTAAGGTTGGGTGCTCTTTAGATACATCCCCGAGACGATACAGTTCACTATCAACTATATCTCCACGGGCCGCAGCGGCTAATGAGCGTTTCCCGGGCATGGGTACAATAAGCATGTCAAAACCTATGGCGCTATACGCGGCGCGTAACTTTTCAATCGCTATAACATTGTGATTGTTATATCCGTGAAAGGTTGCGACCCTCATAGTAGGCTGGGCCTCACTCATACAAGAAATCAAAGTAAGCGGTAAGAGCCACCTCATTTTAAATACTCCAACTTATTTGTATTCACTCCATGTTGGTCCCATTGAACAGATTCAGCACCTAGTATTTTGGTCTCTTTTGGTACAATCATAAACTTTGCTTTCAATTTAACAAGCTTGGTCTTGAATTTGGGTTTGAGTTTTATGTATTAGCCGGTGCCAACGGTTTCTAAGCTGGGGTCAGAGCAATCTCCCTCGATACTTGCTCGCGAGATTGCTGAATCGGACTGAGGAAGCTTGGTCTGACCCCGATGGTGGGGGCCAGGCTGGTGCGGCTGCGTGATGTTGATGGAGCAATATTTAGGACTGATCACCTGTCGGTTTAACAGCAGGTTGTGCAATTGTGGTGGTTTGTTCTTCGATCCACGCGGTAATTGAACCCTCCAGCATCGGCAGTGTAATGCTGCCATTACCTAGAACCCGGTCGTGAAACGCTCGCAGGTCAAAGTCTTCACCTAGGCGCTCTTCTGCCAGCGTTCGTAACCGACGAATCTCCAACATGCCCAACATGTAGGAATTTGCCTGACCAGGCCATGAGATGTAACGATTGATTTCATACTCTACGTCTACGGGTGGCCACGCGGTGTTGGCCAGCATGTAAGCCACTGACTGCTCGCGACTCCATCCCTTGGTATGCAAGCCGGTATCGATTACTAGGCGCGCCGCACGTGCAGCCTGATCTGACAGCAAGCCAATTCTGTCTAAGGGGCCGCTGTATAAATTCAGCTCACCCGCCAAGCGCTCGGAATAAAGCGCCCAACCTTCGCCAAAACCCGAGTTCCAGAGGTAGCTCGCCAAAGGGTGGACGCGATCTCCTAATTCAAGTGCGATTGCACCTTGCAAGTGGTGCCCGGGATAACCTTCGTGATATAGCACTGACTGTTGGCCCGCTCGAGAGCGGTGAGTTGGGTCAACCACGGCAATGTAGTAGATTCCAGGGCGTGTGCCATCAACAGATGAGGAATGATATTCACCCGAGCCACTGGCCTCCCTATAGGCAGGGTAGGGCTTAATGAGCATGTCTGCTTTTGGCAAGGTGCCAAAAGCCTGGCTCATCGCCAGTTTGGACGCTTCCAGTGAACCCAGAGCGTAATTCAATACCTCGTCTCTAGACTTAAAGGTGTATTCGGGTTTGGCATTGAGATTTTTCATCAGCGATTCAATGGTTTCACTGGGAAAGTGCTCGTCGATAATTTCCTGCATTTCTGTTCGAATACCGGCAATCTGCTCCAGACCCAACTGATGGATCTTCTCCGCTGCAGGGCCAACGGTGGCAAAACTGCGCACTAGTGTCGGATAGCAGGCCGCGCCGTTTTTATTGCCAGTTAAGGCAATATCCGTTCGCGCTTTTGGCAAATATTCACGGTCTAAGAAATTGGCAAAACGCTCTATCGCCGGGGCGATCTGTCGCTCAAACAATTTCTGAACCTCTTGACTGAAGGCTGTATCTTTGGCGCGCACAGCGAGGCTCAGAAAGGGAGTATTATCTAAAAGTAGGGCACGTACACTTTCAGGAACAGCCTCTACGGTCACTCGCGGCGCACTATAGCCCGACTTCAAACCCAGTTTTAAATTGGCAATTTCAGTATCGATGTAGTGTGCCACGGCACTCAAACGTTGCAGCGCCTGCTTGCGCTGATCTGCTGTCTCTACTGGCTGGATTTCAAACACAGAAGGCATCTCGGTATACCACGCAGTGCTTGTGCTCGCGGACCAAAGTTCATTGCGGCAAATTCGTGTCGCCACGGCATTTGCAAGCTCTTCGTGAAGAATGCCAAAGCTAACCCAGTCTCGACTGCCAATGTCTTTAGGCATTCCCAGAGCATTCAGTTGCTGAAGCCAGTGGTCTTCCCGCTGCTGCCATTCAACCATGGCAGCCAGAGAATTGTCTGTGAGTGCATCGTGGCGCACATCCGGAAGGCCATAGCTGGTGCCTAGTTCTGGGTGGCGCTCAAAAAGCCCCTGCTGGTAGTCGTCAGCAATAGATTCAATGGTCGCTTGCTCTGCACCGGCTAAGCTGGTCCAAATGACAAAAATCGAGATAAAGGCAGTGCGCATCAAGAGTCTCCAGATGATGTTGAACAATTCAAGGGGGCGGACCACAATAGTGAAATGAGCCTCAAAGTTCAAGAATCTAAAGTCTTACTTCGGCCAAGTGAGCCTCCTGCACGCCCAAGAGACTCTAAGGGCTGAAGCATCAGAGGCTGGATCTTTTTTCATGTGCAGTGGCAATCATAGCGTTCAATTCTGAGTGCGAGAATTGTGATTTTGCGAAATTAATTGTCCCGTTTTCCTTTAGCTCTCTCGCAGCCTCCCGTATGAAACCTAAGGCCGCTCGGGCCACACTACCCCCCAGACTAATACGCTGAACACCGGCCTCAAGCCACTCGTTCGCATTGCCTTCGGCGTTACCCAAGCCCATTACCATGTTAAGTGGACCGCGGATCTCGCGGGCAAGTACCTTGATTGAATCGAGGTCAGACACACCCGGTGTAAATAGACAGTCGGCACCCGCTTCGTAGTAGCGGTTACTGCGGTCGATTGCTTCATTTAAGCCCTTGTCCGAGTATTGAATTGAATCACAGCGGGCCGTGAGAACGAAGTCGCTCTGCATTGTGTCAATCGTTTCCCGGGCGGCACGGATGCGTTCAATGGCAAGAACTTCGTCATAGAGACCTGGGCTCAAGGGTTGTTTATCTTCGATATTCGCTCCGGCAAGCCCAGCTTCAATCGCCTCCCTAATTGTCGCGGCGACGGCTTCTGGGGTGTCGCCGTAACCGGCTTCTAGGTCACCGTTCACGGGTATGGCAACGCCGCTTGAGATTTCTTTTAAGCGAGTGAACATCTCTTCCTTTGATACACCCAGTCGCGGGTCTTCCACCGCGTAATCCTGCCTGCCAAGAGAAAAAGCAATGCCAGCACTGGTTGTACCCACCGCAGGAAAGCCTGCCTCCACGAAAATAAGCGCACTGGCAAGGTCCCACGCATTTGGCATGATGAACCCCGATTCAGCTTGGTGTAGCTCTGCAAAGCTTTTGGTTTTTGATGCTTTCGTCATTGAGATATTCCTGTTGTTAATTCGCTTTACAGCAGCATAGGGCAGACACTCACATTTGCATAACTGATAATTTGCATTACACTCATTTGTTTTCTGCATGGGGAATTTCAATGGATGCCGAGGCATTACGTACCTTTCTGGCTATTCATCAGACCGGAGGTATCTCTAGCGGCGCTACAAAACTAGGCCGTTCCCAACCAGCTATCAGTCGTCGCATTGCCCTCTTGGAAGAAGAGTTGGGCGTGCCTTTGTTCGAGCGAGTGGCCAGTGGCGTGGTATTGAGTCAGGCGGGGCATGTATTGCTGCCTCATGCTCAACGCGTGCTTGCCGCTCTAGGGGACTGCCGTGCGGCAATTGATGCCCTGCATGCTGGCGAGGCGGGGCCAGTGTCCTTGGCAATAGTCGGAACTCTCGCAGGTGCGAGCTTAACACCGGTTCTCAAAAGGTTTTCGTCGGCGTATCCAGACGTTGATTTACGTCTTCAAACTGCTAATAGCAAAGAGGTCAGCGAGTTGGTTTGCGGCGGCGAAATGAACCTAGGTTTACGGTATCATAATGATTCATCACTCGAACTTGATTGCCGAGAAATTATGAGTGAACCTTTAAAAATTGTCTGTTCTCCCTCTCACAAACTCGCCGGTCAACAAGTATCTTCTTTGCGAGTGCTGGACGCGGAAAGCTGGCTAGCGTTTCCAGGCGCTGACAAACAGCCAGAGACCTCGGCAAACAATTTATTTGCTCAATTTCAGCTGCTGGGCATAGCCAGAATAAAATGGACTGCAATTGATAGTATAACCGCGCAAAAACGTTTAGTAGAAGCAGGCTATGGGCTGGCCGTATTACCAATAAGTGCGATAGAAGACGAGACTGCCAATGGCTTACTTGCAAGCATTAATGTTGCCGACCTAAACCTTGCGAATCCAATTTTTCTTGTTACTCGTCGTGGGGGTTTTCTTAGCGCTGCAGCAACAGCAATGATCGAAATGCTTCGGCAAACGAAAATATGACGAATAGCTATTTAGCCGTATCTCTATGGACGGCACAGTTGGGGGCGGACCAACGTTTCGCCGCGAGATCTTTAAGAGAACGATGTACCATCGCGAAAGATTGCTCTGACCCCGAAAGGATTAGCTCTGACCCCGAAAGGATTGGACCTCGATTTTTTAATCGGAGTGACAGCAGCAGGTGTTGCGAAAGGGGGTGTGCCAACGGTTTCTAAACTGGGGTCAGAGCAAACTCCCTCGATGGCTGCTCGCGAGTTTGCTGGATCGTAGTTTTTATCCCGACCCCAAATGCTAAATATATTTTCCTGACATTATATGTCAGGATAAGCTCATCGCTCGCCCTTAATAATTGGATTTATAGATGACAGCTAGCCTTACTGACAGCCCTTGGAGTATGAAAAATCCTTTGTTCGTGATTCATATTCCGAAAACAGGCGGCCTTTCTCTACGACGAATTTTCGCTGAATTATTGCCGGACCCTAGCCGTGTTTATAAATTAGGCCAATATGCACCGGGTAAAGTCCACCTGATAGAAGAATTTATGGCTCAGGATCAAATCGATTCACCTTATCCGGTTTACATCGGTCACTTTAGTTTCGGCGCGCATAATAAAATAAAGCCCGAGCCATTCCTGGTTACCTGTCTCCGCGATCCAGTTCTGCGGGTTCTTTCCTACTATGAGTATACATGCAGAATCGACGATGTTGAGCACGATATTCATCAGTTTATTTCTAACTATCCAGAATGTAATAACGGAATGACGCGAAGGTTAAGTGGTTTGGGTTTGTTGAATGAGCAAGGCTACGATTTTGTTGCCAATACAGTGCTTCAAGGGCCTGAAGAAGACGTGACGAAAGAACATCTGGATCTGGCCATTGAGCACCTGAGAAACCGAATTGATCTCATTATGGTGCAGGAGCAAATGAGTGAATCTTTAGTGATGCTGCGCCATCGTATGGGGTCTCCGCCCTTATTATCCTTACGTAATCATTATCGAAATCACTCACCCCAAAAAATACTAACAACAAACTATTCTGAAGAGGTCATCAATGCCATTCGCGCTCACAATCAATTTGACTTGGCGCTCTACGAAGAAGGTACGAGCATCTTCAAAGCCCAGTTGAGTCAGGTGAGTCTTGAGCAACAGAATGAAATCGAAGCAATGGAGCCACTTTGCAGTATATTATCGCCTGTTGGTATGCGCGACCTAGATGACAATACGATTAATCAGCGTTTCAATCTGGGCGTTGGAGCTTTACTAAAAGCTAAGCAGTTTGACCTTGCTACTCGTGTTGCGCTATTGATGTCTATACGGCTTGGCAACAATATGCAGTTCTGGACTAGCACGAGAAAACTTGCAGAACTCCACTGTGGTCGGGCGATGCAAGACGAAGTCGAGTTGGCGTTTACAAAACATCATGGGGGAGTGTGAGGGTGCTTGGTATTTAATGAACGGTAGTATGAATGTCATGAAAAAGGTTTTACTTATTGGTCCTGGAGGGGCGGGAAAATCTACTCTAGCGAAAGAGTTAGGAAAAATCACAGAAATCCCAGTTATCCATCTAGATGCTATTTACTGGAAATCTGGTTGGGTTGAAACAGGTAAGGAAGAATGGAAAGCTGTCGTGGAAGAGTTAATCGCTAGGGATTCCTGGATAATGGATGGCAACTATGGTGGTACCCTTGATGCCAGATTGGCAGCCGCGGACGCAGTAATATTTTTCGATTTTCCTCCTTTTTTATGTATTTGGCGATTTTTCATAAGGCGGATAAAATTTCATAAAAAGAACCGACCTGATATGGCCGAAGGTTGTAACGAAAGAATTAGTTGGACCTTTTTAAAATGGGTGTATAACTATCGTCGGGACAGAAAGCCGGGCGTATTAGAGAAACTTCATGCAGTTAGATCTGAAAAAACAATTTTTGTCTTGAGTACAAGGCAATCGGTTTCTGATTTAACTGAGTCACTACGTAGAAAATACGCATAGCAATCTATACCAATTTACAGTGCGAGAAAAGTTGCCACTACCTAACAGTGTTAGTGCAATCCAATAGTAAGGCTTTATTCATAGGGTGAACGGTGCAACATAGATTCGAAGTAATCAATTTAGAAAGGGATTTCGAAACGTGCACTAGGTTTCGGAAAGACTCCTATTTTATTAGTTTTGGTTCATATTCCGAATTTGAATTGGAAAACAATTCTTATAAAGACCGAATGACAGAGAGGCTTGGCTGCCTACCACAAGGTAACTGCCACTTGTGGATGCAAGATAAAATCATCGGTCAAACTGAAATGAAATTAGTGTCTGACACTGATGTAGGGTACGTCAGCTTGCTGTATCTTGCTCCAGAGTATAGAGGTAAAGGTCTAGGGGAGTTGCTGCACAATCATGCGGTCAAGGTTTTTTCAGCGCTTGGAAAAAGTACGATACAACTAAGCGTTAGCAAATCTAACCGTCAAGCCATTTCATTTTACGCCAAGCATGGTTGGCGAAACCTAGGTCCGCGCCCGGAAAAAGAACAAATGTTCCTGATGAATTATGACTTGGCAGGTGCTTCGAAAGGGGGGCGTGCCAACGGTTTCTAAACTGGGGTCAGAGCAACCTCCCTCGATGGTTGCTCGCGAGTTTTCTGGATCGGACTGAGGAAGCTTGGTCTGACCCCGATTGTGCCGCCCAGGCAGGTGCTTCGGATATGGATTTTTCGTATTTCCAAATGTTTGCTACAGAGATAGAAGGGAGGTTCGCTTCTGCAGGGTAGGTATTTTCGCCCATTCAGAACGCGTTTTAGCCTTTCCCCTCTGGCCAACGTTTTTGAGCGAGGACTGTTTGAGTCCGGCACGGGCGAGTTCCGCAGCGGGTTGGTCAGAGGGGAGAGGCGTGCGTTCGGGCGGAAATACCTACCCTGCAGGAGCGGGCCTCCCGGGCTACCCTCTGAGTACCTCGAGCGAACTCCAGAATAGTTTTTACTCCGACCCCAAAAAAACTTCGACCCCAAATACTTCAATGCTTGGCTATGATTATGCATTTACCCGCTGAAGTATTTGCTTAAGTTTTAACAGAGAAGCCTCAGGCAATCCCAAAAGCGGTTTGCGTGCCAGACCAGCGTTAATACCATTCATTGCCAAACCAGCTTTTATCGTAGCAGCGAGGCCGCCTTTCACAATGAACTCCAGCAGCTCAAGTTGTTGATAGAACAGCTCACGTGCATTATCAGCTTCGCTCCGTTTCACTGCATCAAATAGCGCCTTAGGTTTGTCACCAATTAAACATGGGGCTGCAGTACACCAGCCCGCGGCACCAGCGTTCAAAGCTTCCAAAGCCATATAATTACAACCATTAAAGAAAGGCACCTTGCCCTGCGATAAGCTATAGATATCGTGCATTCGCTGGATATCTCCAGTGCTTTCCTTAATCATCGTTACCTTGTCGATGCCATCTACCATAGACAACATAAATTCGGCTGACATATCAATGCCGCTGGTAGCGGGGTTGTTGTAGAGCATTATGGGGATGTCGATAGCATCAGAAATTGCCGCATAATGCTGGTAGATCTCCACTTCGCTAAGCTTGTAGTAAGACAGCGGAGCAACCATGATAGCATCGGCGCCAATGGCTCCACTAAACCGTGCACGCGTTACCGCGTTGGCCGTGGTCAGTTCAGAAACACCAATTACAACTGGCACACGCCCCGCAATATGCTCAACGCTATAAGTGGCAACTCGCTGCCATTCCTGCTCGTTCAGATACGCACCTTCGCCGGCACTGCCCAGTGCCGCAATGGCATCGGCGCCGCTCTTGATCAGCTCATCAATCACAATTCCTAAAGTCGGTAAGTCTATTTCAGCATCAGTTTCGGTAAAGGGGGTTACAGGGTAGGCGATGATGCCCTTCAGATTTGAAGTGGTCATTTTGTTTCCTCTCGTATCGCTAGCTGGCCAAGGTTCTGAAGCATAGGTGCGTTCTCACAGGCCAGGTATTTCGCAGGATTTTTTGAGTCAGTGTTCACGTGGTGATGCCATGCCCAATTCGGGATATAAATGGCATCGCCTTTTTGCCACTCGACTTTCTGATCTTCGATCATTGAGTAGCCCGTGCCCTCTAGTATATAAGCGAGCGTTTCGTAAGTATGGCGATGGCGATTAGAGCGATCGCCAGGCAGCAGCCCTCCGATAGTCATACTGATACTGTTGCTGGGCAGATCAACAATATGCACAGGGTGTTTACGCTCTGCAGAGAACTGAGCGCTGACTTCGTTGTTTTCAATGCGGGCATGAGACAGCCGTTCGGGAATTTGTACTTTGATTTGTGTTTTAGTTTCCCCAAAGTCTGTTGAACTAAATTTTTTGCTGGTCATCTTATTCATCTCCAAATGTTATGCGTTGCAAATCAAGCAAGTATAGTCAGGCCCGACTGAGGACAATATTGCCAAAACACATTTAAGAAGTATAAGTTTTTGTTTTTATCGGTTTGATAACCTTTATGGATCAATTACAATGAGTGACATCCCGCATTAAACACCGTTAACTCGCTATAGGGCTAAGGTTTAGTCAGTATGGAATTAAGACACCTGCGTTATTTTCGTGTGGTAGCTGAGTTGCAGCATTTTCACAAAGCCGCGAATGCACTCTGTATTTCCCAGCCTGCGTTGTCGAGTCAGATCAAGCAATTAGAAGAGGAGCTGAACACTAAGCTCTTCGAGCGGGTGGGGCGCAGCGTACGGCTGTCGGAAAGT
>Ga0209495_1000066_pt1 | contig 77400 bp, 78 predicted proteins | sample EN1Hudsemesocosm_FD_184629 | JGI IMG/M metagenome (GOLD analysis project Ga0209495, IMG submission 184629) | Methane-oxidizing microbial communities from mesocosms in the Hudson Canyon - EN1E Hudson Canyon (SPAdes) (version 2) | ecosystem: Environmental > Aquatic > Marine > Cold seeps | place...
TGCCCCCCACCCCAAAAAGTCTTGAGGCTATTGTTTATACCCTGCCGCTTCAGCTTCTGTCTTACCATGTCGCTCTGTTGAAAGGGACTGATGTTGATCAGCCAAGGAATTTAGCCAAGTCTGTAACGGTGGAATGATTTTGTATGTAACAGTTTCTTAAATATGGAAAAAGGGGAATAAATCCATGAGTAAAGAAAAGAAAAAAACTAAAAATAATAATTTTATGTTGTGGTTTGTAATTATTTTTATGATGTTTATGTATTGGTGGTTTCTTAACCGTTGAGGATTAAAGAAATGGTAAAAACTGTTACACACAAAACTAATCAGTCACGGTCGAGTAGAAAAGAATGGTGCATTAAAAGGAGAAGATCGTGGATGGAATGATAGTAATGGCATATATATGTGGAATGGCAGGAGTTACATTTGGAATAGTAGCAATTGTTCAAATACAAAAACTAACAAAGACCTTAAAAGAGAGAGGAATTCTCGAAGACGATTCCAAGCAAGAATAATGCACTAAGCAAATCTACTCAATCACGTTCGAGTAGATTTGAACAGAGAATAAATTGAATATGGAATTTTTGAAGGTTATCAAAGAAGAAAGCATATGTTGGGTTTATTTAAACCGACCAGAATCTATGAATGCACTCAACGAAGGCCTTTTAAAAGAACTTACAGCATTTAATAATTCACTCAAGAATGATTATGACTCTAAGGTTGTCGTTTTTACTGGAGAGGGGGGAAATTTTTCTGCAGGAGCAGATATTAAAGATAACGTTTCATCTGAATCCAAACTCAAAGCTTGGAGATCAAATGTTGGAAAGCCTGCAGTAATGTCTTTTTTAGAAATTAACCAAATCACTATTTCAGCTATCAATGGTTACTGTCTAGGTGGAGCAGCTTGTTTCGCCTCTGCTTGTGACTTCCGCATTGCAACTGAGGATGCCTTGTTGGGATATCCAGAAATTAATTTGGGGATGAACTTAAACTGGTTTGGACTGCCTCTGGCGGTAAGACTAGTTGGGCCTGCCAAAGCTAAGAAGTTAGTAATTGGCGGAGAACAAGAAACTGCTCCTACGCTTTTAGAGTGGGGGTTTTATGATGAAGTTTGTAAAAACGATGACCTCATAAATAGCGCCAAAAGAATGGCTGAATTTTACGCTTCTAAATCAGCCTTGCCCGCTCAAATGATCAAAAAAAGTGTCAATGCAATTACTTATAATTCTGATTTTTCAGCTATGCATATGGACTATGATCAATTTTTATTAACCAGGGGGAAATAGTTATGCATGGGTTAAGAATACTTGGTTCCTATGGAGTAATTTCCTACAATGATTTGCATCAAAACTGAAATCCCAAAAGAAATCTGTGAAATAGATGACGAACTAAAAGCAATCTATCATTCACATGACACTGTATGCATTTGGGTCTTTAAATCTAGAGAAGATAGAAATAACTTCATGAACGAGACAGTTGGCATGATAAAAAACGATAGAGAAGAATATTTTTTAGATAATTATGGATAAAAATTAAGTCACTGTTTGAAAACACGCAGTGATGGTGGAGTAGTATTAACCAGATTAATTAATATACGAGAAAAAATGCAAACACATGTAAAAAGTTTTATTCGATCCATTATTGTTAATGCAATTATGTGGGGTTTTATTTTTTGGTTCTTTTTTGAGTTTATTCTTTGATTGTTTTGGTTGGGTTTAGAGCCTGTTCGATTTGATTTGAAACCAAGGTAGGGAATAACCCTGAAGAGCACGCTATCGTTTTGCACCATTTGATGCTGGGGGAGCAAACATTGAAAGAATTTAAAAACCTTATTGTTTTAGGGCCATTAATATATGCAATTCATCATTTCGAAGAACATATAATTTTTAATTTTAGGGAATGGCGGCTAAATTATTTTTCTGACAATAACCCTTTTTCAACTGAAGAAGTATTAGTACGACTTGTCTCAATCTTATTAATAATTGTGTTTGTTCATCTGATTAAAAATAACAGAGGCAGCGCCCACATTGTCTTATTTTTCTTAATGACCACCCAAGTTGCAAACGCGTTCTTCCATATATTCTTTAGTTTTTATTATTATGATTTCAGTCCAGGCGCGGTGACTGCAGTGTTACTTTATCTTCCTATTAATTATTTGATTATTAGAGCAGCATTTAAAGAAGGTTTTGTGCAAAGTTTTTTTGAGCTCTTATTGCTAATTGGGGGAGGAATTATCACATTTGCCTTGTTTGAGTTGGTTGGCCCAAAAGTAATAGCATATTCGCTTATCATGATGCCGCTGTATTATATTTTGATTAATAAAATGGATAAAAAGAGCATTACTGCATAATCTTGTTGAGGAAATAGAGATATGGAATTTAGAAGACTTGGCCTTTCTGGCCTTAAACTTTCAGAGCTGTCCTTTGGATCTTGGGTTACTTTTAATAAGCAGGTTGACTCAAAACTCGCGGAGCAGATGTTTGGAGCCTGTTTTGATGCTGGCGTAAACTTTTTTGATAACGCTGAAGGTTATGAAAGAGGCATGTCAGAAATCGTCATGGGCAAGGCGCTAAAAACTCTGAATAGGCCAAGGGATTCATATTGCGTTTCTTCAAAGGTATTTTTTGGGGCACATGATGAGCCACTTCCAACGCAACTAGGGCTAAGCAAAAAACATGTGAGAGAAGCCTGCGACCAAGCGCTTAAACGATTGCAGGTAGATTATCTTGATCTTTATTTTTGCCATCGAGCAGATCCAGATACTCCCATTGGCGAAACAGTGTGGGCAATGCATAACCTTATTACTCAAGGCAAAATTTTATATTGGGGCACCTCCGAATGGAGTGCTGCAGAGATAGAAGAAGCCTATGTTTTTGCTAAAGAGAACCATTTAACTCCGCCAACCATGGAACAACCACAATATAACCTGCTCGATCGAAAGAGGTTTGAGGTTGAATACCAACCAATATTTGAAAAATACGGTATGGGAACAACGACATGGTCTCCCTTGGCCTCTGGGGCCTTAACCGGCAAATATTTAGACGGTATTCCCAAGGGCTCTAGAGCCTCTCTTAGTGGCTACGAATGGTTAAAAAAGCACATGATAGAGACAGATAGAGGCAAAGAGCGAATGACCAGAGTGGCATCATTTATTGAAATCGTAAAAGATTATGAAGTACCTCCGTCAAATCTTGCGATTGCATGGTGTTTGCTAAATAAAAATGTATCAACGGTAATTCTAGGGGCCTCTAACCTTGAGCAGTTAAACGATAATTTAAAGGCTGCCGAGGCAACATCCTTACTCACAGAGGAGCTAAAACAGAGGTTAAACGATTTATAAGTACTCACTAGCGCTATATAGAAACTAAAACTAAATGAAGACTTTCCATTTTTTTCTTTTTTGGGTGTTTGGGTTTTTTTTGCTACTCTCCTTTGACTTATTCATGGAAGGCATAGTCTTTGAATGGTTAAATTGGAATGGCACAAATAAGAATGATTGGTTTTTCGCCCTCTGGTGGGGCTTTGTCGTCGTCTGGTTTTTATATGGAATTGTCACTCTTTATCAAAGATTTAAGTTGAAATAACCTGCTAGTTTAGAATTATGTCTAGTGCCTTTTACCTCTCTCGCTCATCTAAGCTATACGGAAAGTCTTGCAAAATAAAAATATTGGCATATATAATGCCAATACTGCCTATAATTGGACTTTACAATGAAAATTTTAAGAACGCCAGATCACAGGTTTAAGGGCCTCTCAGATTACCCGTTTCCCCCTAATTACACGATGATTAAAACACGGGATGGCACCGATTTACGTATTCATCATATTGACGAGGGCCCTGCAGATGGGCCTGTTTTATTGGCCATGCATGGGCAGCCCGTATGGAGCTATCTTTACTCACGAATGATCCCTCATTTAGTAAAGGCCGGTATCAGGGTAATAGCGCCAGATCTTCCTGGTTACGGCAAGTCAGATAAACCTGCCGCAAGAGAAGATTATAGTTACCAGAGTCAGGTCGACTGGATGAATCAATGGCTTGTAAACAATGACTTTTCAGGCCTCACATTTTTTGGACAAGACTGGGGAGGATTAATTGGCCTTCGCATGGTGGCTGACAATGGCGATCGATTTGATCGGGTTGCCATGGGGAATACAGGGTTACCCTACAGCCCAGATGTTCCTCAAGAAGTTGTTGATGAAATTTTAGCTTTCAGGTCGGGGCCAGAGAAAATCACAATGGCATCAATGAGTAAGCAGATCAGTAAAATGAACGGCTTTGGCGGGGCTGACCCCTACTCAGGAATCCGAAAATTTGCTTATTGGCAAAAATACACCTGGGATGCAATCAACCCCCCTGCGGGCATTATTGCTTCATCAATGATGGAAAAGAGAAATAAATTAGCTGTAGCATTGGAGTTGGCAGGGATTAACCTTGGATTATCAACAATATCACCATTTGGATCGAGTATTAGTAAAGCGTTTGAGGCGCCCTTCCCGAGCGCTCCATTCAAAATGGCAGTAAGAGCGATGCCTAGCCAGGTGCCAAGTATTCCTGATCGTTCTCTAGAGGCGCAAAAGAAAGCATGGGATTTCTTTTCTAAATTTGAAAAGCCATTCCTGTGTGTTGGTGCGGGAGATGACCCTGTTACAAATGGATTTGAAAAGTTGTTTTTAGCCAAGGTCCCAGGCACAAAAAACCAACCTCACACGATGATAGGCGGCGGTCATTTTTTCCAGTGGACAAAGGCAGAAAAGTTATCCGAAATTCTAGCAACGTTCATAAAGGCTAATGATTAACTTGAAACAGGGCTCGAAAAGCCTGACTATCATCAACACTGAAAGATAAATGAGCAGAGTTGTTATGTTAAGAACCACCGTTGTATTTCTTATGGCAACATTGATTGCCATGTTTTTTGTAGCAGCGCAAACATCGTTGTCTAATCTTTGGTGGCTGTCATCTGTTGATATGCCAATTACGGGCTCTATTATTATTTCCATGCTATTGCGTGACTTAATTGGTATGAGCGTCGCAGGAGCTTTTCCAATTATCGCCGTGGTAGTTGCTGGCTTGGCGATTGCATTTTTTGTTGCCCACATACTGTTGAAAATTATTAGCATTGAACGCAAAATTATTTACGCTCTCGCTGGCGGAGCTGCGTTATTTGCGATTGTCGTTTTAATGCCTCTTGCCTTCTATAATTTAGATTTGATTGCCGGAGCTCGAACTTTATTGGGCAAGGGAATTTTAATTACTGGCGGAATGATTGCCGGCTATTACTTTGGCGCTAAGTCAAAAAAGGTGGTTGCCAATGAAAAGTCTTAACTTGGGTAGTTTTTTAATAGGGTTATTCCTACACAGCACGCTAATTTTCAGTAACGAGGTTGCTTATAAAACAGAGGTTGTCGTTGAAGGGTTAGATAATCCTTGGAGTATAGCCTTTGTTTCAGAAAACCAATGGTTGGTCACTGAGCGCTCCGGGGATTTGCGAACGGTTAAGGATGGAATTTTACAATCTGACCCTGTGGCGGGCGTGCCAGAGGTTCTTTTTGCTGGCCAAGGCGGCCTTTCTGAAGTCCTACTCCATCCAAAGTTTAGTGAAAATCGCTTGGTATACTTATCGTTCTCAGAATCAGACTCCGTAGAAACTAAACTTAACCGCCTCACGGTGGTGCGGGGGCGTCTGGAAGGAAATAGCTTGGTTGATATTAAGACGATTTTTGGGTCCCACCCTTTGCGCAAAACGGCTGCTCACTATGGCGCGCGAATGAAATTTATGGCTGATGGGACTCTGCTAATCACATCGGGAGATGGCTTTAATTATCGCGAGAAAGCACAATCTTTAGATAACCATTTTGGCAAAATTGTTCGTGTCAATGATGACGGCAGTATTCCAGCGGACAATCCGTTTCTAAATACTCCCGGAGCCCTTCCAGAGATTTGGTCTTATGGGCACAGAAATCTTCAAGGACTGGTAATCGCAGATGACGGCACTGTCTTTGAGCATGAGCATGGCCCCAAGGGTGGTGATGAATTAAACGTGGTAGAGCCCGGCAAGAATTATGGCTGGCCAGCAATTACTTACGGAGTTGATTACAGCGGAGCCATCATCTCCCCCTTTACGGACCAGCCAGGAATGGAGCAGCCAATTCAGTATTGGGTGCCTTCAATCGCGCCGTCGGGGATGACACTTTATCGAGGGGACATGTTCCCAATGTGGAAAGGAGATTTGTTTATTGCTGCATTGGTGCCAGGAGATGTGCGGCGTATAGAGTTAGACGGAGAAAAAGCCATTAACGAAACAATTATGTTTAATGAGTTCGGCAGAATTAGAGATGTTGCCTCTGCTCCCGACGGAAGCTTAATCCTTGCCACCGATGGAGCAAATGGAAAGCTTATAAGAGTGAGCGCCGTCAAGTAAGCACTAAGAGCTACGCAGTGATGAAAGTCCAGCCTGAAGTTGTTGAAGATGTTTTTGCAGCTTCGGGCCCTTCTTTTGAGCAACCCCAATAGCAAGAACATCAATTACGGCTAGATGAGCGATCCTTGAAGATAGTGGGGTATAGATTTGAATGTCTTCTTTTGCATCAACCTCTATAGCAATAGTCGCACTTTTCGCTATTGGCGAAGAGCTGGGGGCTAGGCCTATGACAATACCACCCGCACTTTTTACCAGCTCCATAGAATCAAGTAAGGCCTGAGTTCTACCAGACTGCGATATAGCGACTACCACATCCCCCGGATTCAGAGAGGTGGCGGACATATTCTGAAGGTGCGGGTCTGAATAGGCGGAAGAGCGAATTTGTAGACGGAAAAATTTGTGTTGTGCATCAAACGCTACTGCCGCAGAAGCGCCAAAACCATAAAATTCCACTCTACCAGCGCTGCAAATTGCAGCAACTGCGGCTTCTAGGTTATCGAGTACCAGACTGTCACGAACTTTAAGTAAGGCATCAACAGTAGAATCAAACACTTTGTGCGTATATTCACGCGTGGAATCTGAGTCAGTCACGGCGATTTGCCCGTAACTCGGGCTAGAGGCTAGCTGCTGAGCAAGAGCAAGCTTAAAATCCTGGAACCCACTGCAACCGACTGCGCGACAAAAGCGCACGACCGTGGGCTCACTGACATCAGCTTGCTCGGCGAGATCAACGATGCGCATGCGAATCACTTCAAGAGGGTGCTTCAGCACAAAATCAGCAACCTTGAGTTCTGATTTACGTAAATGGACCAGCGTATCACTAATTGTTTGGGTGAGCTGTGCAGGTTTCATACTGTTACCATTCTGAGATATGTAAAAAAATTACAAGAATACGGCATTATTACTAGTTTTGTAGTAAAAAACAGCGTTTTATCGATGATGTACACCATTTTTGAGCTTACTGGGTGAATTTATACTCAGATTCTATTAAAAAAGCCAAAAAGAAGAGAATGAAATTTAAAAACTCTATTCGTTATATTGCTAGAATGCAGACCTATGGATGTAACTTCAATATTAACAAATCTCAATGCGGCACAAGAAGAAGCGGTCACCAGCGACAAAAAGCACCTGCTTGTTTTAGCGGGAGCTGGCAGTGGTAAAACCCGGGTGCTGGTGCATCGTATCGCCTGGAAAATACAGGTAGATAACATTTCTCCCTATGGCATTTTAGCGGTGACCTTCACTAATAAAGCGGCAAGAGAAATGCGCGAGCGAATCGACGAACTCTTAGGGGTGTCATTACGTGGGATGTGGGTAGGTACATTCCATGGGCTAGCCCATCGGTTATTAAAAGCGCATTGGCGGGATGCAAAGCTCCCAGAAAACTTTCAAATTCTGGATTCTGATGATCAGTTGCGTTTGGTAAAGCGAGTAATGCGCAGCATGGATTTAGACGAACAACGGTGGCCTCCCAAGCAGGCCCAGTGGTGGATCAACGGTCAAAAGGACGAGGGACTGCGAGCATCACACCTACAAGAAGGCGGGGACCCCTACTTGGCAACTATGCTGCGGATTTATCGTGGATACGAAGAGACTTGTGAGCGTCTAGGGGTTATTGATTTTGCCGAGCTTTTGCTGAGGGCGCTTGAGTTATGGAAGAACAATCCAGAGGTGCTTGATCATTACCAGCAACGCTTTAAACACATTCTAGTTGATGAATTTCAAGATACTAATGCGGTGCAATATGCCTGGCTACGTCTCTTATCAGGAAAAGTTAGCGCAGTTACCGCTGTTGGTGACGATGATCAGTCCATCTATGGCTGGCGGGGCGCCAAGGTAGAAAACATTCTTAGTTATGAGCGAGATTTCCCTGAAACCCAAACAGTTAAGTTAGAACAAAATTATCGTTCAACATCAAATATCTTGTTGGCAGCAAACGCAGTTATTGCAAAAAACTCTGATCGCTTAGGCAAAAATTTGTGGACTGATTCTGGTGAAGGCGAGTCTATTGCGCTTTACTCAGCGTTTAATGAGCACGATGAATCACGTTACATTGCTGATCGTTTGCAGAGCTGGGTTAACAATGGTAACCGGCGAGAAGACTCAGCTATTTTGTATCGCTCTAATGCCCAATCGAGAGTATTAGAGGCTGCCCTTCTTCAAGCAGATATTCCATATCGTATCTATGGCGGGCAGAGATTCTATGAAAGGCTGGAAATTAAAAACGCGTTGTCATATTTACGACTAATGCTAAATTGCCATGACGATGTTGCTTTTGAGCGAGTGGTTAATGTGCCGCCAAGAGGGATTGGAGATCGCACTTTAGAGGCAGTTCGGGAGTTGGCTAGAACCAATACAGTATCTCTTTGGACAGCCGCCAAAAAAATGATTGAGGAAAAGCTCTTAGCAGCTAGAGCCTCTAATGCAGTAGCCGGATTTCTGCAGCTGATAAATGAAATGAGCGGGCAGCTTGATGAGCTCCCATTAGCGGAACAGGCGGAAAACGCAATTCAGCATAGCGGTCTGATCGAGATGCATCGACGAGAAAAAGGCGAGCGTGGTCAGGCTAGGGTGGAAAATCTTGAAGAGTTCATTGGAGCCTGTAAGAATTTTGAGGCTGAGGATAAAGATTTACCAGTATTACCTCAGTTTTTGGATCAAGTAGCTTTGGATGCTGGAGACCGCCAGGCAGATGAAGACCAAGATGCAGTTCAACTCATGACATTGCATAGCGCTAAAGGATTAGAGTTTCCTTTAGTGTTTATAGCTGGCATGGAAGAAAATCTCTTCCCCCATAAAATGTCTCTGGATGAGCCCGGTCGTTTAGAAGAAGAGCGAAGATTAGCTTATGTAGGCATTACTCGTGCCATGGAAAAACTATACCTGACCTTTGCAGAGAGCCGCACCATATATGGCAGCGAATCTTTTAATTCTGTTTCGCGGTTTGTGCGCGATATTCCCAAAGACGTTATCGAAGAAGTAAGACTACAAAATACGATTGCTCGGCCAACCAGTTATGCGGCAAGTTCAATTCGCAGTGATCAGGGGGACGACACAGGTTTTCAGTTGGGGCAACAAGTTAACCACAATGTATACGGTGAGGGGGTGATTTTGAATTTTGAGGGTAATGGACCCCGAGCTAGAGTTCATGTAAGTTTCGAAGAGGTGGGGACAAAAATTTTAATTCTTGCCTCAGCTAATCTTGCCGCAGTTTAATAACACAGTAGTATCTAATCAGTATAAGAGGGAAACGTAATGCGAATTATATTAGCCACCTTGATGGCTTTTTTATTAGTGGGCTGCGGGGGCACCGGAAATGAGACATCAACCACTATTTCGGCTGCTGATCAGGAGACTTTTGAGTGGAAGTTGGTAACCACGTGGCCTAAGAATTATCCAGGGTTAGGATTGGCCCCGGAGAACTTTGCTAAACAAGTAGAGGCAATGAGTGGAGGTCGCCTAAAGATAAAGGTATTCGGAGCTGGGCAGCTAGTGCCTGCTTTTGAGGTGTTTGATGCGGTTTCCCAGGGAACTGCACAGATGGGCCACGGGGCATCCTATTACTGGACGGGAAAATCTAAGGCAACTGCATTCTTTACCTCGGTTCCTTTTGGCTTAAATGCTCAAGAAATGAATGGCTGGCTTCACTATGGTGGAGGCCTAGAACTGTGGAGAGAGCTCTATGATGAATTTAATTTGATTCCATTTGCAGGCGGCAATACCGGTGTTCAAATGGCCGGCTGGTTTAATCGAGAAATTAATTCAATGGAGGATATCAAGGGATTAAAAATGCGCATCCCAGGGTTGGGAGGCGATGTGATTACCCGCGCGGGCGGCGTTTCGGTAACCATCTCTGGCGGTGAGCTATATACAGCAATGCAGACCGGAGTTATTGATGCTCTTGAATGGGTGAGTCCTTATAACGATATTGCCTTGGGGTTCCATCAGGTTGCCAAATACTACTATTACCCGGGGTGGCATGAGCCAGGCCCTACCCTCGAATTAATTGTTAACAAAGACGCCTATGCGATGTTACCAAAAGATTTACAAACTATAGTCGAGGTTGCAGCAAGGGCAGTAAACCAAGATATGCTTGATGAATACACTGCGCGGAATAACGAAGCATTAGTCACCCTGGTTGAAACTCACGGGGTGCAGTTGAGAAAGTTACCGGATGAAGTTGTTAGCGAACTTAGAGGAATCTCCGCTGAGATGCTTGAAGAATTGGCCGATGATTCAGATGTTGCTCGACGAATTGCTGAGTCAGTTAAAGCATTTCAGCGACAGGCAACCGCATATCATGCTATTTCTGAAGAAGCGTATTACGAGGCTCGTAAAGAATAATCTGCGAAAACTATATCAGCGGTTAATTAAGACCGCTGATTAGTTTTTCCAAAAAGTAGGAGTGAATAAAACTAAAAGGGTGAAGATCTCTAGTCGGCCAAGTAACATTCCCCAACACAATACACCTTTCGCGAAAGTGCCAATATCAGCATAATTGGTGGATACCGCGCCAAGACCAGGGCCCAAATTGTTGAGAGCAGCGGCTGTGGCTGACCAGGCAGTAACATAGTCAAGACCCGCGGCCAAAAGAAGCAAAACCATCAAATAAAAAACACCCAAATAAACACCAAAAAATGCCCATATAGCATCAGTGACACGTTCGGGTATTCTACGATTTCGGATTTTGATGGGGAGCAGCGCATTGGGGTGGACAAGACGATAGATTTCTCTAATCCCTTGCTGAGCCATGATCAACATTCGGCCTATTTTAATGCCACCGCCAGTGGATCCCGCACAGGCTCCAAAAAAGGACAAAAAGATCAAAAAGAACGGAAGGAACGAAGGCCATGAATTAAAGTCAGTGGTGGTAAACCCAGTGGTCGTCAATATTGATACAAGCTGAAAAACACCGAGACTGATACTGTCTTCCAAGCCGTAGGTACCACTAAAATAAAGATATAAACAGGTTACGGCTGCGCCAAATAAGAGTAAATATCCATACATTCTAGCTTCTGGGTCTGTCCAATAAAAGCTCAGACTTCGATTGTTCCAAACGAGGTAATGCAGTGCAAAATTAAGGCCTGAAATAACCATGAAAAACGCACATATCGCCATGATTATGTCGCTATCAAAAAAACCAATGCTAGCGTCATGAGTAGAAAAGCCGCCGATTGCAACCGTAGAAAAACTATGGCCAATGGCGTCAAATCCGCTCATTCCGGCGGCCCAGTAAGCTAAAGCACAAGCGGCGGTTAGGGTTAGATATATTTTAAATAACACATTGGCTGTTTCTGCAATTCGAGGGGTTAGCTTAGAGTCCTTAACCGGTCCAGGGGTTTCAGCACGATAAATTTGCATGCCGCCAACTCCAAGCATTGGCAAGATTGCCACAGCTATTACGACAATGCCTATGCCCCCCAGCCATTGCAACTGTTGTCGATAATAAAGAATTGATTTTGGAAGGTCATCAAGGCCAGACAGCACAGTAGCTCCCGTTGTTGTGAGTCCTGACACTGATTCAAAAAGCGCATCAATAAAAGTCAAATTAGTTGCTTCAGAAAACATTAACGGCAAGGATCCAAAGCCGCTAAGCACTAGCCAGAAAAAAACAGTAACAACGAAGCCGTCACGAGTTCTCAACTCACCGCGGTGGTTCTTCGTGGGCAGCCAAAAAGTTAATCCAATCAAAAGAGTGATAGCGAAGGCGAGCACGAACATCGACGAGGTGTTTTCTTCGTAGATTGAGGACACAATAATGGGGGTTAACATGGTCAAGCTGAAAATCATCAACAGCATGCCCAAAACTCTCGCGATAACAGCAATATGCATAGAGGTGGTAGCCCTAGAAAAAAGTGAACCCTACCGCAAAGAGCTTCTCTACGGCCTTGGTATTTTCTTTATCAACCACGAATACAATCACGTGGTCATCGTTCTCAATCACAGTATCATGATGAGCGATTATTACCTCACCATCGCGTACTAGCGCGGCGAGGGTCGAGCCAGGAGGTGACTTTATGTCGCCAATAGCCCGACCAACAACTTTCGATGACTTCGCATCTCCGTGCACAATAAACTCTAATGCTTCTGCAGCGCCTCTTCTTAGGGAATGTACACTTACCGTATCGCCCTGCCTTACATGAGTTAACAAAGAGCTTGTGGTGACCTGTTGCGGTGAGATTGCAATATCAATTTCACCGCCTTGCATGAGATCAGCATAGACAGGATTGCTTATCAGAGTCATGACTTTTTTCGCCCCAAGACGTTTAGCTAGCAGCGAGGCCATGATGTTAACTTCGTCATCATTTGTAAGCGCGAGAAACACATCTGTTTTATCAATATTTTCATCGAGCAACAGCTCCTGATCGGTGGCTGAGCCGTTGAGTACAACGGAATGATCAAGTTTTTCGGAAAGAAAAGCGGCCCGTTCAGGAGAAAACTCAATAATTTTAATGTTGTAATTTTCTTCTAAGGCTTTACTTAATCGAAACCCGATATTACCACCTCCGGCGATCACTAGGCGATGGTAGGGTTTCTCTAGCCGGCGCAGTTCGCTCATAACTTTACGTATATTCTTCTTCGCGGCAATAAAGAAAACTTCATCCCCATCTTCAATAACAGTATCACCCACCGGAAAGATAGCGCCTTCCTTTCGATAAATAGCAGCAACTCTAGCATCGGCTTTGGGCATATGCTCTTTTAGAGTGCGCAATTCTTGGCCAACTAAAGGACTATCTTTAACTGCGCGTAGGCCTACCAATTGAATCACGCCATCGGCAAAATCTAGGACTTGCAAGGCCCCTGGCTGCTCGATCAGCTTGCGAACATAGTCTGTAACAGCTTGCTCGGGGGCAATCATCACATCAACAGGCATATTTTTGTCATTAAAAAGCACGTTCTTATATTTTGGGTTTGTGTAACTGTAAGCTCTAACGCGCGCAATTTTGGTGGGAGTATGAAATAGAGAGTAAGCAACTTGGCAGGCAATAATGTTTGCCTCATCGCTACTGGTAACAGCGACTAGCATATCAGCATCCTCGATGCCCGCCTTCACTAAAACATCAGGGTAACAACCGGTGCCAACTACAGTGCGAATATCAAGCCGGTCTTGCAGAGAGCGCAGGGCATGCTCGTTAATATCAATCAGGGTAATGTCGTTATACTCACGCGCTAAGTTTTCTGCCAGAGTTCCACCAACTTGACCTGCACCTACTATTATTATTTTCATTACCTTCCCGCTTTATTGTCAGCGTTTACATCCGACGGTGACGTTTTACGAAGCTTTGCATAGTAAAACCCATCGTGACCATCAGCGGCCGGGAATAATTGTCGGCCACAAACAGTGCCCATACCCCAAGCTTCATTAATAGTCATTATTTCCACATCAGTTCGTGACTGAACAAAAGCCTTGACCACCAGATCATTCTCCTCAGGTAGCACTGAACAGGTTGCGTAGACTAAAATACCCTCATTTACGAGAGTTTGCCAGAGACTTTCAATCAACCGCAGCTGAATTTTTGCTAGCTTATCAATATCTGCCGGTTTACGCAGTATTTTGATGTCTGGGTGGCGCCTTATAACGCCCGTTGCTGAGCAAGGAGCATCTAATAAAATTCTGTCAAAGGGGGTTTTATCCCACCAAACATCCAAGTCTGAAACATCAGCCGCAACAAGGTTGGCTTGTAGGTTAAGTCGGCATAAATTTTCTTCCACGCGAGTAAGGCGCCTCGGTTCGCAATCAACGGCCACAAGGGACTGCAGATTGAGTTCGCTCTCAATAATATGACAAGTTTTACCGCCGGGCGCACAACAGGCATCTAATACATTTTGCCCAGACGATAGCTCAAGCAGAGAGCAAGCGAGTTGAGCGGCCTCATCTTGTACGCTTGAATCACCTTGAGCAAAGCCTGGAAGTTTAGCCACGTCAACCGCGGCATCTAGAACGATGCCAACATCGCTGTGTGGTGTTTTCTCGGCACCAATATTCGCGTCTTGGAGTTTTGCCAAATACTCATCTCTTGAATTTCTACGAGCGTTTACTCTGAGTGTCATTGGTGCGCGAAGATTATTTGCTGAGACAATATCAGCAGCCACAGCTGGAGACCAGGCGAGCTCCAATTTCTTGAGGAGCCACTTCGGGTGAGCGGCACGGAAAACAGGTTGGTCGGCATAGCTCTCCATCAAGCGAGGCATTTCTCGCTGAAAGTTTCTGAGGACGGCATTAACCAAACCTTTTGCCCAGGGGCGACTAAGCCCCTTTGTCGCTGTAACGGTTTCGTTGACAACGGCATGGTCAGATATCCTCATGTGCATTAATTGGTAGATACCGCAGGCAATCAGAGTATGAATTTCTAGATCTTTTTCCCGGAGAGGCTTTTTAATAAGCTCTTTGAGTAATATCGATATTTGGGGGTACCAACGCAAACAACCAAAGGTTATTTCCTTTAATAACGGACGATCCTTTTCGTCTACCCGGCCTGAATAGGTAGGGAGCAAAGTAGACAACGATTGTCCTCGGCAAACATTGGCGACAACTTCTGCAGCAGCGACACGGACATTGAGACGCTTTTTGCTCATCAGATCATGTTCCCAGTCTGTTCCCCGGGGAAAAAATGGAAGCCTTAGATTTTAGCACTTCCGCTACACACATCTTTGACTTACCGGCCAATTGTATCGTTGAGATCAGTAAGGCTCCGCCTCCACACTGAACTAATAAACCATCGTCATCTGCCGACAAGATTTCTCCCGGCACGCCGGGATAGTCTCTAAAGTCCGCAGATGCCAACCATACTTTTACTCGCTGACCGTTGATCAAAGAATAGGCTGCAGGGAATGGGTTAAAGGCTCGGACACGACGCTCAATCTCGGTTGCTGAAGCTGACCAGTCAATTAAAGACTCTTCCTTAGCTATTTTGTTAGCGTAGCTACCTTGAGTAGAGTCCTGCGCTATGCCCACTGCAGTTCCAGAACGCAATTTCTCTAGCGTGCTTATAAGAGCCTGAGCTCCAAGGTTGGCTAATTTGGGATAGAGAGAAGCGCTAGTTTCATTATCATCGATGGCACATCGGGAGGTTGTTAACATTGGTCCTGTGTCTAACCCCGCATCCATTTGCATGACTGTTACTCCACTCTCCTTGTCTCCTGCTTCGATGGCTCTTTGAATTGGGGCCGCACCGCGCCATTTTGGCAAAATTGATCCATGAACATTAATGCATCCAAGCCTGGGAATATCTAAAACAGCTTGGGGAAGAATTAACCCATAAGCAACAACGACCAACACGTCCGCGTTGAATCGAACAAGGGTCTCTAGCGCCGTTAATTCGACAAGTGATGAGGGCTGTTCTAACTGAATATTATTAGCTAAGGCAAGCTTTTTGACGGGGCTTTGGGTAATTTTTTTACCACGCCCAGCCGGTCGATCTGGTTGAGTATATATGGCCACAAGCTGGTAACGATCATCATTTAGGATAGCCTGAAGGTGCGTGGCAGCAAAATCTGGCGTTCCAGCAAAAATAACCCTCACGGTTGCTCCATCCTATGCTGACTTCTTTTTCATTTTTTTACGAATTATTTGACGCTTTAATGGGGAGAGGTAGTCGACGAAAAGCTTACCTTCCAAATGATCAATTTCATGTTGTATGCAAATAGCCAGCAAACCGGATGCTTTTTCTTTAAATGGCTTCCCCTCGCGATCTAGAGCTGAGATCATCACGTTGGACGGGCGGGCGACAGTTTCATAAAACCCAGGAACTGACAAACAGCCTTCGTCGTAGGGTTCTGTTGTCTCGTCGAGAACTTCTATCTCAGGATTAATAAAGACGCGTGGTTGCGAGCCCTCTTCCACAAGATCCATTACGATGACTCTTTTATGCACATTGACCTGAGTTGCCGCTAATCCGATGCCATGAGAATCAATCATAGTTTCAAACATATCATCCACAAGCCGCTTAATATCATCATCAACGGTAACTACCGGCTTGGCTCTCTTTCGTAGCCGCTGGTCTGGATATTCAAGAATTGGAAGTATTGCCATAACAGATAATTTTTATTAGCGATTAAAGATAGTGAGCCAAAAGAGCGACAGAAACGTTGGTTACTTGACGAACTTTCCCTTCGCTTAGTATACACGATCATAAGCTTGAAAAAGTATCTGCTAAATATAGGTTCAGTGCTTGTAGGGTCAAATGGTCGGCTAATAAACTTAGCAAAGGCGTAATTTATGAGATGCTAGTCACAAATTCGCGCATCAAGAGGCCGAAACTGTGAAGTTTCCTCAAAAGGTACGCGCGAGGGGGTTTATATTACGGCCTGACTAATCGCATTGAAGGATCTAGGGATGCGAACGCGCTTTCTATTAGGGCTACCGTTTTTATTTAGCATTTCTCTCTTTGTACATGCTAAAGAGGATTTGACGTTACTAAAAAACGAGCTGCCCAGTCAATATGAAGTAAAAAAAGGGGATACTCTGTGGGATATTTCTGCGCAGTTTTTAAATAACCCTTGGCAGTGGCCCGAAATTTGGCATAACAGCCCTCATATTAAAAACCCTCATTGGATCTATCCAGGAGATCTTGTCGTTCTGCGTTATGTCGACGGGGCGCCGCAGCTTGTAGTGAAAAAGCGGGAGGTAAAAAGGTTGTCTCCAACCATCAGGGAAATTGATCGAGGAGCTGCTCTTGAAGTCTTGCCACCGGCTAGTCTCATTGAACAATTTTTGGATGCCAACCAGATTAAACCTGAGGTTGAAGTTAGTGACGCTCCAACAGTGTTGGGAGGGTTGAATCAAAGGCTTTATGTGGCTAGTGGTGATGAATTTTACGCTCTTGGAAATTTAGATAGTAGTAGAAAGCAATATGGAGTGTTCCGTAAAGGAGACTCATACTTGGAGCCAAGTTCTGGGGAGTTACTTGGGACGAGTCTTGTTCAAATAGGCAAGGCAAATCTGGTCAAGAAAACGGACAAGGTGGTCATTTTGAGAGCAATAGAATCCCGACTTCCTTTTCGCAAGGGCGATAAATTGCTCACTCAAAACTCCTCTATGGTCGCGGAAGCTGTCGTTACTAAAGTCCATAAAGGCGCGATAGATGGCGCTATCATTAAAGTTGAAAACAACTTAAGGACAGCGGGGGTTATGGATATAGTTGCGTTAAATCGAGGGCAAGCTTCAGGGTTGCAGCCAGGGAGCTTATTAAATGTTTATGAAATGGGTGATTTTATATCGACTGCGGACATTGAAGAGCCAATAAAGTTACCCGATAGGAATATTGGTAAGCTCGTGGTTTTTTCAGTTTATGGGAAAATGAGTTTTGGGATTATTTTACAAGCATCACAACAGATTACGGCAGGAAATTTAGTAAGGAACCCTTAGCCGACAGGAAGTCATGGCAAGTACTGACGAACAAGAAATCAACTATGCTTTGATAGCTCAGCAGATAGAAGGGCTAACGCTAAGCACGCAAGAAAAAATTCTAACGGCCACCGAAACGTATAAAAACTTATTCGAAGGTACAGTAACCCAATTTCCGCCGACGCTAGCAGCTACTATTAACGTCTTTCAAAAACTTTATCACAAGAGAGATTGGCAAGGGTTTTTGGCGATTCAGCAAGAGGCGCTGCTTAAATCAAATGCAAAAGTAATCTGTTGTACTAGTGACGACTATCCTCCACTCCTCAAGCAAACAAGTCGAGCACCACCCCTGTTATATGTGCGTGGCTCAGTGACGAACTTACATCTTCCTCAAATAGCGATTGTTGGAAGTCGCCAAATGACCCGCAGTGGGCAACAAAATGCATTAACTTGGAGTCGGTTTTTGGCAGATAGTGGTTTTACTATTACTAGCGGCCTTGCTCTTGGTGTTGATGGGACTGCCCATGAAGGTGCACTGCAGGTCTCAGCTGGAACCACAATAGCGGTCATGGCAACAGGGATTGACAAAGTTTATCCCAAACGACACCAAAAATTAGGAGACAGGATAGTCGATGCAGGAGGTACTTTAGTGACCGAATTTCCTCCCGGTATAAATCCTTTGGCAAGACACTTTCCCCAAAGAAATCGTATTATCAGCGGACTCAGCTTGGGTGTTTTGGTGGTAGAGGCTGCGATAAAGAGCGGCTCTCTTATAACTGCGAGAACTGCTTTGGAACAAAACCGCGAGGTATTTGCAATCCCAGGTTCTATTCATAGCCCGCAGAGTAAAGGGTGTCATTTGTTGATAAAACAGGGAGCTCACTTAGTGGAAACAGCAGATGAAGTTGTTGCTGAATTGGGTGGAGCACTAGGAGGATTTGGCGAAGCAATAGTCAAGCAGCAGTCGAAAAAATCAAAATTGGATCTTGATAAAACGCAGATAGAATTACTGGACATTTTGAGTTTTGATCCAGTTTCTTTGGATACTTTAGTTGAACTTAGTAAATGGCCTATTGGAAAATTAGCACCAGTCCTCGTTTCATTGGAGTTAAGTGGCTTTATAGCAAATGATAATGGCTTTTATCAGCGCCTTATCTAATCCTATAATATTCATCTGTTAGAGAGAGTTGTTTCAAATAGAAGGCTTATATATTCGCCTATAGAGGCTTGCAGAAGGACTAGGGTTGAGGTAGTCTGCCGAATTATTGATAAAGGTGACCAAAACATGTCCAAACCCTTCGTTTCTATTTTAATGGGCTCTGATTCCGACTTGCCAGTTATGGAGGCAAGTTTTGATATTCTTAGGAAATTTGAGATCCCTTTTGAGGTTAAGGTGACCTCGGCACATCGCACTCCAGAGGCCACACATAATTTTGTTACTGATGCTGATGCTCGAGGGTGTGCTGCGTTTATATGTGCTGCAGGAATGGCAGCGCATCTTGCCGGCGCAGTTTCAGCAACTACCCTAAAGCCTGTAATCGGTGTGCCGATTAATGGCTCACTCGATGGCCTAGATGCGTTATTGTCAACCGTTCAAATGCCTGGTGGTATTCCGGTAGCTACAGTAGCTATTGGCAAAGCTGGTGCCAAGAATGCGGCTTACCTAGCAGCTCAAATTATAGGGGTGTCTGACCCTGAGATGCATCAAAAGCTAATTGCGGAGCGTGCTGCTAATGCAGCAGCAATTATTGCTAAAGATGCCGCGCTGCAGGAAAAGCTGAAAAATAGCTGACCGGCCTGTGACTTCTTGGAGTGGTCACGCTGAGATCTTAGGTGCTGTAGAAGTGCTCCGAGCTGGGGGTGTAGGCGCCTATCCCACAGAGGCTGTGTGGGGGCTGGGATGTGACCCCTACTCTGAATCCGCAACCAATAGAATTCTATTGTTAAAGCAGCGCGCTGTTGACAAGGGGCTGATCCTTATTGGTAGCAAGGTCGCTCATTTTGCTTCTATGATAAATGGTCTTGAGGAGTCAGCGATAAACTTGTTTGGCGCTCCGCAAAAGCGCCCTACTACTTGGTTAGTTCCTCACAATGGTGTTGCGCCTGATTGGATTGTTGGTGCCCACGATACTGTAGCTTTGCGAATCACAGATCATCCAATCGCATCAGCGTTGTGTGAAGCCTTTGGTGGCCCCATTGTCTCTACCTCTGCTAATCCACAAAGTTTGCCGGCAGCTACCACTAGCAGTAAGGTAGCAGAATACTTTCATAACAAACTCGATTTTATGGCGCCTGGCGAAGTTGCTGGGAGCAGTAAAGAAAGTGAGATTAAAAGCATATTAACTGGAGAGGTACTTCGTCCTGGATAGAAAGCATGCGGTTAAGACTTATCTTCTAACCCTGCAAGATGAGATCTGTTCTGCTTTTATGACAGCAGATGGCCATGCCTGGGAAGAGGATAAATGGGAAAGAGAACAAGGCGGGGGTGGGTGCAGTCGAGTGTTTGCCGATGGGCCATTTATTGAGAAAGCCGGAGTTAATTTTTCTCACGTGTTTGGTGACCAACTACCGGCTTCTGCTACAGCTAATCGACCAGAACTTGTGGGCTGTAGTTGGGAGGCTTTCGGTGTGTCGACGGTTATTCACCCGCAAAATCCTTATGTCCCAACGGCCCATGCAAACGTTCGATTTTTTGTTGCCGAGAAAGATGCTGCTGCACCCGTTTGGTGGTTCGGTGGTGGTTATGATCTTACTCCTTATTACGGCTTTGATGAGGACTGTAAGCATTGGCATAGCACAGCCAAAAATGCTTGTGATGCCTTTTCAAAAGAGCTCTATGAACGTTTGAAAAACAATTGTGATGACTATTTCTATCTGCCCCACCGCAAGGAGCCTAGGGGGGTTGGAGGCCTTTTCTTTGACGATTTTAACGAGCTTGGGTTTGATGACAGTTTCGCTTTTCTAAAGAGTATTGGTGATAGCTTTGTGCCTGCATATATGCCAATTTTTGATCGTCGAAAAGAGACCCCTTTTGGTGACAGAGAGCGAAACTTCCAACTGTATAGGCGTGGGCGTTATGTTGAGTTTAATTTAGTCCATGACCGTGGTACTTTATTTGGCCTTCAAAGCGACGGGAGAACTGAATCTATTTTGATGTCACTGCCCCCCTTAGTGCGCTGGCAATATAGTTGGATGCCCGAAGAAGGCTCCGCGGAAGCAGAGCTTTATGATCGCTACCTAGTTAGACAGGACTGGATTTAATGAAGAGTCAGTATGCCGTATTTGGTAATCCTATAGGCCATAGCCAGTCACCTTATATTCATAGTTTATTTGCTGACCAATGCCAACACAAACTGGAATACACCGCCAAGTTAGTTGCCATGAATGAGTTTAGGTCGGCGGCAGATGCATTTTTTCGAGAGGGTGGGCATGGGTTAAATGTCACCGTTCCTTTTAAGCAGGATGCTTTTGAATATGCTGAGGAAACAACTGAGCGTGCCACTGCCGCGCAAGCGGTGAACACACTGATTCGACAGGATAATGGCTTAATCACCGGCGACAACACAGACGGTCCCGGGCTGGCAACAGATTTGCTGGGCAACCTAAACTGGGAATTGAAGGCTAAGAGAATCTTAGTGTTGGGAGCTGGGGGAGCTGTGAGGGGTATCCTTCAGGAGTTACTGGATCAACAGCCACAACATATTGTCATTGCTAATCGCACGGTCGAAAAGGCACTGCAATTATCCAAACAGTTTGCTGAATCGGGATACGTTCTTGGATGTAGCTTAGATATGCTTGATGGGCAGGAGTTTGACATCATTATTAATGGTACTAGCGTGAGTCTTGGTGGTCAGGCACTGTCTTTACCTGACAGCCTTATAGGGGCATCAAGCGCCTGTTGTTATGACTTGATGTATGGCTCGTTGCCAACACCTTTTTTGGTGTGGGCCGAAGATCGTGGAGCCAGAGTTTCAGATGGTCTGGGAATGTTAGTGGAACAGGCGGCGGCTTCCTTTCATATCTGGAGAGGTGTGCGCCCAGATACTACCGCTGTGATTAATAGTTTGCGGCAGAGGATTTAATTTCAGATTTGGCTTGCCCGTTCCTTCAGGTATTGGTCTTTTAGTTTTACGTAGTTACCTGAAGAGTAAGTGAAAAAGCCTTTTTCCTTTATTGTAATTTCCCGTAAAGGCTTACATGGATTCCCAACGTAGACAAATCCTGATTTCAGCCGCTTGCCTGGCGGTACCATACTGCCTGCACCCACTATGACCTCGTTTTCTATCATTGCACCATCATTCACAATTGCCCCGTTGCCTACTAGTACCCTATCACCAACAGAGCAGCCATGAAGAATGGCGCCATGCCCTATAATGACATCATTGCCAATAGTCAATGGCCATCCCGCTGGGTTAAACTCTGAGGCATGGGTGATGTGCAGCACAGCATTGTCTTGGATATTGGACCTTGCACCAACAGAGATGGAATGCATATCCCCTCGAACAATGGCTCCGGGCCATACAGAGGAATCGTCTCCAAGAGTGACGTTACCGATTACTGTAGCTGCATTATCAATAAAGACGCGACGGCCTAAGGTGGGATAAATTCCTCTGTGAGGACGGATTGAGTGATCCATAGCGTTCGTTACCGAATATAAGAAGTAACCCTATTGTGATGATATATTGATGGTTTTTTCAACTAAAAAGAGATTTATTGCTGGCGTGACGTGCCCGAAATGTTCTGCAATGGACAAATTGCTAGCGTACTCAGAAGATAGTATTGATTTTCGCGAGTGCGTTACCTGTGGGTATAAAGATGAAATGCGCTTGGCATCATCGCCAAAAGAAATACAGACTAGAGTGAACACTAGTAAAGATCAAATTTTGCAAGAAACTAATCCTGTACGAATTCTTGACCCAAAAGCCTGAGTTAACCTTTGATTTTGCTTGGCTTTGAAAGCTCATTAAAGGGCCAACTTTTGTTCTAAGAAAAAACAAAACCAAATGGTCAGAATTGATCGGTTTGCGGGTAGTTTAACGTACACTCTTTTGCTACAATCTCGCCGCGCCGGCCTGCTGACAAAGGAGCTAGGCGCTGGGTTTGTAAGCAAACCAAACTTTTTTGAATTATCACGGAGATTTTAGCGATGTCGAAAAGAGCGCGAGCGCTTTTCTTAGGCCTCTTTAGCCCAATGATTTTATGTCTAGTCGCAGGCGGGGCCATTGCCGAGGAAGCTACTTGGAATAGCCTTAACATGCCCGAAGGCGTAACAGAAGTGAGCCAAGCAGCTTACGATATTCACATGATCATGATCTGGATCTGTACCGTGATTGGTGTTGCTGTTTTTGGTTTTATGTTTTACGTGATGTTTGCACACCGTAAGTCTAAAGGTGTGACTCCGGCTAATTTTCATGAAAACTTAACAGTTGAAATTCTGTGGACTATTGTTCCAGCTCTAATTTTAATCGTAATGGCTGTTCCTGCGACTACGGCTTTGCTGAAAGTCTATGATACAGAAAATCCCGATATTGACATTAAGGTCACTGGGTATCAGTGGAAGTGGCAATATGAATATATCGGAGAAGGCGTCAAGTTCATGAGCGAGTTGCGTACTCCCCAAGACGAAATTTATGGGCGTGCTCCAAAAGGTGAGCACTACCTCCGTGAAGTGACTGAGCCTTTGGTTATCCCGACCAATAAAAAGGTTCGTTTTCTAATCACTGGTAATGATGTTATCCATAGTTGGTGGGTTCCTGATTTTGCGGTTAAAAGAGATGCGATTCCTGGCTTGTTTACAGCGGCTTGGGCGAAAACTGATCAGGCTGGAATCTACGTAGGGGAATGCACCGAGTTATGTGGTAAGGGTCACGCTTTTATGCCGATTGTCGTTGAGGTAAAAGAAGAAGCTGAATATGACCAATGGCTGGCAGCAAAAAAAGAAGAGGCGGTTATTTATCAATCGACTATTGGAAAAGAGTGGACAGATGCTGAGCTTATGGCTAAAGGCGAATCAGTTTACGCAATCTCATGTGCAGGATGTCACCAGGCCAAGGGCGAGGGAATCCCAGGAGTGTTTCCAGGTTTAGTTGACAGCTCGATTGTGACGGGCCCAGTAGAAGATCACATAGGAATTCTGATTAATGGTGTTGCAGGGTCTGCTATGCAGTCTTTTGCTGACCAACTTTCAGAAGTAGATATTGCGGCAGTTATTCATTATAAGCGCAATTCTTGGGGTAATGAGATGGGAGATACTGTTCAGCCCATTGATATTCTTAATTACAAACAAACCCAATAAAGGAAGAACTTAAATGGCACACGGTCCCTCCGAAAGCTTTTTTTCTCGATGGCTTTTTAGTACCAATCACAAAGATATTGGTACGCTTTATTTATGGTTTAGCTTTGCTATGTTCCTACTAGGTGGTGCATTTGCGATGGTCATTAGAGCTGAGTTGTTTCAGCCGGGCATGCAGCTAATAGAACCAGAATTTTTTAACCAAATGACAACGATGCATGGTTTGGTCATGGTTTTCGGCGCCATTATGCCGGCCTTTGTTGGCTTGGCAAATTGGATGATTCCGATGATGATAGGAGCGCCGGACATGGCGCTTCCTCGAATGAACAATCTGAGCTTCTGGATCTTACCTTTTGCTTTTGCAATTTTGGTTGCTACATTGTTTATGGAGGGCGGTGGCCCTAATTTCGGCTGGACATTCTACGCGCCGCTGTCGACAACTTATGCTCCAGACACAGTAAATTACTTCATCTTTGGAGTACACATAATGGGTGCTTCATCGATTATGGGGTCGATTAATATTATTGCTACTGTGATCAACATGCGAGCTCCAGGCATGACGTACATGAAGATGCCGTTATTCGTGTGGACTTGGGTTATCACCGCGTTCTTGCTCGTTGCAGTTATGCCTGTTTTGGCCGGCGCAGTAACGATGATGCTAATGGATATCAATTTCGGTACAAGCTTCTTTGATGCAGCCGGCGGCGGAGATCCGGTGTTATTCCAGCATGTGTTCTGGTTCTTTGGGCACCCAGAAGTTTATATTATTATTCTTCCAGCCTTTGGCGTGGTGTCGCAAATTATTCCAACGTTTAGCCGTAAGCCCTTGTTTGGTTATTCGTCTATGGTTTATGCAACGGCATCTATTGCATTTCTGTCATTTATCGTTTGGGCTCACCATATGTTTACGGTGGGCATGCCGATAGCTGGCGAGCTGTACTTTATGTATGCCACTATGTTGATTGCTGTCCCGACGGGAGTGAAAGTATTTAATTGGGTCACTACTATGTATAAAGGTGCCTTGACCTTCGAAACTCCGATGCTGTTTAGCATTGCTTTTGTCATCTTGTTCACTTTTGGCGGATTCACGGGAATGATGTTGTCGATTGCTGCAGCGGACACCCAATATCACGATACCTATTTTGTGGTCGCTCACTTCCATTATGTAATGGTTGCCGGCGCTGTATTTAGTGGTACTGCCGCCGTCTATTATTGGCTACCAAAATGGTGTGGCCGGATGTACGACGAAACAATGGGCAAGGTGCAATTCTGGATTGCCTTTATCGCCTTCAATATTACATTCATGCCCCAGCACTTTTTGGGCCTAGCAGGTATGCCACGACGGTATGCTGATTATGGGCTGCAGTTTGCTGATTGGAATATGGTGTCTAGTGTCGGTGCATTCATGTACGGCGGTGCGCAGTTATTATTCTTGTTTAATGTCATCCGGACGATTGGATGGGGCAAACCTATTGATGATCCGAAAGTTTGGGAAGGGGCTGAGGGCCTTGAATGGACGCTGCCAACACCAGCACCGTTCCACACGTTCTCAACACCACCCGTACTTAAGTAGTCGAGGTTAAGAGTATGGAAAATACAACTTCCCATCGCAATATACTGATTAAGAGTTTATTGGGTGCGGTAGTTATGTTCATGTTTGCTATATTTGTTTTACCACCTTTGTATGATCTCTTTTGCGAGATTACCGGAATTGGTGGTAAAACGGGTGATGCCTATACTGCGACTGAGGTTGCAGTAGACACAACCAGAGAAGTTGAAGTGCAATTTGTTGCAACAAATAATGCGACCATGCCTTGGGAGTTTTATCCTGTTGAGCACAAGGTGGTGGTACACCCTGGAGAGCAGAAAGAAATCGTGTTTTACGCAAAAAATTTAACTGGCATGGACATGGTTGGTCAGGCAATACCCAATGTGTTACCCAATAATGCGGCAGATTATTTTCTCAAAACTGAGTGTTTCTGTTTTAACAATCAGCCCCTTGCCGCTGGCGATGATGCGGAGCTTGCAGTGGTCTTTATTATTGACCCAGACTTGCCAGCTAGCGTGAATACAGTAACTTTGTCATACACAATTTTTGATATAACAGACCGCGAAGCAATGCAGGTCTCACAATTACAGTAAACGGAGAGTAACAATGTCAACTGAAGGTAGTTATTACGTACCCGAACAAAGTAAGTTGCCCTTAGCGGCAGCATTAGGTATGGGGGTGATGGCTTTTGGTGCTGGAAGCTGGGTGATAGAGGGTGGTACGTCTACTGTCTTTTTGATCGGTGCGGTGATTATGGCCATGGTGATGTACAAGTGGTGGAGCATCGTTATTGAAGAAAACACGCAAGGCATCGTCAGCGACCAATTAAAACATTCTTATGTACTAGGAATGTACTGGTTTATTTTTTCTGAGTTGATGTTTTTCGTCTGTTTTTTTGGATCTTTATTCTATGTCAGAGTGTTAGTTGGCCCGTGGATTGGCGGCGAAGCGGCCATTGGCTTGTTTGATGACACAGCTACTGATGCGGCTATCGCTAACGCCACACACTTATGGAATGGCTATGATGCAACATGGCCTCCCTTGGTAACTCCAGATCAGGCTGTTAATGGAGATGTGGCTAAATTTATTGGCCCTCAAGAATCAATGAGTTTTCCTGGTTGGAGCCAGATTTTGGGATGGTTACCGCTGTGGAATACGATTGTTTTGATCTCATCTAGCGGAACGGTCCATATCGCTCACCACGCACTCAAAGAAGGTAATCGAAAGAAATTTAATAGATGGTTGGGATTCACTGTTCTCTTGGGAATTATCTTCCTGTTTCTCCAGGCCGAAGAGTATATTCATGCCTATCAGGAACTTGGACTTACCTTAGAGTCAGGTATATATGGCACCACATTCTTTTTACTGACCGGATTCCATGGTGCCCATGTGACTTTGGGAACAATTATGCTGCTCATTGCCTTTTTGCGAGGTCTCAAAGGGCACTTTAATGAAGCAGATCATTTCGGGTTTGAGGCTGCAGCCTGGTACTGGCACTTTGTTGATGTCATTTGGATCGGATTGTTTATTATTGTTTATGTGCTTGGATAAAGGCATTTTAGCAGGGACACGGCTAGGAAATTCCTGGCCGTTTTTGTCTGTGCCGTCACAACTTAGGGTTTAGTTGATCGTTGTTGTTCCAACTGTTCGCCATCGGGGTGAAGCTGTTTGTCCCACGGAGCTTGGCTGCCAATCTGTCCAGTAAAGACACCATAGACTATCGTTCCAATAAGTAGTGCAGCAAGGGTCACACGCATTCCGAGACTATGTAATACTCGACTCTTAGAGTCACCGAGGTCTTTTACGAGAAAACGCAGTCCTGTAAACAGACTGATGAGAATGGCAATAAATAAAATAACGATTATTGATTTTAAAAGCATAACGGTTAAGGTCCTAGATAAAGACAAGGATTTAAACACATATGAGCCGAGAGCCCCACGTTTCTTCAGAAAAATTTGAGTGGCAACCTAACGTAAGTCTTTTAGTGCTTGCGACTCTATTTTTCCCTTTGCTGATCTTGCTGGGATTTTGGCAACTAGAGCGTGCCGATGAAAAGCAGCGCATTTTGGATGAGTTTAATGCTAATCAGCAGGCGCCTCCCGTTGGGTTGGCAGAACTAAAAAGAGATGAAAATTATCAATATCGAGCTGCGTGGGTGAGAGGTACGTTGGATGGAAATAGGCGTATATTGCTAGATAATAGAGTTAAAAATGGGCGGCCTGGGTATGAAATATTGGAAGCACTTTCCGTAAAAGGGCTAAAAGTTGATGGACGCAGTCAAGCTATTTTAGTAAATAGAGGTTGGGTGCCAGCGTCAATGGATAGAAATGAACTGCCCGTGGTTGAAACAGTCGAAGGAGAGGTTCAGTTGCGGGGAGTTTTGTACCGAAATTTAAGTGGTGGTTATCGCTTAGATGATGGCATCAAAACGGTGAGCCAGTGGCCTAGTAGGGTAGGCTGGGTGTCAGCTGAACGTGCTGAGGAGTTGTATGGTAATGATTTCTTCGATTATCAATTACGCTTAGACTCAGATTCTATAGGGGCTCTGAACACGGGCTGGGTAACAGTTTCAGTGCAGCCTGCAAAGCATACTGGGTATGCGGTTCAGTGGTTTATAATGGCGGCGGTACTGTTATTGATGACCTTGATCGCCAATTCGAATTTCGGGTCTTTTGTTAAAAGAAAGTAAGTGACCTTGGTGCCAAATTAGAAAGGAAAAATTAATAATGAACGAGCAAAGCAAGATAACGCCGAAGCAACGTGGATTTCAGTATCAGATTTGGTTGATGTTGTTGATTGTCGGGGGTGTTATTTTGGCTGGTTTTATTATGGTGCCAAAAACTGAGCAGCAGCGACAGGAAATGATATCGATGCTGGGAACAACGAATGTTGGCGAATTAGTCAGACCAACGCTCGACTTTACGTCGGTACTCGAATCTTTGGAGTCAGAGGGCAGGCCAAAGTGGAAAGTAGTTACCACTGGAGGAAATGGCTGCGATAGTGTTTGTGAAGAGATGCTGTTTAGTAGCAGGCAAGTTCATATGTTGTTGGGCAAGTCTACGGGTCGCGTCGAGCGGATTTTTTTACCCGATATGGATACTATTAACCCTCAGCGAATCGAAGAGTTAAAAATGGTTCATCCATTCCTAACAATTCTGCCAATAAGAACGGAAATGATTGCTCAGATTGTTGCTGGGAGTTCAGCTGATTGGGATATGCTTGAGCCACGACATTTTGTAATGACCCCAGATCAACAAGGTATTCTCTATTATACAAAAGAGCATGATGGTAATGGGTTGCTCGACGACTTAAAACATTTGCTAAAATATTCACCAGATCGCTAGAGCGTCTATCTTAGGTTAAACTGGTTTTAAATCTTCGGAGAAAAGGTCAATGTCCCAAACCGAGCTAAACGCCGCCGCTGTGAACTGGCGTGACTATTTAGAGTTGTGTAAGCCTAATGTAGTTGCGTTGATGATCCTCACCTCGGTTATCGGCATGGTTCTGGCTACTCAACAGCCAGTTCCCCTGTCGATACTTATCTTTGGTAATTTAGGGATTGCTCTTTGTGCGGGATCAGCTGCAGCAGTCAATCATATTGTTGATCGTCATGTGGATGACAAAATGGCCCGAACTCTCAATCGTCCCATTGCCCAAGGGCGTATCACGCCCCGACAGGCGATCCTGTTTGCCCTGATTACAGGCTTACTGGGAATGGCCATACTGCTTGTTTTTACTAATGTGTTGACTGCCTGGCTAACCCTCGCATCACTGGTGGGCTATGCGTTCATTTACACTATGTTTTTGAAGCGAGCGACTCCGCAGAATATTGTCATCGGTGGTCTGGCGGGGGCTGCGCCACCATTGTTGGGTTGGACTGCAGTGACAGGAGAGATTCATCACAACGCCCTGCTGTTGGTGCTAATTATTTTCGCTTGGACGCCACCACACTTTTGGGCTCTAGCAATCCACCGCAAAGACGAGTACGCCAAGGCCAAGATTCCTATGCTTCCAGTAACCCATGGAGAGAGATACACGAAAATAAATATCCTTCTGTATACGTTATTGCTGATTATTGTCACTACCATGCCCTACCTCACTGGAATGTTTGGATGGCTGTACCTTGTCAGTTCACTGTTGTTGGGGTTGGGGTTCCTTTATTGGGCTATAGTGATGTTGCGCAGTGAAGGCGGCAATTCTGGGATGAAGACTTTTCAGTATTCTATAGTTTATTTAATGGTGTTGTTTGCTGTGATGTTGGTGGACCACTATTTTATTGAAACAGTAACCTACTTACCTGCCGGTTAAAGGAAAACATTATGACGCAACAGGAAACAGGGATTAGGCGGACGGTTCTGTTTGTCTTATGTATTATTTTTTTAGTGATATCAGGGTTTATCTGGAAAATGGATCAGCCTGTGATCATGAACGATCAGGAGCTTCGGGCCAATGGCGCGATAGTACTCAACACGCCTCGCGTATTCAGTGATTTTGAATTGCTAGATCATCACGGGGAAGTTTTTTCTAAGGAGCAACTTAAGGGAAAATGGAGCATGATTTTTTTTGGGTTTACCCACTGTCCTGATATCTGCCCCACTACGTTGGCAACTCTCAATCAAACTTATAGCAAGCTAAAAGAGACAGAAAAAGACAACCTCCAGATTCTGATGGTGTCCTTAGATGCTGAGCGCGACACGGTGGAAAAGCTTGCCCAGTATATGCCCTATTTTAATTCTGATTTTATTGGTGTAACTGGCAGCAAACATTTGATTCGGCGGTTCACTGCTGAGATTAACGTGGCCTATAACAAGGTGCCTCTCGAAGGAGAAGACTACACTGTCGACCACAGCACGCAAATTGTTTTAATCAATCCTAAAGGGGACTACCATGGCTTTTTTAGAGGCCCCCATTCTGAAATTATGTTGCGACAGACCTGGCGCTCTATCTATGCTTCATTCAACTAGCCAGCCTGCGATAACCCAAGGATAGGCTAAATAAAACCCCAGCACTGATCACAACAGATGGCCCAGCTGGGGTGTCGATGTACCAAGACATTGCTAAGCCCATCACCACCGCGATCATTGCAATGACACTAGCCACCACAGCCATTTGTTCGGGCGTGTGACTTAGCCGTCGAGCGGTTGCCGCAGGAATAATCAACAGCGCAGTGATTAGCAACACCCCCACCACTTTCATCGCGAGGGCAATCACTAAGGCCGTAATCAACATTAATGCCGTGCTGACTAAGGTGACATTGGTGCCCTCCACCGCGGCTAATTCGGGATCGACAGTAATGTTTATCAGTTGCTGCCATAGCAGCCCTAACAAGAGCATTACTGCGCAGGCTACACCATAAATTACCCAAAGGTCGCTTTGCGTGACTGCCAGTAGATCGCCAAAAAGAAGCGATATTAAATCTACGCGAACATCAGGTAATAAAGAAATAACAATCAAACCTAAGGCAAGAGCGGAGTGAGACAAAATTCCAAGCAAGGTGTCGAGGGAGAGGAATCCTCTTTGTTCCAAAAAGACTAAACCCATAGCCATAATCAAAGGGATAGCGGCCACGGTTATATTCAGGTTTACATCAAGCATAACGCCCAGAGATACACCTAACAGAGCGCTGTGGGCCAAGGTGTCGCCAAAGTATGCCATCCGCCTCCAGACAACAAAACATCCCAAAGGCCCAGCTACAGAGGCGACACCGATGCCGGCAAGGAAAGCATACAATAAGAAATCAGTCATGATTACAAGACTCCCCATGCTGGTGATTGTGATCATCGAGAACTTCGCCATGCAAGTTATGATCGTGATCATGGTGGTGGGAATAAATAGCAGTTGTTTGACCAAAAATGTTTATAAAAGCAGGATCCTGAGTTACTTTCTCTGGATGACCTTCACAGCAAATATGTCGGTTTAAACAAATAACCTGATCTGTAGCAGACATCACTAAATGCAGGTCATGAGACACCATCAATACACCACAGTTTAGAGTTTTGGCTAAACTATTGATCATCTTATACAGTGCGTTTTGGCCATTAACATCAACACCCTGAACCGGCTCGTCCAAAACCAACAAATTAGGATTGCGGAGAATTGCTCTAGCGAGTAATGCCCGCTGTAATTCGCCACCAGATAGTCTCTGAATTGGGGTTTTTGTCAAATGCCTGATTCCAACAGACTCAAGGGCCTCATGGCAAGCCTGATGAGATGTGTTGGCGAGCTGCAGAAAGCGACAGGTTGAGATGGGTAGTGTCGGGTCAATGCTAATTTTTTGAGGCATATAGCCTATGTTCAAATCCGCATTGGACAACCTTGTCCCAGAGTCAGGTTTAATGAGGCCAAGAATAATTTTAGCCAAGGTTGATTTACCGGCACCATTAGGGCCGATTAAGGTAGTAATTTCGCCCTGTTTCAGAGAAAGAGAGACGTCTTCCAAGACAGGTTTTTCCGCAAAAGATTTGTGAATACCATTTAAGGTTAATAACATTCTAGACATGGCTTATATCTTCGTTGATAGTGGGGGTAGAACACTGGGGGCAGACACCAAATAGCTCTACGTTTTGTGAATGAAGCTCAAAATTTGTTTTTTCACAGGCCGTTTGAAGAAGTGTATTTAGAGAAGCATCAGCCATTTCAGCTACGCAACCACATTCATTGCAAATCATAAATAGATTACTGTGCTCGCTGTTGGGAAAAGGGCAGCCAATATAGGCATTCAGAGAGGGTAATCTATGGATAAGCCCAAGACGTAGAAGAAACTCTATGGCACGATATACTGTGGGTGGGGCGATCACTTTTCCCATGATTTTTGAAAGACGATCTTGAACTTGATATGCACCCAGCGGGCGATGACTCTGCCATAGTATACTCAGCACAGTTGCTCGTGTCGGCGTTAGTTTGGCGTTTTTCTTTTGACAAACGTCCTCAGCTCGAGATAGAGCGGCATCAATGCAGCGGCTATGATCATGTTGCCCATGGACTAAACGAGTGTTGGTAAGCATAAAAGCATCCATCTATTCATTAAATGTAATGTTATAATATAACATTATTGGCAAATTTTAGAGGCTTAGGTATTAAAAAGTTATATTGTAACATATTTTGCTGTCTAGTGGTGCTCGCGATATTACATCCGCCGGGTATCAGTGCAGGGACATCCAGTGACACCATGGAATCAGCCAGACCACTGGTTGTTACAACTACAAAGCCGTTGGCTATCATAGCTAAAGCAGCCCTTGGTAAGCATGCAAAAATTGAGTTTCTTCAATCCGCTAAGCAATCTGCTCATGATATTGTCCTGTCAGTTGGTGCCTTGGAGAAAATGCACCGTGCTGAACTTGTTATTTTTATTGGGGACCAGATGGAACCTGGTATTGCGAAGGTTATAAATGGGCTTCCAGAGGGAAAAGCTATTAAAGTATTGGGTCTAGATCTTGATTTTGTAGAGTCAAAAATTAATCAGAGGGAAAACCATCATAGTTTAGATCCCCACGTATGGTTAAATCCTCATAACGCCAATATCATTGCGCGAGCAATTCAGGGGGCCTTTGGTTTTTCTCAGCAAGACATTATTACTGAGATGCAAATTTTGGCCATTGAAGAAAACTTAGCGTCAGTTGTGGAGCTTTCTTATATTTCCCACCACGATATGCTCGGTCATTTCATCAAAGCCTTTAAAGTATCTAAAGGTAGATCCTTGCGCGAAGCAAATGGCGCCCGCAAAGGAGCAAAAAGTCAGTATGTATTGCGAAATTTTGCCAAAGAAAATGATGTAAAGTGTGTATTTGTTGAGCCACAGTATGGAGACAAAGACGCCTTTGTTATTGCTAGTTCTCTAGAACTGCCTTTGCGCACTTTAGATGCACAAGGGGTTAAACAGCAATTGAGCGAAACAGGCTATGCTGAGTTTATGCAAACTTTCACGGCTCAATTTAAAGCCTGCTTCTCTTAAATACTGTATTCTTAGAAAAATATTAAAGTAGCAAAAGACAGGTAGACCATGATTGAAAAAACACCGCTTATTCTTGTTGATGGATCTTCCTATCTATACCGGGCTTATCACGCACTACCCCCCTTAACCAACAGTAAGGGAAAGCCTACCGGAGCTGTAAAAGGCGTGATTAACATGATGAGGCGGCTTCAAAAAGATTATCCCAAAAGTACTTTGGTTGTTGTATTTGATGCCAAGGGAAAAACATTCAGGGATGATATGTACAGCGAGTATAAGGCTAACCGCCCCTCTATGCCTGATGACCTCAGAATACAAATTGAGCCCATCCATCAAATCATTCAGGCAATGGGATTACCAATGCTTATTATTGATGGCGTTGAGGCAGATGATGTCATTGGGACTTTAGCGGTTCAGGCAACCGGTATTGAACAGCCTGTGATCGTCTCTACGGGGGACAAAGACATAGCCCAGCTAGTCAATGAACATATTACTTTGGTCAACACTATGACCAACACTCTATTAGATCGCGAGGGAGTGATCGAAAAATTTGGTATCCCCCCTGAGCTTATTATTGATTTTTTGGCCTTATTGGGTGACAAGTCAGACAACATACCCGGCGTTCCAGGAGTAGGTGAAAAGACGGCGCTCGGTCTTTTGCAGGGAATCGGGGGGTTAGATGCTATTTATAGCAGGCTAGACGAAGTTGCCGGATTGGATTTCCGGGGTGCGAAAAACATGGCATCAAAACTGGAAGAACACCGAGATATTGCATACTTGTCTTATCAGCTTGCAACCATAAAAACAGACGTACAATTGCCGCTGGGCATTGGTCAGCTCCATAACAAGGCCCCTGATCTGAATCTTCTTGGAGATCTGTTTGCCGACATGGAGTTCAAAGCGTGGACTAAAGAATTATCCGAAGGCGCGAATTTAGACATGCCTGCCTCTAGCCATACGTCTAAGGAGGAGGATGAAGTCTCAGTTCAATCTAAAGACTCCCCTAAGATCGACATTCAAAAAGACTATCAAACAGTGCTGACAGAATCCGAGCTTGATGAATGGGTAGCAAGTATTCGAGCAGCTGAGCTGGTTGCGGTGGATACTGAAACCACCAGTCTAGATTATATGGTTGCTGATCTTGTGGGTATTTCCATAGCAGTTGAGGCGGGAAAGGCTGCATATATTCCATTCGGGCACGATTATTTGGGGGTTCCTGAGCAGCTACCAAGAGAGTTGGTCATAGGTAAGCTTAAGCCTCTCTTGGAAGACCCAAGTATCAAAAAGGTTGGACAAAACCTAAAATATGATATGAGTATATTTGCCCAACATGGTATTGCTCTTGAAGGAGTTGAGTTTGATACCATGCTTGAATCCTACGTTCTTGATTCGGTGGCGACCCGCCACGATATGGACAGTTTGGCTGAAAAGTACCTTGATGAGGAGACTATTAAGTTTGCTGATGTAGCGGGCAAAGGTGCGGGACAATTGACTTTTAATCAGGTCGCCTTGGAGGAGGCGGGGCCCTATGCCGCAGAAGACGCCGACATTACTTTACGCTTACATCAAGCGCTTTGGTCTAAGGTATCGGTGGAGCCAACATTAAGAAGAGTGTTTGCCGATATTGAATTACCCTTGGTGCCAGTCCTTTCCAGAATTGAGCGCGCAGGCGCTCTAGTTGATGACACTTTATTGTTTCAACAGAGCCAAGAACTAGCAGTGCGGATTATAGAGCTTGAGAAGCAAGCATGGGAGCTCGCCGGACAAGAATTCAACCTGGCATCACCTAAGCAGTTGGGAGAAATCCTCTTTGAAAAGCTGGAAATTCCGGTGTTGAAAAAGACCGCCAAGGGCGCACCTTCCACTAAAGAAGAAGTATTGCAAGAATTGGCTCTTGATTACCCACTCCCAAAAGTATTGCTAGAACACCGAGGGTTAGCGAAACTCAAGTCCACCTATACAGATAAGTTGCCAACGATGATTAACCGAGCAACTAAGAGAATTCATACCTCCTATCATCAATCGGGAACTGCGACAGGCCGGTTATCATCCTCAGATCCAAATTTACAAAATATACCGGTACGAAATGCAGAGGGACGTCGAGTTCGTCAGGCCTTTATTGCGGGACAAGGTAGAAAAATGGTTGCGGCAGATTATTCCCAGATCGAGTTACGTATTATGGCGCACCTTTCAGAAGACCCCAGTCTCGTCGCTGCTTTTGCAGATGGACAAGACATTCACCGTGCCACAGCAGCAGAGGTGTTTTCTACAAACCCAGATGCTGTGACAGTTGAACAACGTCGTAGCGCCAAAGCAATTAATTTTGGATTGATCTATGGGATGTCTGCCTTTGGTCTGGCGAGGCAGCTGAACATTGGGCGTAAACAGGCCGCAGAATATATCGATACTTACTTTGATCGTTATCCGGGCGTCTTAAGCTACATGAATAATGTTCGTAGTAGCGCAGCAGAGCGGGGGTTTGTTGAGACATTTTTTGGACGTCGGCTTTATCTACCCGAAATTAATTCACGAAACGGTATGCGCCGGCAAGCCGCTGAACGGACTGCGATTAATGCGCCTATGCAAGGAACTGCCGCAGATATAATAAAGTTAGCTATGATTTCTGTAGATGATTGGTTACAACACAGTGAATTGACCAGTGTAATGATCATGCAAGTTCACGATGAGCTTATTTTGGAAGTGCCGGAGCATGAATTAAAACAGGTTACTGAGGGTCTAGCAGAAAGGATGGAAAATGCAGCTAGTCTTAAAGTTCCCCTGGTGGTAGATGTGGGAGTGGGCAATAACTGGGATGAGGCCCATTAGCGGGACTATTTCCACTCCGGATACTCAGGAATACCAGAGTTTTGCTTTGCCCACTTTGGTTTTGATGAACAAAAAATACTGTTATCAATAGGTCGGGAGGGCTCATCATCTAGAGTGCCAATAGCAATAGAAAGTTGATCTTTCTGGCCGGTGATTTGATAGTAAAGGCTGGACCCACAAAGGCTACAAAACCCCCGCACCGCATTACTAGATGATGGATAAATTGTTAACAACTTTTGACCCTCCAGCCACCGAAAGTCTTTAAGCTGGACTTTTCCGTAGGTCGCAAAAGCCGCTCCATGAAATTTACGGCACATCCCACAGTGACAATTAGTGATTTCGGGGCTAAAGCAATCAACTTCGTAATTTATCTCGCCGCATAAGCAACTGCCGAACATGTGTGCCTCCTTCCAACAGGACTTTAGGTGCTGGTTTATTTAAATTGAACACTCTTAGAGTAGCTGAGTTACTAAAAATAATAAAATATTGAAAATAAATTGAACTTTTCCACTAAACCCTGTCCAAGAATAGGCAAGTGATGATTGCAAATAATCTCCCCCGAGATAGAGAAGTAAAAGTAAGACCTGTAGTAAAGAGAAAAACCCTAACTCCGAAAAGAGTTAGGGTTTTTTTGGCGATATAAAACCAGTCTTAGGGCGCAACAAAATCCGCTGACAACCAATGATTTAATTGAGCTTCTAATTCAGGTAATCCCAGTTTCTTGAGTGATGAAAATGTTTGTACTGTCAGCAAGGTTATCCCTGGATCCATCTCACGCAAAAAGCGCTCTACTTTTAGCAGCGTGCTCTGTGCTGGACCGCGTTTGAGTTTGTCAGACTTAGTCAACAAAATATGCACGGGCAACCCGGCTTGGGCTGCCCAGTTGAGTATTTGCCTGTCATAATCCTGCAAGGGATGCCGAATGTCCATAAGGAGAATGAGCCCCCCAAGACTTTTACGGGCCTGCAGATATTCTGCCATGTGTCGATCCCATTGAGCTTTCATTGCAACGGGGACTTTTGCATATCCATATCCGGGTAGGTCAACTAGCCGCTGGGCTTCACCGAGCTGGAAAAAATTGATCATTTGAGTGCGGCCAGGCGTCTTGCTGGTTCGCGCGAGATTTTTGTTTCTAGTTAGTGTATTGATCGCACTAGATTTACCTGCATTTGATCGGCCCGCAAAGGCGACCTCACAGCCGATATCATCCGGACACTGCTTTAGTGATGGCGCACTCGTTATAAATTCGGCAGATTGAAATTTTATTGGTGCTATATCCATAGAAAATCGACGCTACTGGCTTAAGAAACTTATAGTATTGGTATATAATGCAACGCCTTACGTATAAAGGCTACCATTCACAGGGTTCATTTGTACCTGTGAGGACATTCTACCGGATTGTGAGAATTGGATTAACCATGAAAAGAAGTATTTTAGCGATTGTTTGCCTAACCTTTATGTTGCCCGCTACACAATTGTTTGCAGCTGGGGATGCTAACGCAGGAAAGAGTAAAGTGATGATGTGTGCTGGATGTCATGGTGTTGATGGCAATAGTATGGTTCCTGCATTCCCTAAATTGGCCGGACTAGGGGAAAAGTATATGACCCAGCAGTTACGGATGGTCAAATCGGGAGAAAGAGTCATTCTTGAAATGACGGGCATTCTTAACTTCTCCTCAGATCAAGACTTGCAAGATATGGCCGCCTATTATGATAGGCAAGACCGACAGATCTCAGGGGCTAAAGACATTGAGTTAGTTGGAATTACTGAGTCACAGGAAGCATTGGACTTCGGCGAAAATGTCTATCGCGGAGGTAACATGAAAACTGGTGTAGCAGCCTGTACTGGCTGTCACTCCCCCTCTGGTAAAGGCAATGGTCCAGCAGGATATCCGGGGTTAGGTGGTCAGCATGCTGACTATATTGAAAAGCAGTTATTGGCTTATCGTCGAGGTGAGCGAAATAGCGGAAGTAATGCATTAATTATGCAAGGTGTTGCTGCGAATCTTAGCGATAAGGAAATCAAGGCTGTTGCAAATTATATCTCGGGACTCAATTGATTATAAAAGCTCTGGGGTGAAAATAGGAAAATAGAATGTTTGGATGGTCTAAAAAAGTACTCATTATCATAATGCTCCTACCGATGGCGATGTCTCAGGTAGAGGCGCAAGAATATGAAGCTGGTATTGATTATGAGGTTTTACCTCAAGCGATTAGAACGGCCAACCCCAATAAAATTGAGGTTAATGAAGTATTCCATTATTTGTGTATTCATTGCTATAACTTTGAAGGAGTCATACATCCTTGGGCTGACAAGTTACCCTCAGATGTTGATTTTCAGCGTACCCCTGCAATTTGGCAAACAGCATTAGAGCCGTTCGCCCGAGCCTACTACACTGCCAAAGCTTTAAAAGTCTCAGATCAAACCCATGTTCCTTTGTTCGAGGCCATTCACGTTAAAAAGCAACAGATAAGATCTCAGGAAGACTTAACTAACTTTTTTGTTAAGCAAGGCGTAGATGCTGCTAAGTTTGCTAAGGTTTACAATTCTTTTGGCGTTAACAGCATGGTGAATCAAGCTAAGGCTCGCGCTAAAGGATATCGTACGCAGGGTACACCGGAAATCATTGTTAATGGTAAATATAGAGTGACCACTCGCATGTCCAAAGGATTTGATGGGATGTTAAAGGTTGCGAGTTTTTTGATCGAAAAAGAGCGCCAAGCAGCACTTTAATTTAATTTCTCCACGTTTATCAAACCTTAGAGCGCTATGGTTGAGTATAGTCTCTTTAACAGCTAGCACTTTAGCCAATATAACTTACGTTTATGGACGCGTAAGTGAAACAACTTTCCTTAATGCGACCTAGATAGTAACATACGCGACTTTTCGGCCATCCTCTCGATGTTACATAACAATGGGCACTATTTTGAAACCGACTTTGAAACCCGCCAATCCAAATTTTTCCTCAGGGCCTTGCGCTAAGCGTCCTGGCTATAATGTCGAAAATCTTGACGTGTCTTCCTTGGGGCGATCGCATAGGTCTTCCATCGGTAAGTTAGCATTGAGCAGTGTGTGTTCAGAAACTGCTGACATTTTGGGGTTGCCCCATGGTTATCGAGTAGGTGTAGTACCAGCATCAGATACTGGTGCAGTAGAAATGATTATGTGGTCCGTGCTTGGTGCGCGTCCGGTTGATGTTTGTGCGTGGGAGTCATTTGGAAGTGGCTGGCTGACGGATATTACCAAGCAGTTAAAGTTAGATAATGTCACTACCCATGTTGCTGATTATGGGGTTCTTCCGGATCTTACTAAAACTAATCCTGATCATGATGTTGTTTTTACTTGGAACGGAACTACCTCTGGGGTAAAGGTCCCCAATGCAGATTGGATCAGCGATGATCGAAGCGGACTGACTATTTGTGATGCAACTTCGGCCGTTTTTGCCATGCCCCTACCTTGGGAAAAGCTTGATGTGGTTACCTATAGCTGGCAGAAGGTGCTCGGCGGTGAAGGAGCCCACGGCATGTTGATTCTAAGCCCCCGAGCAGTCGAACGGCTTGAGAGTTATACGCCTCCCTGGCCGATGCCAAAAATATTTCGCATGACCAAATCTGGTAAGCTCATCGAAGGTATTTTTAGGGGGGAGACTATTAATACACCTTCTATGTTATGTGTAGCGGATTACTTGGATAGCCTTGCATGGATTCGATCAATTGGTGGACTTGAAGGAGCGATAGCTAAATCTGAGGCTAACCTAGATGTTATTAAGACCTTTGTTGAACAGCACGAGTGGATTCATTTTTTGGCTAAAGAGCCACAACAGATGTCTAACACCAGTGTTTGCTTGACGCTAGATTTAGATCCAGATCAGGTGAAGCAAATTGTTAAGCTCCTTGATAGAGAGGCTGTTGCTTTTGACATTGGAGCTTATCGAGATGCCCCTGCGGGATTGAGGGTTTGGTGTGGAGCAACTGTAGAGGCCTCCGATTTAGAGGCGTTAATGCCCTGGCTTCTCTGGGCATATAGAAAAGTTAGCCAATGAGATCTAACTATAATAGCAATTTAATCAAAGCTTAATGATGAGACCAAACTATGTTTAATATACGCACCTATAATGCGTTGTCGGCTAAAGGGCTGGAGCGATTTTCTACTGACAAATATATCGTTAGTGAGGACTGCGAAGCGCCGGAGGGTTTTATGCTGAGGAGTCAGAAGCTTCACAGTGAGATTGTTCCGGATAGTTTATTGGCTGTGGCTCGGGCTGGTGCGGGGGTTAATAATATCCCTGTAGATCGGTATACAGAGCAAGGCATTGTTGTTTTTAATACTCCGGGTGCAAATGCAAACGCAGTGAAAGAATTAATCGTTGCGGGACTACTTTTAGGTTCGCGAGATATCTATGGTGGTATGACCTATGTCCAAGAACTTGACCATATGGATGACTCTGATGACATGGGGAAGCTGTTAGAGAAAGAAAAGAAGCGTTTTGCAGGTACAGAAATTACAGGGAAGACATTAGGCGTTGTTGGCTTGGGGGCTATCGGTTCTATCATTGCTAATCTAGCCTTAGATTTGGGCATGAATGTTATTGGGTATGATCCTGCGATTTCGGTTGAGGCTGCATGGCAGCTGTCCAGCCGGGTAGAACGTATGGAGAGTTTGGAGAAACTGCTAGCTCATGCAGATTTTGTCACCTTACATGTGCCAGCGATTCCAGCCACTAAACATTTAATCAATCAGCAAACGCTCAGTGGAATGAAAAGCACAGCTAAGATTCTCAACTTTGCTCGAGAAGAAATTGTGAATACAGATGACATGGTAGAGGCCTTAGAAAGCGGGAGTATCGCTGGATATATCAGTGATTTCCCAACTCCAGCGTTGCTTGGAAGGAAAAACGTATTGTTAATGCCTCACATCGGTGCTAGCACAGGAGAAGCAGAGGAAAATTGTGCAGTGATGGCCGCTGACCAGTTAAAAGATTTTCTAGAGAATGGCAATATTCATAATTCGGTTAATTATCCGCCGACTAAAATGAGCCGCAATGGTGGCTCTAGAATTACCTTTAGTAATAATAATGTGCCCAAAGTCTTGGGTAGTGTGTTATCAATATTAGCAGACTCCGAGATTAACGTTGTCGATATGGTGAATAAAAGCCGAGGAGAAATTGCGTATAACATTATTGATGTTGAAGGGGATATTAGCACTCAACTTAGAGAGAAAATTGCTCAAGTTGATGGGGTAATGAGAGTAAGGTTATTGTAGGTTGAGTTGTTACTCGAAGAGTTTAGCACGGACCGTTTTTCGGTAAGATTGGGGGCTGTTACCAGACCATTGTCGAAATCTTGAGGAGAACCAACTTGCCTCCGGATAGCCACTATAGCTGGCCACATCGACAATAGATAAGTCTGTATTTTTAAGTAAATCACACGCGAATGTCATTCTTATTTCGGTCAGATAGTTGTTGGGAGTACTGCCAACGGCATTCTTAAATCGACGATTAAATGTGCGCGTGGTCAAACCAAATTGTTTTGCTAAATCTGGAATAGCTATGGGTTTATTCAAATTATCCTGTACCCAAATCTGACTTTGTACGATGGCTTCGTCACTGTGTGGTTTTTGTTTCATATCGCTAAAATCCACGGGATTAGCAATGTTCCGAATTTCGTGGAAAAAATTTCGTTGCGCTTGGCGAGAAATAATGCGGCCGAAATACCTCTCTACCTGATGCATCATTAACTCCGCCATTGCATTGATGCTAGCAGCACAATAGATATTATTATCTTGGGTCGTAAAATGCTCCCGATTTAGACGAACGGCTGGGTAGTCTCTCTGCAACGCATCAAAGTAGTGCCAGTGAGTTGTTGCTAGTTTATCATCTAATAGTCCGGCTTCGGCGACGAAACAGACGCCGGTACCCACTGCAGTGATAGCGCTATTTTGCTGATGTTGTTGTTGAAGCCAAGGTATATATTGATGGTGCTTTCGAACGACAGGTCTTGGGTTTCGCCAAAGTGCGGGCACATGAATTAAATCACTGGGAAAGACAGTGTTAACATCATGAGTTGGTGCTAGTTCGAATCCAGATGAGGTTTGAACGGGCAAGCCATCTGCACTAACTCTTCGAATTATTACTTCTTGGGTGTCATTGCGGTCCGCTTTTGCCATTGCTTGAGCAAAATTAAAAATTTCAGCTGCTAGGGTGCTGCTGGAAACAAGCATGTTATCGCAGAGGAGCAATGTGAGGTTGAAGGCCATAATAGAACGAATTTAACATATAATGACCATTTAATTAAATATAATGGCTAAAATACAAAAGAATTTGATTAATATTGCTTTTAGACTAGCCCTTTTAAAATATTAGAGACTTAACGTATGACTGATGCATTGCCGGTAATTGTTGGTTTCGGGGGGTTTAATGCCGCGGGGCGTAGCTCTTCCCATCAAGCATTTAGGCGCATGATTTTAGAGTCTTTACCTGAAGAGCAACAGCGACAGACCATCGTTAGCCTAGCATGTTTAATGGGGCTGGTAACTGCCGGGAGCGAGGGGTACACGGATTCTGGAGGTAATATTCTTGACGCAGCATTAGTGGCCGATAATTATAAGAAAGCCGTTATTGATGGCACCCTAGTACGCAAAATTGAGCATTTTGATGCCGATAACTTGTCTAGCCACCGAAAAACTGATTTTTTAGATCACCAAGCTGTATTTGTCATGCTTAAACGTGACGTGCCTAAACAACTCCCCGATGGATGGGCCATTCGGGAGCTTAGTGATGGCAAGGTTGAGGTAACCACTGCAGGTAATGCAGAGTTTTTGGTCTCCTCACACTATGAACTAGCAGCTAAAGCGGCGGGACAGCTTCCACGAGGATTTAACCCGTCAGAGCATTACAATTCTCGATTTCATCCAAGGGGATTACAAATGGCACTGCTTGGTGTCAGTGATGCAATTCATTCTATGGGTATTCCTTGGGACTCAGTAGTAGACAAAGTCAGACCCGATCAAATCGGTGTTTATTCTTCAAGTGTCTTTGGTCAAATCGATGAAGAAGGCATGGCGGGTTTATTTCAGGCTCGTTTAAAAGGAGAGCGGACTACAGCAAAACAGGCAGCTCTCGGTTTAAATTCTATGCCGGCAGATTTTGTTAACGCTTACATTCTTGGCAGTGTTGGCCATACTGAAGCTACAACAGGAGCCTGTGCTAGCTTTCTGTATACCTTACATGGCGCCGTTCGAGATATTCGCACTGGACGACGACGTATCGCGATAGTTGGTAATGCGGAAGCGCCAATTACGCCCGAGATGTCAGAAGGGTTTTCCAATATGAGTGCTCTTGGAAGCGACGATAATCTTTGTAAAATCGATAAGTCAGAAATACCCGATTGGCGGCGGGCTAGCAGACCCTTTGGCGAGAATTGTGGGTTTACTCTGTCAGAAGCCGCTCAATATATTGTGTTAATGGATGACCAACTGGCAATAGAGTTGGGTGCTGACATTCACGGAGCTGTGCCTGAGGTATTTATTAATGCTGATGGAATTAAAAAATCCATTTCAGCGCCCGGCGTGGGTAATTATATTTCGTTTGCGAAGGCGGTCGCTGCTGCGGTGAATATTGTGGGTAAAGAAACCGTACAAAAGCATAGTTTTGTGCACGCGCATGGGTCTAGCACTCCTGCGAACCGGGTGACAGAGTCTGAATTAATTAGTCGAGTGGCGAAGGCATTTGATATTACTGAATGGCCCGTCACTGCGGTGAAAGCCTACGTGGGCCATACCATAGCAGCAGCAAGTGGTGATCAGTTAATTTCCTCACTGGGGACCTTTAAATATGGATTGATCCCTGGAATAAAAACGGTTTCAGAGATTGCTGAGGATGTGCAGCAAGCGCAGCTTACTTTCGCCCTTAAAGATATCGATGTCGGTGCAGAACCCATGCAGGTAGCCTTTATTAACTCTAAAGGGTTTGGTGGTAACAATGCCACAGCCGTTGTTCTATCGGCAGATAAAACCAATGCTATGTTAGCGCACCGCCATGAAGCTACTTTCCCTGAATACTTAAATCGGCGCGAAGGTACTCGTAGATGCGCTGCTGATTATGCGGAGCAAGCCGACAGAGGGAGCTTAAACGTTATCTATCGGTTTGGCGAAGCCCTGATAGATGAGAAGGCAGTATCTATTACAGAAGAAGGAATTAATATTCCTGGATTTAGCCGTGAAATCGAATTTAATTTTGAGAATTCTTGGAAGGATATGCAATAAACCGCTTGAGCTGAGCGATCACATCTGAGTCAATTTTGCGTCCCTGATTAATAAGAACTTCGGGATCTGCAATTGCCCCTTGCATAGCACCGAAAGGGTTATTTTCACTGCTGTTAATAAGAAATGTGCCACCATGAACAGCGATAACGGAGCCTGATCTTGCATCCAGTATGGGTCCGCCCGAAGCTCCTCTGCCAGCATCACAGTTGTGTAAAAGCAAAAGATCGGTTTCATAACTTTCAGAAGTAAATTGCCCACAGTCTCTACTGATACTGATTTGGTCTTGGTTTTGATTATAGCCAATCAACAGCAGCTGGTTATCGGTGTCTTCTACTTCCTGCAAAATTAAGCCAGAGCCCCTTAATTTTTTCTGCAGACTGACAAAAATAATGTCTTGGCTAGCCTGCTGGATTTTATTCTTTGATTGAGGTTTAAAATCATGGGGAGAGATCTTAAGAAAGTCGATAGAGCTCAAACGTTTACCCTGTGGCCGATAAACGCAGGTTTCAAATAGTATCCCAGTTGTTTTGTGATAGATAACATGGGCGGCGGTTAAGATTATTGAGCTTCTACTAGATGGAGCAATAGAGGACAGAGAAACATGAGTAGCAGTGCCACGGAGCGCGCCATCGCAATAAATGGTACCTACCGATTGTAATATTTCAGCGGGTGCTAATTGACGCTGATCTTCAATCCCGTTTTTAGGATTACCGTCTCCGAAAATAGCGCCTACGGCGCAGGCACAAAATGTTAGTAGCAGGCAAATAACGCTATTCACATACAACCTACCAACACGTTGTTTCGTTAGGAGGCTTTTATTACATTTTAGCGTCGTTGGTTTGATCAGCCCATATCTCCCCATAGGGATTGCATGATGCTAATAGCTGCTAGTGGAGCTGTTTCAGTCCGCAATACTCTTGGACCTAACATCAGCGGGTTGTAGTCTTTGCTTTCCGCTAGCTTAATTTCATTATCAGATAGTCCACCCTCTGGGCCTACCAGTAGAATAACTCTTTGATTAGGTTTGTCCATCGCGTGCAATTTTGTATCTGTGCGATGGTGCAAAACTATTTTGAATCCCTCTAAGTTAACCTCAAGCAAAGATGAGAGAGCAGAACAGCCATGAACAATTGGGACAATATTACGATGAGATTGTTCGCAGGCACTGATGGCAATTTGTTGCCAATGATGTTGTTTTTTCTCTAATCTAGGACCGGATAATTTCACCTCCGTGCGTTCTGTGAAGACAGGAGTGATTTCGGTAACGCCAAGCTCTGTGGCTTTTTGTATTACCCAATCCATTCGCTCTCCACGAGAAATGCCAATCACTAAATGCACTTTGAGAGGAGACTCCCGGTCTTCAGTCTTAGATTGGACAACAGAAACAGTCGCTTGGTTTTTAGTCAGGTTGACTAGCTCCCCTTGAAATTCACCACCCTGCCCGTTAAATAAGACGACCGATTGGCCTTTGGACATGCGTAGGACAGACCCGAGGTAGCGACTAGCATCCTTATCCAAGTGAACAAGAGTATTAGTTTTTAACGGCTGTGCGGTATAGAGTCGCGGTACGCGCATGCTGAGTAATCCTTAATCTAGATGCCAAGGTTACGATAAAAATGAGAATAAATCTGCACTTTAATCTAAACATAAAAAACCCCTGATCCCAAAATAGAAACCAGGGGTTTGAGGACAGCGCTAAAATAACTAGTACTTGTAGCTATCACCTTTAAACGGACCTTCAACAGGTACGTTGATGTAGTCGGCTTGCTCTTGGGTGAGCTTAGTCATCACACCTCCGAAACCATTCACCATGTGTCGAGCTACTTCTTCATCAAGATGTTTAGGAAGAACTTCAACTCGCAGCATCTCAGCCTGGGTAGTTACGTCTTGCGCCGCAAATTGACGCTTATAAAGATCAATTTGAGCCAATACTTGGTTGGCAAATGAACCATCCATGATACGACTGGGGTGCCCGGTAGCATTACCAAGATTTACTAGCCGTCCTTCAGCGAGTAAAAGAAGATGGTCATTAGCTTCTTTGTCACGATAAATTTTGTGAACCTGGGGCTTGATCTCTTCCCACTGCCAGTTCTCACGCATAAATGCTGTGTCGATTTCATTATCAAAGTGACCGATATTACAAACTACGCAACCACTTTTTAGCGCGCGCAATACGTCTGAACCACATACGTTGTAGTTACCAGTGCTGGTAACCAACAAATCAGTATTTGCGAGCAGCTCGGTATTTACACCTTTAGAGACTTCCCCATCATTGTAGGTTGAGACAATTTCAAAACCATCTAAACAGGCCTGCATAGCACAAATGGGATCAACTTCTGTTACTTTAACAATCATACCTTCTTGGCGCAGAGATTGAGCAGAACCCTTCCCCACGTCACCATAGCCGACCACCACAGCTTTTTTACCTGATAATAAGTGATCAGTGGCGCGCTTAATCGCATCATTGAGGCTGTGACGACATCCATATTTATTGTCGCATTTAGATTTTGTTACAGAGTCATTGACATTGATGGCAGGGACTTTGAGTTCACCTGACTCAAGCATCTCATAGAGACGGTGCACACCAGTGGTAGTTTCTTCTGTAACACCATGGACAGATTTTAATACTTCTGGGTATTTTTGGTGTAAGAGTGAAGTTAAGTCACCACCATCATCAAGAACCATATTGGCATTCCAGGGCACACCATTTTTCAAAACCTGTTGTTCCAGGCACCACTCATATTCTTCTTCTGTCTCTCCTTTCCAAGCAAAAACAGGTGTGCCATTAGCGGCCACAGCTGCTGCTGCATGGTCTTGAGTTGAGAAAATATTACAGGAGGTCCATCGTACCTCGGCACCTAAGGCTGTTAGCGTTTCAATAAGAACAGCAGTCTGAATGGTCATATGAATACACCCTAGAATCCGCGCTCCTTCTAGGGGTTGTTCGGCGCGATATTTTTCACGTAGCGCCATTAGTGCTGGCATTTCAGATTCAGCGATAGAGATTTCCTTCTTACCCCAATCGGCAAGAGAGATATCGGCAACCTTATAGTCGTCGAATGCAGTCATTATGTAGTTCCTTATGTATTAATATTAAAGCTAATAAACGTTGTTTGTTGTTACTTACAGCGCTTTTTTCAGAAGCGCTACTTTGTCGGTATTTTCCCAAGTAAAGTTTTCCTCTTCGCGACCAAAGTGGCCATAGGCAGCGGTAGCTTGGTAAATTGGCCGGCGTAGATTCAGCATCTGAATAAGGCCGCTTGGGCGAAGATCAAAGTGCTCTCGAACTAGATTGGAGATTTCGTCCTCTGAAAGTTTACCCGTACCATAGGTATCTAAGCTAATAGAAGTGGGCTCAGAAACACCTATGGCGTAGGAAATCTGAATTTCACAACGATCAGCAAGACCAGCAGCAACGATATTCTTTGCCACATAGCGACCGGCGTAGGCCGCAGAGCGATCAACCTTGGTGGGATCTTTCCCAGAAAAAGCACCGCCGCCATGGTGAGCCATACCTCCATAGGTATCGACGATAATTTTGCGGCCAGTTAGACCACAATCACCCACTGGGCCACCAATAATAAACTGACCGGTCGGATTTATGTGATATTGGGTTCCTTCATGTAGCCACTCTTCTGGCAAAATAGGGGCGATAATTTCAGATCGAACCGCTTCTTGTAAATCGCCCAAAGAAATATCTGGAGAATGTTGGGTCGAAAGCACAACGGCATCAATGGCCACAGGCTTGCCTTGGTCATAACGAAGGGTCACTTGGCTTTTAGCATCGGGCCGTAACCAGGGAAGAGTGCCATTTTTACGCACTTCAGCTTGCCGCTTTACCAACAGGTGGGAGTAGTAGATAGGTGCCGGCATCAGCACCGAGGTTTCGTTGGTCGCATATCCAAACATTAAGCCTTGGTCTCCTGCGCCAATATCTTTGTTCTCACCAGCATCAACACCTTGGGCTATATCATTAGACTGTTTCCCAATGGCATTTAACACTGCACAGGTATTTCCATCAAAGCCGACTTCAGAATTGTTATAACCAATATCTGTAATAACGTTGCGAACGACTTCTTCGAGGTCAACATAGGTATCTGTTCTTACCTCCCCAGCTATGATGGTCATCCCGGTTTTCACCATAGTTTCTACTGCGACCCTAGAGTCTGGATCATCTGAGATAATAGCGTCAACAACGGCATCAGAAATCTGATCAGCCATTTTATCAGGGTGTCCTTCAGAAACAGACTCTGACGTAAATACATTATAAGTAGACATAAAATTTCCTTAAATTAACTTTTTTATAAACTGAATTGGCGTAACTGGATGCGGAACCCGTTACGTTGTGTAAGATAAAGGCTACTACCTTCTTTTAAGCCCGCGGATTCAGCCCAACGAGTTAGAGCTTCAGGCTCAAAGCCAAGCCAGATATCACCGCAGGAATCTTTAACCCACTCCTGATCATGGGCACATAGATCTGTAATAATTAAAACGCCGTTTTTATTCAGCAACTTAGCGCAATCGCTCATAATATCGGCAGGCGTTGGATTGTGGTGTAACACCATATTTAGGGAAACTAAATCATATTTAGCACCTTGATTTAAAGCCTGTTGAGTATCGCCAATAACATATTCTATATTTTGAAGCCCTTGCGCGGAGGCTCTCGCAATGGACTGCTCTAGCATTTCTTCCGAGTTATCTAGGGCAGTAACCTTATCAAAGACAGAGGCAAGAGCCTTTAAAAACTGACCATATCCCGGACCAATTTCTAAAGCGGAGTGGCGGCCCGTAGCATACCTTGGTAAAAATTCTTCAATACTTTCGCCATAGTCCGACCAACTGGCAATCAAGTCTTGATTTTGTTCGAATCGGTCAGCATTTTGATTAAAAAATGCCACTGAAGCTGCAGAGCGATCTGCATTAATGGTAGCTAGGCGATTGGTGTAATCTAAGTCAAGAGCCGCTAAATCAATGGTCTGAAAAAGACTATCCTGCAGGTTCTGTAAATCGGGGTCAGGATTTAGCTCATTTCGGCGGTAAAATATAGAAGTGCCCTCTCTGCGTGTTGCGACAAGAGACGCATTGGCAAGAATTTTCAAATGATGACTCATCGCTGACTGACGAATATCAAAAACACCGCATAATTCTAGGACTCCATAAGCATTTTGTTGCAATACTTTTAATATCTGCATACGCAACGGATCTCCCGCAGCTTTACACAGGGCGGTAATAGCACTGGTGTCCGTAGCAGACCGGGACTCTTTTTCAAATTCGACGTTGGATAACATGCCGGCATGGTATCATGGAGGATTGATATATCAAAATATTTTTATATATCAAAAAGAATATAAGATTTTCCTGAGCTCTATAATTATCCTGCATGCCGATAACGAATATCGGTTTACTGATAAGGCTGTCTGAGAGACAATAACTGACTCTAATTTTCCCTTTAGGAGTAAAAATTCATGGCCTCACGTAGAGACCTCGCTAATGCTATCCGTGCGCTCAGTATGGACGCTGTACAACAAGCTAACAGTGGCCACCCAGGAGCTCCAATGGGGATGGCAGACATCGCTGAAGTACTTTGGAATGATTACCTTGTTCATAATCCAGCTGATCCTGATTGGGTTAATCGGGACCGCTTCGTTCTATCTAATGGTCATGGCTCGATGCTTTTGTATTCCCTTTTGCATCTGACAGGATATGAATTACCGATTGAAGAAATCAAAAACTTTCGGCAGTTACATTCAAAAACTCCAGGTCATCCGGAGTATGGTTATGCGCCGGGCGTAGAGACGACCACAGGGCCCCTTGGCCAAGGAATTAGCAACGCAATTGGTATGGCTTTAGCAGAGAAGGTGTTGGCTGCTCAGTTTAATCGCCCAGGACACAATATTGTTGATCATCAGACCTACACATTTCTTGGCGATGGTTGCCTGATGGAAGGTATTTCTCATGAGGTGTGCTCTTTGGCTGGAACCTTAGCGCTCGGTAAGTTAATCGCTTTTTATGATGATAATGGTATTTCTATCGACGGTGAGGTTGAAGGTTGGTTTAGCGATGATACTCCGGCTCGCTTTGAGGCTTACGGGTGGCAGGTGGTTACTGATATTGATGGCCATGACAGTGCTGCGATAAAGGCGGCTATCGAGGTTGCCCGAGGTGAGCCGAATAAGCCTACTCTGATCTGTTGCAAGACCATTATTGGATTTGGTTCTCCAAACAAGCAAGGAAAGGAAGATTGTCATGGCGCACCACTGGGTGCAGACGAAATTCTGCTAGCTCGCGAGCACTTGGGCTGGGCTCATGCGCCTTTTGAGATTCCCAGCGACATCTACGAAGGATGGGATGCCTCTGCGAGAGGAGCTTCCGCCCAATCATCTTGGAATGAGCAATTAGATGCTTATCGGAAGGAATTCCCTGACCTTGCCGTTGAATTCGAACGACGCACAAGTGGCCAACTCCCTACCGATTTCGGTGAGAAAGCAGATGCTTATATAGCTGATTGCCAGGCTAAAATGGAAAAAGTAGCCTCTCGAAAAGCATCACAAAATTGTTTGAATGCCTATGGCCCGTTACTACCTGAACTACTTGGTGGTTCAGCTGATTTAGCAGGCTCTAATTTAACTATCTGGTCTGGATCAAAAGACATCAGCGCAGACAATGCTGATGGTAATTATATTTATTATGGCGTTCGCGAGTTTGGTATGAGCGCAATGATGAATGGTATTGCGTTGCATGGTGGATTCATTAATTACGGTGCTACTTTTCTAATGTTCATGGAATATGCGCGCAATGCTGTGCGAATGGCTGCCATTATGAAGCAGCAGAGCATATTCGTTTATACCCATGACTCTATTGGTTTAGGCGAGGATGGCCCGACTCACCAGCCAGTTGAGCAACTTAGCGCTTTGCGCTCAACCCCCAACTTAAACACTTGGCGTCCATGCGATACAGTTGAGTCGGCCGTATGCTGGAAAAGTGCCATCGAAAATCAAAATGGGCCAAGTGCGCTTGTGTTTAGCCGGCAGGGCCTTACACCAATGTCACGAAGCGACGAACAGGTTGCGGCGATAGCTCGTGGTGGCTATGTGTTAAAGGACTTCGCTGATCCACAGGCGATTCTTATTGCTACTGGTTCAGAAGTTGAATTAGCGATGCAGGCCGCAGACACATTGGCGGCGAAAGGCATTAGCACTCGCGTAGTTTCTATGCCCTGTGCTGAAATATTTTCTGCCCAAGAACCAGATTATCAAGATTCAGTGCTACCCCCAGCAGTAAGAGCAAGGGTTGCGGTAGAGGCATTACACGCAGATTATTGGCATAAATTTGTAGGCCTTGATGGTCGAGTAGTCGGTATGCGTAGCTTTGGTGAGTCTGCTCCAGGCGGCGAGCTAATGAATGAGTTTGGCTTTACGGTAGAAAACGTTGTTGCTAATGTCTTGGAGGCAATTGGCTAGTGCTACGAGTCGCCATTAATGGTTATGGTCGTATAGGGCGCTCAGTCTTGCGGGCTCTATACGAATCAAATGCCAGGCAGTGGGTTCAGGTCGTTGCGATTAATGAGCCTGCAGAAACCAAGACCATAGCACACCTAACACGTTATGACTCGACCCACGGAAGGTTCCCAGGGACAGTTGATTGGCAACAAGATAAGCTATTGGTGAATGAGGATGTCATCCAAATTTGTCATCAAGAAGATCTCAACCAGTTACCTTGGGCGAATTTTGGTATTGATGTAGTTTTAGAGTGCAGTGGAACTTTTAATGATCGTTCAACGGCCGAAATCCATAGAAGGGCTGGTGCTACGCGAGTTCTTTTTTCTCAACCTGCTGAGCCGAATGTTGATGCAACTATCGTATATGGGATTAACCATCAGGTTTTAAGTGGGCATGAAACTATTATATCCAGTGCATCCTGCTCGACGAATTGTGTGGTGCCTGTGATTAGTGTCCTTAACGATTCTTTTGGCGTCGATGGCGGCGTGATTACTACCATCCACTCAGCAATGAATGATCAACCAGTTATTGACGCTTATCATCATACGGATCTGCGCAAAACAAGAGGCGCAATGCAGTCTATTATTCCTGTCGATACACAACTTGCCCTTGGGATAGACCGTTTACTTCCAGAGATGAAGGGACGATTTCAGGCACAAGCAATGAGAGTTCCTACGGCAAATGTATCTGCAATTGATTTATCCATTATGCTGAATAACAAGGTTGATGTGGATATCGTTAATCGGGCTTTAGCTAATGCAAGCGCGGGATATTTGACTGATGTCCTTGGGTATACTGAAGAGCCGCTTGCTTCATGTGACTTTAATCATGATCCGCGCAGTGGAATTGTCGATGCTAGTCAGACTAGGGTGAGCCAAAACAAACTGGTTAAAGTTTTGATTTGGTTTGATAACGAATGGGGTTATGCCAATCGCATGTTAGATACTCTTCGCTATTGGTCTACATTATTTAAAGCAGTAGGTTAACACTTTACTAATAGAGATTGAAAATCCAAAAGGATAAAGGGTAAATGAAAGTAAAACTGATGACTGACCTAGATTTGAGGGGGCGTCGAGTCCTGATTCGTGAAGATCTGAATGTTCCACTTAAAGAGGGCCAAATCACCAGTGCGGCGCGATTAAAAGCTGCGGTACCCACCGTTCGATATGCGCTTGATAATGGGGCGCAGGTGATTGTCATGTCTCACCTAGGAAGACCTATCGAAGGCGAATTTAGCACCGAATTTAGCTTGGCTCCTATTGCTAATTATTTAGGGAAATTACTTGACCAAAAGGTACACCTCATAAAAGACTGGAAAGATGGGAGTATCGTCAATAATCATCGCCTAGTGATGTTAGAAAACGTGCGATTTAACATTGGTGAAAAAAGCAACTCAGATAGTTTGGCTCAGGCTTACGCTGAGCTTTGTGATATTTTCGTAATGGATGCTTTTGGGACAGCACATCGAGCCCAAGCTTCAACGCATGGAGTTGCTAAATATGCACCATCGGTATGTGCTGGGCCACTTTTAGCTAATGAGTTAGATGCGTTAGAGCAGGCCCTGGCCAATCCAACACCCCCCGTTGCAGCCATTGTTGGTGGCTCTAAAGTATCTACTAAGTTAATGGTGCTGGAAAGCTTGGCAGATAAGGTCGATCAGTTGATTGTCGGCGGTGGGATTGCAAACACGTTTCTTGCTGCAGCAGGAAAGCCCGTGGGCAAGTCTCTTTTTGAGGCCGATTTAATACCCGCAGCACAGGCGCTTATGTCGAAAGTTAATATCCCAATACCCTCTGACGTTATCGTCGGTAAAGAGTTTTCTGAGACTGCGGAAGCTGTTGTAAAGTTAGTTGATGATGTGGAGGAAGATGATATGATTTTTGATATCGGACCTGAATCGGCTAAACAATTGGCTGAAATGATTACAACCATGGGCACAATTATATGGAATGGCCCTGTTGGAGTTTTTGAGTTCCCGCAGTTTAGTCAGGGTACACAAATATTAGCCAGAGCTATAGCCGATAGTGATGCGTTCTCTATTGCAGGCGGCGGAGATACCTTGGCCGCCGTTGATAAATATGATATCGCAGATCAGGTGTCATATATTTCTACTGGCGGCGGCGCATTTTTAGAATATGTTGAAGGAAAACAGCTCCCAGCTGTCGCAATATTGCAGAATCGAGCGGAACAATTAGTTTAAAAATAGAGAATTTAAACCTAAAACTAGAATTACATTGAAAGACAGAAAGGAGATTGCCAATGGCGCTTATTTCACTCAGACAAATGCTAGATCATGCTGCAGAACATAATTACGGCGTACCGGCGTTTAACGTCAATAATCTCGAACAAATGCGCGCTATTATGTTGGCAGCGGACCAAACTGACAGTCCCGTTATTGTGCAAGCCTCTGCTGGTGCTAGAAAGTACGCTGGCGCGCCTTTCTTGAGACATTTAATTCAAGCCGCTGTTGAAGAGTGGCCACATATCCCTGTGTGTATGCACCAAGATCACGGTACCAGCCCAGCTGTTTGTCAGCGCTCAATCCAACTTGGATTTACCTCTGTAATGATGGATGGCTCTTTAGAGGAAGATGGTAAAACCCCATCTAGCTATGACTACAATGTAGATGTTACCCGACGGACTGTTGAGATGGCACATGCTTGTGGCGTCTCAGTGGAGGGAGAGCTTGGTTGCCTTGGTTCTCTAGAAACCGGACAAGCTGGCGAGGAAGACGGCGTTGGTGCTGAGGGAACCCTCTCTCATGAGCAAATGCTCACAGATCCAGAGGAGGCAGCAGATTTCGTTGCAAAGACTCAGGTAGACACGCTTGCCATTGCCTGTGGCACATCTCACGGCGCCTATAAATTTAGTCGACCACCAACCGGCGATATTCTCGCTATTGATAGAATTAAATCAATACACCAGCGCATTCCATCAACACACTTAGTCATGCACGGTTCATCTTCCGTTCCACAAGAGTGGTTAGAAATTATTAATAAGTTTGGTGGCGAAATTCCTGAAACCTATGGTGTGCCCGTGAACCAAATTTGTGAAGGAATTAAGCATGGCGTCAGAAAAATAAATATTGATACTGATTTAAGGCTAGCTTCTACTGGAGCAGTACGCCGATTCTTAGCAGAGAACCCTGCAGCTTTTGACCCTCGCGCTTATCTCAAAGAGACTGTCACCGCTATGAAAGACATCGCTGTGGCTAGATACGAAGCATTTGAAACCGCAGGAAAAGCTTCCAAGCTAGATATTTTAAACTTGGAAACTATGACCGCACGCTATCTATCGGGGGAATTAGATCCCAAAATAACCTAAAATTGTATAGCTCAAGTGGCTCTAGCCAAAAATTTAAAAGGTTTTTTGATATATTTCGAAAAAGAAAAAAATATTGTCGTGAAAACGTGACTAACATCACATTTTAAACACAGACTTCGCTAGTTTTACTTCAAAGTAGATTCTTAAGGTCTATCGTTAGAACGCAATTTCATTAATCGTCTGATAAAGGCAACGCTTTTTTATTACTTGCTGCTTATGCTGCCAATTTCTAAGGTAACGACTTTTGATCAACTCGTATAATTTTGTCAAATCTGTGCTGGATTCCACCACGGAAAGCATTGTAGTCATAGAGCCAAATGGAAAGATTATTTATGTCAATTCTAGTTGGGATAGTTTAGGAGCTACTAGTACTGGAGTTCTGTATCAAGGTTGGGTAGGTATGAATTATCTGCAGGTCTGTGATGATGCAGCCAGAGAAAATGATAGGTTTGCAATAAAAGCGGCCGCGGGGATTAGGAAAGTCTCACGCGCAGAACAAGATATTTATTACTTAGATTATCCGTGTGACGGCCCTACAGAACAGCGCTGGTTTATGATGCGAGTCACTCGATTTAGTGTAGAGAGCTCACAATTTCTAGTCATTTCGCACCAAGACATTACGGAGCGGAAGGTAGCAGAAGAACAAATTGAAAAGTTAGCACGGACCGATGAAATGACAGGCCTTGCTAATAGAAGGTGTTTTGAGGAGTTTTTGCGTAATCAATGGAAAAGAAGCGCGCGAACGAAGACACCCCTATCACTGGCGCTTATAGATATCGATCATTTTAAAATGATCAATGATACCTACGGCCACAGTATTGGCGATAAATACCTTAAGTTTTTGTCATCTAGTTTTTCCCAACTTGCAAATCGTCCAGAGGACATCTGTGCCCGATATGGTGGCGACGAGTTTGCGATTTTGCTGGGCGATACTGACCAAATTGGTGGAAAGTTGGTCATGGAAAGATTAGTAGAAAATATACGTAATCTTAAGATTCCCAATGAGAATGCACCCACTAAACCTATTCTCACGCTTAGCATAGGTCTATCGACCATGTACCCGAATAAAACAAATCACTATGAGAATTTAATTTTGTCTGCCAATAATCTAATGTGCTCAGTTAAGAATTCTGGCCGTGATGCTATAGCAGTAACGTCCCTAGAGAAAAATCATGGAGTTTTAAACTTTAAATCTAGGGGTTAGGTTTAACCATCGGCTCGGTTTATACTATCTAGAGTATTTTTATTTTCTGAGAGAGTGTCATTGGAAACAATTACTACTTCTAATATTTATGCCGTAGGATTGCCGCTTATAGCGACACTTATTGCTCTTGAGGCCCTTTATTCGGCCTATCATAAACGTCATTTTTATGACCTTAATGATACAGTCGGCACTTTGGGTTTGTTAGCAGGGAATGTAGTAATGTCTCTGTTAATTCAGGGTACAGTGCTCGTTTTATATTTTTCTATATACCAGTTCAGAGTCTTCACGATTAATGACTTAATGCCAATCTGGGCGGTTTTGCTTTTGACTTTAGTGATGATCGATTTTGTGTTTTATTGGTATCATCGCAGTGCCCACAGAGTAAGATTTTTATGGGCAATCCATATGAATCATCACTCCAGCGTGGAGATGAACTTTTTTGTTGCATTCAGGCAAGCCTGGTTTGGCCCTATTTCTAAGACACCATTTTATATAGTCATGCCTCTGCTTGGTTTTGACCCCAGTATTACCGTGGTGGTGGCTCTTTTTTCAAGACTTTGGGGTGTATTTGGCCATACTCAGTGGATCGATAAGCTTGGGTGGTTGGATGGGATCTTCAACACACCTTCCACTCACAGAGTTCATCACGGCACTAATCCTGAATATGTGGACAGCAATTACGGGAATTTATTAATTGTATGGGATCGAATGTTTGGAACTTATGTCAAAGAGACTTCTCCTGTTGTTTTCGGGTTAGTTAAAAATATTGGTACAAATAACCCAATTACAATTACCTTTCATACCTGGTTTGCGATGAGTAGGGACATAAAACGTGCGAAGTCATTTTATGAAGTACTGGGCTATATTTTTGGGCCTCCTGATTGGGAACCTAACGGAAATGCTGTCATTCCAAAGTAGACAATATGTTCCAATTGACAGCTTATTCAGAGGCTAAGAGATCAATTAATGAACACGTTATTAAAAGCAGCCTTAATTTTTCTTATTTCCGGGGTAGGTTCTATTCTTGCAGAAGAACGGGCGCCTTATATCTACATACTAGGTGTTGCCCAAGATGCTGGTTTTCCTCAAGCGGGGTGTTATAAGCCACATTGTATGCCCGGGTGGAACGACCCAGAGAGAAAGATAAGCGCCACATCCATTGGCTTGATCGACCCATCTAGTAAAAAGAAATATATTTTTGAGGCTACACCAGATTTTCCAGAGCAACTTTTTATGCTTGAGCAGGAGGCTCCGAGCGATGATTTTAGTTTAAATGGTATTTTTATCACCCATGCTCACATAGGGCACTACACCGGACTAATGTATCTTGGCAGAGAAGCTATGGGAGCTAATGGGCTCCCCGTATATGTCATGCCCAAGATGGAGCAGTATTTGCGAGAAAATGGACCTTGGAGTCAGTTAATTGCTCTTAATAACATATCCTTGGTATCACTGCGTAATGAGTACTCTCAACTTTTAAACAATCTTAAAGTAACACCTTTTTTAGTGCCCCACCGAGATGAATTTTCTGAAACCGTGGGCTATTCAATAGAGGGACCAAAAAAAACTGCACTTTTTATTCCAGATATTAATAAATGGTCTCAGTGGAAAGAAAACATTATAGAGCGAATACAGTTAACAGACTACGCTCTAATTGATGCGACATTTTATGATAGCAACGAGCTGCCAGGACGTGATATGTCAGAAATACCTCATCCTTTTGTGGTCGAAACCATGGCGACCTTATCAGTGCTACCTAAAGAGCAAAAAGAGAAAGTATGGTTTATTCATATGAACCATACTAACCCCCTATTAAACTTAAATAGCTACGAAGCTAAAGAGGTCCGCGCTCAGGGGTTTAATATCGCGAGCACCGGTTTGCGCCTGAAATTATAGGAAACTTCGATATGCCTTTAATTTTACTTTTGTTTTTAGCGACTTTAGCGAGTGCTTATGTCTGTTATACCATCGCTAAAGAGCGTCGTGCGGACGCTCGATTCTGGATCTGGATGGGTGTTTTATTTGGACCTTTGGCGATCCCTTTTGTGTTTCTATCAAAGCCCAATAAAACTAGAAATAATAGTCATTAGATTGGAAGCTTTGAACTTTTAGAAAACCAGTAGGGCTTAATTAAGTATTAAGAGCCCTAGTATTTTTTAGCCGAAAACACCTTTAAAGAAGAAGAAAAACAAGATTGCCAACCCGGCACCAGCAGGCAAGGTGACTACCCAGGACAAAAAGATTGATCCAATCATCCGTAAATTGAGTGCGCCAATACCACGAGCTAGTCCAACACCGAGTACGGCCCCTACTAAAGTATGAGTTGTGGAGATTGGCAAGCCTGTTCCTGAAGCAAACACTACCGTTGCTGCCGCACCTAATTCAGCTGCAAAACCTCGGCTGGGGGTTAGTTCGGTAATTTTGCGGCCAATCGTACCCATGACTTTAAAGCCATAGGTTGCTAAACCAACTACGATTCCTGCACCGCCTAGAAGCAGAATCCAACTGGGCATTGAGCTTTTAGCGGCTATATCACCACCAGAGCTAACCACATTGACTACTGCCGCCAAAGGGCCCACAGCATTAGCAACATCGTTAGATCCATGGGCAAATGCCATACTACAAGCAGTGAATACCATTAGGACTGCAAATACACGCTCAACATTAGCGAACCGATTACTGACTTCTAGCTCTTCATTGCGTTTGACTCGAGACAGTAAAAAGGTACCAATGATAGCGACTAAAATACCAAACATCATTGCCCATACTATTGATTCACCAAAAGTCAGTGAGACACCAAAATCTTTAAATACGTGCTTCAGCCCTTTAAGAATGGTTACCATTGCCATTAGGAAACCAACAGCAAACATATACATAGGAGCATATTTTTTGGCACGTTCAAAAGGATTGTCCTGAATCAAGATAAGATTTTGAACACTACGAAAAATAGCAAAGGAGATAGTTCCAGCAATTACGGGTGATACAACCCAACTAGCAACAATCGTACTAACCTTACCCCAATTAACCGCATCGGTAGATACACCAACAGCAGCAAAGCCAACGATTGCACCAACAATCGAATGCGTTGTTGATACCGGCCAACCCATAAAGCTAGCCACCATAAGCCAAGTACCCGCAGCAAGCAGAGCAGAAAGCATGCCGAAAACGAGGAGGTCTGGAGAATCGATAAAAACGTCAGAGTCAACAATACCTTTACGAATGGTTGAAGTGACTTCTCCTCCTGCTAGATAGGCACCTGCAAATTCAAAAACCATGGCAATTAAAATAGCCTGCTTAATGGTTAGCGCTTTAGAGCCAACGGAAGTACCCATGGCATTGGCAACATCATTGGCGCCAACGCCCCAGGCCATAAAAAAGCCAAAGGCGCCCGCAAGGATAATTAATATTGTTCCGTATTCGGTGAATAATTCCATGGCAATCGTTCTCTTAAAAAATTACTTTGCTAATAGAAGTTCAAGCTGATTACCCACCTGCTCAGCCGTATCTGCTATAGCGCCAATATTATCAATGACGTTGTAGAGAAACATAACGTGAACTGGTGGAATGTCTTCTTCCATCTTAAACAAACGATGACGTAACTTGCGTTCTCGTTTGTCGACTTTTTGTTCTTGGGCATCTAAATCGCGTATGAGCTTTTTAACGAATTTAACCTCTTGGCCAGTAAACCCGGTTTCAAGGAGCTCATCGAGCTCATCGATTGCTTTGCGTGCCTTTTCGCAGGTTTCAATTGCACTCTTTACGTAGGCAATAAAGTCAGCTTGCAGTGAAGACGGGATATCCATTTGGCGGCCTAATACGATGCCACAAACATCTTTAGCAGTATTAGCAATATTGTCTTGCTGGGCCAAAATGCCAAGCAAGTCCCCTCGTGAGACGGGCATAAATAAGCTCTTGGGCATGTTTAAGCGGAATTGTTTCTTAAGATCATCAGCCTGATTTTCATCGTCAGTAATTGTATCGAAGATACCACCGGCCTCGGACCACTTGTTAGCAATAACAGCTTCAAAAAAAGGCTCTAGATGGGAAGCGCAGGTTACCACCAAAGCCATATGTTCTTGCAGGGGTTTGATCGGTGACTTTCCAAACAGATTTGAGATCGAATTACTAAAGTCCATGCTGTGCCTCCAGTTTTTTGCAATATAACAGGTTGCCATAAAAATGAAATGATTTTATACCGAGCGAGCTGTTTTTATGCCTGGGCGTATTTCTCGCTGTGGCCTAACCAGCGACGGATTAAGCCGTCAACATTGTCAGGATGATTGATTAGAACGTACTCAGCAATGAGTTTGATATCAGTAAGCATATGACTATCTCGCTGTAGATCTGCAATATGTAATTGCATATCGCCAGTTTGGCGAGTACCTAACACCTCACCGGGGCCTCTCAATTCAAGATCTTTTTCGGCAATTTTAAAACCATCGGTAGTTTCTCGCATTATTTTAAGGCGAGCATTGCCATTTCCAGATATTGGTGGGCTGTAGAGTAAAACACAGTGACTTGCTTGTGATCCTCGGCCTATCCGTCCACGCAACTGATGCAGTTGAGATAGGCCCAAACGTTCAGAATTTTCGATAATCATCAAGCTTGCATTGGGAACATCTACGCCGACCTCAATAACGGTTGTGGCCACCAAAAGATTAATAGCGCCGTTTTTAAAAGCCTCCATAATCTCAAGTTTGTTTTTTGGCTTTAAACGCCCATGGATTAAACCAATAGAAAGCTCGGGAAGCAGTAATTTCAGTTCGTTAGCAGTGACTTCAGCAGCTTGGGCCTCTAATACATCTGATTCTTCGATAAGAGTACAAACCCAGTATGCTTGTCTGCCCTCTAGACAGGAAGCACGAACCCTTTCGATGATGTCATTTCGCCTGATGGTACTCAGTACCAACGTATCGACAGGCTTGCGGCCAGGGGGTAATTCATCAATTACAGAGCAATCAAGGTCCGCATAGGCACTCATTGCTAGGGTTCGAGGTATTGGCGTTGCCGTCATAATGAGTTGGTGAGGTGCTGAGCCATGCCCACTTAATATCGAATTTGGATCAAAGCCCTTTTGTCGAAGAGCAAGCCTTTGATGCACACCAAAGCGATGTTGTTCATCAATAATACTCAGCCCGAGATTATTAAACAAAACGGTTTCTTGGAATAAGGCATGGGTTCCAATGATCATCTTGGCACTGCCATCGTCAATAGCAGACAACTGAGCCTCTCTTGCTTTGCCTTTTATCTTTCCAGTTAACCACGCGATTCTAATACCCAAAGGCTTAAACCATTTCTCAAAGTTTATTCTATGTTGTTCAGCAAGTATTTCGGTAGGCGCCATCAACGCCACTTGGGATCCATTAGCGATAGCCTGCACGGCAGCCATAGCAGCGACAACGGTTTTTCCAGAACCCACATCACCCTGTACAAGACGGAGCATAGGCACAGAGGATGCGATGTCTGCACTTATTTCTGAGGCAACTTTATTTTGAGCTGAGGTAAGGGTAAAGCCCAGTTGTTCCAATAAAGCATTTTTAGCTGTCACATCTTCACTAAGAACGGGGGCCTTTTGCTGTTGAATTCTTTGCCTTAGGCGCAACAAGCTTAGATTATGAGCTACTAACTCTTCTGCAGCTAGACGCTGTTGGGCGGGATGTTCCCCACAAGCCAGCAAGTTTAGGGCGGTACCAGGGGGTGGGTTGTGCAGAAGTTTCAGGGCAGAGACTAAGGAGAAAGACAATTGATGGGATAGGCCGCTTTCCGGAAGAGGAGGTAGCAGTTCGTCAATAGATTGATTATCTAGCTTCTTTAGAGCTTGTGAGCAAAGGTCCCTAATACGAGTTTGAGTTACCCCCTCAGTGGCGGGATATATAGGAGTGAGGGTGTCATCTAGTGATTTTGGACGATCTTTATCAAGGTGCTGATATTCAGGATGATAGAATTCGATGCCAGATTTTCCTCGCCGAGCCTCGCCAAAACATCTGATCAGGGTGCCTGCTTTCAATCGTTCTTGTTGTGCTCGACTAAAGTGAAAAAATCTTAATGTAGTCGTCCCGCTATTATCTTGGAGACGACAAACTAAGCTACGCCTGCGGCCAAAGACTACGTCGCTAGCACGTATTTCGCCTTCAATAACCACCTCAGACTGTGGTTGTACGCCTCCTATTGGAGTTATCTGTGTTCTATCGATGTAGCGCAATGGCAAATGAAAAAGTAGATCTTGAAGGCTATAAAGACCTAACTTTTTCAATTTAACAGCTAGCTGTGGACCGACTCCCCGTAAGCTTTCGACACCGACTCTATGCAGCCCTAAAGTAGTCATTAGCTTTTGGTCGTTCCGTTCAGCGTGCTGGAGAGAATGGCGTTACACAATGCGTCAACGGCTTTATGTCGTGGGAAACTATTACGCCAGGCTAGTGCTGTCGTACGAGATGGCGAAATGCCAGCAAAGGGTTTTATCTCTAGGGCATCATTTCTTTCCCTTGCCCCAATAGCTGCAGATTCCGGTAATACTGTTATGCCTAACCCAGAAGCCACCATATGACATAGAGTTTCTATCGAGCTCCCCTCGGCCATGGTTCTAATAGATGCTTGGGGGCTATCATGACGATTGATGTTGGGGAGAGCCTCGATGACTTGGTCCCTAAAGCAATGCCCTTCTCCCATCATAAGGACATTCTCATTGTCTAGATCTGCCTGTTCGATCTCTTTTTTCGTAGCCAGAGGATGATGTTTTGGGATCAACAAGACAAAGGATTCATCATAGAGCGGCTGAACTACAATATCTGGTTCGCTAAATGGCAAAGAGATTAGAATCACATCAATTTCCCCGCTTTTCAGACGCTTGCGCAAGGTGCTGGTATAGCTCTCCTCAATAACCAGAGGCATATTGGGTGTGGATTTTTGTAATGGCGGGATAAAATGGGGGAACAAATAAGGTCCAATAGTGAAGATCGCCCCAACATGAAGCGGGGTATTGAGTTGATTCATGCCAGACTTGGCGATGTCTTTAATTGCAGAGGCCTCTTCTAGCACACGTCGCGACTGGTCAACTATTTGCTGTCCAATTGGCGTTAGCTGAACGTTGTTTTTTGACCGTTCAAAAATATTGACACCAAGCTCACCTTCAAGTTTCTTAACCGCTATACTCAGAGTTGGCTGGGTCACATTACAGCGATCAGCGGCCTGCCCGAAATGGTTACATTGTGCGAGTGTTACAATATAGCGAAGTTCAGTTAACGTCATGGCTATCTCTTAATGGTAGAATACCTATAATAGCTAATTTTAATCGCAGAGAGTATTTTAATTGAAAATATTGTTAGCCGGATGTGGAGATATAGGACAAAGAGTCGCAGCGAGACTGGCTAAAGAGCATAAATGCTTTGGGTTAAAGCGCAATCCTCAATTTCTGCCGAGTTCCATAACCCCCCTAAAGGGAGACCTTACCAATGGTAAGGAATTAGCGGGTATTTTCTCTCGGGAGTTCGATGTAGTGATTGCTACATTGACCCCAGAGGCGCGCACTGAGCAGGCCTATCAAAAAGCCTATGTGGATACCGCAGCTGCACTTGTCAGTTCAATTAATAACGCGGAATATCAGCCTAAGTTAGTCATATGGGTATCAAGTACAAGCGTCTATGGTGAAGGTACAAATTCATGGGTTGATGAAAACTCGACTGCTAACCCTGTGAGTTTTTCTGCACGTGCGCTGAAAAAAGCAGAAGATATCATGACAGCAATATCCGGTGATCTGACGATCGTGCGCTTCTCAGGGATTTATGGTCCTGGGCGTCTCGCTTTATTGAGCAGTGTTAAGAATGGTATAGGTAGGCCGGCCCAACCCAAACAGTGGAGTAATCGTATTCATAGTGACGACTGTGCCGGTTTTCTGGCTCATTTAGTCAATCGATACTTATATGGACAAAAACTGGAAAAGCTCTACTTAGGAACTGATTGTGAGCCCGCGGCACAACATGACGTGCGCAAGTGGTTAGCTGGGAAGTTAAACGTTGTCTTGACTGAAGAGATAAGCTCATCCCGTACCGGAACTCGGCGCTACACCAATAAAAGGTTACTTCAAACTGGCTATCAGCTCCAATACCCCTCCTATAGAGAAGGATACACGTCAATACTAAAAAACCTATCGGATAAGATTTCTCATTAAATAGTTTATTGATCGGTGTTTATTAGCTCATTGATAATATTATGGTTTGCTTGTCGCTTGCGTCTAGCAAGGTCCATGTCTGTTACTGCTACACCATTCAGCGAAACCATTATAAAGAGTAAAAGATATAACATTACGTGCCTCTATGTATGGCGTTAGTTTAGAGTGAGCACGCACATAATAGTAATGAATAATATTTATCTACCACATACCAGATTTGATATAAAAGCGAGCTTAATAGGCTTAGAAGCATTGGAAATGAGGCTGAGAGTGGAGTTGAAATGAAGCTTGACGAAAACGTAATTTAGATTTAATGATCGCACCATTCTGCAAACCAGATCACAGAAATCATTATTAGAGATGACTATATTCTAAATATTCCCCAATAGGCTAGAGTGAATTCTCTCTTTAATGATCAGCCTGATCCTCTGGTAGCCGAAACGGATCTTTCAAAAAGTTAGCGAGAGTTAGTGTTCTAGATAACTAAAATACCATCCATCTCTACTTGGGAACCTTTGGGCAATGCTCGAACACCAATGGCAGCTCTTGCCGGATAGGGCTCATGAAAGTACTGGCCCATGGTTTCATTGACGATAGGGAAGTGGCTAAGATCAGTGAGAAAAATATTCAGTTTCACTATATTACTTAAATCTCCACCTGACGCCTTACAAACAGCGGATAAATTACGAAAAACTTGAGAGATTTGATCAGAGATATCATCACTGACCAGTTCCATAGTTTGCGGGTCGAGAGGAATCTGGCCTGAAAGATAGACTGTATTATTGACCTTGACGGCTTGAGAATATGTGCCGATGGCGGCAGGCGCGCTATCGGTATGTATAAATGCTCTATTTGGCACAACTTTCTCCTTATATTGCTGGTACTATTTATTTTTTACTCGATAGATTCTACGTACGGGTTTTAAGCTGCGAGCCCTACGCATAATATCTGCAAGATGAATACGATCTCTTACTGTTAGAATGACATCGACAATACTAGTAAAAGCATCTTTTTCAGTGACACTAATATGTTCTATGGTGGCATCTTCTTCGGTCATTCTCGCCGCTAGGGCTGCAATAAACCCTCGTTCTGGCGTGAACTCTACTTTTAATTCAACCGCAAATTCACCTTTCACAACAGATGACCAAACCAACGGCATACACTTTTCGGGATTTAAACGAATTTCCTTTAGATTGCGACATGACTCTAAGTGAATAACAATTCCTTTCCCGGGTGACATGTGACCTAGTATTGGATCTCCGGGTATTGGATGGCAACACCGACCATATTGGACAATTAGCCCCTCTGAAGTGTCAATTACCACTGGCAGGTTTGAGTTTTTCTTATCATCTGAAACTTTACGCTTACTTGGCAGTACCATAATGTTGGCAACTGCGAATGGTACTCGATTGCCCAAGCCGATCTGTTGTAAAACATACTCAAAAGTAGGTGCACCTGTTTCTTTAAGTAGACGTTTAATTTCAGATTTTTTTAATTGGGCATAACTGGAACCTAAGTTTCCCAGTGCCTGGTCGAGCAAGCGTTTACCCAGATCAACAGATTCATCGTGCTGTTGGTTTTTCAGGAAATGGCGAATAGCGCTGCGGGCCTTTGCTGTGACGACAAAGTTTAACCAATTTGGATTGGGCTGAGCTCCGGCTGAGCTAATGATCTCGATTTTTTGACCACTTTGTAATGGCTCTGATAGCGGCTTTAGTTCGCCATCTACATGACATGCGATGCAGCTATCACCCAAACCAGTATGTACTGAGTAAGCAAAATCGATGGGTGTAGCACCGGTTGGAAGTTCAACTATTTTTCCTTTCGGCGTAAACACATAAACTTCATCAGGGAAAAGGTCAGCTTTTACGTGCTCAAGAAATTCTAGAGAATCACCCGCTTGCTGTTGCATTTCAAGAAGCCCTTGCACCCACCTTGCAGCTTTGCGTTGGCTAACCTCAACATTGTTGCGCCCTGATTTATATTCCCAGTGCGCTGCAATTCCAAAATTAGCCATTGCCTCCATCTCTCTCGTACGAATTTGAACCTCAATGATAACGCCATGCATACCCACCAAAACCGTATGCAGAGATTGATAACCGTTAGCTTTGGGAATGGCGATATAGTCCTTAAATTCCCCTGGAACTGGCTTATAAATATTGTGCACGATCCCCAGTGCTCGATAGCAGTCATCAACATTATCTACTACTAAGCGAAAAGCAAAAACGTCCATAATATCGCGAAAGGATTTTTTCTTTTCTCGCATCTTTAAATAGATACTCCAAAGATGCTTCTCGCGTCCCTTAACTAGAACGTTGATTGCTTCACTTTCCAACCGCATTTCTATTGACTGGTGTATTTCAGTAACTACTTCCTTCCGATTTTTGCGTGAAGCTTTTAGTGCCTCACGCAAGCGGCGGTGGCGCAACGGATACATCGCGGCAAAACCCAAGTCCTCAAATTCTAAACGAATATCGTTGATACCCAGTCGCTGAGCGATGGGGGCATAAATGTCGATTGTTTCGCGAGCGATGCGACGACGTTTTTCTGGAGAAAGCACACCTAAGGTGCGCATATTATGGAGCCGATCAGCCAGCTTAACCAACATAACACGGATATCGCGAGACATCGCCAGAGTCATTTTTTGAAAACTTTCCGCTTGTTGCTCAGCTCTTGATGCGGACTCAATTTCGCCCAGCTTGCTGACGCCATCAACTAGATCAGCCACAGTGCGACCAAAACGACGGCTTATTTGCCCTTTGCTTACGCCGGTATCTTCGATAACATCATGCAGCAGGGCTGCCATGAGGCTCTCGTGATCCATATGGAGGTCCGCTAGGATATTAGCAACTGCTAGTGGGTGAGTAATGTAGGGGTCGCCGCTCTGGCGCATCTGCCCATGGTGGCATTTTTCAGAGAAGTGATAAGCGCGTTTCACCCGATCCACTTCTTTTGGATCAAGATATGAAGAGAGTTTATCCGTCAGCCCTTGAAGCACCTTAGTCCACCCTCCTCAATATTAAATCGGCCTTATTCAGCAGGCTCTTGAGGAACGTCGGTCGCTTCTGCGCTGTTTGCTACTTCTTCGGCGTCTAAAATCTCATAGTCTTGAGGGACTTCAGTAAGGATATCTGCCGTGACTATACCTTGCTCAATTTCACGCAGGGCGATAACCGTCGGTTTATCATTTTCTTCATCAATGAGTGCTGGACGCCCTTCTACTGCTATCTGACGTGCACGTTTTGAGCCAACCATCACTAATTCAAAGCGATTATCAACGTGATCTAAACAATCTTCTACTGTAATCCGAGCCATTTTGCGCCGACCTTGGTAATTTAAAAGTAATTTATCGATTAACCGCAACTTTTCGTTGCGCAGACCCATCAGTTTACCTAAATCAGAGGGTTACGACAATAATTGTCTTCTTGATTGTTGTGGTTAAATTAAGAGCCTATTCGTGGTGTTTCAGCATTCCCAACAAGAGCTTAAGATAAAAGATCTGACAAAATCGGCTCCGCACTCATAATGTCGAGATGACACCTTTGGGCGATGATTATAGCTTCAAGCTGATACCTGGCTAACTCAAAGTCATCATTGACCACCAAATAGTCTGCATCAGCGTAGTGACTCATCTCTTCTTTTGCTGCCGCAATCCTATGCTGGATAACGTCAGCGTTATCTTGCCCGCGATCATTAAGTCGATCTTCAAGGGCCTGTATTGAGGGAGGGAGAATAAAAATACTAATGCTTTTAGAAAAGTGCTGCCGCACTTGTTCAGCACCTTGCCAGTCGATTTCTAATATAACATCGACTCCCTCCTCGAGTGTGAGTTGAACCCACTCTTGAGAGGTACCATAGTGATTACCAAAAACTTCAGCGTATTCTAGGAACGCATTTTTCTTGACCATGCCGGCAAAAGTAGGCTCGTCAACAAAATGGTAGTTGATTCCATCCATTTCTCCGGGGCGACATTTTCTGGTGGTATGAGATATAGACGCTTTAATGTTGGTAACTCGCTCGAGGATTTCTGAAACCAGGCTGGTTTTGCCAGCGCCTGAGGGAGCGGAGATAATAAAAAGCGTACCTTTCTTCATAGCGTTTAATTTGTCCCATAGTAAAGTCGAGATGCTTCATCGTCATCTTAATGATCCTGCTTAGTAGATGTTAGTGCATCTCTTGCTACCAGTGTACTAAAAATTGTTATTGAACACCGATTACATCGGCTACTTTGCATGTTTATCACTGTAGAGTTATGCTCAGTCATGCATTACTGGCATTTTATTGCGGTTGTTCTAGCAATTTATTGAATTGAGGATAGTATGGATTTAAAACAGCATTACCAACAAATTGCTCGTGAGACTTGCCCTATTTACACTTTTCTAGATTTGCAGGTAGAAAGCATTGAAGACGGGGTATACAGGTCTCGAATACCGCTTAATGACAACACTAAAAATCACGTCAATATCGTGCATGCGGGTCCTATGTGGATGACTGCAGAATACCTCGGCGGTTTAATCGCTGCAGATAACCTTAGTGATCCTAAATACCAGCCAGTAATAGCAGGCTTAAATATCAAGTTTTTGCGCCCTGCAATGACGGATATTACTGCAGAAACAGAGTTTACAGCAGATGATGCGGCCGCTATGGAAAAAGCCTTGGAATCAACCGGGCGCTATGATTTTACAATCCACATCGTGGTAAGAGACACAGCAGGTAAAATTGTTGCAGAGGCAGATGGTGATTACGTTGTCAAAGACTTTTCTAATTTAATGTAACGGATTACTCTGAGTGATCCTTTGAACGACAGGAGAGACTATGACAAAAAAGATCATTTTGGTTACCGCAGTATTTATAGTGCTAACATCTTGCGCGATCAAAGATCTTGATCCTGGGGAAGAGGCAGCCTATGTTAGTCAACTATGCTCATCTATAGCTACTTACATACCGCCTGCTGAAGATATTATCGCCAGCGATGCAAATCAAATCAGTTATTCAGACTGTATGGCCGACCATGGCTATCTTGAAAAAGTGTCTGCTGATTAGAGATTGCGCTTGCCAACCATTATTCAATATTCTGGATCTGCTCTCGCATTTGCTCAATTAACACTTTTAGTTCCACTGATGCTTGTGTGGTGATTCCTGCAATGGATTTTGAACCTAGGGTATTGGCTTCACGATTAAGTTCTTGCATTAAAAAATCCAACCTTCGACCGATAGACTCTCTGCTCTTGAGTACTCTGCGAATTTCATCTAGGTGCGCTTCTAGCCGATCAAGCTCTTCATCAACATCTGACCGGTTAGCAATAATTACCATCTCTTGTTCAAGCCGATCTGGATCCAATTGTGCGGCCATATCGGCCATTTTTTCTTCTAGGCGCTTGCGCTGGAGGGCGAGAATCTCAGGCAAGTGGTTTCTAACAATTGATGTCTGAGCTTCGATTCCAATGAGTCTCTGCTCAATCATATCGGCTAATTTATCTCCCTCTCGTTGACGACCTTCAAGCAGATCATCAATAGCCCCGCTAAAGGTTTCAATAGCGGCCTTATGCAGACTATCTGACGCAACATCTTGATCTTTTAAAATGCCAGGCCAACGCATGATATCCAAAGGCGAAATTTGTGCAGGCTGATCTATTCCAGAGGCAATCTGCTGGGCAATATCGATATAGCGTTTGGCCAAGTCTAGATCAGCATTTACTGAGGCATCAGTGTTGTTAAATGCTAGCTGTATCGAGCAATCTACTTTTCCCCTGTTAAGTTTTTTGCGGGCCAACTCACGCAAAGTCATTTCAATTTCTCGCAATGTTTCAGGAAGTCTAAAGCTAGGCTCTAAAAATCGATGATTAACGGAGCGAAGCTCACAGGTTACTGATCCCCATGAGAAATCTGCTGTAGTGCGGGCAAATGCGGTCATGCTTCGAGGCATATCATCTCCAATTGATAAAAATTTAGTGGCTACATGGTAACAAAGGCGGCCACGGGGGTGCTAGATTTGCTACACTTCCGCCTGAAAATATTTGCTAACTTCATTTTAGGAATCCAATTTATGTCTAGACCCAGTGGCCGTCGACCCGAACAATTACGCCAAGTTAAGATTACTAGAGACTATACCTGCCATGCAGAGGGCTCAGTTTTGGTGGAGTTTGGAAATACCAAAGTGATATGTACTGCGAGTGTTGAGAATGGTGTCCCTAGATTTCTTCGCGGCAAAGGGGAGGGTTGGGTGACTGCAGAATACGGTATGCTGCCACGTTCAACGAATAGTCGTATGGGAAGAGAAGCTGCTAGAGGCAAGCAAAGTGGCCGGACTCAAGAAATCCAGAGGCTCATTGGGAGGTCATTACGTGCAGCGGTGGACCTCAAACAACTGGGAGAGCACACGATTAATGTCGATTGTGATGTTATTCAGGCTGATGGAGGGACAAGAACCGCGTCTATTACGGGCGCCTGTGTGGCGCTCGTTGACGCAATTCGGCACTTGCAACGCAGTAAGGCGATCAAAGGCGACCCCCTCATTGGTATGATAGCCTCAGTTTCTGTTGGTGTTTACAAAGGTATGCCGGTGCTTGATTTAGATTATGCCGAAGACTCGAATGCCGAGACCGATATGAACGTGGTAATGAATAGCGAAGGCGGATTTATCGAAGTACAAGGGACTGCCGAAGCGGCTCCTTTTAGTGCTGAAGAGTTGGCCACAATGTTAGAATTAGCGAAGCAAGGTGTAGCCGACTTAGTAAGAGTGCAGCAGATGGCCCTGGCGCAGTAATCCAATTAGAGTGATGACCATGAAACAAAACTATAAAACACAATTTATTGATAATGCGTTGGATGCCGGAGCACTGAAATTTGGGAAATTCACGCTTAAATCTGGGCGAGTGTCCCCGCACTTTTTTAATGCAGGAGAGTTTTATAAGGGCAGAGCCCTGGCTGAGTTGGGCCGTTGTTATGCCTCGGCGATAGTCGATTCTGGTATAGAGTTTGATGTACTTTTTGGCCCAGCGTACAAAGGAATTACATTAGCAGCGAGTACTGCAATCGCTCTTGCGGACAACCACAATATTGATGTCCCTTATTGTTTTAATCGAAAGGAAGCAAAGGGACATGGTGAGGGAGGCACACTTGTAGGAGCACCGTTAAATGGTAAAGTCCTTATTATTGACGATGTTATTACTGCCGGTACTGCGATACGAGAAGTAATGACAGTGGTTGAACAGTCTGGAGCCACAGCTACAGGGGTAGTGATTGGTTTGGATCGCAAGGAGCGTGGCAATGGCAGCGAATCAGCAATTCAAGAAGTGGAGAGAGATTTTTCGCTGCCTGTTGTTAGCATTATCGATATTGATGATATCTTAATTTATCTTGAGCAACAGCCAGATTCTAATGATCTGGTTAATGCGATAAAAGAGTATAGGACAGCCTACGGTGTTAGTTAAGGGACCAAGTCTCGTGCGCTTAATCAAAAATACCCGAGGTAATTAATGCCCACTGTTCGGCCCAATGCTGATTCGGCGATGTTTTAAAGTCGCTCCGAACAAACTGACTTATCTTTCCTTCGACAGTCACTAGCATTAGATTAGCCGCGACAGATACAGGGACATTTAGCTTTAAACCGTCGCGGACTTCAGCTTCTCGAAGTGCCTGTTTAATCTGAGACTCGAGACGATCAAAAAATTGGGCCACTCGATTGTGCAAGCGTTCATTCTCGATAGCTAAGGCATCACCATTTAATATACGAGTAATGCCAGGGTTTTTTTGGCAAAAGGCAATTACTAAACTAAGTATCCGATAGCATTGATTAACTGCGTCAGGTTCATCACTAACAATGCTCCTTACTCGACCAAAAATGGTTTCTTCGATGAAATCAATAAGACTTTCATACATACGCGTTTTACTGGGGAAGTGGCGATACAAAGCTGCCTCAGAAATTCCTAATTCAGCGGCAAGAGCTGCTGTGGTGATTCGCCCTCTCGACGTTTCTAGCATGCGAGCCAGTGTCTGCAAAATTTCTTGAGCCCGTGCTCCTTTTTTAGCAGCCATTAGAGTGCTCCTTCTGTTTCTTGATTGGTAATTAGTGTCCCGACACCTTCGTCGGTGAAGATCTCTAACATTACCGCGTGATCAACTCGCCCATCAATAATGTGAGCAAATGAAACTCCAGCCTTAACTGCCTCTAAAGCACAGCGAATTTTGGGTAGCATTCCTCCATAAATGGTGCCATCACCGATTAGTTGGTCAACTCGGTCTATATTTAGTCCAGTGAGAACTTCACCTTTACTATCTTGTATGCCGCCAACATTGGTTAGGAGCATAAGTTTCTCTGCGTTCAAGATCTCAGCAACCTTTCCCGCTACCAGATCGGCATTGATATTATAGGAAGCACCATCACTCCCTACTCCAATAGGCGCAATAACAGGGATGAAGCCGCTTTTCACTAACATATCAATGACCGACTTATTAATTGACTCGACCTCTCCCACATGGCCAATATCGATAATTTCTGGCACCGACATTTCGGGAGTCTGGTGTGAAACAACTAGCTTTTTTGCCTTTATTAACTGGCCATCTTTGCCGGTTACTCCAAACGCTCGCCCCCCAGCGTTACCAATTAAATTAACAATCTCCTTGTTGATCGTCGCGCCAAGCACCATTTCTACAACGTCCATAGTTTTGGTGTCAGTTACGCGCATACCGTCAATAAACTTGGTCTTGATGGAGAGTCGATCTAACAACTCGCCTATCTGCGGCCCTCCACCATGAACTACCACAGGATTAATGCCTACAGCTTTCATTAAGACAATATCCCGAGCAAAACTTGCTTTGAGCCGCTCATCGACCATAGCATTACCGCCGTATTTGACGACCACTGTTTTACCAGCGAATCTCTGGATGTAGGGGAGTGCTCGAGAAATTACTTGAGCGGTTGTTGCAGCTTCTTTGCGACTGAGTGACATAATTAAATATAGTCTTCTATGTGATTAATAAAGGGTTTTAGTTCTTTGCGAAAATGTTGTTTGATTTCTTCTAGTTGGATTTCATCTTCAGCTTCAAAACGCAAGGTCAAATTGGGAGTTGTGTTTGATGATCTAACCAGCCCCCAACCTTGTTCATACTCTACACGCATACCATCCACTTTGTTAATAGTAGCATCAGCAAACAGACACTTATTGATCAAGGTATCCATGAGTTCAAATTTTGCTGTTTCAGGCACTGGGACTAAAATCTCAGGAGTATAGCTGCTAGTCCTAAATTCACTAATCAGCTGATTGAGACTGGCTGAAGGCATTTCCTGCTCGCAGAGAATTTCTAATAACCGCACTGCTGCATACAGTCCGTCATCGAAACCGTTCCAGCGATCGTTAAAAAAAATATGTCCGCTAAATTCACCGCCAATCAGTGCATTTTCCTCCTGCACTGATTTTCTTATATGAGCATGACCAGTTTTACTTATGACTGGAACACCACCACATTCTTCAACTAGCTCAGTGAGCCGCTTGCTACTCTTAACATCAAAAACAATAGGAGACCCTGGATGACTCCTTAGTATGCCCTTAACAAAGATCATCATTAGCTGGTCTGGCCATACAATTTTGCCATTGTCAGTAACTACAACGAGTCGATCACCATCACCGTCAAATGCCAGACCTAAATCTGCTTGAGTTGCCTTTACGTGCGTAATTAAGGCTTTAAGATTCTTTTCATCCGAAGGATTGGGGTCATGATTGGGAAAATGTCCGTCAACCTCACAAAAGAGAGGTTCAACCACACAGCCCATGCGCTCAAAAAGTGATACAGCGATTTGCCCTGCAACAGCGTTGCCACCATCAATAACTAGTTTAAAAGGATAATTAACCCTGCTGTCACAGATAATGTGCTCCAAGTATAGGGGCATGATCTCTAAATTAGTTAGCTTGGCTTTAATTTGCGAAGGAAAGTGGTTGGCACTCATCATAGCCTTGAGTTCTTGTAGCCGTTGCCCTGAAATCACCTCTTTCTCAAGCACTATTTTGAATCCATTATAGGGTCCCGGATTATGGCTTGCGGTAACTATTACGCCACAGGTTACGTTAGCTCTATGGTGAATGGCAAAGTTTAAGATCGGTGTAGTACTTTCCCCTAAATTGATTACCTGGCACCCTGAGAGCCTTAAGCCGTTTGATAACGCTTCAGCAAGCTCAGCTGAGCTCAGTCTTCCGTCACGGGCAAGGTAGATACACCGTTGGCCTTGCTTAAGGACTAGTTTTCCGAGCGCTTTGCCTAATCGTAGAGCAAATTCTTCGTTTATCTCTTTGTATGCCAATCCACGGATGTCGTAGTCTCTAAAAACCGTGTCTACAATCACAAAATCATCTCTTTTAGAAAGAGACTCAGGAGAAGGGATTACATTGGGTTGCGACAAATTCATTATTATTAGTCAAGGTGTGTGGGATTAATTTTGATAGCTATTTGAGCAACAAGATCTCTTGCAAGTTGGGCTTTACTTCGTTTACCAAAAGCAATTGTTGAATCAGTATCAATCCAACTGACCTCATTATCATCGCTATTAAAACCAATGTCTGTGCGAGATATATCGTTGGCTACAATAGCGTCCAGATGCTTTTGCTCTAACTTACCTTTCGCATAGGTCTCCACATCGTTACTCTCTGCAGCGAACCCGACCACAAAGAGATTCTTAAAAGTGCTTGCTACTGAGCTGACAATGTCAGGATTCTTTTCAAGACTAATGGTCATTTTGTCATCACCAGACTTGATTTTTTCTGAGGCGATAGATGTAGCCCTATAATCTGCTACAGCTGCAGTAGCGATGAATATATCAGCGCCTTCGGTAAACTCTAAAGCGGCTTGCTGCATTTCTTTGGCAGACATTACTAATATTCCCCGGCATCTTTCCGGAATAGATAAAGCTACTGGGCCTGATATGAGGGTGACATCTGCGCCCGCATCAATGGCGGCAGTAGCAAGGGCATACCCCATTTTCCCTGAACTATGGTTGCTGATATATCGGACTGGATCTAGAGCTTCTCTGGTGGGACCAGCGGTGATGACCACCTTTTTCCCTTGTAAGACACCGCTATTAAACAAGTTTGAAGCTTGTTCGATAATAGAATCTGGCTGTTCCATTCGACCAGGACCTATATCACCGCAGGCCTGAGAGCCACTCTCAGGACCAATAATAGTAACCCCACGGTGAGTTAAATTGTTGATATTTTCAACGCTTGCAGAGTGGCTCCACATGGCTTGGTTCATTGCTGGAGCAATTGCAACCCTAGCGGGGGTTGCTAAATAGATTGCGGCTAAAAGACTGTCTGCTCTGCCATGAACCATATTCGCAATGAAGTCTGCACTGGCTGGGGCAATCAGAAGTAGATCTGCCCACCGCGCCAACTCAATATGTCCCATCCCCGCTTCCGCTTTCTCATCCAGCAATCCAGTATGCACAGGATGGCCCGAAAGTGCTTGCATGGTTAGAGGGCGCAGAAACTCCTCTGCGCCAGGAGTCATAACGACACGCACTTCTGCTCCAAGATCTTGGAGGCGCCTTACAACCTCAGCACTTTTATATGCCGCAATGCCTCCAGTGACGCCAAGAATTATTCGTTTATTTGATAGGCTACACATTTTCGGTCCAGACAGCTTAAGTTAAGCAAGGTAAGATAACATTATAGACAGTAATTCTATAGTGATAAATAAGGACTTACTATGGCTATACGTCACTGGCCTAAGGATCAAAGGCCCCGAGAAAAGCTTTTATTGAATGGTGCTGGAGCACTAACTGATGCCGAATTATTAGCTATCTTTCTACGAACCGGGTTGCCTGGTGTGAGCGCAATAGACTTAGCTAACCAGCTTTTGGATCGTTTTGGCGGCATCGGACCACTTCTCAAAGCAGATCAAAACAGCTTTAGTTCTGCTAAGGGCTTAGGCCCTGCAAAGTATTGTCAACTGCAGGCTACTCTGGAATTAACCCAGCGTTATCTTAAAGAACAATTAAATAACGGCTCAGTGTTCACTTCTCCAAAACAGGTGGAAGATTATCTCTCTGTTCAGATGCGGGATTATCAAAGAGAAGTTTTCAGTGTGCTACTGCTTGATTCGAAGCACCAACTGCTTAGTTATCACGAGTTATTCCAAGGCAGTATAAATGAAACTTCTGTGCATCCTAGGGAGGTTGTTAAGTTGGCCTTAGGTAAAAACGCCGCCGCCGTGATTGTGGCCCATAATCATCCTTCGGGGGTAGCCGAACCGAGCTCTTCAGATATAGCGATAACCCATAAGCTAAGGTCCGCTCTTGGATTAATCGATATTCCTTTACTAGATCACTTTATTATCGGTCGGGGTGAGATAACTTCCCTAGCGGAGCAAGGGAAAATGTAATCCTGTGCAGAATCTTTGATAAGTCGCAAAATTGTTATGATTACGCTGTTTTCGTTTGATTCAGGAAGGGCTTTCTGGTATAAAACGCGCCTCCTTGAAAGGTCACCGGAATTCAAGGTTTAATTTTTTGGAATACTTTTGTCAAAAGGAGTTTTCCTTAGACAATAATCGGAATTAGAGGCAGGATAAATGTC